>Ga0222423_1000095_pt1 | contig 92838 bp, 84 predicted proteins | sample 3A0metagenome_FD_182472 | JGI IMG/M metagenome (GOLD analysis project Ga0222423, IMG submission 182472) | Enriched microbial communities from leaf-cutter ant dump, University of Wisconsin, Madison, United States - 3A0 (version 2) | ecosystem: Environmental > Terrestrial > Nest > Insects nest >...
AATGAAATAATTCAGCAGAATGGCCCCAAAAATGCCAACAAACATATTGACGATGAAGCTGTAGCGGCTTCTGGTCAGGGCATTGGCGATCCAGCCGATAATGAAACCGGTCATGGCCGCCAGAATCCAGTCCTGAACACCCATCTGTGGAACCTTTCGTATTAAATTGTCGGTCAAGCATTGAAATGCGCGGGGGTCTGTGGGCAAATCGCGCCAGCCGGTAAATGGCTTATAAAGCCAATCCGGCACAATTAGAACAGGCCGTATAAAGGCGAACCATAATATTTTGTGAGGCGTAATATCCGTGCGACTGCCCCTGAAATCCCCGATCGTAGCGTCATGGCTGTTTGTTGTTGCGGCCCTTATTGTGATGATTGTTATGGTGGGCGGGGCCACGCGGCTGACCGGATCGGGTTTGTCGATTACGGAATGGAAGCCTGTTCACGGCGTCATTCCGCCCATAGGCCTTGAGCAGTGGACGGAAGAATTCACCAAATACAAGCAGATTCCGCAATTCAGTCAGGTCAATGCTCATATGACCCTGTCTGAATTCAAGGGCATCTACTGGTGGGAATGGGCGCACCGGCTTCTGGGGCGCATCATCGGCCTGGTCATTATCCTGCCGTTTGTCCTGTTCCTGTTTCTCAAGGAAGTGCCTCAACGCCTGATCTGGCGCTGCGGGGTCATTATGCTGCTGGTGGCGGCGCAGGGCGCGGTCGGCTGGTGGATGGTCTATTCCGGCCTGTCGGCGCGTGTGGACGTGGCGCCCGAGCGCCTGATGAGCCATCTGGGGCTGGCGCTCCTTCTGCTGGTCTTTTGTCTGTGGACGGGGCTTGAGGCGCTGGCCGGACAATCGCGCGGACGTGGTGCGGGTCTGAACTGGAAGCTGCCGGCTTTTCTGCTGATGGGGCTGGTATTTGTTCAGGCGCTTCTGGGGGCACTGGTGGCCGGTAATGATGCCGGTCTGGTCTATAATGACTGGCCGCTGATGAATGGCCGCTTTGCCCCCTATGTCGATTATTCCAAAGGATTGTGGCAGGTCGCTTTCCATGATCAGGGCATGGTGCAGTTCGTTCACCGCCTGACGGCCTACGGGCTTCTGGTGTTTGTTACCCTGTTTGCCATCATGGTCGCCCGCAAATGCCTCGATGGGCGGATAAAGTGGCTGGCGGTCGGTCTGGCGGTCTTAGGCTGGGCGCAGGCGAGCCTTGGGGTCGCTACGCTGGTGACCAATGTGCATATCCATGTCGGACTGGCGCACCAGCTGGGGGCGGTGATCGTCCTGATCGTGGCCACGCTTCTGGCCTGGCATATCGCCCGCGCCGACCGCGTGTTTCGCCTGAGGTCGTTTTAACTAAGCCAAAGCAAAAGCGCCTCCCTGTTATGCAGGGAGGCGCTTTTGCTTTTACGCGCTTTCCGAAACGTGCGTTACACTTTTCGGAAAGCGCGCTAATCAGGCGTCGGTTTTTTTGGCTGGCGCTTTCTTTGCCGGAGCCTTTTTAGCCGTTGTTTTAGCCGCCGTTGTCTTGGTGGCTGCCTTTTTGGCCGGTGTTTTTTTCGCCGGAGCCTTTTTCGCGGCGGCTTTCTTGACGCCGCCCTTGGCTTCAATAAGCGCCAGCGCCTGCTCAAGCGTCACATCTTCGGGCTGGGTGTCCTTGGGGATGGTGGCATTGACCTTGCCGCATTTGACATAGGGGCCATAGCGTCCGGCCATGACCTGAATTTTGTCGCCGCTGTCGGGATGTTCGCCCAGCTCTTTCAGCGGGGCCACGGCGCTGGCCTTGCCCTTGGGGTTGGCGCGTTTTTCCGCCAGCAGCACCACCGCACGGTTCAGCCCGACCTCGAAAATATCCTCGAAGGTCGGCAGGTTGGCATAGGTGCCTTCATGGGCAATGAACGGCCCGAAGCGGCCATTGGCGGCGGTGATCGGCTTGCCGTCCTCAGGATGCAGCCCGACCTCACGCGGCAGGGACAGAAGTTTCAGGGCGCGGTCAAGATCAATCGATGGCGCCGGCCAGATCTTGGGCAGGGAGGCGCGTTTGGGCTTGTCGGTCTTGGATTCGGCCTCGCCCAGTTGCACATAGGGGCCGAAACGGCCGACCTTCAGCGCCACCACCTTGCCGGTTTCGGGATCGGTCCCCAGTTCGCGGTCACCGGCCGCTGCCGCATCGTCGGAGGCGTTTTCAGGATTGCCGACGGGGCGGGTGAATTTACATTCGGGATAGTTCGAGCAGCCGACAAAGGCCCCGAAGCGGCTGGTTTTCAGGCTCAGGAGGCCATTGGAACAGGACGGGCAGGCACGCGGATTGGTGCCGTCGCCCTTATCGGGGAAGATGTGCGGCCCCAGGGCCTCATTCAGCTTGTCGAGGACTTCGGACACGCGGAACTCGGCAATCTCGCCGGTCTTGGCGTGGAACTCCTGCCAGAATTCACGCAGCAGAACCTTCCAGTTGAGGTCGCCCGCCGATACCTGATCGAGTTTTTCCTCAAGATCAGCGGTGAAATCATACTGCACATAGCGGTTGAAGAACTCATCGAGGAAGGCCGTCACCAGCCGCCCCTTGTCCTCAGGCACAAAGCGGTTCTTGTCCATGCGCACATAGTCGCGGTCACGCAGGACGCTCAAGGTCGAGGCATAGGTCGAAGGGCGTCCGATCCCCAGCTCTTCCATGCGCTTCACCAGCGAGGCTTCGGAATAGCGCGGCGGCGGTTCGGTGAAGTGCTGGGCCGGTTTGATGTCATGCACATCGACCAGCGTGCCGGTGCGCAGTTGCGGCAGGCGGCCACCGTCTTCGTCAGACTCGTCGTCCTTGCCTTCTTCATACAGCGCCAGATAGCCGTCAAAGGTAATGACCTGACCGGTGGCCCTGAGGCCGGTTTGCCGATCCTGATTGAGCAGTTCGATCACCGTGCGTTCGACGCGGGCGGCTTCCATCTGCGAGGCCATGGTGCGCTTCCAGATCAGCTCATAGAGCCGTGCCTGATCGCCCTCAAGTCTGAGGGTTTCGGGGCGGCGATGCAGCGAGGTCGGGCGGATGGCTTCGTGGGCTTCCTGCGCGTTCTTGGCCTTGATCTTGTAATGGCGCGGTTCGGACGGGACATAGGCCGCGCCGAAGCGGTCGCCGATCACCTTGCGCGTTTCGGCAATGGCGGCGGGTTCGACATAGACGCCATCCGTCCGCATATAGGTGATCAGACCGGTGGTTTCGCCGCCGATGTCCACGCCTTCATACAGTTTCTGTGCCGTCTGCATGGTGCGCGAGGCGGAAAAGCCGAGCTTGCGCGCCGCTTCCTGTTGCAGGGTCGAGGTGGTGAAGGGCGGGGGCGGGGTGCGCTTGCCGGGTTTTTGCTCGACCGATTCGACGGCGAATTTTGACAGGGCGATGGTCTGGCGCGCGGCTTCGGCGGCGTCGGCGGTATTCAGGTCGAACTTGCTGAGTTTCTTGCCGCCCAGCGTCACCAGACGCGCCGTAAAGGGCGGGGAATTGGCCGAGACATTGGCGTCCACCGTCCAGTATTCTTCGGATTTGAACTTTTCGATCTCGATTTCACGATCGACGATGATCTTGAGGGCCACCGACTGCACACGGCCTGCGGAACGGGCGCCCGGCAGCTTGCGCCACAAAACCGGAGACAGGGTAAAGCCCACCAGATAATCGAGCGCCCGGCGCGCCAGATAGGCCTCGACCAGCTCCATGTCTATCTGACGCGGGGCGGCCATAGCCTCCTGCACGGCGCGCTGGGTGATGGCGTTGAAGGTTACCCGCTCAACGGCCTTTTCTTTCAGCACCTTCTTTTTATTGAGAACCTCAAGGACGTGCCAGGAAATGGCTTCCCCTTCGCGGTCGGGGTCGGTCGCCAGAATGACGCGGTCGGACTTTTTCGCCGCCTCGGCAATGTCGTTCAGACGTTTGGTGGCCTTGGGGTCGGCTTCCCAGGTCATGGCGAAATCTTCGTCGGGCTTCACCGAACCGTCCTTGGACGGCAGGTCGCGCACATGGCCGTAGGAGGCCAGTACCGTAAAGTCCTTACCCAGATATTTGTTGATGGTTTTGGCCTTGGCCGGGCTTTCGACGATGACGAGGTTCATGAAATCACTAATAGGGGCGAATAAGGGAAGTTCAATTGGTTTTAGAATATGCCAGTGGCAGATTCGCCTTTTAAGGGGCGGGGCGGCGGAAATTATACATGGCTGTGCCAGACGCCTGTGTCAACGCAGCCCTTCCATTCTGCCAAAAAAGCCTTTATGGTTGCTTTTTATGGTATTGCAATCATGAATTGATTTGGCTAAGCTCCCCCCAAATGGTAGAGCGGCTTGTCTGATCGCTCCCGTAACCGGAGGTTTAGTATGGGAAATTTTATGCCTGAGCGCAATGAGGCTGAAGCCGAAACCGAGGCCATTCATACCTATATTGCCGATATGGCAACGCAGCTTTCGCTTCTGGCCGATCAGATCGGTGATGCCTCCCTCAGTCGGTCTCTCAGTCAGGTGGCCAGTACGGCCCGACCGGCGTTTGAAAAAGATCAGGCGCGGACATAATGGCCCGTGCCGGTGCGGGTGATGACACCGGCGATTTCCAGCTCTCCCAGCGCGGCAAAGCCTGCATGGGCTGGTGCCTGTGCCAGACGCAACAACTCATCGCGTGAGGTCGGCGTCAGGCTGATCAGGTGGAACAGCCGGTCACGCAGGCTGTCTATGGTCGTCTCAAGCGCTTCGTCCGGCGCATAAAGACCCGTATCTGTAAGACCTGTATCTGCGCCCCAGTCTGCGGACAGGCGGTAGGCGTGCAGGCCTTCGTCAAAGCCGCTCTGGGCCTCAAGCACCTCAAGGACATCTGCCGCGCTTTCGCACAGGGTCGCGCCGTCGCGCAGCAGGCCGTTGGTGCCGCGACAGCGCGGATCGAGCGGCGAGCCGGGGACGGCAAAGACATTGCGGCCCTGTTCACCGGCCAGACGCGCCGTAATCAGCGAACCGGAACGCAGTTCGGCCTCAACGACGATGACCCCGAGCGACAGGCCGCTGATCAGGCGGTTGCGGCGCGGAAAGTCTCCGGCGCGGGCCTTATAGCCTAAGGGGCTTTCGGACAGGATGGCACCGGAGGCCTTGAGGGCATGATACAGGTCGGCGTTTTCCGGTGGATAGATGTCATCTATGCCGCCCCCAAGCACGGCGACCGTGCCGGTTTTCAGGCTGGCCTGATGGGCCTGTGTGTCAATGCCGCGCGCAAGCCCCGACACGATCAGATAGCCCGCTTCCCCCAGTCCCTCGGCCAGTTGATGGGCGATCTTCTGACCGGCGGCGGAGGCGTTGCGCGCCCCGACAATGGCCACGGCACGGGCCGGAAAGGCGCTGTGTTCACCGGATACCCACAGCACCGGCGGGGCCGCCGGAATCTGGGCCAGCAATTTGGGATAGGCCGCGTCCCCCAGAACGATCAGCCGCGCGCCGCAGGCCTCACCGCGGGCGATTTCGGCCTCGGCCTGTTCGCGCGGGGCGGGCTGAAGGCTGCCTCCGGCCCGGCGGGCGAGGGTGGGCAGGGCCTCAAGGGCGCGGCGGGCGCTGCCGAAGCGGCGGATAAGCTGCTGGAAATGCACCGGCCCGATGCGCGGCGTGCGCGACAATTGCAAACGGGCCAGCCGTTCGCTGTCATCTGTGCAGGCGGGAAAGCCTGTTGCCGGAAACGCATCCTCAAACAGGCTCATGGGCTCAGGCCTCTGCTTTTTTCTTCTGGCCGATCTTTGGCTCTTCGCCTTTCAGCAGCCGCCGGATATTGTCATTGTGGCGGCGATAGATCAGCAGCGACATGAACAGGGCCATGATCAGAAAGGCGCGGGGCTGATCGAACAAAAGCCCCAGAGGCGCGATCAGGGCGGCGGCCACCAGAGCGCTCAGGGAACTGATGCGGAAGATGAAGGCCGTCAAAAGCCAGGTCGCGGCGGCAATCAGTCCCAGCGGCCAGGCGGCGGCGAACAGGGTGCCGATAAAGGTCGCCACGCCCTTGCCGCCCTTGAATTTCAGCCAGACGGGATAGAGGTGGCCGAGAAAGGCCCCTCCACCGGCCAGCGCCATGCCGGTCTGGCGCGTGGAGGTATCAAAGGCCAGCAACAGAAAATAAGCCAGTCCTACCGCCAGTGCGCCCTTGCCCGTATCGCCCAGAAAGGTGATCAGGGCCAGATCCTTGCGGCCGGTGCGCAGGACATTGGTGGCGCCTATATTGCCTGAACCGACCTCGCGGATATTGATCCCCGCCAGACGGGTCGTCAGGACGCCGAAGGGAATCGATCCCAGAAGATAGCCGCCAAACGCGGACAGGGCAGAGATCGACCATAGGGGCAGATCGGTCATAGGGGGCGTTCCTGAATTAGCTGGCCTGATAGACGATTCGACCGTCCACCACCGTTAGCTCTACCTTGCCTTGTAAGGTACGGTTTTCAAAGGGGGAGTTTTTCGATTTTGACAATATGTCTTTTTCGCGCAACGAAAAGGGCGCGTCGATGTCCACCAGCACCAGATCGGCAGGAGCGCCGACGCTCAGGCGTCCGGCCTCAAGTCCGATGAGATGCGCCGGATTGGACGTCACGGTGCGCAACAGGTCGATCAGCGGAATGTCGCGGTCGTGATGCAGACCGATCAGGGCGGGCAGCAGGGTTTGCAGGCCAATGGCTCCGGCGGTGGCTTCGGAAAACGGCAGGCGCTTGTCCTCGGCAGGGGCGGGAGAATGGTTGGACACCACCACGTCGATCACGCCGTCCGCCAGGGCGTCACACAGGGCCAGACGGTCGTTTTCCGAGCGCAGCGGCGGATCGAGGCGGTAGAAGGTGCGGTAATCACCGATGTCATATTCGTTGAACACCAGATGATTGATCGAGGCCGAGGCAAACACCTCAAGGCCGCGCTGGCGGGCGCGTTTCAGGGCAGAGACGCTTTCCTGCGTGGTGATCTGATCGACCAGCAGGCGCGCACCGGTCAATTCGACCAGAGCCAGATCACGCTCAAGGGCGATGCGTTCGGCCAGTGCCGACACGCCGCTCAGGCCCATGCGCGACGCCATTTCGCCTGAGGTGGCCACCGCGCCTTCGGACAGCCAGGGTTCCTTGGGGCGGTGGGCGATCAGGGCATTAAAGCCGCTGGCATAGGACAGGACACGTTGCAGGATCTTGGAATTGACCACCGGATGTTCGACATCGGTGAAATAGACTGCACCGGCCTCATGCATCAGGCCGATTTCCGCCATCTGCCTGCCGTTCAGGCCCTTGGTGGCGGCACCGGCGGGATAGACATGCACCAGTTCGATGTCGCGTGCGCGGCGCAGGATGAAATCGACCGTGGCCGGTTCATCGATCACCGGATCGGTGTCCGGCTGTACGACCATGCTCGTGACGCCACCGGCGGCGGCGGCAAGGCTGGCCGATTTCAGGGTTTCCTTGGGTTCGGCACCCGGTTCACCGGTCTTGACGCGCAGGTCGATCAGGCCGGGGGCCAGCACATGGCCGTCACAGTCTATGACCCTGAGGTCGGATGAGCCGGACGGCAGGTGCGCGCTGTGATAGACGGCGGTGATCACACCGTCGGCAATGATCAGGCTGCCTTCGCCGTCATAGCCGCTGTCGGGGTCGATCAGGCGGGCATTGACCAGAGCAATGGGTTGGGTTTGCTTGAGCATGATCTCAGGCCTCCAGACGTGCGGCAAGGGACGCCAGAACCGCCATGCGGGCGGCAACCCCCATCTCGACCTGATCCTGAATGAGCGACAGGCTCAGGTCGTCGGCGATTTCCGAATCGATTTCGACACCGCGATTCATCGGGCCGGGGTGCATGACGCGCACATGCGGTGCGGCCACGCTCAGCTTTTCCCGGTCGAGGCCGTAAAAGCGGAAATATTCACGCGCCGAAGGGATAAAGGCCCCGTCCATGCGCTCAAGCTGAAGCCTGAGCATCATCACGACATCGACACCGGCAATGCCTTCGCGCATGTCGTGATAAACCTCTACGCCCCACTGATCGGCATCGGACGGAATGAGGGTCGGCGGCCCGACAAGGCGCACATTGGCCCCCATGGCATTGAGCAATATGACATTGGAACGCGCCACGCGGCTGTGGCCGACATCGCCGCAAATGGCCACCGTCAGGCTATCGACATGGCCGAAGGCGCGGCGGATAGACAACATATCCAGAAGCGCCTGAGTGGGGTGCTGATGCTGGCCGTCACCGGCATTGACCACGCTGCAACCGACCTTTTGCGCCAGAAGCTCTGCCGCGCCTGAGGCCGAATGGCGCACCACCAGAAGATCGGGCTTCATGGCATTGAGCGTCACCGCCGTATCGATCAGGGTTTCCCCCTTGGCCACCGACGAGGTGCGCGGGTTCATATTGACCGTATCGGCCCCCAGACGCTTACCGGCCAGTTCAAAGGACGACATGGTGCGCGTCGAGTTCTCGAAGAACAGATTGACCTGTGTGCGCCCTTTGAGAATATCGAGCTTCTTGGTCGTCTGACGATTGAGATCGACAAAGGCATCGGCCAGATCGAGCAGGGCCAGAATGTCCGGCGGATCGAGATCCTGCGAGGCCAGAAAATGCCGTTTGGGAAAGGCGAACAGACGCGATTCGATAAGATCGCGTAAGGCCTGCGGATCGGAGGGGGCGCGTGTGGTCATAAAGGCCTGCTATAACCGACACATTCACCAAAGGGAATAGGCCATGGATTTTAAAATCCACGGCCTGTCCGTCAGGGTCAGTCAGCGTTTTTCAGCGACGCCATATCAATGACAAAGCGATAGCGGACATCGGATTTGACCACACGCTCATAGGCGTCGTTAATGTCCTGAATAGCGATCAGCTCGATGTCCGAGACGATATTGTGCTTACCGCAGAAATCGAGCATTTCCTGCGTTTCCTTGATCGAGCCGATATTGGAACCGGCCAGACTGCGCCGTCCGCGAATGAGCGGGAAGGCGTGCAGCGGCACCGGCGCATCGGGAATCCCCACCAGAACCATGGTGCCATCGACCGTCAGCAGATTGAGATAGGCGCCCCAGTCGATAGGGGCGGCGACCGTGTTGATGATCAGGTCGAAGCGGTCGGTCAGGGTGCTGAAGGTCTCGGCTTCGTTGGTATCGTAATAATGATCGGCCCCCAGACGTTTGGCATCGTCCTTCTTGGCCGTGCCGCGGCTGAGAACGGTGACCTCTGCCCCCATGGCGTGGGCGAGCTTGACGCCCATATGGCCGAGGCCGCCAAGGCCCAGAATGGCGACCTTCTTGCCGGGACCGGCCTGCCAGTGCTTCAGTGGCGAATAGAGGGTGATACCGGCGCACAGAAGCGGGGCGGCGGCGTCCAGAGGCAGGTTTTCCGGCACCGACAGCACATAGCCTTCGCGGACGACGATATGGTCGGAATAGCCGCCATAGGTCGGCTGACCGTCACGGCCAAGGCTGTTGTAGGTCAGGGCCAGATCGGTGGTATATTGTTCGGTGTCCACGTCGCGCGGCTGGTCGCGGTTCTGGCAATGAAGGCAGGAATCGACGAAACAGCCGACGCCGACCGCATCGCCTTCCCTGAATTTGGTGACATTGGCCCCGACCTTCGACACGCGGCCGACGATTTCATGGCCGGGCACCATCGGAAAGATGGCTTCGCCCCATTCCTCACGCGCCTGATGGATGTCGGAATGGCATACCCCGCAATAGAGGATGTCGATCACCACATCATCGTCATTCGGTTCACGCCGTTCAAAGGTGAAGGCTTTGAGCGGTTCCTTCGGGGAATGGGCGGCAAAGGCTTTGGCGAGGGACATGGGGAAACTCCGTAATAATGACACAAAACAGGATAGGGCGGACAGGCCGCAAAACTATGGCGGTTTATGACTGTTTTTATGATAACAGGTAAAAGACCCACAGCAAAAGTGGCATGGTGGCCGCCGAAGACGTGGTGGTAATGGCCACGACGCCCGCCATGAAGGGGGCATCCCCGCCCATATGCCGCGCCAGCACATAGCCTGCGGCGGCGGACGGGGCGGCACCGATCATCATCGCTACGCCCTGCGCCATCTGATCGCCCCCCAGCAGGGCACACAGGCCCCACGCGATCAGGGGCATGAGCAGTATCTTATAGACCGATACAGCGCCGACCAGCCAGGGACGGGCGGCGACATAGCCAAAACTCAGGCCCGCCCCCGCCAGTATCAGGCCGGTGGGAATGGCCGCTTCCCCAAGGCTTTTCAGGAAGGCGTCAAAGACGGGCAGGGGCGGAATCTTGAGAAAATTCAGTATCAGCCCCAGCATACAGGCGGCAAAGATCGGGTTTTTCAGCACGATGAGCAACAGGCTCAGGGGCTTGCCGTCATGCGGTTTGCCGCCGACCGGCTCTCCCCAGTGCGCCAGAACGATAATGGCGATGAAATTGGTGGTGGGAATAAGGACGCTGAGGCCGACGGCGGCCATGTTCATCACCCCTTCGCCGAACAGGGTCGTGGCCACAGGGATAAAGACGAAGGTATTGAAGCGGATCAGGCCCTGAAAGACGCTGGAATAGGTCGGGCCGCTGACCTTGAGGACAGGGCGCAGCCCCAGTGCCAGAAGCGTCGAGATCAGCACCGCCCCTAGCACCGCCAGCCCGACCGCGCCTGCCGAGGTGCCTGTGAGATTGGCGTGCCAGATCGCGGGCACCAGAAAGCCCGGATAGAGGACATAGACGGCGAATTTTTCAATCGGCCCCCAGACATTGAGCGGCAGAAAGCCTGATTTTTTCAGGCCATAACCAAGCGCAATCAGCATGAAGACCGGTGCAATGCCGGTCAGCGTATTCCAAAACCCCATTATGTGATCCTGCACATTGTAAACCCTGTCATCGTAATGCCCCCTCCGCCTCGACTTCGCTCGGCACCTCCCCCGTTCGCGTAGCTCACAGGGGAGGATGAGAGCGGCTTCTTACATCCTCCCCTGCGTAGCGGGGGAGGTGGCGGGCTTGTCCCGCCGGAGGGGGCAATCTTTCAGCCCTCATCATTGCGCATCCGGTCCAGCGCATTTCTGTTTCCGCTCACGGCCCATTCGCTACGCGAGGCCTCCGCGAGGGCGGCGAAGGGTCGCCGGGGGGCGTTTGCCCCCTTCAGGGCGCGCTGACGGTTAAACCTCATCATTGCGCATCCGGTCCAGCGCGCCCTGTAAGATATAGGCCGCGGCCGAGCGGTCGATGACCTCGGCGCGTTTGGCGCGGGTCAGGTCGGCTTCTTCGATCAGAAAGCGGTTCATCACACTTGAGGACCAGCGTTCGTCCCAGAAGGCAATCGGCAGGTCACGCAAGCGCAGAAGATTGCGGGCAAAGGCCCTGACCGACTGACAGCGCGGGCCTTCGGTGCCGTCCATATTGACCGGCAGGCCGATCACCAGACCCGACGCCTCACGTTTGGCCATCAGGGCAAACAGGCGCTCGGCCTCAAGGGTGAATTTGTTTTTTTTAATCAGCTCAAGCGGCGAGGCAATCATCAGCGAGATGTCGGACACCGCCACGCCGATGGTCTTTTCCCCCAGATCAAGCCCCAGAAGCCCCGTGCGCGGCGCAAGGGCGGATTTCAGTTCGGTAATATCGACAACGGCCATGAAGGAAGACACCACATCCGGGAGCGGGGTAAAAAAGGGTTTTTGGGGCTTACCCCTTGTCAAAGCGGCTGTCAAAAGCTAACCGAGGGACACGGATTTTAAGGAGTCTCTGAGCATGGCCATTGATGTGGCAACGGTGCGCAAGGTAGCCAGCCTGTCGCGTCTGCGCGAAACGGATGAGCGGCTGGAAAGCCTTGCGGGCGAACTGAACGGTATTCTGGGCTGGATCGAACAGCTCAATGAGGTAGACGTGTCCGCTGCCGAGCCGATGACCTCGGCGGTCGAGGTTGCCGCCCCCCTGCGTGACGACGTGGTCACCGATGGCAACAAGGTTGCCGATGTCGTTTCCAATGCCCCGAAGACCGTAGATGGCTTCTTCGTTGTCCCCAAGGTGGTTGAGTAATGTCCGATCTGACCCGACTGACGCTGAAAGGGGCCATCGAAGGCCTCAAAAGCAAGCAGTTTTCCTCTGCCGAACTGACCGAGGCCTTTATCGGGGCTATTGAGGCGGGGAACCCGAAAATCAACGCCTATGTGCTGACGACCTTCGACAAGGCCCGCGCACAGGCCGCCGAGTCCGACCGCCGCATCGCCGCCGGTGAGGCCCGCGCGCTTGAGGGCGCGCCGCTTGGCATCAAGGACCTCTATGTCACCAAGGGCGTGCGCACCACGGCCTGTTCCAATATCCTCGGCAACTTCATTCCGCCCTATGAATCGACCGTCACCCAGAACCTGTGGGACGACGGCGCGGTCATGCTGGGCAAGCTGAACATGGATGAGTTCGCCATGGGGTCGTCCAATGAAACCTCGTGCTGGGGGCCGGTGGTCAATCCGTGGAAGGCACAGGATTCCGACGTCAACCTGACGCCCGGCGGGTCTTCGGGCGGGTCGGCGGCGGCGGTGGCCGCTGATCTGTGTCTGGCGGCCACCGCTTCGGATACCGGCGGGTCGATCCGTCAACCGGCGGCCTTTACGGGGACGGTGGGCATCAAGCCGACCTATGGCCGCGCCTCACGCTATGGCATGGTGGCCTTTGCCTCGTCGCTCGATCAGGCAGGCCCGATCACCAGGACGGTCGAGGATTCGGCGATCCTGCTGCAATCCATGTGCAGCCATGACCCCAAGGATTCCACCAGCCTGAACATCGACCTGCCGGATTTTGCCTCGTTTGTCGGTAAATCCGTCAAGGGCCTGCGTATCGGCATTCCTGACGAATACCGCCTTGAGGGCATCCCGTCCGAAATCGACGCCCTGTGGGAACAGGGGATCAAATGGCTTGAGGACGCCGGTGCGGAAATCGTGCGTATTTCTCTGCCGCATACCAAGTATGCTCTGCCGACCTATTATATCGTCGCTCCGGCGGAGGCCTCATCGAATCTGGCCCGCTATGACGGTATGCGTTTCGGTCACCGTGCCGAAGCTGCCAGCGGTCTGACCGACACCTATGAGCTGTCGCGCTCCGAAGGCTTTGGCAAGGAAGTCAAGCGCCGCATCATGATCGGCACCTATGTGCTGTCGGCGGGCTTCTATGATGCCTATTACGTCAAGGCCCTGAAGGTGCGTCGCCGCATTGCCGAAGATTTCACCAATGCCTTCAACGCCTGCGATGTCATACTGACACCGGCGACGCCCTCATCGGCGTTTGCGCTTGGGGATACGGCCAAGGCCGCCGATCCGGTGCAGATGTATCTGAACGACGTGTTCACCGTCACCACCAATCTGGCCGGACTGCCCGGCATGTCGGTGCCGGCGGGGCTTGATTCCAAAGGCCTGCCCCTGGGGCTTCAGGTGATCGGCAAGGCACTGGACGAAGGGACGGTTCTGTCCATCGCCTCGGTTCTGGAACAGGCCGCCGGTTTTAGCCATAAACCGGCCAAATGGTGGTAGTACACCTGACGCACGAAAGCCGTTGGATTCAGGGGTGAATACCTGAATAAAAGGCCGTGCGAGGTGAAACATGCTGGTGAGCGTTCAGGACATGATCGGTTGGGGCCTTCTGGTTCTGCCCCTGATCATCCTTGCCTGGGCAGGCAGCGTCTATATCGAGACGACGCTTGAACGCCGCCGCCATGACCGTTACCAGCGCTTTTATCAGATACTGCGTGTGCTGGCCCGCGATGACGCCAGCATGGCCGAAAAGATGGCCGCCGCCTATGAACTGCGTCAGTATCGCGATTATCGCGAGGTCATTGCCCGCATCTTCGATGACGGTGAGCTGCGTCCTGAGGATGAAGCCCGGATAAGTGACCAGCTAAAGGCCTCGGCCCGTGCCGTTGGCCTGAAGCCTCATCGCAAGGCATGATCACCGATAGACCTTTTACATGCCATGGGGTACAGGGCGCGCATGACTGTATCCGCGCCGCTTGCCCCGACCTATAGTTCCGCCTTCCGCGCCCTGTTCACACTGGCCTGGCCGGTGGTGATTTCGCGTTTCGGCATCATGCTGATGGGGCTGATGGATACGGTGATCGTCGGCCATTACAGCTCGACAGAGCTTGGGTTTCATTCGATGGCCTGGGCACCGACCAGTGTGTTTCTGGTGACCTCTATCGGTCTGCTGGTCGGGCTTCAGGTCAAGACCTCGCACTATCTGGGGTCGGGCGAAACCCACCGCATCGGGGCCGTGTTCCGGCGCGGCATGGGCTATGCCCTGCTGCTGGGGACAGGCTCGATGCTGTTGCTGATGCTGTTTGCACCGCCACTGTTTCGCCTTGGGGTGACCGAAACCCTTGCGACCGGTGCGACCGGCCCGCTGATGATCTTTGCCCTGTCCATGCCCTTCTATATGGTGTCCATCGGCTGTTCGGAGTTCCTTGAGGCACTGGGGCGCACGCGCCAGTCGATGCTGATCATGATGGCGGCCAATGTCGTCAATGTCGGGCTTCTGTTCCTGCTGGTGCCAGGCCATATTGAACCTATACACGGAGCTGTGGGGGCTGCCATAGCCACCCTGATGGCGCGGGCCCTGATGATGGGGGCCATGCTGGTCTATGTCGGACGTCTGCCTCAGGCGCGCGAATATGGCCTGTTCCGCAAACACCCTGCCGACAAGGCCGCCGCCGTCGATCAGCGGCGCATCGGCTATGCGGCGGGTGCCTCCTATTTCATCGAGGTCGGGGCCTTTGCCGCCATGACCTTTTTCGCAGGTCGCATGGGCGAGGTCGAGGTGGCGCAATGGGCCATTGTGCTGAATTTCGCCGGTCTGGTCTTTATGGTGCCGATGGGGGTGGCGGTCGGCTGTTCGGTGCTGGTGGGGCGGGCCTTTGGCGCACGCGATCCCGAAGCCATCAGGATGACCGGTCGCGTCAGTTTCCTGTCGGCGGCCGCCTTCATGATCGTCGTAACGGTCGGGGTGCTGATCGAGGCAGGGGCTTTGGCGCGCTTTTATACGGATGATGTCGCCCTGATTGCCGGGGTGCAGGGGGCGTTGTTGCTGTCGTGTCTGTTCTTCCTGCCGGACGGGCTTCAGGTCGTGGCGGCGCAGGCGCTTCGGGCGCGCAAGGATGTCGTCATGCCCACCGTCATCCATTATGTGTCCTATGGTCTGATCATGATGCCGCTCGGCTGGCTGTTTGCCCTGACGATGAAGCAGGGCGTCGCCGGTCTGATCCATGCGGTGATCATCGCCAGCCTGATGTCCGGCACCTTTCTGGTCGGGCGCTTTTTCTGGCTTGATAAGCGCCCGCTTCAGGATGTGCTATAGGCCCAGAATCCAGCCTTCTTCGGTTCGGGCCACCTCCAGATCGGCGTCCGACAGAGCCTTGGGGGCGGCGAACAAGGCCCCCAGTTCCCCCTTGTCGTCGCGTTCGGCAAAGGCATTGGCCGTCAGGCGCACCTGTGTCGCATCCTTGACCTCAAGCGGCTCAGGCGCGCCTGAGAACATCGGCGGATGCACCTCGGCAATCAATGTGTTAATCCCGTCGAGCGCCGCCTCATCCAGCGCGTGAAAGCCCGTCTCGAACGGCCAGATTTTCGCCGTGTCACCCAGACTGTCTTTCAGCGCCCTGACCGCCGGAATCCCCAGAAAGGTCTGACCGCCGGCCACGCCCGCACCGTGCATCTGCCACAGGCTTCGGGCCTGCGCGGTCTTGGGCAGGTGGTGGGTGGCTTCGTCGGTCAGGCGCCATTCGGGGAAGTCGCCGAAACTGTCCGGTTTCAGAGTCGAAAGCCACTTTTGTGCCTGAGATTTCGGCGCGCCCCAGAACGGCCAGGCGGCATCGGTCGTCAGGCGGTTGAACTTGGCGGCGACGGCAAAGCGGTTATTGGTGTTGTCGGGCTTATCGACGATGTTTTTCAGCACGAAGGCCCACATGGCCGCCCAAGGTGTGCCCTCGAGGTTCAGGGCCGCCGAGGTGCCGCGCGGAAAGCCCAGCGCAAAATTGACACCGAGGAAAATCCGGTCGCCGCGCTTGTGCAGGTCGGCCAGCAGGGTTTTCAGCAGGGCGACCGCCTCGGTACGGGTGGCCGGATTATGCGCTTCGTAGGTCAGGCGGAAACGCACATCGCGCTTGGCCACGCCAATCCATACCGAAGACTCGCCGGTTTTTCTGCCTTCGGCGGCGCTCCAGTCAACAATCACATAGGCTCCGAACAGACGGGACACGGCGCACAGGCTCCTGTTAAGCATTCAAAATCGGCGCGGTTGTATCCTGAAAGCAGGCCGCGTTTAAAGTCTGATTGTGGTTAAGGCCGGGATTTTATCACTTTCTGTTTTAAAATACGCGGCAAACCTGTGTAAAAAGAGGGCCGTTATTCGCCAGATTCTGTGAGGACGCTATGGCCAGAAAATTACGCGCAGCTGTTGCCGGTGCCGGGGTATTTGGCGGCTATCATGCCAATAAGTACAAACAGGCCGAGGCCATAGAGTTTGTCGGTATCTATGACCTTGAGGCCGCGCGCGCCGAAGCGGCGGCAGAGGCGGCGGGGACGCAGGGCTTTGCCGGTGATCAGTGGGATGATTTCATCGGACAGCTGGATGTGCTGACGGTGGCCGTTCCGGCCTTTGCCCATGCAGGCGTGGTCAAAAAGGCGCTGGGGGCCGGTGTGCATGTCTATGTTGAAAAGCCTCTGGCCATCAGCCGTGAGGACGGTCAGGCCGTGGTGGCTCTGGCGGCGGAAAAGGGGCTGGTGCTGGCCTGCGGGCATCAGGAACGGGCCGTGTTCGAGGCGATGGGGCTTTATGATGTGCCGGAACGGCCTGTGCGCCTTGAGGCGGTGCGCAACGGCACGGCTTCGACGCGCAATCTCGATGTGTCGGTCGGACTTGATCTGATGATTCATGACCTCGATCTGGGCCTGACTCTGGCCGGTCGTCAGGCGGAGGCCGTGACCGCTACGGCGCGCTACCGTCAGGACGAAGGTTATAAGGCTGTCGGGGCGGATGAACTGAGGGCCGAGGCCGATTTCGGCGGCGGCTTTACCGCGCAGTTTTCCGCTTCGCGTATGGCTGAGGCGCGTGAACGTACCATGCGGCTGGTCTATCCGTCGGGTGAAGTGTTTATCGACATGCTCAATCGCAAATTCGAGAACCATACGCCCTTTGCGTTGAACCCTGATTTTGCCGAAGCCGATATTGCCCGTGATCCGTTAGGCACCAGTGTCGGGCGTTTCCTGAAGGCCGTGCGCGGCGAAGGGCGTCCGCTGGCTACCGGCGATGAGGCGCTTCTGGCGCTGGAGCTGGCGCTGCGGATTGATCAGGCCGTCTTATAAAGCCATTTTACAGGGCAGGCCGCAGGAACAACAGTTCATGCAGGGTCGCCAGAACGGCAAAGGCTGACGTGCCGACCAGAAGCCTGAGCAGCCCCAGTTCCAGAAAATCGAAGCGCGTGCGCCCCTGTGCAATGGCCACGAATGGCAGGAATGAGGTGTGTTTAAGGATGGTGCGGTAGTGCGCCCCCAGCCGTTCTTCGCGCCTGAGGTCGATATTATAGGCGCCCAGATACCCCAGCACCAGAACCGTGCCGAAGAATATCCAGGCGGCCAGATTGCCGTTACAGGCCATGTGCATCACCGCCAGCAGGCTCAGTCCGGCGAGAACCGGATGACGGCTGACGCGGATAATGCCGCTGATGGGGAGGTCGGGTTGCTGGGCCTCAGGCTTCAGGCGCACGGGCGAGGGGCTGAGGAGGCCGACGACGATCAGTTGCACCGCCAGAAAATTGACGACCAGCGCCACATATTTCAGCCAGTGGGGGGCGTGCCAGACCTGCGTGTTCAACGGGTCGCCCATCGAATCGAAATAGGCGAAGAACATGCCCGCCATCCCCAGAAGCGAGGCCAGACCGAACAGGCCGTAATAGACGGGCGCACCTGTGCGGGCGATGAGCCGCGATTTGACGGTTGTGCCGGCGATAAACAGATGCAGGCACAGGAAGAAAGCACAAGCGAGGGCCAGTAAGAGCATGGGATACTTTGCAGAGAAGGGGGTATCGGATAGCGTCTTAGCAGGCTTTGCCGCCAAGCGCGAGGGGCTTTGCGCACTCGGTTCGGTCGGCGGTTACGCGCCAGCGGGGCCGTCATCGGCAGGGATGGGCGGCTGACGCTTGATCAGGGCATCTATGTGCGATAGCCATTTGCGCCCCAGTTGCACGGCCTCGGTGGCGGTTTTCGGCTGTACATTACCGGTTGGCAGGTCGCCATAGAGATGCAACTCGAATTCAGGCGTGCGTACATCCGAAAATAACAGGCGCAGCACCACCTGTGAGGCATTGGGATAGGTTTCTTCAAGTACACGGCGCGGTTCGCCCTTTTGCGCACGGGCCACGACCCGCTCATCGACGATCAGTTCCACCCCGTCAATTTCGTCAAAGGCAAAGACCAGACCGTTGCGGCCGATATTCCACAAAATCGCCAGATCGCCGTGGGTGAAATCAAGACCGGCGGCCTTGCGCGCATAGACGTCATAGACGACGGCATCGGCAGGCTTGCCCAGCGCGCCGGTCAGGCCGCGCGTCAGGCGGCGGATATTTTCAAACCACCACAAAAGCGCCGAGGTTATCGCCAGCAGACCCGCACCGGCGAAGACAAACCATAAGAGGACGCGCGCCGCCTGTTCCATCCGTACTTGCCTGTTCCATCCGTACTTGAATATCCTGAAAAAGATATGCTTAATCAAACCTTACGGCGGGTCTGTTAATTTTCGGTATGTAAATCGATGCCGATCGGCACATGGTCGGAAGGCTTGGCGCTTTCGTGCTGCGTGCCGCGCACATATTTGTGAATCTCCACGCCGCGCAGGCGGTCGGCGGCCTGAGGCGACAACAGGTGATGGTCGATGCGGATGCCTTCGTTTTTCGGCCAGGCACCGGCCTGATAATCCCAGTAGGTATAGCGGTTGTCAGGATCGGGCATGGCTTCAAAAGCATCGGTATAGCCGAGATTTTTCAGGCCGCGATAGACGGCGCGGATCTCCGGCTGATACAGGGCATCATCAAGCCAGACCGATTCCCTGTAGCAGTCCTCGGCGGCAGGGATGGTGTTGAAATCGCCTGTGAGAACCGTCAGCTCCTCATGCGCCAGAAGCGCTTTGGCGCGGTCATGCAGACGTTTGTACCAGCGCAGCTTATAGGCATATTTTTCAGTGCCGACCGGATTGCCGTTCGGCAGATAGATCGAGGCCACCCGCACCGGCACAGGCGCTTCGACCAGCGCCTCTATGTAGCGGGCCTGCTCGTCCTCCTCTTCGCCCGCAAGGCCGCGGGTAATGTCGCTGAGGGGGTATTTCGACAGAAGCGCCACGCCATTATAGGTTTTCTGTCCATGTACGGCGATATTGTAGCCCAGAGACTCAAACGCCTCAGTGGGAAACTTCTCGTCGATGCACTTCAGTTCCTGCAAGGCGCAGACATCGGGGGCGGCGTCGCGGAACCAGTCGAGAATGACCGGCAGGCGGGCATTGACCGAATTGACGTTGAACGTAAAGATTTTCATGGAGCGGCTTATATCGAAAAACTGACGCCGCAGCCACAGGAGGTTTTGGCGTTCGGGTTCAGGATCTTGAACTGTGAACCGGCCAGCTCCTCCACATAGTCGATGATCGAGCCGCTTAAAAACGGTGCGGATACCTCATCAATCAGGGCTTTGGCCCCGTCATATTCGATGACGGTGTCGTCCGTTTCAGGGGTTTCGACCAGATCGAGCCGGTACTGAAACCCTGAACAGCCACCGCCGTCCACGGCTATGCGCAAAAGGATCGGGTGACCGGCCTCATCACTCAGGCGGTTGATCTGACGGGCGGCGGCGCGGGAAAGGCTGATATCGGTCATGACGGCAATATAATCTATGGACGGGCCGGTTTTTAGAGGGGAATCGCCTTATTTTTACACCATAGGCTCCCGATGCGGTATAGCCGCCTTTTTTATCCGTTTTCTGACCGCGCCCGATCATGACCCAGCTTCTCAGTCCCTATGCCGAAAATGCCGCCGCCTCCAGAGGCAGGCTGCATGAAGAACGCGAAAGCCATACGCGCACCCCGTTTGCGCGCGACCGTGACCGGATCATCCATTCGACGGCCTTTCGCCGCCTCAAGGGCAAGACGCAGGTGTTTGTCGCCAACGAAGGCGACTATTTCCGCAACCGCCTGACCCATTCGCTTGAGGTGGCGCAGGTCGCCCGCTCGCTGGCCCATAGCCTGAAGGTCGATGAAGACCTGACCGAAACCATTGCTCTGGCGCATGATATGGGTCATCCGCCGTTCGGCCATGCGGGTGAGGACGAACTGCATGTGCTGATGAAGCCGTGGGGCGGTTTTGATCACAATGTGCAGGCCTTTCGCATCGTTACCCGACTTGAACATCGCTATCCGGCCTTTGAGGGGCTGAACCTGACCTGGGAGACGCTTGAGGGCATCATCAAGCACAACGGGCCGGTGGTGAACCGCCTCGATAAGCCGTCATGGAAGGCCGTTGCCGACTTTACCGCCGAATGGGATCTGCGCCCCGATACCTATGCCTCGCTTGAGGCACAGATTGCCGCCATTGCCGACGATATTGCCTATAATAACCACGACATAGATGACGGCCTGCGTGCGGGCCTGTTCGACATCGAGGACCTGCTTGAGGTGCCGCTGATCGGCCCGGCGCTCAGGGCGGTCAAGGCCGACTGGCCGTTGATGGACAAGCGCATGTGGCGGCTTGAGGCCGTGCGGCGGGTGATCGGCGACATGATTATTGATGTCTATGATGAAACCCTCAGGCGTATTGCCGAGGATGGCATCGAAACCGCCGAGGATGTCCGCCGCGCCAAACGTCAGATGGTGGCCTTCTCGCCGAGGATTCAGAGCGGTCTGAAGCCGCTCAGGCTGTTCCTGCACGCACGGATGTACAAGCACTGGCAGGTCAACCGCTCACGTTCCCATGCGCGGCGTATTCTCAACCAGTTGTTTGAGCTGTACCGCAGCGAGCCTGATGTCCTGCCGCCCAACTGGTACGGCCGGTTACGGGCGCGGGACACGGAAATGGCGCGGGCGCGGGTCATTTGTGACTATATGGCCGGTATGACGGACGCCTATGCCATAGAGCAGCATCGCAGCCTGTTTTCCATCTGAGCACTTTACATCCTCCTCTGCTTGCGGAGGAGCAACTATGTTGATTTTTCCCAAGGCGTTTGTCGCCAGAGTACGGCATTCGCGGCTTCGATGAGCTTTCGCATGACAGCGACAATGATTACCTTGGGCGGTTTTCCGTTTTTGGCAAGCCTTTGAGCGAAGGTTCTGAAGGGTGTATCCATGCGCTTGGCTGCCAGCGCTGCGATATAAACAAAAGCTCCGGGCCTTGCGCGGCCGCCCGCAATAAAGCGGCGGCCCCTCATCATACCCGAGTCATGATCGAAAGGCGCTACCTGTTTCATGATCTTAACCTTGTGTCTGCGGGCCAAACGCCTATGCAACTTTCCGAGGCATGAAATCCTGAAGTATGGGCCGTTGCCCCGTAAACAGGGGAAGCGGTTAAGTGTTGGAGACTGTTTCAAAAGGTCGTTTCTGGCCTGCAAAGACGCCTCTTCTGCGCTTCCGATGCTCACCTATATTAAATAGGCTGCGCTTCGGTTCTCGCAGACACGCCTTTTCGCCTCAGACTCCAACCTTTTGAAACAGTCTCTTAATCGAACAGTTTGGAGACGGACTCTTCGTTGGCGATGCGGCGGATGGCTTCGCCGATCAGCGGGGCGACGCTGACGATGCGGATTTTCGGATGGTTGCGGATGTTTTCCGGCACCTCGATGGAATCGGTGATCACCAGTTCCCTGAGAACCGAGCTGTCCACGCGGTTGATGGCTTCGCCCGACAGGACGCCGTGGCTGATATAGGCAGACACCGATTGTGCGCCGCGGTCGATCAGGGCCTTGGCGGCATTGACCAGCGTGCCGCCGGAATCAACGATGTCGTCAAACAGGATGCAGTTGCGGCCTTCGACATCGCCGATGATGTTCATCACTTCGGATTCACCGGCGCGCGGGCGGCGCTTATCGACAATGGCCAGATCGCCGCCGAGGCGGTCGGCCAGGGCGCGCGCACGCACCACACCGCCGACATCAGGAGAGACAACCATGATTTCATTCGACTTTTCGTAATTGTCCTTGATGTCGCGGGCCATGAAGGGAATGGCCACCAGATTGTCGGTCGGGATGTCGAAAAAGCCCTGAATCTGACCGGCGTGCAGGTCCATGGTCAGGACACGGTGCGCGCCGGCGCGGGTGATCAGATTGGCCACCAGCTTGGCCGAAATCGGGGTGCGGCCACCGGTCTTGCGATCCTGACGGGCATAGCCGAAATAGGGGATGACCGCCGTGATGCGCTTGGCCGAGGCGCGGGTCAGGGCGTCGATACAGATCAGCAGCTCCATCAGGTTGTCATTGGCCGGGTAGCTGGTGGACTGAATGACGAAGATGTCTTCGCCGCGCACGTTTTCGTCGATGGTGACGAAGATTTCATTGTCGGCAAAGCGCTGAACGCGGGCCTTGGTCAGCGGCACATCGAGGTATTTGCCAATGGCCTGAGACAGGGAGCGGTTGGAATTAGCCGACAGAAGTTTCATGAGTTTCGTTCCGGTGCGGGGCAGTATGTGGATTGTTTCGGGGCTTTTAAGAGACTGTTGCAAAAGGTCGTTTTCTGGTCTGCAAAGACGCCTCTTCTGCGCTTCCGATGCTCGCGTATATTGAATACGCTGCGCTTCGGTTCTCGAAGACACGCCTTTTCGCCTCAGACTCCAATCTTTTGAAACAGTCTCTAACAGGTGGAATTATACGGGCAAGGACTTTGTCTCAAAACTGTTAAAATAACGCCGGTGGAGGTTTAGAGCGTATTCCGTTCTAATTGAATCGGAACAACGCTCTGATTTTTTGTTTTGACGCGCTTTTTATCCGAAAAGTGCATCACACTTTTCGGAAAGCGCTCTAACGCAGGGCAATGGCGCTGATCAGGCGGCCATAGTCGCCTTCGCCGGTTTTGAAGGCGCGGCGGTTGGAAAAGAACAGGTCGGCCTCGGCGCAGGTGTCATGGCCGGTGGCGGCAACCTGTATCAGGCCCAGACGTTTCAGGCGCATCAGGCAAAAGCCCGGCAGGTCGAAAAAGCGTTTGTCAGGCGTGGGGCCTGCGCGGAAAAAGGCCTCGCTGTCGGCATCATGTTCAAGGAAGGTGGCGGCGTAGTCGGCGGAGACTTCGTAAGAGGCCTGTGCGATGCACGGGCCGATGACGGCCCTCAGGTGCTCGTGCTGTGCGCCCTGTGCGATCAGGGCGGCATATTCGGCTTCGATCATGCCATAAAGTGCGCCTTTCCAGCCTGCGTGACAGGCACCGACGACGCCATTGACCGGATCGGCCCACAGGATCGGTGCGCAGTCTGCCGATAAGGCCCCCAGCACCAGACCGGAGGTGCGGGTCACCAGACCATCCGCTTCGGGGCGCTGATCGGTGGGCCACGGGCCATTGACGGTGACGGCGCGGGCGGAATGCACCTGATAGCCGGTCAGGAGCCGGTCGGGGGTCTGGCCGAAGGCGGCGGCGATACGGCGGCGGTTTTCGGCGACGGCTTCGGGGGCATCCTTTGAACCGGCACCGGCATTGAGGCTGTGGTAGGGGGCTTTGGAAACGCCGCCGAGTTTGGTGAAAAAGCCGTGGTTTATTTCCGGCAGGTCAAGCAGCGGGTGCAGGATACGCGGGGGCAGGGACATGGCGCTATATATCCAGAGCGGGGAGGGGACGGGGCGGGAAGCTGAGGCCCAGAACCTTGAACAACAGGCCCATCTCGTCCTCAGAGGTCAGGCGCTCGAACTGGCGGAACAGTTTGTCCGCCTGATCGGGGTGTTTCGAGGCCAGGGCCTCAAAGCGGGCCTCAATGCCGAGGCGTTGCAGAAACAGGCCCTGCGGTGTCAGGGGGGCGACATGCAGGCCGCCACGGTGTGCCGTGGCCATGAGTGAGGGGAAATCGGCCCACTGGGTCAGGTCGTGCTGGCCGGGGGCTTCGAGCGGGTCGCGCGGCTGGTGGCGGTAAAGGGCCTGAAGCGTGTCACCGGCCTGAGGCGTGTCGCGGCCATAGTCGATGAACAGGGCCGTGCCGGTCGCGGTTTTGACTATGCCGGAAACGGTCTCGATAAACTGGTTCTGGGCCGGAGAGACTTCGGCCACCTGCGGCGATACGGCGTCGAACGCAGCGATAAAGCCTTCGGGGGCGGGGATCAGGCCGACGCACAGGTCGCCGTCTTCGGTCAGGCCGACGCGGCGCTCATGCCAGCCGTCGGGGGCCAGCTGGAACTGGCGCGCAGGCAGGCAGTCGAGAATCTCATTGCCGATGATAATGACCGGCGCATCGGTCGGGATGTGGTGCAGGCTGTCGAGGTGGGTGACCTGAGGCACGCGCTCAGTCTGACGGGCCTTGAGCGGTTGCGAGGCCTCGACCATATAGAGGCGGACGGCGGCCTGAAAATCGGGGCTGAGGGCAAAGGCGCGCTGCATGTCGGCCATCAGGGTGCCGTCGCCGGGGCCGATCTCGATCAGGCTGACGGTTTCCGGTGCGCCCATATCCTGCCAGACCTGAAGGACCCACAGGCCGAGAAGCTCACCAAAGACCTGAGACACCAGAGGGGCGGTGATGAAATCGCCTTCTGCCCCCAGTGCCGGACGGGTGGCATAATAGCCGTCATAGGGATCATGCAGGCAGGCCCACATATAGTCGGCAATGCTCAGGGGGCCATCAAGGCGGATTTGCTCGATGAGGCGGGTTTTAAGGGGAGGCAGGCCGCTCATCAGGCCGCTTCGTCCTGTGTCGGGGTGCGGCTTCGGGTTTTGCCGCTTTGGGTTTTGCCGCTCAGGGCCAGCCAGATGAACAGGCCACCGGCGATGACCATCGGCGTGGACAGGATCATGCCCATGGTGATGACCTGAAAATGGGTCATCTGCGCATCGGGATTACGCACGTTTTCGACCAGAATCCGGCTCAGGCCGTAGCCGGCGATGAAGACCCCCATCAGCAGGCCCGGCTGGCGCAGTTTCTTATAGATATGGGTCAGGACAAACAGGACGGCGAACAGCAGAAGGCCCTCAAGGGCGGCTTCGTAAAGCTGGCTCGGGTGGCGGGGGAGGTAACCGGCATAGCACTGGCCGCTGGTATCAACAGGGGTATGGCTGTTGCAGAAGATAATGCCCCACGGCAGGTGGGTCGGGCGGCCCCAAAGCTCGCCATTGACGAAGTTGGCGAGGCGGCCGAGACACAGGCCGATGGGGGCGGCGCAGGCCAGAAGGTCGCCGAGCGACCAGGGATTGAGTTTCTGGGCGCGGGCATAGAGGAGGGCGGCGATCACCACCCCCAGAAAGCCGCCGTGAAAGGCCATGCCGCCTTCCCAGACACGAAAGGCGCGTAACGGGTCGGCCATGACGGCGCTGAGGTCATAGAACAGGATATAGCCGATCCGTCCGCCGAGGATCACCCCCAGAGCCAGCCACAGCACCATGTCTTCAAGGCGGCGGTCATCAAGGGGTGCCCCCTGAGGCCCCCACAGGGTCGTCTTGTTGATCAGGCGGCGCATATATCCCCAGCCGAGCGCTATACCGGCAATATAGGCCAGCGCGTACCAGCGGATCGCCACAGGGCCGATGTGCAGAAGGACGGGATCGATATCCGGTAGGGTCATGCCAATGTGCCAAACCTGTGTAACAGTTGCTTCAGACCTAAAGGAATCATCGAAGCGGGGCAAGAATCGTGAAAAACTTTCTTTCAGTCGGGGTTACGCGTATAGGCGGGCTGTGACACCCGCTTTACAGGAGCCTTTATCGTGCAGTCGAAAAATCCGTTTCTCGATGAATTTGCCAAACTGTCGGCCAATGCCATGTCGCTGGTGCAGTCCGCCGGTGAGGAAGCCAGGGCCGCGTTTCAGGCGCAGGGTGACCGCTTTGTCGCCGAATTTGATCTGGTGCGTCGCGACGAGTTGCTGGCGCTGAAGGATGAAATCGCCGCCCTCAGGGCCGAGGTGGCCGAACTCAGGGCGGCTCCGGTAAAAAAGACGGCGGCGAAAAAGGCCGGTGCCGACAGCGCCCCAACTCAATCCGATCCCCAAAGCGATACAGAGTAAGTACAGATTATGGATTTGCCGCAGGCCTATGATGCCGACATCAGTTCCGATCCGCTGGAGATGGTCGAAACCATTTTGAGCGATGAGGGCCTGAATTTTGAGCGCACGCCCGAAGGCGAGGTGGTCTTTTCCCTGAAAGGGGACTGGAAGGCCTATGACCTGTGGTTTTCCTGGCGGCCGGAGGGGGAGTGCATTCAGCTGTGCTGTACGCTCGACCTGCCGTTTACCACGGCGCAGTTGCCGTCGCTCTATGAGCTTCTGGCGCTGGTCAACCAGCGCGTCTGGTTCGGCCATTTTGAGTTGTATCAGGATGAGATCGGCGGTCACGGGGCTTCGGTGGCCGATGTCGTCTTCCGGCATACCATGGCCTTCAGTCCTGCCGAGCGCCCAAGCCCGATGCAGACCGCGCACATGATCAACAGCGCGGCGGAGACGGTCGATCGCTTTTATCCGGCGTTCGATTTCCTCATTCGCGGCGGGCAGGCCCCGCAGGAAGCCATTTCGGCCTGTCTGTTCGAGACGGTGGGAGAGGCGTAGGGGGGATCGCGTAAAAGTCCTTCGGCTTGCGCCTCAGTGTACTTTTACGCGGGATTCTGAATTGACACAGGCTCTCTCGGGGCGGCCCTTCGAGAGCCTGTGGCTTTATTTTTTTAGGTGCTGAGATGTTGGCTTTGCCTTTGATGATTATTGGCGCTGGGGCGCTGGGGGGATCGATCCTGAAAGGGTTGCGGGTGACGACCACCTTCGATCCGGCGGATGTCATTATCGCCGATCTCAATCCGCAGGCCGAGGCGCAGGCCTATGCCGAACTGGGGGCGCGGCTCAATCCCGATGCCGATGTGGTGGCCGAGGCGCGCACCGTCATTATCGCCGTCAAGCCGCAGGGCTGGCGCGCCGTGGCCGAAGCCTTTGCCGGTAAACTCCATCCTGACGCTGTGATCGTATCGGCCATGGCGGGGGTCAGGACCGCTGATCTGGCGGCAGGCTTTGACGGGCGCAAGGTGGCCCGCGTCATGCCGACGACCGGTGTGGCAACCGGCAGGGGCGTAGCCAGTCTCTATGCGGCGACGCCCGAAGCGCTTGAGGCGGCAAAATGTATTTTCGAGCCGATTGCCTCGACGGTGGTACTCAGGGACGAAGGGCTGATCGATGCGGCGACCGCCGTGTCCGGTTCGGGGCCGGCCTATGTCTATGCCTTCGCGGCGGCGCTTGAGGGGGCCGGTCTTGAGGCCGGTCTTGAGGCGGCGGATGCGCGGGTGCTGGCGCGGGCAACGCTGATTTCGGCGGCCAGCCTGCTGGATATTTCCGGTGAGGAACCGGAGGCGTTGATCAAGAAGGTGGCGTCTCCCGGCGGGACGACCGAGGCCGGTTTGAAGGTATTGCGGGAACCGTTGAATGAACTGATTACCGCCACGGTGCTGGCGGCGCAAAAGCGTTCGCGCGAACTGGGGTGAAAGTGCCTGCTGTCTGACCCGTTTCCGGCGCTCTGGCGCACCCTTCGGGAACATAAAAATCGCTTCGCCCTTTCGCGGAGAGGCAGTACAAGCAAACGGTCAGATAACAGTGAGGGTCATGATGCAGTTTGCGGCGGGGCTTTTGGGTAAGGCCGGTTTTGCCGGATCGTTCGATCTCAGGCAGGCGCTGAAGGCGGCGGTGGCCTTTGTGCCGGCGGCCTGGAGGCAGGGCTGGCTGGCTCTGGGGGTTCTGTTCGCGCTGGTGGTTGCGGGGCAGACGGTGCTGGCCGGTTCGGTCGGCGGCCAGAGGATCGTGATCATCGCCGTACTGCTGTTTCAGTTTGTCGTCACCGGTGCGCTCTATCGTATCGCCCTGTTTGGCCCTGAGGCCCGTCGCGAAGGTCTGGGGATTGGCGGGGTGCAGTTTGCCCGACCGGAATGGCGGCTGATCGGGGCGGGGCTGCTGGTCAGCCTGTTCTGGCTGATGGTGTTTGTCATGCTGTGTGTGGTGCTGGCCCTGTTCCTCAGTGCGGCGGGACTGGCCGAGCGGGTTGGGTCGCTTGAGGCCATGCGGCATGAATTTGTCAGCGGGCCGCAGCCTCAGGGGGCGATCCTGTTGCTGACCGTGGTGGTGATCATGTTCATCCTGATTACCCTGTCGATCCGGCTGTGGCTGCATCAGGCGGCAACCGTTGCCCGCCGTCAGGTGGTATCGCTTCAGGCCCTGAGCCTGTCTGCGGGGCAGACGCTGAAGCTGCTGCTGGGCTATGTCATTCTGACCCTGCCGTTCGTGGTCATTGGCGCCGTGGTGCCGGTGCAGTGGGGGATGATCAGTGTCTGGCTCAATCTGGCGCTGGGGATCGGGCTGTTCTGGCCTTTGACAGTTGGCTTTTTCGCCTCGGCCTATCGGCAGATCATGGCCCTGCGTGCGGCGGCCTGAGAGGCCTCCGCATTTTTTTCACTCACGTTTAATTCGCTTTGCTCATCACTCCGTGAGGGGCGGCGAACGGTCGCCGACGCCCGGTCGGGCGTTGGAAGTGATCTCTAACCGCCGATAATATGCAGGATGTCGCGCCCGTTGCGCGCCTGTGCCGGACGGGCATTGGCACCGATCAGGCGCTGATAGGCGTCGATCTGTTCGGGGCTGATGCTGAGGGGCGAGGCGGCCACCAGCCAGGTCACTTCCTCGGTGCAGGGCGGGGCAGTCAGGGAACCGGAATAGGCGTAAAATTCCTCGGTGGCGGGCATCAGGTCGCGGGCATTGAGCAGTACATCGGGAATGGCCACCGGTGCGCCCGGATCGGTCGGCAGGAACGTCCAGATGGGGGCCAGCATCGGGTCGGCCACGCCAATGTCGGACAGAACCGAGACGATCAGGGTCTGGCCTGCGTCATTTTCATGCACGAACTGGGTTTCCATTGCCGCCCGATGTCCGTTGAGGATGTGTTCGGACGGGGTGCGGAAATGGAAGCTCCTGAGTTTGTAGCTGACGCCGTCCATCATCAGCGCGCCGCCATTTGACGGGCTGACCTGAATGAAGCGTCCGGTATTCTGGATGGTGGCACTGGAGGACAGGTAATCCAGTGTCAGGTCCATCGTTCTGGCAGGAGGGAAGCCGGACAGATCAATGGGTGACTGACGTTTGCCGCTGGCGCAGGTGGCGGCGTCTCCGCCCAGTTGCGCCCAGTATTCGGGGCCGTTATCGCCGCTATAGCTCCAGTCGTCGATCTTCGGCCCCTGCGGCGGCGCATGTTCGGCGTCGGCCTTAGGGGCGTCGGGCGGGCTACAGGCGGCCAGCGCCAGCAGGCAGACAGCGGTGGCCATAAGGGCAGGGCGCATGGAGGATTCCCGACTCAGGTGATAGTGCCTGATCAGTAATGCCGTAACAGGGTTAATGAGGGGTTAGAAAAATGACGGTTTGCCCCCTCCGCCTCGACAAGCTCGGCACCTCCCCCGCTTCGCAGGGGAGGATGAAGAGATCACGCTCCGGCGTTTGTGATTACACCTCCGGGCAATCGGGTGCAGGGCCTGAGGCCCTGCCGTTCGCGGTGGCGGGAAAGGATATCCCTGAGATATTTGCCCGTCCATGAGGCCGGATTGTCAGCCACCTGTTCCGGTGTGCCGACGGCCACGATCTGACCGCCGCCGTCGCCGCCTTCGGGGCCGAAATCGAGAATCCAGTCCGCCGTCTTGATGACATCGAGATTATGCTCGATGACCACCACCGTATTGCCGTTGTCGGCCAGTTCGTCGAGGACCTCCAGCAATTTGCGCGTATCCTCGAAATGCAGGCCTGTGGTCGGTTCATCGAGAATATACAGGGTCTTACCTGTGGCGCGTTTCGACAATTCCTTAGACAGCTTGACGCGCTGGGCCTCACCGCCGGACAGGGTCGTCGCCTGCTGGCCGATCTTGATATAGCCCAGCCCCACACGTTGCAGGGTTTTCAGCTTGTCACGGATCGAGGGCACGGCCTTGAACACCTCTGCCCCTTCCTCGACGGTCATGTCGAGAACGTCGGCGATGGAATAGCCCTTGAACACAATGTCCAGGGTTTCACGGTTATAGCGCTTGCCCTTGCAGACATCGCAGGTGACATAGACATCGGGCAGGAAGTGCATCTCGATCTTGATCAGGCCATCGCCGGTGCAGGCTTCGCAGCGCCCGCCCTTGACGTTGAAGCTGAAACGACCGGGGCCATAGCCACGCGCCTTGGATTCCGGCAGGCCCGCGTACCAGTCGCGGATCGGCCCGAACGCGCCGGTATAGGTGGCGGGGTTGGAACGCGGGGTGCGGCCAATCGGTGACTGATCGATCTCAACCACCTTGTCGAAATGCTCAAGCCCTTCGATACGGTCATGCGGGGCCGGATTGGCCGAGGCATTATTCAGGCGACGCGCTGCCGCCTTATGCAGGGTTTCCAGCGTGAACGAGGACTTGCCGCCGCCGGAGACACCGGTAATGCAGGTAAAGACCCCGACCGGAATCTCACCGGTGACATTTTTCAGATTGTTGCCGCGCGCGCCGATGACCTTCAGCATCTTCTTTTTGTTTATGGGTCTGCGATCCGGCACAGGGATTTCACGCTTACCCGTAAGGTATTGGCCGGTAAGGGATTTCGGATTGGCCTTGATGGCTTCAGGCGTGCCTTCGGCGACCACCTGACCGCCATGCACACCGGCGGCCGGCCCCATGTCGATGACATAGTCCGCTGTCAGTATGGCGTCTTCGTCATGTTCGACCACCAGCACCGAATTGCCGAGGTCACGCAGGCCCTTGAGGCTCATCAGCAGGCGGTCATTGTCGCGTTGATGCAGGCCGATGGAGGGTTCATCCAGCACATAAAGCACGCCCGTAAGCCCTGAGCCGATCTGTGACGCCAGCCGGATGCGCTGGCTTTCGCCGCCGGAAAGCGTGCCGGAATTGCGTGACAGATTGAGGTAATCGAGACCCACGGCATTGAGGAAGCTCAGGCGGTCGAGGATTTCCTTGAGGATGCGCCGGGCAATATCCATCTGTTTTTCGCTTAGATGGTTTTCCAGATCGGCAAACCATTCATGGGCGTGTTTGATCGACAGTTGCGAGATTTCGGCAATGTCGCGCGCCGTGACCTTGACGGCCAGAGCCTCAGGCTTGAGGCGCTTGCCGCCACAGGCCTCGCACGGGGTTTCAGCCTGATAGCGGCTGAGGTCTTCGCGCGCCCATGAGGAATCGGTTTCGCGCCAGCGGCGTTCCATGTTCGGAATGACGCCTTCAAAGGGTTTGGAAACATCATAACGCCGTGAGCCGTCCTCATAGACGAACTTGATCTTTTCGGAGCCTGAGCCGTAAAGGATGACTTCCTGCACGCCGTCGGGCAGGGTGTCCCACTTGGTCGTGACATCAAAGCCGTAATGCCCCCCAAGGCTTTGCAGGGTCTGGGCATAGAGCGGCGAGGACCCTTTTGACCAGGGGGCAATGGCCCCGTCCTTCAGGGTGCGTGACCCGTCCGGCACCACAAGGGTCTTGTCGAAGTTCAGCTTGACCCCCAGACCGTCACAGGTCGGACAGGCTCCGAACGGGTTGTTGAAGGAAAACAGGCGCGGCTCGATCTCGGCAATGGTAAAGCCTGACACCGGACAGGCGAATTTCTCGGAAAAGATGAGGCGTCTGGGTTCGTCCTCGCCCTCGGCCTTGTCGGCAAATTCGGCAACCGCCAGACCATCGGCCAGACGCAGGGCGGTTTCAAGCGAGTCGGCCAGACGTTGCATCAGGCCGTCTTTGATGACCACGCGGTCAACCACGACATCAATATCGTGCTTGTATTTCTTGTCGAGTTTCGGCGCGTCCTCAATGGCGTAATAGTCACCGTCGATTTTCAGACGCTGAAAGCCCTGACGCTGAAGGTCGGCGATTTCCTTGCGATATTCGCCCTTGCGACCGCGCACAAAGGGGGCCAGCAGCAGGATGCGTGTACCTTCGGGCAGGGCCAGCAACTTATCGACCATCTGGGAAATGGTCTGGCTTTCGATAGGCAGACCGGTGGCGGGCGAATAGGGGATGCCGACCCGCGCCCACAGAAGGCGCATATAGTCGTGGATTTCCGTTACCGTGCCGACCGTCGAGCGCGGATTCTTCGAGGTGGTTTTCTGTTCAATCGAGATGGCCGGTGACAGGCCTTCGATCAGATCGACATCGGGCTTGGACATCAGTTCCAGAAACTGACGCGCATAGGCCGACAGGCTTTCGACATAACGTCTTTGCCCCTCGGCATAGATGGTGTCAAAGGCCAGAGACGACTTGCCCGACCCCGAAAGGCCGGTCAGCACCACCAGTTGCCCGCGCGGAATATCGACATCAACCCCTTTCAGGTTATGTTCGCGTGCGCCTCTGATTTTGATGAAATCCTGCGATTGCCCCCGATGGTGGTCGTGCGTGGCCATGTCCGATCCGTTTGACTGTGTACTGCCCCTATATAGAAGCTCAGGCGGCATCTAAAAAGTGTCAGCAGGGTGGAAAGTTTATTATGTGTTCTGCGGGGATAAAAAAAACCCGACCGCGCGGGTCGGGGCCTTACAGGCGGAGAGGGGCCGCGCCTATCGGGTGAGGCGGATATTGGTCAGGCCTGAGCCATTAGCGGTTTGGGGTTTGGGATCCAGTTTGGTGTAGGGGCTGAGGTTCCATCTGGTCTGGTTGAGCATCAGGGTCCAGGACACCAGTGTGAAATTGTGGCTGGTCAGGCTGGAGCCGCCATTGAAGGTGATATTGCGGCTGGGGAGCCAGATGAGGCCTTCCAGACGGGTGGACGGAGAATCGTTGAAAATGAAGTTGCTGATGCCAAGGCCGGGTTTTTCAAACATCAGCACGCCCTTGTAGGGGCCGCTTTCCGGTGCGCTGAGGTTGACGTTCACACTTGAATTGAACTGAATAAGCGCGTTTTTATTGGGGAAGTAGAAGGTGACGTCCTTCCCCGTCCACGATCCGCCATTCACATTCCAGCTGCCGTCGATGATATACAGGCCCGGCTCAAGCGTAATCTTCGGCTGGCCGTTGAAATTGACATTGCAATAGGTGCCCGGTGTCAGGGTGGCCGATGCGCCGTCGATGTTTTGGGAGGTGCAGCCGCCGGTCGTTTTGACCTCAGGCAGGTGCGGGCCGTAGGGATCGCTTTCTACCGGACAGTTCAGCTCAAGCGGTTTGAAATTGCGGTTGTTGTCAAGGATGTGGCCGCCTGCGACACACAGCTTATTGATGTTGACATTCAGGCCCTGATTGAGCGTGATGGCCGGATTGGCCGTCGAATGGACCTGAAAGCTGCATTCGGGTGCGTCGATGTTCGGGCCGGAATTCAGGGTCAGGCTGTTCTGCCCGTTGGGGTTCAGCACATAGACGCAGGGGTGGCTGTTGTCCTTTACAGGGGTGCCTCTGGCCGTGGCGGTGACGCTCAGCGGAATGTCCCTGATGCCCAGCAGATTGAGCAGGGTGGTCGGTGAGGCAAAGGACGCCCGGCCGGTCAGGCTGTTTTCATCGGGGGTGGGCGTATAGACGGGAATTATACCGCTAACATTTTCAGGTAAATTGCTGTGAAAGACCTTGGCGGCTTCGTCCTGACGCTCGGCTTCGGCATAGCGCAGCCCCGCCAGCACCGAGGCATCCATGGCATCCTGCATCTTGCCTTTGAGGCTGACGGCGGAATAGTAATCGAGCGCGCCGCCGGTCAGGCCGAGAAGCGCCATGGCCGACAGCCCGAAAATAACGGCGACATTGCCTTTTTCGGACAACTGAAAACGCTGAAACAGACGAAGCGGGTGCAGGCGCATAGGACGGGTCCGGACAATATTGATCCATATCAACTATCCGAATCTGGTGAAAAAGCGGTTAAGCCACAGGGTTATAAATAAATTAAAAATTGTTAATCGGCCTTACGCCTTATAACCGCCGGTCAGGGAGTGCCCCTGTTGCGGTTTTGTAGTCGCGGCGGGGCCATAACCGGTGGTCGTGCGGCTGCGGTCGCCCATGTCTTCGGCAATGGCCTGCAACAGGCCTTCGGAAACGGTTTTGGCCGCCTCGACAGCGCGGGCATGGCGCTGGGAAACGGCCATGAAGGTTTCGGTCACGGTCCTGAGCTGGGCCTTGAGGTCGGGGCTGAGGTCGGTCAGCAGGGACGGGTTGTTCTTCAGGCGCAGGGTTTCCTGACGGTAATGGGCCGACAGGGTACGGGTGTCCTCGACCGATCCGGCCAGTTCCTGAGGTTTGTGCGCCTCAAGCAGGTCGGTTTCGATCTGCAAGCGTTCGCTTAGCCGTCTGGTCAGCAGGATCAGATGCTCGGCACGTTCATTGGCAGATGACATTTCCTAAGTCTCCTGAAGGGCCAGAAGTTGCTTTTGTACCTGATCGGCAATGCCGAGGCCGCCGGAGCGCACGACCTGCTGGGCAACGGCGTCGATATAGAAGGAGCGGAACATTTCTTCGCCGTTGCCGCCGCCGAACATACCGTCCGTCTCAAGCCCCTCGAACATCGGGCGCAACAGGTTGGACAGAACCATGGTTTCAAATTCGGTACCGGTCTGTTTCGCGCCCTTGTTCTGAAGCTGGGCGGCCTGAAGGCTCAGGGCAGTGTCCGAGGTTACGGCGGCAGTATAGCTCATTACATCACCTCGATGTCGGCCTGAAGCGCACCGGCGGCCTTCAGGGTTTGCAGGATGGAAATCATGTCGCGCGGCGAGACTTCGAGCGCATTGAGGCCGGCCACCAGATCGGACAGGGCCACCGTGTCATCGAGGACATGCAGCTTGCGTCCGCGTTCTTCATCGACGGCGACCTGACTGCTGGGGACAACGGCTGTCTGGCCCTGGGAGAAGGGGGCGGGCTGGCTGGCAAAGGGCTGTTCGCTGATGCTGACCGTCAGGTTGCCCTGAGCGATGGCGACGCGGGAGACGCGGACATTGCCGGTAATGGCGATGACGCCATTGACCTCATCGATCACCACCCTGGCGGGGGTATCGACCTCGACCGGCAGGGCTTCTATCTGAGAGACGAAGCCCGACATGGAGGTATTGGCCGGGGCGCGGATGGCGACAATGGTCGGGTTTTCGGCATAGGCGCTGCCCGGATACTGGGTATTGATGGCGCCGGCAATGCGCTGGGCGGTGGTGAAGTCAGGGTTTTTCAGCGTCAGTCGGACGGTCGGCATGGCGTCCATCTGAAAACCGAGTTCGCGCTCGATCACCCCGCCCGAAGCGATGCGACCGGCGGTCGGCACGCCCTTGACGATGCTGGAGCCTGAAGCACCACCCGCCGAGACGGCACCGGTCTGCACCGTGCCCTGCGCCACCGCATAGGCTTCGCCGTCAGCCCCCAGAAGCGGGGTAACCAGAAGCGTGCCGCCCAGAAGGCTTTTGGCGTCGCCCATAGCCGAGACGGTGACATCAATACGCGAACCGGGTGCAGCAAAGGGCGGCAGTTCAGCGGTGATCATTACTGCCGCGGCGTTTTTGGTATTGAGGTTGGCGTCGCGAATATTGACGCCCATGCGCTCCATCATCCCTTCAAGGCTCTGTTTGAGCATGGGCGAGTTGCGCACCGTGTCGCCGGTGCCGTTCAGGCCGACGACGATGCCGTAGCCGATCAGCTGGTTTTTGCGCACGCCCTCGACATCGACAATGTCCTTGATGCGTGACGCTGCCTGCACCTCAAGGGCGGGGGCAGTCATCAGCAAACAGGCAAGCAGGGCGGCAATAAAGCGCATGGCGGGGTTCCGTTTCGGGCATTAACCATAATCTCGTGCCGGAATATATGCAGGGGGCGTGCCACAATGCGGAGCGCATTTTTATGTAATGAAATCAGTATTTCGCTTGGTTAATGCACCGGTTTCGGGCATGAAGGGATGGGTATCGGATTCCCACGGGCAGAAAATGCCGGGCGTTAACCGCTGGTCAAGCATGTTGTAGCAATATGGACATCTTCCCGCGCGACAAAGCCTGCGCATTCACGCCAGAACGGCCCTGTTACCTGTTATGTCATCCATATATGGGGCATCCATGTCGCTTAAAATCAACGGCCTGACCGGTGCCGGTATTGCTGCTTCGGCCTCAGGATCGGCCAAGGCTTCCGGCAATTTCTCGCTCAAGGGCACAGGCAGCGCCCGCAGTGCCGCTGCGCCATCGGCCACGTCGGCGGCCATGAGCCTGAGCGGTATCGACGCCATTCTGGCCCTTCAGGGTGAGGAAGATGTGCTTCAGGGACGCAAGCGCCGTCAGGTGCGCCGCGCCAGCGATATCCTTGATAAGCTGGAGGAACTGAAGATTTCGCTTCTGGGGGGCGTGATCAATGATCAGGCGCTTCTGACCCTGCAAAAGATGATCGAGGCCCAGCGCGAAGAGGTAGAGGATGCCCGCTTGCAGGGCGTGCTGAACGAGATCGAGACGCGCGCCTATGTTGAGCTTGCGAAACGCAAGCTAATGTAGGGGCGGTTCCGGCCTGCCGGAATTTCACGAAATCTTGATTGTACGGCCCCGATTCCCCCGCTATAAGCCGCGAACCTCATGGCCTGTTTCTTGCTGTGTATGCCTTTCTTAAAGGGCAACATGCAGGAACCGGACAGGATTCCTGCCTGTTAGATATAGGCCTGTTTATATAGGGCGGTAATACAGATGAGCGCTGACGACATTTCCAAGCCGATTGACACCTATCGTCCGACGGATGACGAAGACTATATGAACGAGCGTCAACTGGCCTATTTCCGTAAAAAGCTGCTGACCTGGAAACACGAGATTCTCGCCGGCTCGAAAGAGACGGTATCGGTGATGCAGAAGGAAACGGAAAACCATCCTGATCTGGTCGATCGGGCCTCTTCGGAATCCGATCGCGCGCTTGAGCTGCGCACCCGCGACCGTCAGCGCAAGCTGATCGCGAAGATTGACGAAGCCATTTCGCGCATTGATGACGGTTCTTATGGTTTCTGTGAGGAAACCGGTGAGCCGATTGGTCTGGGGCGTCTTGAGGCGCGTCCGACGGCGACCTTGTCTATCGAGGCGCAGGAGCGTCATGAGCGTTCCGAGCGTGTCCACCGCGACGACTGAGGCGGTCAAAACTAGGCCTTTTCTCTTTGGTGTATCGGGCGTATGGAGGGCACCTCTGTACGCCTTTTCTTTTTTCTGGACTTGTTCACATGACTGTCAAGGTTCGTTTTGCTCCTTCGCCCACCGGCCGCATCCATGCCGGTAATGTCCGTGCCGCCCTGATCAACTGGCTGTATGCGAAGAAGCATCAGGGGGTGTTCGTCCTGCGCATCGATGACACTGATCTTGAGCGGTCAACGAAGGAAAATGAAGACCTGATCGAAACCGACCTGAAATGGCTCGGGCTTGAGTGGGGCGAGCGCTATAATCAGTCAAAGCGTTTCGACCTGTACCAGAAGGCCGCCGAGGCCCTGAAGGCCGCAGGCCGGCTCTATGCCTGTTATGAAACGGCGGAGGAACTGGATCGCCGCCGCAAGGTGCAACTGTCCCGCGGCCTGCCGCCGGTCTATGATCGTGCGGCACTGAATCTGACCGACGCCGAAAAGGCTGCCTTTGAAGCCGAGGGGCGCAAGCCGCACTGGCGCTTCAAACTTGAGGGCAAGCGCGTCGCCTGGGAAGACCTTGTGCGCGGCCATTGCGAAATCGATACGACCTCGATGTCCGATCCGGTGCTGATCCGTGAGGACGGGGCCTTTCTCTATACCCTGCCGTCGGTGGTCGATGATCTGGACATGAAGATCACCCATGTCATTCGCGGTGAGGATCATGTCGCCAATACCGGCACCCAGCTTGAAATTTTCGAGGCGCTGTCAGGTTTTTTCGGGGCGGCGTCCCTGCCGACTTTTGCGCATATGACCCTGCTGGTCGGGGCGGACGGGGAGGGGCTGTCCAAGCGTCTCGGTTCCCTATCGATCTCTGAAATGCGCGCACAGGGCTATGAGCCGCTGGCGGTCACTTCGCATCTGGCGAAGATCGGCACCTCCGATCCGGTCGAGCCGTCGGAATCGCTTGAGGCGCTGGCGGTCTTGCAGGATTTCGCCAAGATGGGCCGCGCACCGGCGCGTTATGACCTTGAGGAACTGCTGCGTGTCAATGCGGGCGTTTTGCAGGCCATGTCCTATGCCGAGGCGCAGCCGCGCCTTGCGGCCCTGAGCGCCGATCTGGGGGAACTGTTCTGGGAAACGGTGAAGCCGAATCTCAGTCTGTTCAAGGATGTGGCCGAATGGGCGAATATCGTCAGCGGCGACATCACGCCGGTCATCGAGGAGGCCGGTTTTGCCGCCAGCGCGCTGGCATTACTGCCTGCCGACTATGGCCGCGATAGCTGGAGCGTCTGGACGGCGGCCATTAAGGAAGCGACAGGGGCCAAGGGTAAATCTCTGTTCATGCCCCTGCGTCTGGCGCTGACGGGTAAGGCGCACGGGCCGGACATGGGGGCCCTGAGCTTCCTGATCGGGCGGGAAAAGATCGCTGCCCGCCTGAAGGCCTGAAGCCTCCCCCTTTCGGGGGGAGTTACAGGACTTTGCGTGTGTCGATGTTTTCGTCGTGGCAACTCATCTCGGCAATGGCCGCAAGTACCTGTTCGGGCGTATCGACGCTCATATAGGTGTGGCGGAAACTGGCGGGGGTGAAGCCTTTTTCGATTGTGTGGTTGACCAGGGCGAAAAAGTCTTCCCAGAAGCCGCCGCTGTTGAGGAAGATGATCGGCTTCTTGTGCAGGTCGAGCCGGCGCCAGCTCAGAAGCTCGATGACCTCCTCCAGCGTGCCGACCCCGCCCGGCAGGACGACAAAGGCATCTGCCTCATCGAACAGGCGCATCTTGCGTTCGTGCATGGTCTGAACGACGATGGTTTCCACATCGTCATACAGGCGTTCACGGCTGCGCAGAAATTCCGGCATGATGCCGATGACACGCCCGCCGTTTTCGTTCGCGCCGCGCGCCGCCATGCCCATCAGGCCGACCCCGCCGCCGCCATAGACCAGTCGCAGACCGTTTTCGGCAAAGATCTTACCGAGGCTGTAGGCTTCGGTCTTGAAGCGTTCATCGACCGCATCGGACGACCCGCAATAGACGCAGACCGAACGGATGGGGTGTTGGGCAGAGCAGGGAGAGGGCAAGATGCCGGGGGGAATGGAAACGGGTTTTGTGCCAGTATCGGCCATGAAAAACTATCCTGAAACTACAGAGGTATCCTGTGAAACGGGGTGACAGGCATCACCTTGATTCTATGGACATTATAGAGTGCATAAGCGTATATGGCTCAGCTTTCAAAATTTTGAAGGGGTAGGCTGCCCCGTTCTATGGCCCGTAAATATGGCAGTTTTTTTCTCAAGGTTTAAGGCCTTATTGTTGCTGACGACCGGTTCGGTGCTGGCGCTGGGGGGCTGTGCGCCCTCGGGGGCGGATACCGGCAAGGATGTGCCGGTGGCCACGGCCATGGGCTATAGTCACACACCGGAAATTACCGGCGTGAGCGTCAGGGATGACGGTGATCTGCAATTGTCGGGGCTGGCGGCCCCTCAGGGACGGGTCAGGCTGGTAGCGGCGGACGGGCGGGCAACCGGGGTGACGGCGGATGCGCAGGGCCGCTTTACGGCGGAAGTCCCGCAAGGGGCGGGCGGAAGTCTCTATAGCCTGTCGATGGAAAGCGACGGGCGGCTGATTCAGGCCGAGGGCACGATCTTTATCGCCCCGCAGATGGCCCCGACCGATGATCCGGGGGCGGTCTATCTGCGCGAAGGCGCCTCGACCCTGCCCCTGTCGGCGCGTTCGGGACTTCTGGCGGCGCTGGACTATGATGCGGGCGGCGGTATGGCGGTGTCCGGCCGCTCCCTGCCGGATATCGTCATCGAGGTGGCGGTGGACGGTCAGACAGCCGCGCGTACCCGCACGGATGCAACGGGGCTGTATCACGCCCTGATCCCGCCCGGCAGCCTCAGTATCGGTAACCGCTTTCAGGTAACGGTGCGCGGTGCCAATAGCAGTGAAAGCCGCAGCGTGGCGCTCAAGGCGCCGCTGGCGGGGCGCATCGAAGCGCAGGACGGCCTGTGGTATGTGCATCGCACCCTGTCAGGCGGCGGCGCGCAGACGACGGTGGTGTTCTGATAAAAGGATCAGCGTCTAAAAGAACAGCATGATCATGTGTCAATATAGGGGGGGGGAAGCGCTGCGGCCTTGGAAAAGAAGTGGCTCCCCGGACAGGACTCGAACCTGTGACAAGTCGATTAACAGTCGACTGCTCTACCAACTGAGCTACCGGGGAACGTCATTAGCAGCGTGGTGAGCGCCTATAGCAAGCCTTTGATCGGGAACGCAAGAGCCTTGCGCAAATTATCCACCAATTGATGCCAAAATAAGAAAAAGCCCGAAAAAATGCTTTCGGGCCTTATAAGTTTGGTGATGGTGGTGTCTTCAAAAAATCAAAGACAGGTTGTGATCACCTGATTTGCCTTAATGAAAGGTTAAGGTGTATCCGTGTTATGTGAAGGATTTTTCAGAACTCCTTAACCGGTTCATTTTTTAAATATCTGCTGTGGACTGACTAACCGGATCAAGCTGATGAAATTGCCGCCGATCAAAGCCCGTATCAGGGGGCTGTTTGCCGTGTTTCTGCTGGTGCTGGGCGCTGTGGCCGTTATGGCCCTGTCGCATCAGGCCTTTGTCATCGCCCGGTTGCAGGCGGTGCTGGGCCATGTCGCCGGTGCCGATGCGGAAAAACTGGCTGAGGCCCTTGCGGCGGCGCAGCGCTTTTCTGCGGGCATATGGACGGTGACGATTCTGGTGGGGCTGACGGGGCTTGGGGCGGCGATCTATTTCGACCGCGAAGTGTTCACGGCCCTTGAGCGCATGAGCCGCCATATGTCGCGCTTTGCCGAGCGCGATTTTTCTCCGGCCATCACCGATGCGCACCGCAGCGACGAAATCGGAGCCATGGCGCGCGCCCTGGGGGTGTTTCGTGAGAATGGCCAGCTACTGATAGCGCATGAAGCCGAAAATGCCCGCCGTGCCGAGGTGCAGGCCGCGGAGCGTCAGGCGGTGCTGCGTGACATGGCCGAGACGCTTCAGTCACAGGTATCGGTGCTGATTACCACCTTACGGCAGGTGTCAGGGGATATGAGCGAGTCTGCCGCGCAAATGAGCGGTTCGGCGCGTACGGCCATGACGCGGGTGGGAAATGTTACCACGACCGCCGAAGATACCTCGGTTCATGCCCGCCATGTGGCGGAAACGGTGCAGGGCCTGTCGGATACGGCGGCGGATATTGCGCAGGCAACCGAAGCCTCGTCGCAGGTATCGCTTCAGGCCTCCGAAGAGGCCCAGCAGACCGCCGGGATGATGGCGCGTCTGGGGCAAAGCGCTAATGAAATCAGCGCCGTGGTTGATATTATCTCCGGCATTGCCCGTCAGACCAATCTGCTGGCGCTTAATGCGACGATCGAGGCGGCGCGGGCCGGTGAGGCGGGGACGGGCTTTGCCGTCGTCGCCTCAGAGGTCAAGACGCTGGCGCAGGAAACCGAAAAGGCCACGCGCGACATTACCGATAAGGTGCAGCATATTCAGGCCAATACGCTTGAGGCGGTAACGGCGATCGATAATATCGTCGGCACGATCCAGACCTTACGCGCCTCCTCAGAGGATATTGCCCGTTCGGTGGCCGGTCAGCAGGCAGCGACACGGGAAATCTCGGAAACCGCCGATACTCTGGCGGCCGGGTCGCGTAGTGTCGGTCAGGACATCGAGGCCGTGCAGCATGTGGCCTCGGCCACCCATGATGCCGCCGAAGCCGTTACCCGTCAGGCCGAAGCCGTGCGCGCCGCCTCCGAAGGGGTGAGTGCGGCCATTGACGACTTTATACGGTCGTTAAGGGCGGCCTGAGCAGGGGCTTTTATCGTGAAAGTCAGTTTTCCATAAATTTTTTACCTCAAAGACATTGCGGCCCCGTGGCTGATCTGATAGCTGAACGAACCGCAATTTTGCCGCCCCTTGGGGAAGGCAGACACAGATGAGGCCTGATGGCGGAGCGGTTACGCAGCGGATTGCAAATCCGTGTACCCCGGTTCGAGTCCGGGTCAGGCCTCCATTCTTTTTCTAATCTCATAAAATATACAGCAGGAAAATTTGCGGCGGTTGCGTGCGCCTGTATTGCCGCCGCCGCTCTGACCGCCTATAAGCGCCCTCAAGCCGTAATTACTAAGGGATCCGGTCGGATGGATTATTTCACAGCACGTCAGCACATGGTCGAATCGCAGGTGCGGGTCAATGATGTGACCGATCCGGCCTTGCAGAAGGCCATGCGCCACATCGAGCGTGAGCGCCTTGTGGCCCCGTCTCAGGCCTTTGCGGCCTATGCCGAGGTGGAGGCCCAGATCGCGCCTGAGCGCGCCCTGATGCGTCCGCGTGATATTGCCAAGCTGCTGCATACCCTGAAGCCCGAAGCCGGTCAGAAGGTTCTGGCCCTGGCCGCGCCCTATGCGGCGGCGGTTCTGGCCCATGCCGGCCTCAAGGTCACGGCGCAGGAAGGCGATGCCCGCGCCGCCAGCGTGGTTGGGCCTTACCTCAACGAACTGGGGGTGAAGACGGTGGTGCAGGATCTGCATATCCCCGCCGACGGCAGCTATGACCTGATCATTACCGAAGGCGCGGTGACCGAAGTACCGGAAAGCTGGACTGAGGCTCTGGCCATGGGCGGACGTCTGGCGGTGGTGGTGCGCATCAGCGCCATCGGCAAGGCGAAACTCTATACCCGTGTCGCCAGCGGCGTGTCCGACGCGGACGTGTTCGATTCGTCACCGTCGATCCTCTCGGGGTTTGAGGCAAGGCCTGCGTTTGTATTCTGAGGCGTAACGTGAAAAATCCGTAACTCGCCAAAGCGGGTTTGTTCTGTCATTAGTACCTGCGGACATAACAGGGACACTCTCGATGCAGGGCGCACAGAATAACAGGCTGACATCCAAATGGCGGGGGGCTTTGAGCCTGATGGCGCTGATGGGCGCTATGGCGGTATCGCCTGCCGGTGCCGAAAGCCTTTCGGAGGCCATTGCCCAGGCCTATGCGCAGAACCCGACCCTGCAACGTGCCCGCGCCCTGCAACGGGCCAATGACGAAAACTATGTGCAGGCCCGTTCCGGTCTTGGGCCGTCTTTGAGCCTTGGGGCCGATGTCAGTTATCAGGATCCGGCGTTTCAGGGATCGCAATCAACCACAGGGCTTAGTCTCAATGCCAGTCAGCCGCTGTTTGCCTCCGGTGGGCTGACGGCGGGGCTGAATGCCGCCGAGGCCGATGTGCGCGCCGGTCAGGAAGACCTGCGCAGCGTCGAATCACAGGTGCTGTTGCAGGTCATTGACGTCTATACCGCCGTGCGCCGCGATCAGGAGGCCCTGCGTATTCAGCAGGAAAGCCGCGATGTCCTTGGTCAGCAGCTTGAGGAAACCCGTGCGCGCTTTGAAGTCGGCGAACTGACCCGTACCGATGTGGCGCAGTCCGAGGCGCGTCTGGCGGCAGCTACGGCGGCGGTGTCTTCGGCACAGGCGCAGCTTGAGGCCAGTCGGGCGGCCTATGTTGCCGTGGTCGGCCAGTCCCCGACGGCGCTCGATCCGGTACCGGCCTTACAGGTACCGTCCGATTTCACCCAGGCCCTGAACCGCGCCGAAAATAACAATCCGTCGCTGCGGGCGGCGCAATATGATGAAGCCGCCGCACGGGCGCGGGTGTCTCAGGCCCGTTCCGGTCTGGGGCCGAATATTGGCCTGACGGCGTCTTATGGGGTCAATGCCCCGACCAATGATTTCCGCGATCTGGGGACGCGCGATGTAGCCACCGCAGGCCTTCGCGTCACCGTACCCCTGTTCACTTCGGGCCTGAACAGCTCGCGCGTGCGTCAGGCCTCGGAAAACCACAATGCCCAGCGCCTTTCCGTGGAACTGAGCCGCCGCGAAGTGGTGCAGCAGACCTCGACCAACTGGGCCAATATGAATGCCGCCCGAGCCGGTGCCGAGGCCAACCGCGAACAGGTACGCGCCGCCTCGGTGGCTGCCGAAGGGGTGCGGCTTGAGCAGGGCGTCGGCCTGCGCACCAATATCGAGGTGCTGAATGCCGAGCAGGAACTGCGTCAGGCGCAACTGGCGCTGATTGATGCCGAACGCTCGGCTTATCTGGCGTCGGCGCAGCTTCTGGCGGTGACCGGCGACCTCAGGGCGGATGCGCTGGTGGCGGGTATTGACACCTATGATCCGGCGGCCAATTTCGATGCGGTGAAAAACAGGGGCGCGACGCCGCTTGAGCCACTGATTCGCGCTGTGGATGGTCTTGTGACGCCTGCGGAGTAAACGATCCGGTGGCCTCAGGGGCGCAGAGGGCTTTGTACAGGCCTGTTATACATAGAAAAATAACCTGTCAGGCGAAGTTACCGTTACGAAACCGCGCTTAGAGGTTGCCAAAAACCCCCAAGCCATGTCTTTATGACACAGGTTTATTCTCATCCGAGTGATTCACGATATGTCCGATCAGTCCGCGCACGAACCGACCATGGAGGAAATCCTCGCTTCCATCCGCCGGATCATTTCGGAAGATGACGCCGCGCCCGAAGAGGCCGAAGCGCCTGAGGCGGCACCTGAACCGGTGGCCGAAGCGGCACCGGAACCTGATTTTGAGCCTGAAGCTGAGGTGGCCGAAGATATTTCGTTCGACAGCGCTCCTGAGGCTGAGGAAGAGGACGTGCTGGAACTGACCACGCCGATCGAAGACAGCCGCCCGTCAGTATCCATAGGCGACATTGATGCCTACGAGCCGGTGGTAACGGCTGCCGCCGCCACGGCTTCGGCCAGCAGCCTGCTGTCGGAACGCTCGGCGGCTTCGGCCATTTCGGCCTTTGGGCAACTGACCTCCACAAGCGCCCTGCCGCGTGAAGGCCGTACCATCGAAGACCTGCTGACCGATCTTTTGCGCCCGATGCTGAAGGAGTGGCTCGATTCCAATCTGCCCTCGGTCGTCGAATCGGCGGTACGCGAAGAGGTGGAGCGGCTGGCGCGTCAGTCACGCAGATAAAATCGCGCTTTCGCTCTGTTAAGTTTACGGCGTCCTGTGTTAAGGACGCCGTTTCTGTTTGTAATCCCTACACCTGATTGACACCGATGCTGGAAAAAAATTTCGACCCGAAAACCGTTGAGCCGCGCCTCTATGAGAAGTGGGAACAGTCCGGCGCGTTCAGGCCGCGCGAAGACGACGGGGCCGAGCCGTTTTCCATCGTCATCCCGCCGCCCAATGTCACGGGCAGCCTGCATATTGGCCACGCCCTGAACAATACGCTTCAGGACGTGCTGATCCGCTTTGAGCGGATGCGCGGCAAGGCGGCCCTGTGGCTACCTGGCACCGATCATGCCGGTATTGCTACCCAGATGGTGGTTGAGCGCCAGTTAGCGGCGGGTAATATGAATCGCCGTGACATGGGCCGTGAGGCCTTTGTCGAGAAGATATGGGAATGGAAGGCCGAGTCGGGCGGGTCGATTGTGCGTCAGTTACGCCGTCTCGGGGCGTCGTGCGACTGGTCGCGTGAGCGTTTTACGCTCGATGAGGGCCTGTCCGATGCCGTGCGCAAGGTGTTTGTCACCCTGCACAAGCAGGGCCTGATCTATCGTGACAAGCGGCTGGTCAACTGGGACCCGCATTTCCAGACGGCTATCTCTGATCTTGAGGTCGAACAGAAGGAGGTCGATGGCCATTACTGGCATTTTGCCTATCAACTGGCGGACGGTCTGACCTATCAGCATCCGGTGACGGATGAGGACGGCAACGAGACGTTCGAGACGCGCGACTATATTGTCGTGGCGACGACGCGGCCGGAGACTATGCTGGGGGATACGGCGGTGGCCGTGCATCCCGAAGATGAGCGCTACAAGGACCTGATCGGCAAGGCCGTTATCCTGCCGATCGTCGGTCGCCGCATTCCGATTGTTGGCGATGACTATGCCGACAAGGAAAAAGGCACCGGCGCGGTCAAGATCACGCCGGCCCATGATTTCAACGATTTTCAGGTCGGCAAGCGTAATGGCCTTGAGGTCATCAATATACTGACTGAAACCGCGACCCTGAACGATGCGGTGCCCGAAGATTATCGCGGCAAGGATCGTTTCGTCGTCCGCAAGGAGATCATTGCCCGTGCCGAGGCCGAGGGCTGGCTGAAGGCCATTGAAAAGACCCGGCATCAGGTGCCGCACGGCGACCGTTCCGGCGTGGTCATCGAGCCGTTCCTGACCGATCAATGGTATGTCAATGCCGCTGAACTGGCGAAGGACGCGCTGGCGGCGGTTGAGGATGGCCGCACAGTATTCGCGCCGAAAAACTGGGAAAAGACCTATTTCGAGTGGCTGCGTAACATCGAGCCGTGGTGCATTTCACGTCAGTTGTGGTGGGGCCACCGTATTCCGGCGTGGTTCGGGCCGGACGGGCATATCTTTGTCGAGATGTCCGAAGCCGAGGCCAATGCCGCTGCCACGGCGCATTACGGCCATAAGGTTGAGTTGACGCAGGACGAGGACGTCCTCGATACCTGGTTCTCCTCGGCGCTGTGGCCGTTTTCGACCATGGGCTGGCCCGATGAAAATGCGCCAGACTTCCAGAAATTCTATCCGACCCATACGCTGATTACCGGTTTTGACATCATCTTCTTCTGGGTCGCCCGCATGATGATGATGGGCCTGCACTTTACCGGCAAGGTGCCGTTTGAGCGCGTGTTCATCAATGCCCTTGTCCGCGACGAGAAGGGCCAGAAGATGTCGAAGTCCAAGGGCAATGTGCTTGATCCGCTGGTGCTGGTCGATGAATATGGTGCTGACCCGCTCAGGTTTACGCTGGTGGCCATGTCGGGGCAGGGACGGGACATTAAGTTAGCCAAACAACGCATTGAAGGGTATCGCAATTTCTCCACGAAGCTGTGGAATGCGCACCGCTTTGCCCAGATGAATGACTGTGCGGCGGTGGCCGGTTTCGATCCGGCGACGGTCAGCCTGACGCTAAACCGCTGGATACGCGGCGAGACGCACAAGACGATCAGAACCGTGACCGAAGCGCTTGAGGCCTGCGCCTTCGATGACGCGGCCAATGCCCTGTACAGATTTGTCTGGAACGTTGTCTGTGACTGGTATGTCGAGCTGTCGAAGCCGATTCTCAATGGCGAGGATGCGGCGGCGAAGGCCGAGACGCAGGCTATGACGGCGTGGGTGCTGGATCAGTGCCTGATCCTGCTGCATCCGGTCATGCCGTTCATCACCGAAGAACTGTGGGGCGCGACCGGCACGCAACGGGCCAATGACCTGATTACCGAAAGCTGGCCGGTTTATAATGCGGCGGCCATTGATGCGGCGGCAGATCGGGAAATCAACTGGCTGATCGACCTGATTTCCGAGGTGCGTTCGGTGCGTTCGGAAATGAATGTGCCGGGGTCGGCCAAGGTGCCTCTGAGCCTGACGGGGGCAGGGGCCGATACGCAGGTCTGGATTGCTACGCACCGCGACCTGATCCTGTTCCTTGGGCGTCTGTCGGGCGTCGAAGTGGCGGAGGCTGCGCCGCACGGGACGGTACCGTTCGTGATTTCTGAGGCGACGGGGCAACTGAGCATTGCCGAATTTATCGACCTTCAGGCCGAAACCGCGCGTCTGGCCAAGGAAATCGCAGCCTTTGACAAGACCATAGAGAGCACACGGCGCAAGCTGGATAATCCTGAGTTTGTGCGAAAAGCGCCTGATGAGGTCATCGAGGAAAACCGCGAGCGTCTCAGCGATGCCGAAAATGGCAAGGCTCGCCTGTCGGCGGCGCTGGAGCGGTTGAAAAGCGCGCTATAGGCCTTCATCCGCCCCCGTACGCTGCGCTACAGGGGCGGAGGTTGCGCTACAGTTGAAGGCCTTGGGGGAGGCCTGAGTGGAAGCGAAATTCAGGATCTGGGTCGGCAATCAGAGCCTGCTCGACCGGACGGATGGTGGTGATGCGTGCGGCAATGTCGTCGGCATCGCCATAGAGATGCGCCAGTTTCAGATAGCCCTGATAATGGCGGGCTTCGCTGGCCAGCAGGCCGGAATAGAATTTTGACAGCTCGGCATCGAGGTGTGGCGCCAGAGCGGCGAAGCGTTCGCAGGAGCGGGCTTCGATAAAGGCCGAAATGACCAGAATATCAATCAGCATCGACGGTTCGGTGCGCCTTATCTGCGCCCTTAGACCTGACGCATAGCGGGCGGCAGAAATCGGCCGCAGGCGGATGCCGCGCTTTTTGATCAGCTTCATCACCTGTTCGTGGTGTACCAGTTCCTCGCGCGCCAGACGGCTCATGGCGTCGATCAGTTCGACATGGGTATTGTATTTGGCCATGAGGTTGAGCGCATTGGAGGCGGCCTTATATTCGCAGGCCTTGTGATCGAGCAGCAGAAGTTCCTGATGGGTCAGGGCGGCGTCGATCCATTCCGGCGGGGTTTCGGACTGTAAAAAGGCGTGTATCTCACTCAGCATGATCGCCTTTTGCCAAGACCGGTGCGTCGATGCAAGAGGCAGGAGAGGGGGCAGGGGGGAGCTTTTTCTCAGAGGGTGCTTGATTTGCGGGAAGATTGTGTGTATCAGGCGCGCTTCGGCATGAAGGGTGACCTTCAGGTCGTTCTGTCCGAGACCTTCGGGGAACAGGGGCCGCCTGATCCTTAAATATCTGAGAGCCTTCAGATGCCGAACATAGACGGGACGCGAAACGCCAAAGGATTTACACGGTTTTCCCTGTAAAAGGAAAGCGGTGCGGCCTTGTTGGGGTAAAGCCTCTCATCACATGGACAGTCGGCAGGCCGTTATGGGGCAACCCATGACGTTTTTGCTGTTTGTTACGCTTTGCAGGGCTGTTCCTGTGAAGCACCACCTCAATTGGAGGCCGCAATGGACCGCGCACAAAAAGCCAGTTCGATCGAAGAGCTTAAAGGCGTCTTCGCCGAATCCGGCGTCGTGGTTGTGACCCAGTACTCGGGTCTGACCTTTGTGGAATTAGCTGAACTGCGCAACCGTCTTCGTAAGGAAGGCGCTGTGCTTAAGGTGTTCAAGAACCGTCTGGCCATCAAGGCGCTTGACGGCTCGGTCGGTGACGCAGGCAATGCCCTGTTCAAAGGCCCGGTCGCTCTGGCCTATGGGCCCGACCCTGTGACCGCTGCCAAGATCACCGCCCAGTACGCCAAGGAAAATGACAAGCTCAAGCTCATTGGCGGCCTGATGGGGACGGAAGTCCTCAACGAAGCCGGTATCAAGGCTCTGGCTACCCTGCCGTCTCTGGACGAACTGCGTGGCAAGATCATCGGTCTTCTGCAAGCTCCGGCAACCAAGGTTGCGGGCGTTCTGCAGGCTCCGGCCGGTCAACTGGCGCGTGTATTCAACGCTTACGCGACCAAAGACGCCGCTTAAACAGCTGTTCCATAGTTTACAAACTCTACCCTTTTAAGGAAATACCATGTCCAAGATTGAAAAGCTGGTCGAAGAACTTTCGGCCCTGACCGTTCTCGAAGCTGCCGAGCTGTCGAAGGCTCTTGAAGAAAAGTGGGGCGTTTCGGCGGCTGCACCTGTGGCTGTGGCTGCGGTTGCCGGTGGCGCTGCGGCACCTGCCGAAGCGGCTGAAGAGCAAACCGAATTCACCGTTGTCCTGGTTGACGGCGGCGACAAGAAGATCAACGTCATTAAGGAAATCCGTGGCATCCGTGCAGACCTCGGTCTGAAGGAAGCCAAGGACCTGGTGGAAGGCGCGCCGCAAACCATCAAGGAAAACGTTTCCAAGCAGGAAGCCGCTGACATCAAGAAGAAACTTGAAGAAGCTGGCGCCAAGATCGACGTTAAGTAATTCCGGCTTTTGCCGAAATTGCATGACAGGCCCGGAAGGTACCTTCCGGGCCTGTTTTTTTGTGTGCAACCCCTCGACAAGCGGGGATAAGTGGGGTATGTGACGCTCCCTTTTAAGGCGTATTGCGCCTTGAATCTGAGCCTGAAGCCGGTCTTATGCTCTTTCTACCGGCGAGGGGCTTTTGCTTTCTGAACGGAAAGCCTTTGAAAAACAGTGTCTTTGGTGAGCGATCATCATAAAAGAGCAGGCACGTTAGACGTTTCTCAAATGACCCCGCAAGGGGTGCGCCTTCTGAAAATTTACAGCGTCCCACGCACAAGGAATAACGATGACCTTATCGTTCACCGAGAAAAAGCGGATTCGCAAGTCCTTCGGCCGTATCCCCGAAGCAATCCGTATGCCGAACCTCATCGAGGTTCAGCGCTCATCCTATGAACAGTTCCTGCAACGCTTTGTCCGCGCCGTCGAGCGCGTTGACGACGGCCTCGAGGCCGTATTCAAGAGCGTGTTTCCGGTTAAGGATTTCAACGACCGTGCGACGCTGGAATATGTGTCCTACGAGTTCGAGGAGCCGAAATACGACGTTGAAGAGTGCATTCAGCGCGATATCACCTATGCCGCGCCGCTGAAGGTCAAGCTGCGCCTGATCGTGTTTGAAACCGATGAAGATACCGGCGCCCGCTCGGTGAAGGACATCAAGGAGCAGGACGTCTATATGGGCGACATCCCGCTGATGACCGACAAGGGTACCTTTGTCGTCAACGGCACCGAGCGCGTGATCGTCTCGCAGATGCACCGTTCGCCGGGCGTGTTCTTTGATCACGACAAGGGCAAGACCCATTCGTCGGGCAAGCTCCTGTTCGGGGCGCGCATCATTCCCTATCGCGGGTCGTGGCTCGATTTTGAATTTGACGCCAAGGACATCGTCTATGTGCGTATCGACCGCCGCCGCAAGCTGCCCGCCACCTCGTTCCTGATGGCGCTGGGTATGGATGGCGAGGAAATCCTCACCACCTTCTATGATGTCGTGCCTTACGAAAAGCGCGAAACCGGCTGGGTCACCCCCTATAAGCCGGAACGCTGGCGCGGGGTGAAGCCGGAATTCGATCTGGTCGATGCCGACACCGGTGAAGTGATCGCTCAGGCGGGGATCAAGATTTCCGCCCGTACCGCCAGGAAGCTGGGGGAAAGCGTTTCCTCTCTGCTGCTGTCACCGGACGCGCTGAACGGCAAGTATCTGGCGCGGGACGCCGTGAACTTCGAGACGGGTGAAATCTACGCCGAAGCCGGTGACGAACTGGACGGGACGGCGATTGCCACGCTTGAAGAACAGGGCTTCTCGACCATCGACGTTCTGGATATTGACCATGTAACCGTCGGGCCGTACATGCGTTCGACGCTCCGCGTGGACAAGAACACCTCACGCGAAGATGCGCTGTTCGACATCTACCGCGTCATGCGTCCGGGTGAGCCGCCGACCATCGAAGCGGCCGAAGCCATGTTCCAGTCGCTGTTCTTCGAGCTTGAGCGCTATGACCTGTCTTCGGTCGGCCGCGTCAAGATGAACATGCGCCTTGAGCAGGATGTCGCCGATACCGAGCGCACCCTGCGCAAGGATGACATTCTGAAAATCCTGAAAATTCTCGTTGGCCTGCGTGACGGTCGCGGTGAAATCGACGACATCGACAACCTCGGCAACCGCCGCGTGCGTTCGGTCGGTGAGTTGCTGGAAAACCAGTACCGCATCGGTTTGCTGCGTATGGAACGCGCCATCAAGGAGCGTATGTCTTCGGTCGATATCGACACGGTGATGCCGCATGACCTGATCAACGCCAAGCCTGCGGCGGCGTCGGTGCGTGAATTCTTCGGCTCGTCGCAGCTGTCGCAGTTCATGGACCAGACCAATCCGCTCAGCGAGATTACGCACAAGCGTCGTCTGTCGGCGCTTGGGCCGGGCGGTCTGACCCGCGAACGCGCAGGCTTTGAAGTCCGCGACGTTCACCCGACCCACTATGGCCGTATCTGCCCGATTGAAACGCCGGAAGGCCCGAACATCGGTCTGATCAACTCTCTGGCTACCCATGCGCGCGTCAACAAGTACGGCTTTATCGAAAGCCCGTATCGTCGCGTCGTCGATGGCGTGGTGCAGGAAGACGTGACCTATATGTCGGCCATGGAGGAATCCAAGCACACCATCGCTCAGGCGAACGTGTCGATTTCAAACGGCAAGTTTGTTGACGAACTGACGACCGTGCGCATCAACGGCGAAGTGACCCTGGCCGGTGTCGAGCAGGTCGATTATATGGACGTCTCGCCGAAGCAGGTCGTTTCGGTCGCGGCGGCCCTGATCCCCTTCCTTGAAAACGATGACGCCAACCGCGCCCTGATGGGCTCGAACATGCAGCGTCAGGCCGTGCCGCTCGTCAAGGCCGATGCGCCTTTCGTCGGCACCGGCATGGAAGAAGTCGTGGCCCGCGATTCCGGTGCCACCATCGCTGCCCGCCGTACCGGTGTGGTCGAGCAGGTGGATGCGACCCGTATCGTTGTCCGTGCGACCGAAGAAACCGATCCGGCTAAGCCCGGCGTCGATATTTATCGCCTGTCGAAGTTCCAGCGTTCCAACCAGAACACCTGTATCAACCAGCGTCCGATCGTGAAGGTCGGCGACAAGGTGGCCGGTGGCGACATCATCGCGGACGGGCCTTCGACCGATCTCGGCGATTTGGCACTGGGGCGTAACGTCCTCGTGGCCTTCATGCCGTGGAACGGGTACAACTTCGAAGACTCGATCCTGATTTCCGAGCGCATCGTGCGTGACGACATCTTCACCTCGATCCACCTTGAGGAATTCGAGGTCATGGCCCGCGATACGAAGCTCGGGCCGGAAGAAATCACCCGCGACATCCCGAACGTCGGTGAGGAGGCCCTGCGCAACCTCGACGAAGCCGGTATTGTCGCCATCGGGGCCGAAGTGCAGCCCGGTGACATCCTTGTGGGTAAGGTGACGCCGAAGGGCGAAAGCCCGATGACGCCGGAAGAAAAGCTCCTGCGCGCCATCTTTGGTGAAAAGGCGTCCGACGTGCGCGACACCTCGCTCCGCCTGCCGCCGGGGGTTGCCGGTACCATCGTCGAAGTGCGCGTGTTCAACCGCCACGGCGTTGATAAGGACGAGCGCGCTCTGGCGATCGAACGTCACGAAATCGAACGTCTGGGCAAGGACCGCGACGATGAGCTGACGATTCTTGAGCGCAACATCTATGGCCGTCTGAAAGAGGTTATCCTCGGTCAGAACGCCCTGTCCGGCCCCAAGGGTCTGGGCCGTGGCGTGATCACCGAAGACAAGCTGGCGGACATCTCGAAGGGTCTGTGGTGGCAGATCGCCCTTGAAGACGAAAAGGTCATGGGCGAACTCGAGGCCATGAAGCGCCAGTTCGAGGAAGCGCGCAAGCGTCTCGACCGCCGCTTTGAGGACAAGGTCGAGAAGCTGCAACGCGGTGATGAGCTGCCGCCGGGCGTGATGAAGATGGTCAAGGTCTTCGTTGCCGTGAAGCGCAAGCTGCAACCGGGTGACAAGATGGCCGGTCGTCACGGGAACAAGGGGGTTATCTCCAAGATCCTTCCGGTCGAAGACATGCCGTTCCTTGCAGACGGTGAGCATGTGGACATCGTTCTGAACCCGCTGGGCGTGCCGTCGCGCATGAACGTCGGTCAGATCTTTGAAACCCACCTCGGCTGGGCCTGTGCCAATATCGGCAAGCAGATCACTAACCTGCTCGAAGAATGGCAGAACGGCGGTCAGAAGCAGGCGCTTATCGATCACCTGAAGGGCGCTTACGGTGCCGATCAGGCGCTTCCCGAAACGGAAGAAGAACTGATCGAACTGGCGAAAAATCTGGCGCGTGGCGTGCCGATTGCGACTCCGGTCTTTGACGGCGCGCATATCAGCGACATCGAAAACATGCTGGAGTTTGCCGGTCTTGACCGTTCGGGGCAGTCGATCCTGTTCGACGGCCTGACGGGGGAACAGTTCAAGCGTCCGGTGACCGTCGGCATCATCTACATGCTGAAGCTGCACCACCTGGTCGATGACAAGATCCACGCACGTTCCATCGGGCCGTACTCGCTTGTGACTCAGCAGCCGCTGGGCGGTAAGGCGCAGTTCGGCGGACAGCGCTTCGGGGAAATGGAGGTCTGGGCGCTGGAAGCCTATGGTGCCGCCTATACTCTCCAGGAAATGCTGACCGTGAAGTCGGATGACGTTGCCGGTCGTACCAAGGTCTATGAGGCCATCGTCCGTGGCGATGACAGCTTCGAGGCCGGTATTCCGGAATCGTTCAACGTCCTGATCAAGGAAATGCGTTCGCTGGGTCTGAATGTGGAACTGGAAAACGGGCAAGGGTAGGGCGCAAGCCTTACCCCCCACCTTTCCGCCACTATCTGCTGAATTTTTAGGCGCCTAGGCGCATATGGAGTCACTGGAATGAACCAGGAAGTCCTCAATATCTTTAATCCGGTGCAGGTCGCCCCGACCTTTGACCAGATCCGCATTACGCTGGCGGCACCGGAGAAAATCCTGTCGTGGTCGTTCGGCGAGATCAAGAAGCCGGAAACCATCAACTACCGTACCTTCAAGCCGGAACGTGACGGCCTGTTCTGTGCGCGCATCTTCGGGCCGACCAAGGACTATGAATGTCTGTGCGGCAAGTACAAGCGCATGAAGTACAAGGGCATCATCTGTGAAAAGTGTGGTGTCGAAGTTACCCTGTCGCGTGTGCGTCGTGAGCGCATGGGCCATATCGAACTGGCGTCGCCGGTGGCGCACATCTGGTTCCTGAAGTCCCTGCCGTCGCGTATCTCCATGTTCCTCGACATGGCGCTGAAGGATGTCGAGCGGGTTCTGTACTTTGAAAACTACATCGTCACCGAACCGGGCCTGACGCCGCTGAAGCTGAACCAGCTTCTGAGCGAAGACGAATATTACCGCTATCAGGAAGAATTCGGCGACGACAGCTTTACGGCTGAAATCGGCGCGGAAGCCATCCGCAACATGCTGATGGGCATGAACCTCAATGAGGTCGCCGACAAGCTGCGTGCGGAACTGGCGGACAATCCTTCGGAAATCAAGGCCAAGAAGGCGTCCAAGCGCCTGAAACTGATCGAGGCCTTCCTTGAGTCCGGCAACAAGCCGGAGTGGATGGTGCTGACGGTCGTGCCGGTCATTCCGCCGGAACTGCGTCCGCTGGTGCCGCTGGATGGCGGTCGTTTCGCCACCTCCGACCTCAATGATCTGTATCGCCGCGTCATCAACCGTAACAATCGTCTGAAGCGCCTGATGGAACTGCGCGCGCCGGACATCATCATCCGCAACGAAAAGCGGATGTTGCAGGAATCGGTTGACGCCCTGTTCGACAACGGTCGCCGTGGCCGCGTCATCACCGGTGCCAACAAGCGTCCGCTGAAGTCGCTGGCTGACATGCTCAAGGGCAAGCAGGGCCGCTTCCGTCAGAACCTTCTGGGTAAGCGCGTCGATTATTCCGGTCGTTCGGTCATCACCGTCGGGCCGGAACTGAAGCTGCATGAATGCGGTCTGCCGAAGAAGATGGCTCTGGAACTGTTCAAGCCGTTCATCTATGCGCGTCTGGATGCCAAGGGCCTGTCGGGCACCGTCAAGCAGTCCAAGCGTATGGTCGAGCGTGAACAGCCGCAGGTCTGGGACATCCTCGAAGAAGTCATCCGCGAACATCCGGTGATGCTCAACCGTGCCCCGACGCTTCACCGTCTGGGGATTCAGGCCTTTGAACCCAAGCTGATCGAAGGCAAGGCCATTCGTCTGCACCCGCTCGTCTGTTCGGCCTTCAACGCCGACTTCGACGGTGACCAGATGGCCGTTCATGTGCCGCTGTCGCTGGAAGCCCAGCTTGAAGCGCGCGTGCTGATGATGTCGACGAACAACATCCTGTCGCCCGCTAACGGCAAGCCGATCATCGTGCCGTCGCAGGATATTGTTCTCGGCCTTTATTACCTGTCGCTGGTCAAGGACGGCGAACTGGGTGAGGGCATGATCTTTGCCGATCTGAACGAAATCCAGTCGGCGCTCGATGCCGGTGTGGTGTCGATGCACGCCAGGGTCAAGTGCCGCTTCACCGAAGTCGATCCCGATGGCGTCACCCGCACCCGCGTGGTGGACACGACTCCGGGCCGCATGAAAATTGCAGCGCTTCTGCCGCGTCACGCCTCGATTGGCCTCAAGGTTCTGGAAAAGAACCTGACCAAGAAGGAAATCGGCAACCTGATCGACGTGGTGTATCGCCACTGCGGCCAGAAGGCGACGGTGATCTTTGCCGACCAGATCATGGCGCTCGGTTTCAAGGAAGCTGCGCGTGCCGGTATCTCGTTCGGTAAGGACGATATCGTTATTCCGGAAACCAAGAAGGGGATCGTTGAAGAAACCCGCAAGCTGGTTGAAGAATATGAACAGCAATATGCCGACGGTCTGATCACCAAGGGTGAGAAGTACAACAAGGTGGTTGACGCCTGGTCGAAGGCGACGGACCGCGTGTCGGACGAGATGATGAAGGAAATCAGCCGCAAGCTGATGACCGCAGACGGCAAGGAAGCCGAGATCAACTCGATCTACATGATGGCCAACTCCGGCGCCCGGGGCTCTCAGGCCCAGATGAAGCAGCTTGGGGGTATGCGTGGTCTGATGGCCAAGCCGTCGGGTGAGATCATCGAAACGCCGATCATCTCGAACTTCAAGGAAGGCCTGTCGGTTCTTGAGTACTTCAACTCGACCCACGGGGCGCGTAAGGGCCTTGCGGATACCGCGCTGAAGACCGCGAACTCCGGTTACCTGACCCGTCGTCTGGTGGACGTGGCGCAGGACTGCATCATCATGGAAGAAGACTGCGGCACGACGCGGGGCATCACGCTCCGGGCTGTGGTCGAAGGTGGTGATGTGCTGGTGTCGCTCGGGGCGCGTGTTCTGGGCCGTACGGCCGCGGAAGACATCAAGGACGTCGCGACCGGCGAAGTCGTGGTGCCGGCCGACACCTATATTGACGAAAACGTCGTCGAGGCCATCGAGGCGTCGGGCGTGCAGTCGGTCAAGGTACGCTCGGTGCTGACCTGTGAGGCGGAACTCGGCACCTGTGCGGCCTGTTATGGTCGCGATCTGGCCCGTGGTACCCGCGTTAATATGGGTGAAGCGGTGGGCGTTATCGCCGCTCAGTCCATCGGTGAGCCGGGGACCCAGCTGACCATGCGTACCTTCCACATCGGGGGGACGGCGTCGGTGGCGGAACAGTCGTTCTACGAAACCACGTCTGATGGTGTGGTCAAGCTGTCGGCGGCACCGACCGTCAAAGGCTCGCATGGCGATCTGATCTCGATGTCGCGGAACCTGATCATCACCATCCATCACGATGGCAAGGATCGGGAAACCTACAAGGTGCCTTACGGTTCGCGTCTGCGCGTGACCGAAGGGGCCGAGGTCAAGAAGGGCCAGCGTCTGGCGGAGTGGGACCCCTATACCACGCCGATCATCACCGAAGTCGGCGGTAAGGTTCGCTTTGAAGACCTCAATGACGGCCAGTCCGTGCGTGAGGAAACCGATGAGGCCACCGGCATCACCAACCGCGTCGTCGCCGACTTCCGTGCCGCTACCAAGGCACAGGAACTGCGTCCGACCATGGGGCTGGTGGATGAGGACGGCGCTTACAAGCGTCTGGCCAATGGTACCGAAGCCCGCTACCTGCTGCCGGTCGGGGCCATTCTCTCGGTCGGTAACGGCGATGAGGTGCGTCCGGGTGACGTGCTGGCGCGTCTGCCGACGGAAGGGGCCAAGACCCGTGACATCACCGGTGGTCTGCCGCGTGTGGCCGAACTGTTTGAAGCCCGCCGTCCGAAGGATTGCGCCGTCATCGCCGAAATGGATGGCCGCGTCGAATTCGGTCGCGACTACAAGAACAAGCGCCGCATCAAGATCACGCCGGAAGATGGTGGGGAAGCCGTTGAATTCCTCATCCCTAAGGGCAAGCATATCTCCGTCCATGACGGCGATCTGATCCAGAAGGGTGACTACATCATCGACGGTAACCCTGATCCGCACGATCTGCTGCGTATTCAGGGTGTTGAGGCGCTGGCGGAGTATCTGGTCAACGAAGTGCAGGAAGTCTATCGCCTGCAAGGCGTGCCGATCAACGACAAGCACATCGAAGTCATCGTGCGTCAGATGCTGCAAAAGGTCGAAATCCTTGAGCCGGGCGATACCGGTCTGATCAAGGGCGATCACCTCGACAAGCCGGAAGTCGATGCGGAAAACCTCAAGGCCGAGCGTCGCGGGGGCCGTCCGGCGCTTACGCAGCCGGTGTTGCTGGGGATCACCAAGGCGTCGCTGCAAACCCGCAGCTTCATCTCGGCGGCTTCGTTCCAGGAGACGACGCGCGTGCTTACCGAGGCTTCGGTCAACGGCAAGATCGACACGCTTGATGGTCTCAAGGAAAACGTCATTGTGGGCCGCCTGATTCCGGCGGGTACCGGCGCTTACCTGCGCTCGCTCCAGCGTATCGCGACCAAGCGTGACGAGGCTCTGGCGCATCAGCGTGAAGAAGCCATGGAGCCGCTGCCGGCGGAAGTGCTGCTTGAAGGGCCGCAGGGCTAATAGGCCCTGCACCCGTCCCCAAGGTATGGGTGGCGTTCAGATAAAGAAACCTCCGCAGGAGACTGCGGAGGTTTTTTTTGATGTGTTTCGAGGGAAGGGGGAACGGAAAACCTATCGAGGCAATGCCCCCTCCGTCGCAACAAGCCCGCCCATCGCTGGCGAAAGCTATACTTTCGCTGGCGCTCTATCCCCGCTTTGCAGGGGAGGATGAAGGATAAAAAAAGCCCCGAAGTAAACTGCGGAGCTTTTTTATTATTACGGAAGATGTCTCACACCTCGGGTCAAACGGGTGCAGGAGCTAGCCCCTGCCTGCTATTCGCGGCGACGCTGGCCGCCGAGCTGGTCTTCGTCATTGACGATGGTCTGGCGACCGACATTGCCGAGGATCTGTTCCAGCGCGGTCAATTCGCGGCCACGGGTCGGGGTCTTGTTGGGGTTGAGGGCAAATTCGCGCCCATCCTCAAGCGACAGGTTACGCACTTCCTTGACGACCTGCGTGTCACGATCAAATTCGACGACGGTGACGCTGCGGGCGGTCACGGTGGTCGGCTTATAGGTCATCTTCATATTGCTCTGGCTGATATAGTACCAGATGCCGGGATCATAGGTGGCGACCTGTGAAGGGGAGCCGAATTTCGTGCGTACCGAGGTCTGGGTGTCTTCGCCGACCTTGATGTCCTTGGCCGGATCCGCTTCGATCGCCAGATAGCCCTGACGGGACAGGGTGGGGGCGCAGGCAGTGAGGCTCAGGCCGAGAAGGGCGGTGAGACAGAACGGCAGAAGAGACGACGGCTTTTTCATATTCATCCAGAGGCGGGGTTTGACCTGTGCAGCTCTGAAACGGGGTTTCAGGGCTTTTTTGTATCGCGCAATTTGTCCCGAAAACCGTTACACACTTTTCGGATTGCGCTCTATCGCATTACTGCATAGTTAAGGCTGAATGAAGGCCATATTTATATGGGCTTGGCAAGTCAGTTTAACAGGTTCGCGTCATGCTCAACACGTTATGGAAAGCCATTACAGGGCTGAAGCCCCGTCCGTCGGACGCGGTGGGCCGGGCGCTCTATGCCCGGACGGTAACGCAGGCGCGCGATGTGCGGCTGTTTACCGACTATGGTGTGAAGGATGAAATCGGGGCGCGCTTTGAGGTGCTGACGGTGCATGTGCTGATGCTGATCGGTGTCTTGCAGGCCGATCCGGCGGATGAACAGCGTAAGGAAACCGCTCAGGCCCTGTTTGATGCCTTTCTGCTGGCGCTTGATAATACCTTGCGTGAGCAGGGGGTCGGTGACCTTACGGTGCCGAAAAAGATGAAGAAACTGACCGAGACGGTCAATGCGCGCCTGCACGCATGGATCGATATCTGGGACAAGGGCGGCGATCACGCGGCCCAGAGCGATTATCTGTTGCGTACGGTCTATGCGCTGGGGGATACGGACGAAGATGATTCGCGTCGTCCCCTGTGGGCCGATGCCTTCAGTCACTATATTACACATAACCGCGCAGGGCTTGAACCGTCGCGTCTGGTGGCCGGTCAGGTTGACTGGTTGCGGACGGACTGGCCGCCTGTGGCGGCAGATGCCACCCCTCTTACGACAGAAGCCTGATCATGACCGATATGCCCCAATCTGATTCGCCGTCTCCTGATTCGCCGCTGTGGACGCATCTGATCCGTTATGATGAAGCGGCGCGAGGCCTTGACCTCAGGCTTGAAGCCGATGAAGCGCGGCGGCAAGTCATTGCCGAAGGCTTTGGCATGAGCGAACTGCATGGCCTTGAGGCGCAGGTGAAAACCCGCAGCGCCCGGGGCAATAAGGGCGATATCGTCGTTGTCAGTGTGGCGGTAAAGGCGGATGTGACGCAGGAATGCGGCGTGACGCTTGAGTTGTTCCGTCATGAGGTCGGGGCGGAGATCGAGGTGACCTGCGCGCAGGTGGAAAAGCGCCGCACGGACAAGGCCGATGAGCCTGAGCAGGAACTGAGCCTGGATGATCTGGATGAACCTGATCGTATCGAAAACGGTCAGATCGATATCGGGCAATATGTCATCGAGGCGCTGGGGGAGGCCTATGACCCCTTTGCCCGTAAACCCGGTGCGGTATTCGAGGAACCGGATACCCCGGCCGAACCGTCGCCCTTTGCCGTTCTGTCACAGCTGAAGCGCGATCAGTAACCGGTACGCAGACGTTTTTCCCGTTGCGTTTTCCGCTGAATAGGTGTTTCACAGCACTGTTATCGCGGTTTGTTCCGTTATGAGAGGTTTTGAGCGTTTCCTTTGTCTCAGTCATCCGAAATCAGGTCCGACCCCTCTGACAGTCAGGCTCAGTCCGTATCCGGGGCAGGGCGCGTGATCATTGCCATTGATGCCATGGGGGGCGATCATGGCCCGCGTGTGACCGTGGCCGGAGCTGCGCAGGCGCTGGCGCGCGAGACGGTAAGCGGTCTGGGGTTTCAGTTTTACGGCCATGAGGCGCAGATTGCGCCTGAGCTTGAGCGTTATCCGGCGCTGAAGGCCATCAGCCGCATCGTGCATACGGATCAGTTCGTGGCCATGGACGAAAAACCGGCTCAGGCCCTGCGGCGCAAGGGCACCAGCCTGTTCGCCGCCATTAGCGCCGTCAAGAGCGGTGAGGCGCGCGCCGTGGTGTCGGCGGGCAATACCGGCGCGCTGATGGCGCTGTCGAAAATGATTCTGAAGATGATGGCGCCGGATCTGGAGCGGCCGGCGATTGCCTGCGGCTGGCCGAACGTCAGGGGCATGGGCACGGTGCTGGATGTTGGGGCCAATGTGTCTTCCGATGCGCGCCAGCTGATCGAATTTGCCGTCATGGGCACGGCCTTTCATCGCGCGGTGCGCGGCGTCGATAAGCCGACGGTCGGGCTTCTGAATGTCGGTTCGGAAGATGTGAAGGGTCATGAGGACGTGCGCGAAGCCCATCGCCTGTTGCGCGAAGGTGGTTTCGGCATCAATTATCATGGCTTTGTCGAAGGCGACGATATTGCGCTGGGGACGACCGATGTGGTGGTCACTGACGGATTTACCGGCAATATTGCTCTGAAAACGGCGGAAGGCACGGCGCGGTTCGTCAAAAATCTGTTCAAGGAGGCGCTGAAATCCTCGCCTCTGGCCATGCTGGGGGCGCTTCTGGCGGCACCGGCGCTGAAGAAAATGGCGCGCAGGGTCGATCCCGGTCAGGCCAATGGCGGGCCGCTTCTGGGGCTGAACGGTATTGTCGTCAAAAGTCATGGCGGGGCGGAAGCCTGGGCCTATTCCAATGCGGTGTCAGTAGCGATCTCGCTGGCGGCGTCGAATTACGAGGCGGATATCCGGCAGGCTCTGGCGCAGGTCGGGCGATCCATGACCGAAACGGTCGCAGCAGCCGAACGGGCGGACAAGAAGGTATCGTGAGCATGAGTGTGTTACGGACGGCAGTGACAGGCGTGGGCGGTTATTTGCCGGATCAGGTTCTGACCAACGCAGATTTCACCCGCATGGTGGACACGTCCGACGAATGGATTGTCGAGCGCACCGGCATCCGGCAGCGTCATAAGGCGGCTGAGGATCAGACCACCAGCGATCTGGCGGTTGAGGCGGCGAAGGTGGCTCTGGCGGCGGCAGGCCGTGATATTGCCGATATCGATCTGATCATTGTTGCCACCACCACGCCGGACATGACCTTTCCCTCGACGGCCTCGATCGTGCAGTCGAAGCTGGGGGCCAAGGGGGCGGCCTTTGACGTTCAGGCGGTCTGTTCGGGCTTCGTCTATGCCCTGAGCGTGGCTGATGGTTTTGTGGCGCGTGGCCTGTCAAAGGCGGCTCTGGTGATCGGGGCCGAGGTGATGAGCCGCATCATCGATTATACTGATCGCTCTACCTGTATCCTGTTCGGCGACGGGGCGGGGGCTGTGGTGCTTGAGCCGGTCGAAGGGCAGGGGACGGCGGCTGATCGCGGGATTCTCAGTTTTGATCTGCAATGCGATGGCACCAAAACCGACCTTCTGTATGTCGATGGCGGGGTGTTTGACGGCAGCAACCACATCGGCAAGATCCGCATGGTCGGCAATCAGATTTTCCGTCATGCCGTGCAGAAGATCTCACAGGCCACCGAAGCGGCCATCGAAAAGGCCGGAATCACCCACGAAGATGTGGACTGGTTCGTGCCGCATCAGGCCAATCAGCGCATCCTTGACGGGGTGGCGGACAGGCTGGGGCTGGATCGTGCCAAGGTGATTTCGACGGTCGCCAGCCACGCCAATACCTCTGCCGCCTCCATTCCTCTGGCCTGGTACGAAGGCACGAAGGACGGGCGCATCAGGGCCGGTGATCTGGTGCTGATCGAGGCGCTGGGGGGCGGTCTGACCTGGGCGGCGGCGGCGATACGGATTTAGGCGGGCGTCCTTTTTCGCTAATCTCTTATATTTGATGACCTGACGCGCATAAGTCTTTGACGCGAACGGGAAAATGCGTATCCTGTCGGGGTGTATGGCTCTATGGGAGTGGAAGATGAGTAAAGCGCCGACCTTAACGCGGGCAGAACTTTTCGAAAGTGTCCATAATGATCTCGGTTTGCCGCGCCAGGAATGTGCGGCGCTGGTGGAACGCACGCTCGATCTGATCATTGAGTCTCTGGAAAAAGGCGAGACGGTTAAGCTGTCCGGCTTTGGCGTGTTTCAGGTGCGCGACAAGAATGCCCGCGTCGGGCGTAACCCCAAGACCGGCAAACCCGCGGCCATCGATCCGCGTAAGGTGATCTCTTTCCGGGCTTCGCAAATCATGAAAGCCCGTGTTGACGCAGGGGCGGGTGAGTAACACCGTGTCCAAGGGCCCCTTAGCCTTTCGCACAATCTCAGAGGTGGCCGAAACGCTGAATGTGCCGCAGCATGTCCTGCGTTTCTGGGAAACCAAATTTACCTTCATTAAACCGACGAAACGCGCAGGCGGTCGCCGGTTCTATCGCCCGCAGGATGTTGAGGTTCTGGCGGGGGTGAAGGCCCTGCTGCATGAGCATGGCTATACGATTCGCGGGGTGCAGAAGCTGTATACCGATGAGGGGCTGAAGGCCCTGATGGTCAGGCAAAAGGCGGGCGCGGAAGCCTCTGCCGATGCGCCGGTGCCTGAGGCGTCTCTGCCTGAAGATTTAAGTGAGGCGCGGGTGGCCGCTCTGGGGATGCAGACACGGGCGCAGTTCCTTGAAATCGCCAAAAATCTTGAGGCGGCACAGGCGCTTTTGGGGCGGCATATCGGTCGGCGCGGTTCCTGAAGCGGAGGACAGGCAAACTTTTGTGGTTTTGCGTGGAAAAAGGCTTTTCGGCTATTGCGGGGGGGCGGTTTCCTCTCTATAAGCGCCGTCCTCTGCTTCATGTAAGTGAACAGATGTCGGAGCGTGGCGCAGCCTGGTAGCGCACTTGACTGGGGGTCAAGGGGTCGCAGGTTCGAATCCTGTCGCTCCGACCATTTAATTAAAAAAGGGATGCCCCTCAGGGCATCCCTTTTTTAATTACGGTCTGGCCTCATGTATTCGAATTCGCGGCGGCAGAAGCATTGAAACCGCACAGATGGCCTTCGGTTACAAAAAACCTGTGATTTTCGTGTGCTGAGGCTTGTGTTCTGTCCGGCCATTGGCTAAAGAGCGCTTCTCCTGAGGCTATACGGCTTCGGGATCTGGTTCGGGGAGTGGCGCAGCCTGGTAGCGCACCTGCTTCGGGAGCAGGGGGTCGCAGGTTCGAATCCTGTTTCCCCGACCATTCAACAAAAAAGCCTGCCCTCAAAAGGGCGGGCTTTTTTGTTGAATGGGTGAACCGTATTTGAACCGTGAGAGGTTTGACGGCCAACGGCAAATATTTACGCGCAGGCGCGTCTGAACACATAGCCAATCCTGTTTTCCCAACACCTCCGATTCTCCCCTTTACCCTCGGTAACGTTTTGCGGAGCGGCGGCCTGATGGCTTGACGCCTGACAGGGGTGGATATAGGTTGACGTAAACGTCAATTGAGCGTCCCGCGTAAAGGGGGCGCCGTCTCAGGACAAAGGGGGCCGCATATGGATGCCCGAAGCTACACCATCCGCCAGCTTTCCAAGGAGTTCGGGGTCACGGCCCGCGCCTTGCGCTTTTATGAGGACAAGCAACTGATCTCGCCGGAACGCAAGGGCCAGACGCGCATCTATTCGGCGCGCGATCGGGCGCGGCTGAAGATCATCCTGCGTGGCAAGCGCATGGGGTTCTCGCTGGTGGAAATCCATGAAATCCTCGATCTGTATAACCGTGAGGATCGCGGGGTGGCGCAGATGCGCGCGACGGTCGCCAAATACCACAGCCAGATTGAAACCCTGAAGCGCCAGCGTGAGGATATCGATCAGGCGATCCGCGACATGATCGAGGGCTGTGAGTGGATGGAGGGCGAAATCGCCAGCTATGAAGCCGCCAACAGCGAAACGGCAAAAACTGAAATGACAGGCAAACAGGCCTGAAACCCTTAGGACCCGACGATGACCTACAAAGCTCCCGTGCGTGACTATCAGTTCCTGTTCGATGATGTGTTTCAACTGACGCAATATAGCGACCTCAAGGGGTTTGAGGAGGCTTCGCCGGATGTCCTCAGTGCCATTCTGGAGGAGGCGGCGAAATTTGCCGAAGAGGTGGTGGCCCCGCTCAATGCCTCAGGCGACAAGGAAGGCTGCACGCTCAATGCCGACCATTCGGTGACTGCGCCGAAGGGGTATAAAGAGGCCTATCAGCAGATGGTCGAGGCCGGCTGGCCGGCTCTGGGGGGGGATCCTGAATATGGCGGGCAGGGCTTGCCGCATTGCGTCAATTCGGCCTTTTCGGAAATGCTGACGGGGGCCAGTTCGGCCTTTGCCATGTATCCGGGCCTGACGGACGGAGCGGTGGCGGCCCTGACGGTCGGGGGAACGCCAGAGCTGAAGGCGCTTTATCTGCCGAAGCTCATTTCGGGGGAGTGGTCGGGGACGATGAACCTGACCGAACCGCATTGCGGCACTGATCTGGGGCTGCTGCGCACCAAGGCCAAAGACAATGGTGACGGCACCTATGCGGTGTCGGGGCAGAAGATATGGATCAGTGCCGGTGAGCATGATTTTACCGGCAATATCTGTCATCTGGTGCTGGCGCGGCTTGAGGGGGCACCGGAAGGGGTGAGGGGGATTTCCCTGTTCCTCGTGCCGAAGTTCATTCCCGATGCCGAAGGTCATCCCGGTCAGCGCAACAGCCTGCATTGTGCCGGTCTTGAGCATAAGATGGGCATTCATGGCAATGCCACCTGCGTCATGATCTATGAAGAGGCGAAGGGCTGGCTTCTGGGCAATGCCCATGAGGGGCTGAAGATCATGTTCTACATGATGAACAATGCCCGTCTGGGGGTCGGTTTGCAGGGGCTGGCGATCGGTCATGCGGCCCATGTCGCTGCGGTGGAATTTGCCAAAGACCGGTTGCAGGGACGCGCCCTGAGCGGCCCGAAAGCACCGGACAAGCCTGCTGATCCCATTCTGGTGCATCCCGATGTGCGGCGGATGCTGCTCGAAAGCCGCGCCCTGATCGATGGCGGGCGGGCGCTTTTGACATGGGTGTCGTTGCAGGCCGATCTGGCCAGGGCTTCGCCGGATGAGGCCGTGCGGGAAAAGGCCAATGACTATGTGGGGCTGCTGACGCCGGTGGTGAAGGCGTTTCTGACGGAAAAGGGTCTGAAGATCACGCAGGATTCCATGCAGGTGCATGGCGGGGCGGGTTTTACGGAGCATTTTCCGGCGTCGCAATATATGCGTGATGTGCGCATTACCCTGATCTATGAAGGTACGAACGGGATTCAGGCGCTTGATCTGGTGGGACGCAAGCTGCCGTCCAAGGGCGGGCGCGCCCCCATGAGTTTCTTTGCCGAGATCGACGCCTATGTCGCCGAACAGGAAGCGGCGACGGCGGTGCCTGAGTTCGTTGCAGGGCTGAAAGAGGCCAAGGCCAAACTTCTGGACGGCACCATGTGGCTGATGCAGAACGGCATGGGCAATCCCGATGCGGCGGCGGCCGGATCGCTGGATTATCTGCATGTCTTCGGTCTGACGGCCCTGAGCTATATGTGGGCGCAGATGGCACAGGCGGCTCAGGCAAAAATCGATGCCGGTGACAGCGATCCTTATTATGCCACCAGGATTAAGGTCGGGCAGGTGTTCCTCAGGCGCATATTGCCGGAAATAGATTCACACCTGCTGCGCATGAAGGCCGGATCGGAAGATCTGTTTGCCCTGAGCGAGGATGAGTTTTAAGATCGGCTGGAGGGAAGAAGGAGATGGGAGGCGCCGCGTGCCTCGGGTCTGACGGGTGCAGGGCCTGAGGCCCTGCCTATTGGCTGGCCCAGATGATGCGGGCGATCCAGACGATGTGGATGCGTTCGATGACACGGTTGGGGAATTGCGGATTGAGGGAGCGTAACTCGACCTGAAGGGCGGACTGGCGCACCAGTTCCTTGGCCATGACCTCGCCTTCGGTGGTTTTCAGCACCACGCGGTCGCCGCGCCGCAGGTTCTGCGTATGGGGATCGACAATGATACGGTCGCCGTCCCGATACAGGGGCAGCATGGAATCACCGGAAATTTCCAGCGCATACAGCCCGCTGTTCTGACCGGGGAAGCGCACCTCGTCCCAGCCCTGGCCCAGCGGATAACCGGCATCGTCGAACAGGCCGTCCGAACCGGCCTGAGCCAGACCGATCAGCGGTATGCCTTTGGCATTGTGGCGGTTTTCGGTCAGGCTGGCGAAATCGGAAAAGGTCAGGGAGGTGGCCTCAAGCAGTTTGGCCAGACTTTCGGTCGAGGGCCAGCGCGGACGCGGGGCGGATTCGGGAGAAAAGCGCTTGGATTTGTTGAAGCTGGTGGGATCAAGCCCCGCCATGCGTGCCAGCCCCGAAGGGGTGGTATTCAGCCGGTGCGCTAAGGCATCTATGGCGGCCCAAATGTCGGTATGGGTGAGGGGCACGAGACCTGCTTGTAAAAGGGCTTGGGGGGAAAAGCGGGAGGAAAATAAATCTATGGATAGGAAAATCAACCTATATTGGGACTATTATCCTTTATTGAGGCCATTATCTTTTGTTGAGGCAATGGGGCGCTGACGTGCCGCATAAAGCGTCCCTGTCAGCAAACTGAATAAAAGAGCATAGAGGCAGGCCCGTTGAATTGTGTCAGCAGTCGCGGCGGTAATCTGCGGATGGGTCAGGCGCAGCACACTGACCATCACCACCAGGCTTTGGGTGGCTGCGGCCCATAGAGGCCAGGGATGCGAGGCTTTCCAGCACAGGGCAACAAAGCCGATCAGACCGGCCAGACCGGCGCCGATGGACAAAAGGCCTGTGACGGGAAAAGCAAGCGTCAGGGCCGACAGGATGGCCACTACAAAAGCTCCGATGCGTTCGCGGCCTGAGCCGCCGGTCAGGGCAATAAGGCAGATGAGGAGGGCCATGATCTGCGTCGTCTGTGTAAGATATGTCACCGTACAGGCTCCGTACCCATAATAGCGGGCGGGAAAAGATATACGCAATTATAAATTGTACAAACGGAAAAACGTCCAGGGGTTGTTTGCGCGCCTTACGCTATCAGAAAATGTGCCTGAAGCAGGGCGATAGGATTCTCTCTGACCTCCTGCCAGGCGCGGGCCTCGACATTGGCGATGGTGCGGCCGATGCGGTTGATACGGGCTTCGCCATAGGTGCTGACGGACCTGCCTGAGCGCAGGTACTGAAGACTGAGGCCGACGGGCTTGGGGATATGGTCGAGGGTTTCCGTGACCGATAACTGCATCATGGCGGTCATTTCGAGAAACGCGCCGATGACGCCGCCATGCAGGGCCGGTACGAGGGGATTGCCGATCAGGTGCGGGGCAAAGGGCATGTGGGTGCGCAACTCATTACCGGCGATATCGAGTTCGAGCCTGAGGAAGCGGGCGAAGGGGATGTGTTCAAACAGATGTTCTGGCACAGGCACGGTCATGAGGCGCTCCGGTTGTGCGGTTTCAGGCTGGGCTTGGAAATGATGAAAGCCGACTGGGCGGCGGCGACCGGATCGGTCAGGTCGCCGTCATGGGCAAAGGCGTGCACGAAGCCCACCGAGCGCGTCAGCTTATAGCATCTGGCGCAGATGATCAGGTCGCGTTCCGGTGTGGCCGGTCGCATATAGTCGATGCGCAGATCCAGAGTGACAATGGGTTTGAATTCTCCCAGCGCCTCCCACACCGCCAGACCGCAGCCGTGATCAAGCAGGGCCGTGACCACGCCACCGGCAAGGACGCGGCTGTGTGGATCGCCGATCAGGTCTTCGCGGTAACCGAGGCTCAGGCTGACGCCGTTAGCGTCGCGCCCGATATAGCGGGCACCGACGGCCTGCATATAGGGAATGGTGTCAACAAGCTGACTGAGCAGGTCATCAGAAAGATGCGCCATATGTTTACCGGTAACTGTTTGAATACATACTGTTCCCTTGGCCGCGAGGGTTGCGGGGGACGCGCTGGAACCTGTCTCAGTGTGCGCCTTGTGCGCGCGGGCGTCAAAAAAAATCGCCCCTGTCCTTTGGGCGATATGTGTTAAAAGCCTTGCAATATCAGTGAAAAGCCGCATCTACACGTTTTCGTGCCTCCTCAGGGCCATTCGGCAGGAGGGGCATATGTGTTAGCGGAAAAAGGGTTTGCTTATGTCTGGGGCCTCTCTCTCTGTGCCGGATCATGTGCCTGCCGACCGGTCGGCGCTGGTGCTGTTTTCGGGCGGGCAGGACTCGACCGCCTGTCTGGTGTGGGCGCTGGCGCATTTCGACCGCGTGGAGACGGTAGGCTTCGATTACGGCCAGAGGCACAATGTCGAGATGCAGGTGCGCCTGAAGGTGCTTGAGCGCCTGCGTGAGACGCATGAACCGGCGCGGCTGAAACTGGGGAAAGACCATGTGGTTGACCTCAAGGGGTTCGGGGCGGTGGCGGAATCGTCCCTGACGCGCGATCAGGAAATAAAGATGTCCGAACGCGGTCTGCCCAACTCCTTTGTACCCGGGCGCAATCTGGTGTTTTTTGTCTATGCGGCGGCAGTGGCTGACCGGCGGGGCATAGATCATCTGGTGGGGGGCATGTGCGAGACAGACTTTTCCGGCTATCCCGACTGCCGCAAGGATACGCTTGAGGCGATGGAAAATACCCTGCGGCTGGGGATAGAGCGGCCCTATGTCATCGACACGCCGCTGATGTATCTCACCAAGGCCGAGACATGGGCGCTGACGCATCAGCTGGGCGGGGAGGCTCTGGTCGAGCTGATGCTTGAGGAAACCCATACCTGCTATATGGGCGTGCGGGATAAACGCCATGACTGGGGCTATGGCTGCGGCACCTGTCCGGCCTGTGATCTGCGGGCGCGCGGCTTTGAACAATGGCGGGCCAGCCGATGACGGTGTACAGCTTCAAGGAAATTTTCCTGACCCTGCAAGGCGAAGGCGGGCAGGCGGGGCGCGTGACGGTGTTTGCCCGCTTTGCCGGTTGCAATCTGTGGAGCGGGCGCGAACAGGATCGCGCCACGGCGGCCTGTAGCTTTTGCGATACGGATTTTGTTGGCACGGACGGCGAAAACGGTGGCAAGTTTGCCTCAGCCGCCGAGGTGGTGGCGGCGTTAGAGGCCCAGTGGGGCGGGCGTGATCCGGCGCTGAAGGCGGTGGTGTTTACCGGCGGGGAGCCGTTCCTGCAACTGGATGCCGGACTGATCGCGGCGGTGAAGGCGGCAGGCTTTTTTATCGCTGTCGAATCGAACGGCACGATCAGGGCCCCTGAGGGGGTGGACTGGCTGTGTGTGTCGCCCAAGGGCGAGAACCGGCTTTATCAGACCTCTGGGCAGGAACTGAAACTGGTCTGGCCGCAGGATCATGTCGATCCGGCGCACTTTGCCGGGCTGGCGTTTGAACGCTTTTATCTGCAACCGAAAGACCCGCTCGATCAGGATGCGGCGGTGCGGGCCGCGCATACGCAGGCGGTCATCGACTATTGTCTGGCCCATCCGCAGTGGCGCATGAGCGTACAGACGCATAAAATCGTCGGCATCAAGTAAGAGACTGTTGAAACGGGTCGTTTTCTGGCCTGCAAAGACGCGAGGATCAGGGTCTGAAGGTTTCCAGATCGGAGGTGGCAATGGCGCAGCCCGTAAGCACCTCATCACCCAGTGTGGCTTCGGCGGTCAGGGGGTATTTGCGGTCGCTCATGCCGTCTGTACAGGGTTTGGCCGACAGGACCAGGGTCAGTTCATCGGCGACCAGTTCGGCGCTCCGGCTGCCGTCCTGATAGTTTTCACTGCTGAGAAATTCAGGGCGCGGCCATTGGGCAGGCTCTTTGCCGGGGCCTTCGAGCGTGATCTGGTCATCGGTCAGGGTCAAGGCCCAGAAGGGTTCCGTGCCGATGACACTCAGATTGGCGGTCAGATCGACACCGCCCAGCCGGTCTATGCGGTGGGCGGACGACGGATCATCCGTTTTCGGCTGACAGGCGCTGAGGCTCAGGGCCGTCAGGAGAAGGCCGGCCATAGTGAGAGCGGAACGCATGGGCCTTAGTCCTTTTCCGACTTTTGGGGATTCTTTTCGTCATCGTCGCCATCGGGTATGGCCGCACCGATCACCTTGCCGGTGGTGCCGACCACGGCACTGGTAACCCCGACAGCGGTGCCGACCACAGCCCCTGTGGCGGCCACAGCCAGACAGCCCTGAAGCATCAGGGGGAGGCCAAGGCAGAGCAGGCACAGGCCAGAGCGGCGCAGAAGCGTGGAGGAGATCATGGATAAACGCCTGACAAAAGAGATGAGACAGGCTGAAACGGGATAACGGCTTTTTTCAGACTGTGGCCAGCCTGTAGCGGAAAATCCCTCCGGCATAAATACCGGAGGGATAATAATCAGTGGGCATCCAGCAACAGGATTTCGGAATCCTCAAGCGCCTCTATGCGCAGCAGGTCTTCGTCGGTGATGGCGGCCCCGTCACGCGCCTTGAACTCAAGGCCGTTGATGTTCACCCGACCGGCGGCCAGCACCAGATAGACATGGCGGCCTTTTTCGGGCGCATAGGTTTCGCTCTGGCCCGTCAGGAGCGTGGCCCCCATCAGGCGGGCCGGTGTGTGAATCAGCAGCGCCCCTTCGTCAATATCTTCCTGAAAGCCGGAGGCCAGAGCTACGAACCTGCCAGAGCGGTCGGCCTTGGGGAAGGGCTTGGCCCCCCAGCGCGGGGTATGGCCGCGGGCATCGGGATAGACCCAGATCTGGAACAGGGTCGTCTTGACGGCTTCGGCATTATATTCCGCATGGCGGATGCCGGTGCCTGCCGACATGACCTGAACGTCTCCGGCCTCGGTGCGGCCCTTGTTGCCCAGACTGTCCTGATGGGTGATAGCGCCTTCGCGGACATAGGTGATGATTTCCATATCCGCATGGGGGTGTGGTGGAAAACCGGCTCCGGCGTCAATCTCATCGTCGTTCCAGACGCGAACAGAGCCCCAGCCCATGCGCCTGTCGTCATGATAGTCGGCAAAGGAAAAGTGGTGGCGGGCATTCAGCCAGCCGTGATTGGCGTTATACAGGCTTTCAAACGGGCGCGGATCGATCATGGCGATCTCCTTTCACATATCGGTAGGGTGTGTTGATCGTGAATATAGGAGGAAATGCCGTTGCGAATAGCCTTGATTGCGCACACGCAGGGTTGCGAAATTTGCAACGCCTATTCCGGTCTGAAAACATCGCCGCCGGTCTGGCCGCGATGACGCAGGAAGGCATCGAGCAGGGTGCAGGCCATCATGGCTTCGGCCACCGGCACGGCGCGGATACCGACGCAGGGGTCGTGACGGCCCCTGGTGCGGATATCGACTTCCTTGCCGGTGATGTCAATCGACTGACGTTCGGTCAGGATGGATGAGGTGGGCTTCAGCGCGATGCGGGCAACCACGGTCTGGCCCGTCGAGATGCCGCCCAGAATGCCACCGGCGTGGTTCGACAGAAACTGTGGTTCGCCATTCTGACCGGCGCGGATTTCATCGGCGTTTTCTTCGCCCGAAAGGGTGGCGGCATTGAAGCCTTCGCCGATTTCCACGCCCTTGACGGCATTGATCGACATCAGGTTCATGGCCAGATCGGAATCGAGCTTACCATAGATCGGGGCACCCCAACCGGCAGGCACACCTTCGGCCTGTACCTCAACGACCGCGCCGATGGAGGAACCGGCCTTGCGGATGCTGTCGAGATATTCCTCGAACAGGGTCAGGCTTGAGGGGTCGGGTGAGAAAAACGGGTTCTGATCAACTTCGGCCCAGTCCCAGTGGTTGCGGTTGACCTTATGAATCCCCAGTTGCACGAGGGCGGCGCGCACCTTCAGAGCCGGAAACAGGGTGTGCAGCACCTTCAGCGCCACGCCACCGGCCGCGACACGGGCGGCGGTTTCACGCGCGCTGGAGCGGCCCCCGCCGCGATAGTCGCGGATGCCGTATTTGGCGAAATAGGTATAGTCAGCATGGCCGGGGCGGAACTGACGGGCGATTTCGCCGTAGTCTTTCGAGCGCTGATCGGTGTTTTCGATCATGATGGAAATAGGCGTGCCGGTGGTCTTGCCTTCAAAAACACCGGACAGGATGCGGGCTTCGTCAGCTTCGCGGCGCTGGGTGACAAAGCGCGAACCGCCCGGTTTGCGGCGATCGAGCGCCCCTTGCAGATCGGCTTCGGACAGATCGATATTCGGCGGGCAACCATCGATCACACAGCCCAGCGCCGGGCCGTGGCTTTCGCCCCATGTGGTGACACGAAAAAGATGACCAAAGCTGTTGTGCGACATGACGATCCGAAGGCAGGCTGAAGACTGATGGCTCTGGATTAGACCAGTTTAAAACAGGGCGCAAATTTTAACTGAGTCAGGCCCAGCGCTTCTGAAAATCCGTCAACAGATCGGCAGCGGGGCGCAGGGGGGCGGCACTGGCCTCAAGGCGGATATACAGATTCCCCTGCGCCTGTGTGTCCGTGGCGGGCAGGCCCAGACCTTTCAGGCACAGACAGGCACCGGCTTCGGTGCCGCGCACTATATGTACCGGTTGCGGCCCGTGCGGCGTGTCGATACTGACCTGACCGCCGAATCGCAGTTGCGTTGGCTCAAGGGCGTGGCTCATCCACAGGTCGTCGCCAATGACCCGAAGCCCGTCCGCCGCCAGAAGATGAATGAGAAACCGGTGGCGGATCGCGCCGGTCTGGGCGGCCTCAAGCTGCACGGTTTCGCCCTGACGCAGACCGGCGGGCAGGGTGAGGGTCAGGCTTTGCTGGTGCATCAGGCTCTGGCCCGCCTGACGGTCGTCGATCAGCTCCAGCGGCAGGGGGACGGAGACGGTGATCTCACCGCCTTTCAGGGCCTGTGAGGGTGTCAGGTGCAGCGGCTGAATGGCCGGTTCATAGGTAATGACAGACTCTTCGGCGGCGCGGTTCATGCGTTTAAGCAGAAGGTCGCGGGCGGCAATCAGTTGCCGCAGCCTGTCCTCATGTTCGGCCCCTGCGGTCATATGTACAGTCTTGGCACACAGGCGGAAGGCCGTGCGGATGTCCGCAACGGTAGCCTGATCAGGCAGGTCAAACAGGGCAAGGGCGTCGTGTCTGTGCATCCGAAAGGGGACTGAGGCCGAAAAGGAAAGGTATTATGCGGCCATCATGGTCAATAACAGGTTAAAACATGGGGCGTCCTCAGGGAGACAAGCGCCGATTCTCTGCTAAGATAGTGCTGTCTGTTATTGTGATCCCCGCCTGAGGTGCCATGTCCCGTTCCGATCTTATCCCGCCCAGTCCGGATTATGCCGATGCCCATGCCGCGCATGAGACTGAGATCGAGGCCGGTGAACCTTTTGCCCTGTTCGGTCAGTGGTTGGGCGATGCGCGGGCGAAGGAGCCAAACGATCCCAATGCCATGGCTGTCGCGACGGCGGATGAGAGCGGTCTGCCGGATGTGCGGATGGTGCTGCTCAAGGATTTCGATGCGCGCGGCTTTGTGTTCTATACCAACACCCAAAGCGCCAAGGGGATGCAGATAGAGCATAATCCGCAGGTGGCCCTGCTGTTTCACTGGAAATCCCTGCATCGTCAGGTGCGCATACGCGGGGCGGCGCAAAGGGTCAGCGAGGCCGAGGCGGATGACTATTTTGCATCGCGCGCCCGCAATTCTCAGATCGGGGCCTGGGCGTCGGAACAGTCGCGTCCGCTGGAAAACCGGTTTGCGCTGGAAAAACGCATTGCCGAATACGGGCTGAAGTTCGGTCTGGGCAAGGTTGCGCGTCCGCCGCACTGGACCGGTTTCCGCATCGTGCCGCAATTTATCGAATTCTGGCGCGACCGGCCGTTTCGCCTGCATGATCGGGTGAAATTCGAGCGTGCCGGTGATGGCTGGACGCGCAGCAAGCTCTATCCTTAGGCTACCACAGCGAAGGGTCGGGCCGATAATGGGGGCGGATGTCGGTGACGCTGAGGCCCGCCGTCCGTGCGGCCTCAAGCCCTTCGTCGCTGTCCTCATAGGCGTGGGCTTCATGCGGGGCGATGCTCAGATTTTCGCAGGCCCTGAGGTAAATGTCGGGGGCGGGCTTGCCTACGCCTGTATCTTCATAGGTGACCACGGTGTCGAACAGGGGGTAGAGGTTTATGGCCCTGAGGGTGGCGGTGACGATGGCGCTCTGGCCACCGGAGACGACCCCCAGTTTCAGGCGGCCATGATAGTGCTGCACAAGGGCTCCGGTGGCGGCAATGGCTTTGACCGCGTCTATGTGTTCGACGAACAGGGCGGTATTGCCGGCGGCAATGGCTGTGGCGTCAAGGCTTATGCCTGACTGCTGGCAAAAGGCCTCAAGCAGGCGGCTGCGCGACAGGCCTGGTATCGTGAATTTGAAGTTCGCCTCATTTTGATATCAGACGCCGAGCGAACTTCAAATTCAAAAACGATACCAGATACAATGGTTTGCTAGTGTCCTGTTGAATCTGAAATTCGCCCTGAGGCCTATATCAGGGATATGCGAATTTCAGATTCAGGACACTAGGCGGGTGGCATAGAAGTCTGCGGGAAAGGTCAGGCCATAGGGGGCGAGCGCCGAGCGGAAGGCGCGGTAATGGGCGGGAAACGTATCGGCCAGCGTGCCATCGCAATCGAAAATCAGCGCTTTTTTCTCAGGGGGCGGTAGAAGCGAGGCGATTAAGGTCATACAGAAGCTATCGGATTTCAGGCGCAAAAGGTCAAGCATGACGGGCAGGGCGGTGGACAGGGACAGGGTGGTACAGGCTTTGGCCCGTGAGGCGCAGGAGGTGATCGAAACCTCCTGCGCGGTCATCTTCCTGAAAGGCGATGAAGCACGGAAGGTGAAAAAGCCGGTCGATTTTGGCTTTCTCGATTTCACGACGGTCGAAAAGCGCCGCGACGCCCTGAACAGGGAACTGCATCTCAACCGGCGCACGGCGGCCGATATTTACCGCCGTGTCGAAGAGGTGGACGGCGAGCCGGTGCTGGTCATGCGGCGTTTCGACCATACACAGGTTCTGGCGGAACAGGCGCAGGCCGAGGGCTGGGGGCCTGAGTCTGACCTGATGGGGGCTTTGGGGCAGGAGGTGGCGCGCTTTCATGCGCAGGCCGAGCGGTGTCAGGACAGATTTCATGTCAACAATAGCGAATATGTCATTGAGTCCAATCAGAAACATATAGAGTCTTTTGCCGCGTCTCTGGGAACCGAGGCCGTGGCGGCCTATCACCGGCGGCTGCATGAGGTTTTTGTGGTCAAGGCGGATCAGGTCAGGGCGCGCTTTGACAGCGGGCATATACGTCGCTGTCATGGCGACCTGCATATGGGTAATATTCTGATCGAGCATCAGGCACCGGTGCTGTTTGACTGTATCGAGTTCAATGAGCGGCTGATGCAGATCGATGTGTTGTATGATATCGGTTTTCTGCTGATGGATCTGGGGGTAAGGGGCTATGGCGCGGCAGCCGGTCGGGTGCTGAATGCCTATCTTGAGACAATGCTGCGGCAGGAAGGTGAGGCGGGGCTGTATGACGGGCTGGGCCTGTTACCGCTGTTCATGTCCATCCGTGCCGGTGTGCGCTGTCATGTCTCGGCCCATGCGGGGGAGATGGCGCAGGCGAAGACCTATCTTGAGGCGGCGCACCGGTTTCTGGAGCCGCCCGCGCCGCAGCTTATGTGTATCGGCGGTTTGTCGGGGTCGGGCAAGAGCTGGTATGCGCGGCAGATGTTGGCTGAGGGGCGGCCTGCGGCGACGGTTATCCTGCGCAGTGACGAGATACGCAAACGCCTGTGGGGCACGCCGTCGCTGGAGCGCCTGCCGCCCGAAGCCTATGGGGACGAGCAGAGCGCGCGGGTGTATGAGCATATGCTGGTTCAGGCCGGGATTTTGCTGGCGGCGGGGCAGTCGGTGATTCTCGATGCCACCTTCCGCGATGAGGGCTATGTGCGGCGGGCGAAGGCATTGGCCGAAAGCCGTCAGGTGGCTTTTCGCGCCCTGTGGCTGGCGGTGCCGACAGAGGTGCGCCTCAGCCGTGTGGCGGCGCGGCAAAAGGATGTGTCGGACGCTACGCCTGAGGTGGCGGCGCGTCAGACGGAACCTGTGCGCGATGCGCAGTTGTGGCAGCGGGTTGAATTTCTTTTTTAAATACCCCGGTAAACGGGTATGATGACACGGTTAAGGATCGAAACAGGGAGCGACAGGGTGACGGAGCGTTTGCCGGAAACCGCACAGAACAGAAAACAGAGGGGCCTGGCGCCCTGGGTTCTGGGCCTGAGTTTTGTCGCACCGGTGTTACTGCTCGGGACCATGATGGCCACCAATGTCGGTCTGTTCAGCTATGAACTGGGGTTCAGGACACTGGCGCTCGGGGTTATTCCGAAACTGGCGACGGGGGTGGCCATTGTGTCGGTGCTGTCGCTGGTGGTGTCGTTGTTGCTCAATCCGAAACGCTACGGGCTGTGGGCGCTGGGGGCGGTGTGCGTCTCTGGCCTCGTGCTGGCGGGCTATTATGTCTATCAGCAGCGCCTGAAAACCTATCCGCCGATCTATGATGTGGCGACCAACTGGGAGCGTCCGGTGACCTTTTCGGCCAGACTGATCGAGGCGCGCGGGCCAAAGGCGCATCCGGTAGTCGATGATCCGGTGGTGCCGCGCGATCAGCCCGCTGAATGGGCCGGTCGGCGGGTGGCCGATATCAACCGGCAAACCTGCAAGGGGGCGGTGACCCTTGCCGGTCGGGCCTCTGTCGATAAGGTCGCTGATATTCTCAAGGCGGAAGGCTATGTCGTGTTCGGACGTTCGGACTGGCGCATCGAGGCCTTTTATCAGGACCCGTATTTCGGTTTCCGATCCGATGTCGTGGTGCGCATGGAACCTAATGGTACCGATATCCGTTCAGTCAGCCGTGACGAGCCGGTCGATCTGGGAGCCAATTGCCGCCGCGTGACGAAGCTGGTGAAGCTGATTTCCGCTAAATGACCTGAGCCGGCTCCTTCAGGCTCAGGAATTGCTTAACCCCGTCGGTAATCAACGCGACGGGGTTCATTATGTGGTTTGGGCTGATCCATTTTGTGTCAAGGCGGACGCTGTATCTGGCGACGGCCTGGCTGTGTCTGTTTATGGCACAACTGATCGTGGCGGGCTGTACGCCTGAGCCGGTTATGGGCTATGCCGTCAACTCACCCCTGACGTTACAGGCAATGGCGCATCAGTAAGGTTCGGGGGCCAGTACGGTGGCCCCTTCGGCCTGCATCCGCGCCCGGCTGACGTCGCGCATCACCGCCTCGGCCTGAGGGTCGCTCATGGCCCAGCCAAGGAAAGACAGGGCTTTCAGGCCACGCACGGAGGTATCGGCGGCGGCGCCAAAGGCGGCAAAGGGCGAGTTCTGGTTCGGATAGTTGACCAGTTTTACCTTGGTTGTGTCGCTGATCCTGGCCAGTCGTTTCGCTTCATTGACGGCGGTGTAGAAGCCGCCGAGCTTATCGACCAGACCGAGCTTCTGCGCCTGAGCGCCTGTCCAGACGCGGCCCTTGGCGATTTCACGCACCTTTTCCGGCGACAGTTTGCGGCCCTTGGCGACCTTTTGGATGAAGGCTTCGTAGATATCGTCTATCCAGCCAGAGACGGAGGCTTTTTGCGTCGGTGTGAAGGGCTGACCTGCGGCATAGGCACCGGCATATTCGCCGCCGACGCCGATCTGACGCATATCGAGGCCAAAGCGGCTCAGGGCGTCGCCAATGGCCATCTTGCCGCCATAGACGCCAATGGAGCCGGTCAGGGTCGAGGGATTGGCCACGATGTAGGAGGCGTCTGCGGAAATCCAGTAGCCGCCGGAAGCGGCATAGTCGCCCATGGAAACGATCACCGGCTTACCGGCGTCTTTGGCGGCCTTAACCGCCTGAGCCACCTGTTCGGATGCCGTGTCCGAGCCGCCGGGGGAGGAGACGCGGAAGATGATGGCCTTGATATTGTCGTCGTCAATGGCGTCGTAAAAGGCCTTTGAGGTATCATCCGACAGGATCTGGGCTTCGCCGCCAAAGGCAGAGGGGGCGCCCTTGCCGGTCAGGATTGGCCCTTCGGCATTGATGACGGCGATGCTGGCCGAACCGCCGGAAGCGCCCATCTGGTTATAGTCGCGGATGTCCAGAAGTTTCGTATCGGCGTCGCCTTTCGACAGGGCGGCGCGTTCGGCCTCAGTCACCTGACCGGTTTTGGAAATCAGGCCGAGTTCCAGAGCCTGTTCGGCACTGTAGGGACCCGCTTCGAGTATGGCCTTGAGGGCGTTGGCATCGCGCTTCTTTTCCGGGTGATCCTGTGCGACGGCAGCGGTCAGGGACTCATAGATGCCCCCCAGCATCGACAGGGTGGATTCGCGGTGCGCCGGGGTGAAATCACTGTAGAGATAGGGGTTTACAGCGTTCTTGTACTCATAGCGCTGCTCCATTTCCGGCGTGATGCCGTATTTGTCGAAAGCGCGCTTATAGAACAGGTTTTCCGTGGAGATGCCGGTGACCTGAAAGGCCGAATGCGGCTGCATCCACAGTTCGGACGCCGAGGCCCCAAGCGCATAGCTGGCCAGAACCATGGTGTCGGGATAAAGCCCCTGAGAATGAGCAATGACGGGTTTTTCGGCCTTGCGCACCTCAAGGAGGGCGGCGCGGATTTCTTCGGCGGCGGCGGGCATCATGCCGCCTTCGGGCAGGCGGATGAACACGGATTTGACACGGGAATCGCTGGCGGCATTGTGCAGAGCCTGCACCACATCAACGGTGGACAGGGGCTTGCCGGTCAGGAAATCAAGCGGTGTGGGGCGGCTCTGGTCGGACAGGCCTTCGCGCAAATCTATCAGAAGGGTGATCGAGGACGGAGCCACCGGCTTTGATGCCGTGGCCACTGAGACGATCAGTATGAAGGGGAGGGCAATGAAAAACAGAAAAAACGCCGTCAGAACCGCGCCAACCGTGATCAGAAACTGTTTCATATAAATACCTGCAAGCCCCCCATAGATCAGGGCACCATAGCCGTTTGTCGGGTGGCGTCAAATGAAGACGGTGTAATGAAAGGCCTCAGAGATGGTTTCAAAAGGTTGGAGTCTGAGGCGAAAAGGCGTTTCTTCGAGAACCGAAGCGCAGCGTATTCAATATACGCGAGCATCGGAAGCGCAGAAGAGGCGTCTTTGCAGGCCAGAAAACGACCTTTTGAAACCATCTCTTAGAAGCGCGTGCGGCCTCTGGCTGGTCTGTCAGTCGGCGGGCGGTCGTGCTGATATTTCGGGTCGCCGTGGCAATGGGGGCAGGAGACGCCTTTCTGATAGAGGGGGCTTGCCTGATCTTCGGCGGTCAGGGCGTGATCGCAATAGAGGCACAGGGCGGCGTTTTCCGAAGGCTTCAGATTATGGTCAACGGCAATGCGTTCATCGAAGACGAAACATTCGCCTTCCCATAGCGACTCTTCGGCGGGGACATCCTCGAAATACTGCAATATGCCGCCCTTGAGGTGATAGACCTCCTCAAAGCCGTTATCGAGCATCCAGGCGGTGTATTTCTCGCAGCGGATGCCGCCGGTGCAGAAGGTGGCGATCTTCTTGCCCTTGAGCTGATCGGCGTTCTGGCGCGTCCATTCGGGCAGGAACTTGAAGGTCGGAATCTGCGGGTCGATAGCGTTTTTAAACGTGCCGAGATTGACCTCATAATCGTTACGCGTGTCGAGGATCACCACATCATTGCGGCGGATCAGGTCGTTCCAGTCTTTGGGATCGACATATTGCCCGCGCTTTTCGAGGCTCACCGGTTCGCCGAGTGAAATGGTTTCCTTTTTGAGACGCACCCGCGCCTTACCGAAGGGCTGGTAATCCGCGTAGGATTCTTTCCACTCGATCTTCTCACCGATCAACTCGTCCTGAAGATAATTCAGAAAGGTATCAATAGCTTCGCGCGTGCCGGCCATGGTCGAATTGACCCCTTCGCGCGTGATCAGCAGTGACCCCTTGATGGACAGGGCCTGAAGCCGCTCAAGCAGTGGGGCCTGCATCGCCTCGAAATGCGGGAAATCGAAGAAATGGTAAAAGGCGGCGATAACGAAGGGTTTGTCGGAAACGGTGTGAGACATGGCGCGTCCGCTATCATAAAGCGGGCAAGGGGGGAAGGCCGCTGTTGGGTTGGGGATATATTATCCCTGCGACCTGTTGTCCACATAGGCGTTGAAAAAGATTGGCAAAAGGTTGGGGAAAATTTTTTCAGGGGGATTGCATGTCGCAAACGCTTGGGGTAGTGAAGCGCCTCCTTCGCTGATACGCACTAAGAGATCAGCAGGGACATTCCTGCTGGGGAATGGTGTAATGGTAACACTCCGGTTTTTGGTACCGTCATTCTAGGTTCGAGTCCTAGTTCCCCAGCCACTTTCTTTTTTTCCCTATGAATATTGTTTGTTAAGCCGTGGCCGGTCTGTGTCCACAGTCTCGTGTGGCTATGGCAACGGAAATGTGGCCGTGTGGCGTATATGTTTACAACAGGCGGGCCGTAGTCTGCCGATAAATATCTTCTGCCGATAAACATCTGACGTAAGGCTTTGGGGCTGCGTCAGTCCTTACGGAGGCTACAGGCGCGATCATGTCCGACACGCATCAGTTTGCCACAGACCGCCGGTCTGTACTGAAAGGCGCAGGGGCCGCGACCCTGTTCTCGCTCATCCATACCGGCCTGAGCGGTCAGGCTCTGGCAGCGGCATCGGGGGTGTCGTCAAAGACCTATGATCAGGCCATGCGCTGGATACAGCTGGCCTTTACCGAGGATGATCCGGGCCGTTACGATCCGAAATTCTGGCTCGATTATTGTCGGGAAATCGGAGCGGAAGGCATTTGCCTGAGCGCGGGCGGCAGCACGGCCTTTTATCCATCGAAAATCCCCTATCACCGGCGTGCCCGCGATCTGGGGGACAGCGATATTTTCGGGGAAATGGTCGCCGGTTGCAAGGCGCTGGGGATGAGCGTGATCGGTCGTGTCGATCCCCATACCCTGAGTGCCGCCGCCGTCGAGGCCCATCCTGAATGGGTCATGCGCACGCCGGACGGCAAGCCGAGGCATCATCCGGAATCGACTGACCTTTATCTGTCCTGCCTCAATAGCGGTTTCATGTCGTCCTTCATGACCGATGTGCTGACCGAGGTGGCGCGCGCCTATCCGGTCGATGGCATTTTCGGCAATCGCTGGGGCGGCTGGAACAGCCTGTGCTATTGCGAGGCCTGTAAGACGCAGTTCAGGGCCGCGTCCGGTTTCGACATTCCGACGGCCCTGAGCAACAACTATGTCATGCCGCCCTATGGTCATGCGCAGGAGGCGGCGGCCCATGCCTATGTGCTGTGGTTTCAGGAGATGCGCCTGACGCAGCTCAGGCTGTGGAACGAGACAGTGAAGGCGGTACGGCCTGAGCTGTTCTTTGTCGGCGGGCCGATCGTCGGGCTTGAGCTTGATCCCAACCGGCTGGGGGCGCTGTCGCCCATTCAGTTCATCGACCATCAGATGCGCAAGGAGGCGGTGCCGAGCTGGGATAACGGGCGGGCGGCGAAACAGACGCGGGCCTATATGCAGCAAAAGCCGATCGTGGGGATTTTCAGCCCCATGTGGCGCTGGAAGGACGGGGCGCAGTCCGGGGCGGAACTGGAGTCGTGGATGGCGGACGGGGTGGCTCAGGGTTTCAGGCCGTGGGTCAACAAGTTCAATGCCAAGCCGCATGATACCCGCTGGATGCCGGTCATCAGGGCGCGTTACAACTGGCTGGAAAAACACGCTGAGGCGCTGAGAAATACGGCAAATCTGGCGCGAATCGCCCTGATCCATTCACCGGAAACCACCGCCTTTTACGGGCGGGCAAAGGCGCGGGAACGGGTCGCGGATTATCAGGACGGTTATTATCAGGCGCTGGTGGAATCACGCATTCCGTTCGAGATGCTCGATGCCCGCGAACTGGATGCAGCCCATACTGCGCCGTTCCGCGTGCTGGTATTGCCGAATATCGCCGTCCTGTCCGACGCCCAGTGTCAGCAGGTGCGTGAATTTGTACAAAGAGGCGGGCGCATCGTCGCCACGCATGAGACATCGCTTTATGATGAAACCGGTCAGAGGCGGGCCAATTTCGGTCTGGCGGATCTGTTCGGCTGTGATTTTGCCGGTCAGGTCGAGGAGGGGCTGAGCAACAACTATCTGACGCTCAGGCAACCGCATGGCCTGTTGCGCGGGCTTGAGGCGGCGACGAATATCATGGGCGTGACCCGACATGTACAGGTGAAGGCTGCGGCTGAGTCGGCGCATCCGCTGACCTGGGTGCCGCCCTATACTGATCAGCCGACCGAGCGCTTCTTTCCGCCTGAGGCCACGACCGATACGCCGATGGCTTTTTGCCGTGAGGTCGGCGCCGGGCGCGTGGTCTATCTGCCGATGGATATAGAGCGCACCTTCTGGCAATATCTGGCGGTCGATCATCTGGCCATCTTACGCAATGCCGTGGAATGGGCCGCCGATGAGCCGCCGCTGGTGACCATAGACGGAAGCGGGGTGCTGGATGTCAGCGTCTGGCGTCAGGAACGGTCGCTGACGGTGCATCTGGCCAATCTGACCAATGCGATGATGATGCGCGGTCCGATGCGCGAAGCCCTGCCGGTTGGCCCGTTTATCCTGACTCTGACCCTGCCGTCAGGGGTTCGGGTCGGTGCGGTGCATCTTCTGGAAAGCGGTCAGACGGTTGAGGCGCAGCAGAGGGACGGACGCCTTAGGGTAACCGTGCCGCGTGTAACGGTGCATGAGATCGTGCATATAGAAACGGTTTGAAAAATATCGTTTTCTGGTCTGCAAAGACGCATCTTCTGCGCTTCCGATGCTCACATACATTAAGTATGCTGCGCTTCGGTTCTCGCAGACACGCCTTTTCGACTCAGACTCCGCTTCTTTTCAATCCCGTTTCTCAGAAAGAGGGTCCTTACCCCCACCCGTCGCCTTCGGGGGCGCTGTCGTGCGGGCGTAAGGCTTTGGTCATGAAGACGATATCGAGCCAGCGCCCCATCTTATAGCCTGCGGCGGGCAGGGTGCCGGTCTCTGTGAAGCCAAGGGATTTGTGCAGATTCAATGAGGCGACATTATCGCGGTCGCCAATCACCGCATAGAGATTATAAAAGCCCTGATCCGTGCAGGCGGTAATCAGCGCCTGAAGCAGGGCGCGGCCGGCGCCCTTGCCCTTGTGGTCGGGGTGGATATAGAGGCTGTTTTCCACCCCGTAGCGAAAGGCCGGACGCAGGCGGAACGGGGCGGCATAGATGAAGCCGATGACCTGCTTGCTCTCAACAGCTACCAGATAGGGCAGGTTTTTCGCGCGTAACTCATACCATTGCGACATCATCATCTGTGGGGTCGGCGGCACGGTTTCATAGGTCGCGGTGCTGTTCAGTACCGCGTCGGCATAGATGTCGGAAATGGCCTGAAAATCGGTGATCTGAACCTTACGAATGGTCAGGGTCATGCTTTTTCCCATCCCTTATCCAGCGCCCAGATGGCGAAGGCGTAATCAAAGGCGACTTCTTTCAGGTAATCAAAACGTCCCGATGCGCCGCCATGACCGGCTTCCATATTGATCTTCAGCAGTTGCGGCGCGCCGGAAGTCGAATAGTCGCGCAGTCTGGCGATCCATTTCATCGGCTCCCAGTAGGTGACGCGCGGATCGCTCAGGCCGCCGGTGGCCAGAATCGGCGGATAGGGTTGGGCGGTAATATTGTCATAGGGGCTGTAGGACGCAATATAGTCATAGGCGGCCCTGTCTTCGAGCGGATTGCCCCATTCCGGCCATTCGGGCGGCGTCAGGGGCAGGGTGGTGTCGCTCATGGTGTTCAGGACATCGACGAACGGCACCGCACCAATCAGGCCGCCCCACAGGTCAGGTCTGAGATTGGCGACGGCGCCGATCAGCATGCCGCCCGCCGAACCGCCATAGCCGACAATGCGGCCCTTGCGGCCATAACCATTAGCTACCAGATGCTCTGCCGCGGCGATAAAGTCGGTAAAGGTATTGGTTTTTTTGAACTTGCGGCCATCAAGGAACCAGCCATAGCCCTTTTCCGCCCCGCCGCGAATATGGGCAATGGCATAGATCCAGCCGCGATTGACGAGGCTCAGGGAGCGCACGGAAAAGGTCGGGTCAATCGTAATGCCATAGGAGCCATAGCCATAGAGCATCAGCGGTGCCGAGCCATCCAGCGGGGTGTCGCGCTTCATCAGCACGGTGACCGGCACCTCCTGACCGTCAGGGGCCTTGGCATAGAGGCGTTTGGCAATATAGGCCGCCGGATCGTGGCCGGACGGAATGACCTGTGTTTTGCGTAATACCTTTTCACGGGTTTCGACATCATAATCAAAGGTCTGGGACGGGGTGGTCGGCGAGGTATAGACGTAGCGGATGACCGTGGTATCGAACTCAAGGGTTCCGCCTTCGGCCAGCGCATAGGCTTCTTCGCTGACCTCGATGCTGTGTTCGCTGAGGTCGGATTTGCGCACGACCACCAGACGCGAATTGGCGTTTTCACGTTCAGAGCGCACCAGATGGTTTTTATACAGGCTGACGCCGGTAAGATAGATGCCTGGCCGGTAAGGGGTCAGGGTTTGCCATGTGTCGCGCGACGGCAGGGCCGCGTCGGAGGTTACCAGCTTGAAGTCGATGGCTCCATCGGCATTGGTCAGGATGACGAAACGGTCGCCCCAGTGATCGAGGCTGTATTGCAGGCCGTCCTCACGCGGCTGAACGACGACCGGCGTGGTTTCGGGGGCATCGGCGGGGATCAGGCGGACTTCGGAAGTTTCGTGGTTGCCGCTGGTGATCAGGATATAGGCGTCGGACGACACCACACTGACCGAGGCAAAGAAGCCGGGGTCTTCTTCTTCGTAAACCAGTATGTCTTCGGTGCCGTTGACCGGACGGCGGAAAATCTTTGACGGGCGGCCATTGTCGTCACGATAGACCCAGAAAATCCACTGTGAGTCCGGTGAAAAGACAAATGATCCGGCAGTGCTTTCGATGGGCTGGCCGATGGGTTCGCCGGTCGCCATATCCTTGATGGAAATGCGATAGACTTCCGAGCCCTGGGTGTCCTCGGCCCAGGCATAGAGTCTGTGGTCGGGGCTGTGGCCCGTATCGCCGGTCTGGTAATAGTCATGCGCCTGAGCGGCGGCGTCTTCGTCGAGCAATATCTGCTCATCCGCAGGGACGGCGGCAAAGGGCACCGTCTCAGGGCTGATGTGCGTGGTCGGGCGCGGCTTGCGCGCATGGACAGGGTGCTGGGCACCGAGGGCATAGCGGCTGTAATATTCCCATGCGCCGTCGGGCGCGGGAACGGAAGAGTCGTCTTCCTTGATGCGGCCCTTGATTTCCTCAAAGATTGCTTTTTGCAGGTCTTCGGTCGGGGCGAGCAGGGCCTGACTATAGCTGTTTTCAAGGGTCAGGTGCGCCTTGACGTCCGGCTTGATGAGCGAGGGATCGCGCAGCACCGCCTGCCAGTTGTCGTCCTTCATCCAGTGATAGTCGTCGGTACGGCTGACGCCCAGTTGTTCGAGGGTGACGGGAATTTTGGCAGGTTTGGGAGCGGGTATATCGGTCATCAGGTTTTCCGGTATCGGGGGCAGGGATTGGGCACGCAGGCCCGACGTGGCCGCAGGCAGGCACAGCAGGGTTCCAAGGCTGCCCCAAAGAAAATGTCGGCGGTCGGATTTCGGGCTCATGCGGATGGTTTTGCCTGTAAAAGTGGCTTGCGGGCCATGGGTTCGACTGTGATACGATTTGCTTTTGGGCGTCAATCTTATGTGAACCCTATGTATGAGATTACAGGTGCGAAGCTATGGTTTTGCCGCATTTGGGGGCTAGTTTAGGCAGATGGATGCCGATTTGACACTGACCCTGATCGAAGCCACCGTGCAGATCGATCAGCCTATTTCCGAAGGTCGCCGCATGGTCGGCACCGGTTTTCTGGTTTCAGTCCCCAAACGCGATGGTACCCCTGAGATCGTTCTGGTCACTGCCGCCCATGTGTTTGAGAAAATGCCCGGCACAGAGGTGCGCATCGGCTGGCGCATTCAGGGGCATAACGGCGACTGGCAATATGCCCCGACCCGTATCCCGATCCGTAATCCCAAAGGGCCATTGTGGTATCAGAACCCCGAACAGGATGTGGCGGTCATCCCCATAGAGGTGCCGCCGGAATATGAAGATGCGGCCATTCCGGTGGACTGGCTGGCGGATGAAAACACGTTTAAGCAGTTTCACATTCAGCCGGGCGACGAGATGATGACGCTCGGTTATCCGCATGGGCTGTCGGCCAATAAGGTGGGGTTTCCGATTTTGCGCGCCGGACGGATTTCGTCCTATCCGCTTGAGCCGCTGGATGTCTATCCGACCTTTCTCATCGACCTGACGGCCATTCCCGGTAATTCCGGCGGGCCGGTGTTCATGACCGACAAGCTGAGCCGTGCGCCGGATACTGAAGTGCCGTCCATGACCTTCATTTCCGGCATACTGACCAAACAGGTGGAACTGGACAATCAGCGGCTGGAGCTGGGGCTGGTGACCCATGCGGTATATGTGCGCCACACCATTACCTTGATGGAAAACGCCCGCGCCAAGGCCCCGCTGGTGGTCAGGGCCAGTCCCGCCGCGCCGGCCCCGATTCGCACGCCGGAAACCACCGGTGCAATGAAGGATGTTGAACCGGTCGGCCCGCCACCGGCTCTGGTGACCGATCCGGCACCGGACGAGGAGTAGCGAGATGATCAGGCGGTGGTAAAGGCCCTGAGCGGATCGGCCCCCATCTGAACGGCCGTCAGAAGGGCAGGGGTGGCGGAAAGAATTTGCGCCCTGTAGATATGCAACAGGGTGATTTTTGTTTTCAGCCAGTCGGTGTCGCTGTCGCCTGCGTTCAGGCGATGATGTGCCGCCAGTGCGCCCCTGAGCAGGAACCAGCCGCCCAGCATGTCGCCCGACAGTTTCAGATAGGTGCTGGCCCCTGCGGCGACATCGGCGGCGGCCCCCTGCGTCTTGCGCTCCGTCAGCCACAGGCTGGCGGCTTCAAAGGCACTGACGGCGGCTTTGAGAGCCGTCGCGGCGTCGGCCAGTTCGGGCGGGAAAGCGGTCTCACGCAAAAAGGCCTCGATGTCGGCGGCCAGTTCAAGGGCAGAGGCCGCGTCCGTCCCCAGCTTGCGCCCGCTCAGGTCGGCGGCCTGTATGCCGTTGGTGCCTTCATAGATGGGGGCAATGCGCGCGTCGCGGTAATGTTGCGCGGCGCCGGTTTCCTCGATGAAGCCCATGCCGCCATGCACCTGAAGCCCGGCCGAGGCGACCTCGACGCCGGTATCGGTGGCCCAGGCCTTGGCGATGGGGACAAGGAAGTCCTCACGCCGTTTCAGGCGGGCTTTCGTGTCGGGGTCGCGGGTGATCTGTTGGGCATCGATCTGGAAGGCGGTTTCGAGGCACAGGGCGCGGGCGGCTTCGGTTTTCGCCTGAGACAGGGCCAGCATCAGGCGCACATCAGGATGGTCGATGATCGCGGCCTTGGCCTCTCCGGTCAGGGGCGAGGTGCCCTGACGGCGTTCCTGCGCATAGGTGAGGGCCTGCTGAAAGGCGCGTTCGGCAATGCCCACGCCCTGCGTGCCGACCATCAGGCGGGCGGCGTTCATCATGGTGAACATGGCCATCAGCCCCTGATGCGGTTCACCGATCAGTTCGGCCCTGGCGCCATCGAAGGCCATGACGCAGGTGGGCGAGGCATGGATGCCCAGCTTGTGTTCCAGCCCCACCGCCTTGACGGCATTGCGTGCGCCGAGGCTGCCGTCGGTATTGACGAGATATTTGGGACAGAGAAACAGGGATATGCCGCGCGTACCTTCGGGGGCGTCCGGCAGACGCGCCAGCACCAGATGCAGGATATTGGCCCGCGCCTCGTGATCGCCCCATGTGATGAATATTTTCTGGCCGCTGAGGCGATAGGAGCCATCCGTATCGGGCACGGCCTGCGTCGTCAGAAGCCCCAGATCCGAACCGGCCTGCGGTTCGGTCAGGTTCATGGTCGCGCTCCATTCGCCGGAACTGAGGCGCGGCAGGTAAAGGGCCTGTTGTTGCGCGCTGCCGTGGTGGAGCAGGGCTTCTATGGCTCCCTGCGACAGGGTGGGGCACAGGCTGAAGGCCATATTGGCGGCGTGGAACAGCTCATAACAGGCGATCTCAAGCGTCTTGGGCAGGCCCTGACCGCCATGTGCCGCCGGTACGGACAGGCTGTTCCATCCGCCGTCGGCAAAGGCGGCAATGGCCCCGGCAAAGCCATCGGCAATGAGAACCCTGTCGCCTTCAAGGCGCGTACCCTGACGGTCGCCGGAACGGTTCAGCGGGGCCAGAATATCCTGCGCCAGATCGGCGGCTGCCTCAAGCACCGCCTGAGTCAGGTCGGCGTCACACTCACCAAACGGGACGTTGCCATACAGGCGTCCGATGCCGGTCACGGCCTCAAGGGTAAAGCCCAGATCCTTGAGTGGCGCACGAAAAGTCATGTCTGTTCCCTGAGGTTTGGCGATTATTTCAGATATAGTGATGGCTGAATATGGCGACTTTGGGGACTCAAGTCTGCGTGAAGTTCCCTTAGGGCACAAACACTTATGCGGACAGCTTGTCTGTAACGGTTAACCTTTCCGATCGGGTTGCAATCAGGGGCCGCCCCGCCCATACTGCGGCTTTGGTTTTCATAGTACCGAGCGATTCCTGTCCATGCCGCCTTCGATCTATCACCGTTTCAGCCGTTACCTGCACTGGATCATGGCGGCTTTGCTGTTTTACATGGTCTTTCTCGGCTGGACGCTTGAGGGGCATGATACGGGCCGTTTCGCCCGCTTTCAGTTGCATAAGTCCTTTGGCATTCTCATCCTCTACCTGACGCTGTTGCGTATAGGTCTGCGTATTGCCTACAAGGCTCCGCCGGAACTGCCCGGCCCGAAATGGCAGATGCGGGCGGCAAAGGTTGTGCATATCGGCTTCTATGTGCTGATGATCGGCCTGCCTCTGAGTGGCTGGGCAGTGGTGTCGGCCAGTACCCTGACCATTCCCACCGAACTGTTCGGCTTCATTCCCTGGCCGCATTTGCCGGTGCCGGTGTCCGAAGCCAGTCACGATACCTTTGCCGGTGTGCATGGCCTGTTGGCAAAGCTGTTGATATATCTGTTGATCCCCCTGCATGTCGGGGCGGCGCTTATGCACCATTTCATCCACAAGGATGAAACCCTGCCGCGTATGCTGCCGGGGCTTGAGCCGCAGGACAGTCTCAAAGCGTCGTTGCGTAACCGGCTGTGGCTGCTGCCTGTGGGGATTATCGTCGGGGCGGCTGTGCTGGCCTTCGGGTTGCTGAGGGGGGCGCCGACACCGCCGGATGCGCCGGTCGTCGTCAGGAACCGGATCGAGGTGTCGGCTTCGGCCTCAGTAGAGGCGTCGGAAATCGCCAATCCATTCACAGGCCTGGCAGACGAGGCATCCACCGCTTCGGCAGCAGTGCCATCGGTCAGCGAATGGATTGTGGATAAGGCGGCTTCCCATATTCATTTCACTACCCGTTTCCAGAAAACAGCGATCAGGGGCCAGTTTGCGACCTATGAGGCACGGATTCTGTTCGATCCGCAGAAACTCGATGACTCTTCTGTCGCCGTGACCATCGACCTGCCGTCGGTCAGCACCAGCGATGATGAGCGCGACGCGACGCTGAAATCACCGGCCTTCCTCGATGCTGACACCTATCCGCAGGCGGTATTTGAGGCGACGCACTTCACGGCCTTAGGGGATAATCGCTATGTTGCGCAGGGCGAACTTGTCCTGCACGGTCAGACTCAGGCGTTTGAACTGCCGTTTACGCTGGAGATCAGCGGCGATACGGCCAGTGTCACGGCAACGGCGGCGCTCGATCGTCTGAGCTTTGGCGTCGGCAGCGGGGAGTGGGCCTCGACCTCGGCCATACCGGCAAAGGTCGATCTGGATATTCAGATAAAAGCCAAACGCAAGTAGGTTTGGCACAAGTAGGATTTGGAGTAGGGCGGGGCCTGTGCTAAGGCCGCGCCTTATGAGCGCCACTATCGACCAAGCCATTGCCGCGCTCGAACGCGGCGACCTCATCCACCTGCCGACCGAGACGGTTTATGGGCTGGGGGCGCGGGCCGATCGGCCGGAAGCTGTGGCGAAGGTGTTTGAGGCCAAGGGGCGTCCGCGTTTCAATCCGCTGATCGTGCATGTGGCCGACCGGACGCAGGCGGAGGCCATCGGGGTGTTCGATGCCCGTGCCTGCAAACTGGCTGAGGCTTTCTGGCCGGGGCCTCTGACTCTGGTACTGCCGGTCAGGGACAGGGAGGCTATGTGCGATCTGGCGCGGGCTGGCCTTGAGAGCGTGGCCGTGCGCGTGCCGGCCCATCCGCTGGCGCAGGCAATCCTCAGGGGCTTTGGCAAGGGGGTCGTGGCCCCGTCGGCCAATCGCTCAGGCCGCCCCAGCCCGACCCGCTTCAGGGACGCCCTTGATGAAACCGGTGCGCATGTCGCGGCCTCTGTCGATGGCGGTGATTGCGACATGGGGCTGGAATCGACCGTGGTCAGCCTGATGGACGGGGAGGCGCGTTATCTCAGGGCCGGGCTTATTACACGAGCAGAGATTGAGGCGGTAATCGGCACGCTGGCGGATGAGGCGTCCGAAGGGCATCGCTCACCCGGTCGTCTGACGCGCCATTATGCCCCCGATGCGCCGGTGATGCTCAATGTCACCGAACCGCCTGCGGACTGTGTGTATATCGCTTTCGGGCCGACGGATTTCAGTGGGCCGGTGGTGCAACTCAGTGACAGCCGCAATTTACGCGAAGCGGCGGCGCACCTGTTTGCCGCCTTACGGGAAGCCGATGCGCTGACGCCTGCGTGTATCTGCGTTGCGCCGGTGCCGGAGGCGGGGCTGGGGGAGGCGATCAATGACCGCCTGAAACGCGCGGCGGGGTTTATCGGCTGAGGCGTCAGAATCTGTCTCCGGTTCAGCTTTTTGGGCCGGTTCGGTGCAAAAGCCCGCGATGGAATGGCTTTGAAATGCCATCCTGGGCGATTTGTCGTTGACCTTGGCGCGGTTCATGCCATAAGTGCGCTTCTTTTCGGAACCCGCCCTGTGTCCGCTTTGCGTGCAGGCGCGGTCTTTCTTGTCATTAACAGCGGACGGATGATCGGGCAGGTGGCCCGAAGGCAGGGTTCGCAAAGGTAATATGGTCGATGCAGGTCGTTGAAAAATCAAATGAAGGCTTAAGCCGCGTGTTCGAGGTAACGGTGGCGAAGGACGTTCTGGCTGCCAAACTGGACGCCAAGATCAAGGACATCGCGCCCAAGATGAACATCAAGGGCTTCCGTCCCGGCAAGGTGCCTGCGGGCCATGTGCGCAAGCTCTATGGCAAGGAACTGATGAGCGAAGTGTTGCAGGAGCAACTGAACGAAACGTCGCAGGCGGCGCTCGATCAGAACAGCATCCGCCCCGCCGGTCAGCCTGAACTGAAGCCGCTGGGCGACATCGAAGCCGTCATCAAGGGTGACGCCGATCTGTCCTACGAACTGGCCGTCGAGCTGATGCCGTCTTTCGATCCGGTCGATGTGACGACCCTCGAACTCAAGCGTC
>Ga0222423_1000096_pt1 | contig 92758 bp, 137 predicted proteins | sample 3A0metagenome_FD_182472 | JGI IMG/M metagenome (GOLD analysis project Ga0222423, IMG submission 182472) | Enriched microbial communities from leaf-cutter ant dump, University of Wisconsin, Madison, United States - 3A0 (version 2) | ecosystem: Environmental > Terrestrial > Nest > Insects nest >...
CCGAAACTGCCGTGAACGGTTTCACGCAGTCTAGGATTATCCGGACTGACCGGTGACTTTACCAGATGAGGTGGAGGCACTCTCTACCGCGCTCACTAACGACTTGAAGAAAGTGGGGGAGGCCATCCAAACGGAACTCACCACACTAGAGGACTTACCTTCCGCCTCTGCTGCACGTGAGCACAAACTCCTACGTATCGAAACGCAAATCCGTGAATTATTGGCTCAAGCTGACGATATTGCCGCACAACACATTTTGAACGCGTTAGAGGGCGCGTTCACGTTCGGTGCGTTAACAACATACGCGATGGCCCTCGTACCCGAGGGGATGGAGCCTCCTGCGGGTGAGGGCGCCTGGGTCGTGAAGCCGTAGAGCCCATTGGGTAACAGCGAAAGCCCCCACGCTTGGTGTGGGGGCTTTCTTGTATGCGGTCGTGAGCTCTGGACTACACCTCCGGTGCGAACTTCCAAGGCTCGCTTCCAACGAGATCCGCAGAACCGTTGGCTTGTCTGCTGTAGACATAGGCACTCTTGGGCTGCAAGCGTTGGTGGCGGCGCGTTGCGTGCGGCGCGGGCCGGAATGATCGTTGTTTCTTTTTTGCTGCCAAGAGTGAGTTTGGGCTTGCTTTTTTCTTCTTGATGCTTCATCCTTGGCACCTAGAGTTACCTTCTAGGTTAGAAGGGGCTGCAAGTAGTCTACTGGTGGGGTGTTTTGGATAGTGTGTTTGTAGTTATTTAGATTGTTGTTTGTAGTTATTAGACGCGTGCGCGCGCGAGGCGTGTGTGCGCGTGTGGTATGGTTTGGTTTGTCGCTTCGGTTTGGGGCGGCGTGATGGCATAAGAATGCCCCGCCAGGATGTGGAGTCCTGCGGGGCGTGATCAGCTCTAGTTAAGGAAACGCTGACATGAATAAATCTACCAGATTTGCGTGGGATGCACGAATCGCTGAGCAGAATGGTGCCGCGATGGAGCGGCATCGGCGTCGTATGGCCGGTTTGCCGGTGTATCACTCTGAGGTTGTGTTGAGTGGTCGGTCGTCTGGTTTTGTGGCGAAGCGTGGCGGCGTGTGTCAGTTGTGTCGTGATTCTTTTTTCCGTGGGGATTCTGTTCGTCCTGTTGGGGCTGGCCGGTATGCGCATCATGGGTGTGTTGAGGCTGAGGTTGTTCGCCGGAGTAAGGCGGCTCCTGCGGCGCGGGTGTCTTTTGTGCAGCGTTTGTCTGAGGCTACTGAGTTGCGGCGGCGTGTGTTTTGGGCTGTTGCGTGTCCTGAGTGTGGTGCTGCGGAGGGTAAGTGGTGTGTTGTTCCTTCGGGGCAGCGTCGGGTTCGTAATCATGTGCAGCGTATGCATGCGTATAGCGCCGCTAAGCGGGCGAAGAAGGTTGTGTCTGATGGATATGTCTTGCAGCGCCTTCGGGAGGCTCTGAGGGGCGTTGAGGGCTTTGATATGGCTGCTGTGGTGGCTCGTAAGCCTGAGGTTGTGCACATTCCTGATCCGATGGATTGGGAAGTAGAGTGGGCATGCATGCGGACATGAGTTTTAAATGATCATTTGATGATGGTTTTTGGATGCGATTGGAGTTTTGATGGGCGGCAAGGGTTCGGGGCGCAAGCCGGAACTTCCGACTGTTCCAGCGGTTGTTGATGAGGCGGCGGCAGAGAAGGCGGCGAAGCGGTATCGGGTTGAGTCTCCGAATAAGCGTTATGTGTCGTTGATGTCGGAGCAGGAGCAGAAGTTTTACCGTGATTTGAAGTCGGCGTATTTGAAGGAGTTCGGATTCACGAATTACGGTGACCTTGAGGCTCTTGGTCGTATCCTTTTGCAGGAGACGTTGGCGTTCCGGTATGGAGTGTGCCTGTCGCAGAACATTGATGTTCACGGCCAGGTCCTTTCGCCAGCGTTGGCCGCTGATTATCGCCGCAGCATGAGTGATGCTGAGAAGCAGGTCTCCGGCATGAAGCGTGATCTGGGTATGATCCGTGAGCGTGTGAAAGAGGATGACCCAGCGGTTTATTTGCAGCGGCTGTTGAAGAACGCTAAAGCTTTTGGTGTGGTGCGGGAGAAGCAACTTATTGAGGCTCTTGTGCAAATGAATCAGATCATTAGTGATGTTGAGGCGTTTGATCGTTCGAACGAGACGGAACGCATTGAGTTGGGGTTGCGTACGGAGAAGGATATTGTTGATCGGTTGCGTGAGCGGTTCCCGAAGTTTAAGGCTATTGATGAGCATTTCGTGAAGAACGAGCAGAGGTACTGGACCAGTGAGTAGTGGCGAGGTGTCGTGGCAGGAGTTGTTGTCGGATCCGACGTATGTTGGCATTCTTGTGCGGGGGATCATCGAGGCTGATGAGCGCGAGACGCGGCCAAGGTTTCGAGGGCAGAAGCCGCGCGTTATACAGCCCTCTGAGGTTCTTAACACGGTTGCGGGTATGGTAACCCCCATTTACTCTCAAGAGCCCTTCAGGGAGGCGATCAGGCCCCTTCTGAAGCCTTCTATGCGGGGGCTTGCACAGCGGGCCGGTATGAGCGTCACTCTGTTGAGCTTGATGGTGAAAGGTGAGCGGGCTTTAACGAAGGAGAACCTGGAGCGCATCGCTCACGCGGCGAGGGTGAACCCAGGGTATTTTCGTGAGTACCGTGATATGGTGATTGCTGACATGGTGAATGAGCATCTGGCAGCGAAGCCTGACGTTCACTTGAGGATTTATCATCACCTCTCATCAGCAAGAACGTAACTTGTATTTTTGCTTGTAAACACAACAAACCTCCGTCAGCGTGAATCCCGAGTCGATGAAGTGACCAGGAATCGAAGCGGAGGTTTACCCAATTGACGGCACTGAAAGCCCTCACCGAAGAAGAAAAGTATCTCGTCGCCATCCTCACCGACCCATCAGGCTCAGAGTTGGCAGAGTTCCTCTTCGAAGACAACATGCAAGACCCTAAAGTTTACCCCTACGGCAGATACCGTCTATGGCCCATGCAGTGGCCGTACTACCACGACGACTCAAAGTATCAAGTGGATGCATCCGGGCGAGGCATAGGGAAATCCGTCTCCGCCGTGCTGCGAGCATGCGCATTCCCATTCGCACAACAAGGCAAAGAAATGCTCGTCACCGCCCCCGAACTCAATCACGTCAAACTCCTAACTGACAAGATTGAAGAGAACCTCATGAAGTACCGCATACTGCGAACCTTCCTGCCGAACGAAGGACGCAACAGGCGAGACAACGGCATCACAAATAGCCCGCAATTCCAAGTGAACTTCACCAACGGAACGAAGATAATGTCCCGCCTCCCAAACCGCGATGGGCGAGGTGTTAAAGGAACCCACCCGCTCGTGATTGAGCATGATGAAGTGCAGGATTATCCTGAGTCTGGCTTCACTGAACTCACGGAAACCATTCGAATCTCAGAGCCTGGGGCCATGTGGAGAATCCACGGCGTGAGTTCTGGTGTGGGTGACCTTCACTACCGCCTTACGGAGTCTAGTGACCCGCGAATGCCTTTTAAGGTGCATAAATACATGGCCATGCATCGTCCTACATGGAACGACGAGGAGCGGCAGGCGAAGCTTGCTATGTATGGTGGCGCTGAGGATCACCCAGACTATGTTCGTAACATTTTCGGGCGCCCAGGTTCGGCTAACTCTCCTATCTTTGTTCTGAGTCGCCTGATGGCGTGCACGCGCATCCATGAGTCTGACTGGGCCACGGACTATAACGAGAACGTGTACCGGCATATTGACATCAATGATGAGGCGCGCCGCCGCAAACTTGAGTTTGAGGGGATGGAGATTGAGGATCTTGTTGACATCCCTTTGAGGCATCTTTCGCCGGACTATAGGTCTTATTGGATGGGGATGGATATTGGGTTCACCACGGACCCTACGGAGATCCTTGTGTGGGGCAGCACGAAGGTCGCGGAGGATGGCGTCTCGCGTGATGTGGATCGTCTGCTGTTGCGTGTGAGTCTGACTCGTATCGCGGCGCCGATCCAGCGTAGGGTGATCCTTCACTTGAATGACGTGTATGGGGATCGCCTGCGTCGCATCGCGCTGGATAAGACGGGTGTTGGCCTTCCGGTCTATCAAGAGTTGATGGCAGATACGACGGTGACGGACAAGATCGCCGGGTATGGCTTCGCGGAGAAGGTGACGGTGGATGTTGAGGACCGTGAACTTCTGCCGGGTGAGAAGCCTGAGGATCTGTTCATCAAGAAGTATGTGGTGGACTATGGCACTGATGCTTTGCGTACCGCAGTTGATGACAAGGCTCTTGAGCTCCCGTATGACATGGAGCTGTTGAGACACTGGCAGATGCAGAACATGGCGAACCGTGGAACGAAGGAGGGGAAGATCCGCAAGTATTGGGGTGGTCCTGAGCACACTTTGGATGCGGCCAGAATGTACATTGTTGGCAAGAATTTGATGTCCGTGGAGAAACTCACCCAGAAGCCTAAACAGGAGTCAATCATTACTCTTTTCATCTGATGTGAACATCAAATGTACTTCACGAGCACCTCATTACTACCTGATGGGGTGCTCGTGGGCGATAATGGGGGCATGCCAGAATCCATCTATGAAGAAGAGGGCCCCATCGCTGCGGTCCCTGAAGATTTCCGTCCGACATACGAGTTCGCGCACCTCGGCATCGGCCTCCCCGGCGTTGAGGAGATCGTGGATGAGTTGATGGGGATTGTAGATAGCGTCCGCAGTTTCCATGTCATGCAGCCAGACATGGTGATGCAAATGTCTTCTGCGTACTCTGCGCGCCTCACAGAACTTGCCATGAGGCTCCAGCGGGTAGAAGGCGCTAACCGGCGATATACGAGCCTGAGGACGCAGCAGGTGCAACGCCTACAGGATGAGATTGATCGTCAATTTAAGATTGCGAGCCGCCTCGTTGAGATTGCTCGTCAAGATTTGGATACAACCCGGTAGGGAGTTTGATGATGGTGAGCCAGTCTGAGGCAGCAGTCCCGTGGATGACAGCAGGCGGGATGGAGGTGTATGACGACACCGGCATTATTGATGAGGATTTCCGGCGTGCTGTAGCGAAGCGGACAATGGAGATCGCGAATAGCCTATCCAAGTGGACTGAGAGCAATCAGGACGTCTCACTGGATGTATTCCAGGCCCCAACGGGTAATGCCTACAGCATTATGCGGGCATGTAACAATGCTATGCGCGATGACGTGATTTCCAACATTGAGGAGTCGCTGCGCAGCATCTCTATCCAGGAACTTCGCTGGAGCGACCCTAAGCGCCCCGGTGTTGCAGAGCACCTTGACCGATGGTCTCAAGAGGTTGACCTTCGCGGCGTGTGCGAAGTCATTATGATGGAACTCTTCAAGCATGGCCAGAGTGTTGTAGCGGTGGATTGGGATTACACAACCCTGAAGCACTCAGACAAGAACACTGGCCGTGCGAAATCAGTGTTCCAGGTTCCCAAGAAGATTGTTACCTTGGACCCTCTCTGTGTTGTCCCTTATTCCGGTGGCATGTTCGGTGAATGGAAGCTCGCATGGCACCTGGATACACTGCGTGCCGATGAAATGCGCCGCCTCGGATATGACCTTACCGATGGAATCTTTGACGGCTGGATAGAAGATGGGGAACTCACCGTTGAGGAGCAGGGTCGTCTCGCTAAGTTGGGTGTCTCATGGACGAACCTAGTTCGCCTCGACCCTAAGCGCGTGTTCCGCATCCGTGAAACGGACGTCTCCTATGAGCGGTTCAGCGAGCCCAGCCTCAAGACAGTATTCCCATACCTGTCGCTAAAGTCTGAGCTTATGAAGACGGATAGTATTGCGCTGCGAGGTACCGCGAACTACATCCTCATCGTTCGTCAAGGCTCAGATAACCTCCCTGCCACAAACGCGGAAATGATGAGCCTGCGCGAGAGTTTCCGCACCCTCGCCAAGGTCCCCATCATCGTGTCAGACCACCGCCTACAAGTGGACATCCTGACGCCAGACACGAGCAAGACGCTCGACCCGCAGCGCTATAACCTCATTGACCGCCGTATCGCAGCACGCGTCCTGCGAACCCCGGAATATGAGGGCATTGGTGGCGGTGGAGATGGAGGGGACCAGTACCGCAATCGGGCCATTAAGGAAGTCCTTGAGGGGAGACGTGAACGCATCCGCAGGCTCATCATGAGCCTTATCCGCGAGGAGGACTCGAACAACAGTTCGATTCGCCTAGAATTTGTGCCAAGTCGCATCCAGGTTGACAATGGATCGGTCTTTGCGAACCTCATGCAGAACGCTCGTGACCGTAGACTCATCTCACGCCGCACATTCCTTGACTACATGGGCCTCGACCAAGAGGTTGAGTTCGAAAGCCTCAAGCACGAGAAGGGCGCCTATGATGATGTGTTCAATGAGCGAGTCCCGTTCAACTCTCCAGATAATGTCGGCGGCCGCCCGGTTGGTGGTGGCGATTCTTCACGCAACGACATCACGTCAAAGACTGCTGGTGGAAACACTAAGAAGGAGGAGAAGTGACTTCTCTGTTTGAAACTCACGAGCGCCTGCGGGCGAAGTACGCTAGTGCTCCTCAGCCCGTCATCAAGGAGGCCGCGAGTGCTGATCCGATTGAGGATTGCTCTTTTCTTGTGGAGAACCCGGAGAATTCTCGACTCGTTATTAGCTCTCCTATCCGTGAGATCGCGCAGGCCGAGAATCCCGGACTCCTTCTTCGAGGACGTCTAGTCGGGGCAGAGAAGGCTAACCGGAACGGAGCATTCTGGACGAGTGGCGATCTGGAGTTCGGTCTACCCTCTGTGAAATATGGCCCATTGAACTGGGTGCATAAGCAGGAGGAAGTTGTTGGCACTCTCATTAATCCGTGGCTTGTTACCGATGAGGATATGAAGTGGCGCAATGATTCGTTCCGCACGGATAACGATCAGCCGTACATTGAGACGAATGCTGTCTTTTGGGATTGGGTGCGTCCGGAGTATTCGAAGATTCTTCGGGATTCCCTAGAGTCGGGTTCTGCATGGATGTCCATGGAATGTATGGCCGAGGCTGTGGAATGCGGTGAGTGCGGGAATATCACCTCGTGGGATGTTTACCTTGATGGTGGCCCACAGGTGTGTGTGCACGTGCGCGAAAGGTCAGCTCACCGGCGCATGATGAACCCAACATTCTATGGGGCGGCAATCATTGTCCCTCCGTTTGAGCCAGGCTGGTCTAACGCTGAACTGACGCAGGTGGCCAGCAACGGGCGCTACATGCTTGCGATGGAATCGGCATGCGCAAAGAGTGGTGTATCTGAGGAGCAGGCCGCTTCTATGGTTTCGGCTATTCTTCAATGGTCTTCTCGCTGATTAGACTCCTCTGACCAGTGGGCGCCCTCATCCGCTTAGGCGGGTGGGGGCGTTTTTTCATGTCGATGAATTACCGGCGAACGGGGCCGGGTCTCGGCCACATCCATTCAAAAGGAAAGGGGACTCGTCGTGACTGCTAAGACTTTCACTGAAGAAGAGCACCTCGCAGTCCTTGCCTCTCGCACGGCGACCGAGGTGGAGCAGGCTAAGGCTGAGTGGGCCGAGGAACGCGCCAACCTTATCGCTACTAACGAGGCGAAGGATGTTGAAATCGCCAAGATCACGGCTGAGCGCGATGAGGCTCGCTCTGAACTTGCGAAGATCAACGAAGAGAAGGAGCAGGCCGCTCTTGGTGCTGCTCGCGTAGAGGAAGCAAAGGCTGCTGCTGCGCTTCCTGAAGGATATTTCACCCCTGAGGTTGCTTCTAAGTATGGGGCGATGGATCAGGCCACCTGGGGCGTCGTCCTTGACGCGCTAAAGGCTGCCTCTCCTGCAGGTACTAGCGGCGCTCGTGAGGCTGCTTCTGCTGGCAAGCAGCTTGGTGATGAGGGCACGGGCGGCGAGAAGTTCGTTGCTCGTCCAAGTGTATTTGGAGGTAACTTCGGTGACTGACTACGGCAAGAACTTTGGTGTTCGTAACTCTGCTGAGGATGCTGCAAGCCGCGAAGGCCGCTGGCGCATTCCTTCTGCCGCTAACGGTGGTGCAGACTTCCAGAACGGTGACTATGTTATCCACGACGCTGACAATCCAGGGTTTGTGAAGGTTGCTCCAACCAACACTGTTCCTGCGGTTGGTGTTGCTGGCATTAACGTTCAGTCGTCTGGCTGGTACCAGACCCTCGGTAAGTATGAGATTGACTCTCTGGATCGCGGTAAGTGCCAGCCTGGCCACCTGACTGCTGTGTGGTCTGGTGCTGTGGGTATCAAACTCTGGTACCGCAACACTCCAGCCCGCACTCTCTTCGATGGTCGTACCATCCCTGCCAACACTCGCCTTAAGGGTGATATTGAGGTTGGCAACTACGTAACATGGTCTGCTACTGACCGTACTTACGTGGGCACCAACGTCCGTACCAACGCGGTTGGTCAGATCACTCAGGCGAGTGAATCTGGCGACTACGCTGAGATCGTCTTCTTCTGATAGGAGCCTAGAGACATGCGTACTCTTTCACAAATGGTTGCTGGACAGAACTTTGAAGTTGCGTCCGCAATGACTGCCGCTGAACGGCAGGAGCTCAAGGCTCAGTCGGATCACATTACTGAGCGTGCTAAGCGTGAGTGGGATGACCCAGCCTTCCACCGCGAAATGGCTGCTTTTATTACCGAATCCCTGTCGTGGGGCTTTGAAAACGAGAACGTTTTCAACAGCATCATCAACACGGAGCAGGTTGCCGAAGATGACGTAATCGTCATCGAGGAGATGCGCGGCCTTCAGGTCTTCTCGACTCACCGTGGTGGACAGGTTGACCAGACCACCATGACGAACGAGAAGTTCCAGCTTCCTCGTGATGAGATGGCTTGGCATATTGCTGAGCTTGAGGACGACGTGCGTAACGGCTACGGCAAGTACCTCACCACTCTCATCCCGTTTGTTCGTCAGCGTGAGAAGGCGGAGATCTACCGCCGCATTTTCAACATGGTTCAGGCTGCTGTGCCTTCAACCTCTGAGTATTACATTGACGCTACCGCGTCGGGTCTTACTCCTCAGGTTTTGAACCGTGCGATCACTGCGGTTGCTGACACTCCTCCTCCTTCGGGTGGTGCGAACATTTCGGCTCCGCTGACCATTGTTGGTCGTGCGACTGCTGTGGATCAACTCCTTGACTTCGGCGGCTATTCTGACGCTGCTCTTGAGGAGATCCGCCGCACTGGTCGTATTGGCACTTACCGTGGTGCTGGCATCGTTCGTCTTACTAACTGGCAGGATGAGGAGGGTGAGTCGTTCTTCCCGGATGACGAACTGTACATTCTGTCGGGTAATGCCGGTAAGTTCGCTTTCTACGGTGGTGCTCGCACCAAGCAGTGGGTTGAGGACAAGGTTGACTACGTGCACACTCGTAGCCGCCGCGACCTGGGTGGCGCCCTGTACCGCCCTTCGGGCGTTCGCCGCGTGAAGCTTGACATCTGATCGAGTTTCTTTGGAGAGGGAGTCCCCTTATGGGGGCTCCCTCTTTGGTTTATGATGGTTTGGTTGGAACTGAACTAGGAAGGATCTGGGAATGGCTGGTGTTGTGACTGTCCCTGAGGGGCATGAGGCGTGGCGTAACTGCAACCGTGGTGAGGTTGTGTTGCGGACGTTGGATGCGAGTGGCCGCGAGGTTGAGCGCAGGGTTGCCGGTGGCGGTATCTTGCGGTTGTCCGTGCAGGCTCGTGTTGCTGTTCAGGAGATGTATGTGAATCCGAAGAACGACATTTTCACGAATGGTACGCTGAAGCGGATTGATAACCGCATTTCCGAGGCTGATTCGGTTGACGAGTACGGTGAGGTCGTGCGGTCCGATGAGCAGGGGAAGAGTCCTCTTCCTCAGGGCTATGATCCCAAGAAGGCCATTGATGATGATGATCTTCGCGAGATTTTCAAGGTGCATGGCAGTCCGTTTCAGGCTCGCGTGAAGGCTCTTGATGAGGGTCATGCGCGGCGCCTGTGGCAGATGGCTGAGTCTGGTGATGAGTCTCTGAACATTCAGTTGAACCAGATGCGTTTCTTGGAGAAGTACATTCCTGAGACCTTCCCTCATGGGAAGTCTTCTGCTGCTGTCATGGAGCTGAGTCGCTAGTTGGATTGCGGTTTAGTGGGGAGGGGCGCGTTGGCGCCTCTCCCTTTTTGTTTAATTCGATGTTGGGGTCATGGCTACTGCATTGGATGATTTGGTTGAGGCGCTGAAGCGCGAGGTATCTATTCCGGGGAGGTTTGAGGTTGATTACCCGTCTGTGACGAACAATGACATTGTTGGCTTGTTGGGTGATGGTTTTTCTGAGGCTCAACTGAATGGGTTGTTTCAGCGGTCGTCGCTGGATGTTGATGCGGGGGAGATTACTCCTGATTTGTCGCAGGCTGGGGCTTTGGTTGTGGTGTTGTTTGCGGCGTTGCGGATGACCCGTCAGTCTTTGTCTGCGTCGAGCGCTTCGGTGTCGTACAAGGCTGGTCCTGTGTCTATGCAGGAGCAGAAGTATTCGAATGTGTTGACGACGGTCATGAGGAGTTTGCAGGATCGGTTGGATCGTATTTTGCGGCAGGCTGGTTCGGGTAGTGTGTTGCCGTTTGTGTTGGATGGGTATCATGCTCGTGGTGCGGCGGCGTCGTATGGTGCGCTTGCTGCTAATGAGCTTCCGGGTTCTATTTTTGGGGTGCATCTTGGCTGATATTGGCATTAATCATGATGCGTTTCGTGCGGGTATCCGTAGGGCTATGTTGATGGGTATGCCTGCGGAGGAGGAGCGTTGGCCGAAGTTTCGGATTGTTGTGTCTGAGCAGCAGTATTCTGGGCCGGTTGATTCTGATGGTGTTCCGTATGATTTGGGTTCTGTTGTGGTGGAGCCTGCGGTGTATCGCTATGAGCGTCCGTTGTGTGCTATTGAGACGTCGGGTTCTGAGGATTCTCCGTGGTTGACTCCGGGGCAGGTGTTGTTCACGTTTTTGGATGAGGAGTATGAGCAGGTTCGCGGGTTTGATCAGGTTGAGTTGTGGCTTGGTGGGGCCGGTTCGGGTTCTGCTTTGTATCTTTTTGATCGGATTGTGGCGCAACCTACGTTGAGTGCTGTGGGTGTGTGGCAGGTGCTATGTAGGACGGAGGATGGTGTCTGATGTATGTGCGGCATCGGGATCGGTTGTTGAAGTTGTCTGTGGTTGATGTGGTTCGTTCTGCTTTATCTGAGGGCGGCTGGTTGGCTCCTGATGGCTTGGGTGGTTTGGGTCGTGTTGAGGTTGTTGATTCGGCGTTGGATGCGTCGGATTTGGTGCCGGTGAATACGAATGATGCGAATCGTGTGTTTGTTGATTTTGGTTCGCATTCGAATATGCAGAATGCTCAGGTAGGTTCTGGGTTGGTGGTGTTGAAGTATCCGGTGTTTGTTGATGTGTTGGCTCGTAATGCTTCGACGGCGGGTATGATTGCGGAGGATTTGCGGGATAGGTTTGAGGGTCAGTCTTCAGGGTCCGAGTATTTGCCTCTGTACGCTTCTCTGACGCCTTTTTTCTCGGCGGAGGTGGTAGAGGTCTTTAAGGAGGTCCCGGAGCCTAGGAAGGGCTTCTGGGTGTCTTTGAAGGTTGGTCTTGTGGTTTATATGTCGGGGGAGCGGTCGTGAGTGGTTCGCTGGGTGTTGGGGATTCGGTGTTGTTGGGCGTTGTGCGGGCTCAGCGTGGACGATTGGTGGCGTCTGTGATGGGCGCCATTGAGGAGGAGCTCCCCGGACTGTCGGGGGAGGCGAAGGATCGTGTGCGTGGGCAGGTGGTGCGTGCAGCGTCGTCTTTCGCTGAACTTGCTATTGATGCGTTGCGCAGTGCCCGTGATCAGTCTGACTACACGAATGATCAAGTGTTGATTTTGTTGTCTGAGGTGAAGTCTCGTGGCGGCCAGCGGTAGTCCGTATAGCTCTGGCAGGGAGTCTCGCCTTATCCCTGTGGGGAAGGGGACGCTTGCTGAGGGGCTTTATATTCGTGTGACAGTGCCGGAGTTTTTTGAGCAGATTTCTCGTTCTCGCCGCAAGTGGGGCCACGCATGGTCTGAGATTGAGAAGGTTCTGGTGTTGGCTAATCAGCGAATGGCTGAGGGTTTGCAACTGATGGCCGCTCAGGAACTTGAGTATTCGCGATTTGGTACCCGCAAGAAGTACACGACGCATAGGCTTGAGGCGACTATTCTTGCTCCTGAGAATGTTTTCAATACGGGGCGACGTTGGGGTGTCGGGCGCGTGAAGTGGATGAACACTGCGTCGCCGGCGAAGATGTATTGGCGTCAGATCGAAGAGGGCTCTACGGTCCACCTTGACCGTCAAGTTCACGGCCTATTTCACGACGGCTTTGAGTTCCACAAGGCCAGCGCAAAGCGAGCCCATATGGATGATGTGATGATTGGTAATGTGTACGGGTTTATCATCCAGAAGCCGATTGAGCCGCACTATTTCTTCCGTAACGCATGGCGCGAGTACAACGTGAAGGCTCAGGCTCGCGCGGCGCTACAAGAGGCCGTGACGGAGGTCCTTGGGATCACGTTTAAGAGTTCTCGTCCGACGATGAAGACGATTGTGAACTCCATGAGGTAAAGGAAAAGGCCCCCATTGCTGGGGGCCTTTCTTATTTCTTCTTTTTCTTCCATCCTTCTGGGAGTCCTCTGGAGCGTTGTTGTCTTCGTGTTGCTCTGTCGTCCAGTTCTCCGAGTGTCATGTTCTTTCGTTCACTGTCTGGCATGAGGTCGTATTCGAGGCGGGCGAGGAACGCTCTCTTGTATTCTCCGGTTACGTCGAATCGTTTTGGTCCTGCACTCATTCGTACAACTCTCCTATTGCTTCTGACATCTTGTCGGTCCACCACTTAAGTTCTGCCCCGTCCGTGATGTCGTGGATCGTTTTGTCTTCAATTCCTGCCGGGCATGGTGCCTTGTGGTCAACGTTAAGTCCACTAAGGACGTATCGTGCCGCTTGCATGTGGACTCCCACCTGCTTGATGAGGCTCTCTTTGATGTCTTTTAAACTGCCGGGGTAGCCGGAGACTATGAGTGCCCGCTTGGGGATCTCGCGCAGTGCTTCGATGGTGTTTGGGGTGACGTACTTGTCCGTTCCCGGGAGGGTACCGATGAAGTCTTTTGGCATGCCTTGGCTTGGGTGTGCGTAGGATCCGTAGATGATCTCATCCTTCGCGTAGATAACCATGCCTCTGGGGGCTTTACCGCGTCGGGTTGGGCGTCCGTTTACGGTGCGGGGGATCTGCTTCATGCCTTTAGTTTCCGCAGAAAACCGGGTGTGGTCTTGTTTTGATTCATTGGATGACCGTTTGATAATGCTGGTATACCATGTCGATGAATTGGGTGATTAACCCGCGCCCCTTCATGGGGCTTCCTGAAAGGAGCGCCACATGGCTCTCAAGGGTGGCAGTATGATCTTCACGGGGCGCAACGTGCTCATGGAGCGTCTCGCATCCGCTGGTCCAGGTACGATTAACATCCCCAGCGAGAAGATCTACGAAGTTGGTAACTATGAGTCGTTGGCTACCATTTTCGATAAGCCTGAGATTACTTTTACGGCTGAGTCCATTGACTGCACGACCTCTATGGAGGCCATGCTTCTGGACGTTCCTCCTTCAACTCTGACCGCTTTGGACCTTGCGCGGTCTCGTCCGATTAATGTGAACACTGAGATTAAGCCGGGTAAGAAGGCTGCTGATCCGTTCAAGGTGATGCGTTCGGTGTCCATTCCTTACTTAACTGTTGAGTCGGTGTCGTACCGTTTTGGTCTGCGTGATAACGCGACTCAAACGTTCACGCTCCGTGGTGACAGCATCTACTACAACCAGGGTGCTGCTGTTGAGGAGATCTTCACTGGTTCCGGTGTTGCAGGCCAGAAGGTCACGACCACTCGCCCTAGCCTTCCTTTCGAGGATGGTAATGGTAAGCGTTACGTTCTGGCCGTGACTGCTGGAACGCTGCTTCTGAGCCCTGGTGCTGACTACACGATGGTGAATGGCACTGTCACGGGTGATGTTGCGGCGTCTGTTGAGATCACTCTCACTAACCCTGTGGCTACCACGGACAAGATTTCGGTCGTGTACGCAACGTCTAATGTGATTGAGTATCCTCAGTCCATCCACACTCCAGCGACTTTGAAGCCTGCTGCTGTGCGCGGTAAGGACATTGACGTGTACGTGTCGGGATACAACCCTGCCGACCCGTCAGAGACTGCTGCGAACAAGTGGACTGGCGTTCAGGCGGTCACCGTGGACTGGCGCGTGACTCTGGAAGAGGAAGAGGAGTTCGGTAACTACAACGCCGTTTCTCGTGACTTTGACGTTCCTGAGGTGTCGGGAACTATTGACATTCTCCCTCGTGACCCTGATGACTTGATCCGTAAGATCAAGCAGACGTCGGGCGTGAACTCCACTGCTGCTTCTATTGGCCCAGCAACTGCCGTTCCTTTGGATCTGGACATCATCATCAAGGATGGCCAGAACGGTGGTGTCACCATGAAGCGCCTGCACGTGGGTGACGCGAAGTTCAAACTTCCGGGCTACCAGCCTCGCCCAAACACGAACACCACGATGACCATTGAGTGGGAGTCGGATACTGGTGTTCTGGAGATCTACCGTGACCTTACTGCGCCTCGCCTTGTGAGCATTGAGCCTGCTACGGGTGAAGCTGATGATGAGGTTAAGATCTACGGCGTCAACTTTGTTGGCGTGTCGTCTGTGAAGTTCGGTAGCGTTGAGGCTACGTTTGTTGTCGAGTCTGACCGCGAGTTGACGGTGACTGTTCCAGCCGGTACTGACACTGTTGATGTGACGATCACGAACTCGGAAGGCACTTCGGAAGTTGTTGCTGGCGGGTCGTTCGTTTACGCGTAACGTCGATTCATGGTGGGGTCGGAGGTGTTTCCTCCGGCCCCATTTTTTGTGGGTGGAATTGGATTGAGGAGTTCTCTGATGGGCAAGCTTTCTAAGCTGAAGAAGGTCCAGGATTTGTTTGTTACGGGGGTCGAACTTGAGGTTCCCGAGGCTGGTTTGACGTTCTGGGTGCAGGCTTTGTCTTCATTTGAGCGTCAGCAGACGCACGAGGATGCTCGTGTTGCAATGCTGCTTGCGATGTCTCGCTGGGATTCATCTGAAGAGGAGCAGCAGCATTTGGAGTTGTTCTTGAAGAACACTGGAAATGCTGGTGTTGCTCGGACGATTGCGCTTGCTGAGCGAGATGAGATTCAGAACAAGGTTGTGAATGACCTTCTGTCTGAGGAGAAACTCCAGGATAAGGCTGAGTTGTGGACGAACTTCCGCGAGGAAGACGCTACCGCTGAGGAGCGCGAGCAGTATAACGAGCTTGATGCTTGGTTTAAGGCTGAGCGGGATTTGCGCACGAACGCTTTGATTCACGAGCGTGAGGCCGAGGTTGCTGGGTGGACTCGCGGGGAGTTGGAGTCTGAGATTCGCTCGAAGTTGCGTAACGCTCGTGGTGAGGAGGCGTATGCTGTGCGGCGCCTTGAGGCTGAGATTTTGTATTCGTTGCGTAACTGTGACGCCGTGGTGTCGGTGGTTGATGAGGAGCGGACGTTTGATCATTCTCAGTGTGATCACACGGAGTTGTTTTTGGCTGAGGGCGGCATGCAGGCTGTTCGCGATCTCCCTGATGCGATGAAGGCTCTTGTGGTTGACGCTATCGCTTCTTTGAAGGTCTCTGAGGCGCAGGCGGGAAAATAGGTCGGTCCCACGGCTTTTTGGCAGCCGTAGGGGCCGCTAAGCAGGCTGGTGGCGTGGATAGTCTCTACCCGGGTGGTAGTGCTGTGACGGCGCCGTATGCCCTTGTGGTGGCTGTGAATGAGGCGTTGAGGGTTCTTGGGTATTTCGAGATGCCTTTGGATGATCAGCCACCTCGCCATATTTGGGGTAACCCGGATCGTCTTGATGAGTGGTTTAAGGCGGTTAAGCAGCGCAGGTTGAATCCGGTTAAGTCTCAGTCGATGGAAGCAATTGAGGATGCTGAAGATGACTATCTTGACTCGGATGTTAGTGATTTGCGGAAGGTTTAGAAGATAGGAGCGTCCCCATCATGGCGGATGAGTCAGAGTCCCTTGTTCTTGGTGTTGAGTATGACGGCGAGAGCGGTATTCAGCAGTTTGTTAATGCTTTGGCTCCTTTGCCTGAGCAGGTTGGCAAGGTTATGGACATCCTTGCTCGTGAGGCTACCGCTAATGGTGGTCAGATTGGTACTGAGCAGGGTAAGGCTATTGCCTCTGCGATGATTCGCGCTTTGCAGGGTGAACTGGCCGGATTGAGTCTATTTACTGGTACGGGTGGTACTGGGACTGCTCTGGATATGATGGGGATCTCTGAGGAATCCCTGAGTAATACGAAGCTTGGGCTTAAGGATATTCGGCGGATGCTGGATGACTTTAAGCGTACTGGTATTGACGGCAAGGGGCCGGAGCAGGCGTCTTTCTCTAAGGCGAACATTCTTGGTCTACGTGACGTCCAATTGTCTGCGAATGATGCCACCCAGGCAGAGCAGGAACTGCAGGGGGCGCTGGATCAGACCATTGCCAAATTGAGGCTTATGCGTACTGCGTATGATGCGATCCCTATCACTCGTAGTGGCAAGTTTGTTTTCTCTACTGGCGACCCTTTGGATTATCAGTTCAATGGTGCGACGATTGGTCTTTCTGATGCTGCGGGCTGGAATCTGAAGCCTGGCGATCTGATTCGCAATTCTGATGGCCTTGTTGATGTTAAGGCTACCGAGAATAAGATTTTGGATTTGATCGGGAAGAGTTTTGGTCAGATTCAGACGCAGGAAACGTATCTTCGTGAGCTTTTGGATGCGTTCCGCAAGGCCCCTATACTGTCCCATGATGCCGAGAAGGCTCAGAAGGTTCTGGCTCCACCTCCAGAAGCAATTCGTAAGGAGGCGGATGCGAAGGTTCGGGCTGAGAATACAGCGTCTCAGGATGTTGCTTCTTTGAAAAAACTGGCGCGTGCTGATGCCGCGAGCCGCTACAGGGTCGCAGAGTTGACTGCAGGCGACTGGTTCCCGGATATTCAGGCTCGCGCCACTGAATTGAATAATCTGCGGCGCGAGAGGTTGGCACGCCAGATTGAGGAGGAGAGGGTCAGTCTTAGTCCTCGGATGAGTGACGTTGAGGTTGAGCAGGAGGCTAAGCGGCGTCGCCATGCTGAAGTTGATGCTTCTCGCAGGGTTGAGGCGTATCAATCTGCCTATGACCTTCGTTCTGGTGTTGTCGAGACGGAGAGGGATAAGTTCGGGAGGACTCTTGCTGAACAGATGCTCGCGCGCGCTAAAGACGGGTTCATTCCATTCTCCCCTGAGTTTGTTCGACCTCCGACGTTCCGTGAGTCGTTCATGCAGGGTTTTGGCGGGCCACAGGATGCTCCGTTTGGCCAGATGGTTGGCCAGACCGCTCGCATCTCATTGTTCTATGGTGCCGCGTATCGCGGTTTGGCTTTGGTGCAGGATGCGATGCGTCAGGTCACTCAGGAGTCTTTGGACTATCAGGGTGCTTTGACTGACATTTCTGTTGCCACGAACCGCTCTCGTGGTGAGATTACCGGGCTGGCTGAGGGGCTTGGGTCTATTGCTGCGTCTGCTGGTTTTTCTGCAGTGCAGGGCGCTCAGGTTGGTGCTCGTAGCGTTGGTTTGTGGGGTTTGGCTGATGCGTCGTTGGCGGATCAGACGAATGCTGCTGATATTACGGCTCGCGTTGCTACGCAGGTTGCTCGTGTAACGCCGGGTTCTGATTTGAATGCTGTGGCGACGCAGTTGGTTGGTACTGCTCGTGCGTTCAACTTGGGTGTTGATCAGTTGACTCGCATTCAGGATTCGTCTATTTTCATTGCCCGTCAGACGGGTCAGGATGCGCAGCCTTTGTTGGGCGCGACGGCGAATGTTGCGACGCTGGGTACGGCTGCCGGGTTCTCTCTTGAGCAACTGATGGCAATTATTGCTCAGGTTGGTACGACGACCGGGCAGAACCCTGAGGGTACCGCCGGTCAGTTCCGTCAGGTGCTGTCTCGCGAGTTCACTCCTGTTGCTCGTCGTGCTGAGGATGTTTTTGGCATTGATACGAGTGATCTTTCGACGGTTGCTCAGGTGTTGGAGCGGGTTGCTTCTGGTCCAATGTCTACGGAGCAGTTGAATCGGTTCTCTACCATTTTTGGTAAGGGTGGTTCGCAGCAGGTTGCTTTGGTGGCGTTGCAGAACTGGGATCGTATTCAGGGTTTGTCTTCTGGTGCGTCTAACGCTCAGGGCGCTGGCGAGCAGGCCTATAAGGCTGCGATGAAGGATATTGGACAGCAGTTGAGGGTGATGGGCGCCGAGTGGATGGAACTCGGTTTGATGCTCACTCAGTCTGGGGTATTGGACTGGATTGCGTTGGCGATTAAGGGTGCTACGTCGGTTGCTGAGGCGTTGCAGCTTGTTGTTGGTGCGTTTAATGAGATCCCTCGCCCTATTCGTTCTGTGGCTGCTGCAGTGGCTGAGTTTATGCTTGTGTCGCGGTTCTTGCGTTCTGGTATGGGCGCGGGGATGATTGCTTCGCTTGGTGGTGGTGCCGCGCGGACTAATGCCGCTATTCAGGCTGCTCCGGGTTTTGTTGCTAGGGCTTTTCCGACGTTTGCTGGGGTTGCTGCGCAGGCTCGTGGTGGTTTGAATACTGCGTTTGCGACGGGTGCGTATCGCGGTATTAATGCTGTGGTTCCTGCGACTGGCCGGGCGTTTGCTGCGGTGCAGCCAGGGTTGCGTGCTGTTGGTGGCGGCAGTGCGGCAGTTGGCGCTCTGGGAATTGCTTCTGCAGCGTATATTGTTGGGGATCAACTGGTTAAGTCGTTTGAGCATGCGTCTGCTGGTGCTGATGCGTTTGGTGATGCTGCTCATTTGGCTGCTGTTGCGGTCAGCCCTGATGACTATCTGGGTGCTGCTCGTGCGGCTCGCATGGGGGCGCAGGAGGCTCGGGATTCTACGCTTTACGGCTTGAAGCCGGGTGATGTTGCGAATCTGATCCCTTCTATTGTCGGGTCTTTGTCCGGCGGTAATGCTCGTTCTCGTGAGTTGACTGATTTGGCCAATGAGTATGAGGCGAAGGCCGCTGAGGTTGAGGCTCGCCAGCGGCGCGTTCTGGATACTGATCCGGCTGAGGTTTTCAGTGATTTCTCGGTTGATGGTTTGGCTGAGTCTATGAAGACTTTGGAAGACGATGGGTATTCGGCTGCTCAGCGCGTGCTGTTATTGAGTGATGCGATGTCCCGTTTGGCTGGTACTGCTGATGCTGGGAAGGTGTTTGGTTTCCGGGCTAATCAGATTGATGATGTTGCTGGTGGTATTGCTGGTGGTGTTGTTGATTCGATTGGGCGTGAGCAGGAGCGCGTTCGCTTGGTAGGGGCGGCTGCGCATGTGAATGTCTTGCGTGGCGGCAATTTATTCCAGAACGCTTTGGGTGATATTGATACTGATGCTGTTCGTGGCACCATTCAGGATCTTCTTATTAAACGTTTGTCTGCGATGGGTGATCAGATTGCCTTGAGCGATAGCGACATCAATGACATGGTTAACCTTGCTATTGGTGGCCTTGAGCATGCTGGCGGCGATGAGTATCTGAAGTTGCCGGAAGAGTCGAAGAAGGCTATTCAGAATAGCCTTTCGGGTCAGATTCGTAGGGCGTTGCAGCCGTATAGTGTTGAGTCTGTCTCTAAGGATGTTTCTGGTTTCCTTAATGAGATGATGGGCGGGGCCCAGATCTTGCGCGATGAGGCTTTGATGCGCGGGGATTCTGATGTGAGTGCTGCGCGCACTGAGATAAGCCGCCTAGATTCTGATGCTGCTTCGCTGCAGTCTCTTCAGGGCCAGGGTGTGATGACTGAGGAGGATTCGCGGCGCTTCGAGTACATTAAGCTGTTGATTCTTCAAAAGAAGCGTGAACTGGTTGGGTTGCGCCTGGCTGAGATCGACCGCCTCACTGAGTCTGCTGTTGGCGGCGTGGCTGAGGATAATGTGACTGAGCAGTTGCGGATCCGTGCTAATGGTGCCGATTCGAAGTTTAGGATTGCTGCTCGTGCGTATGGCGACTCTGTGCGGATCAATGAGCACGGTGTTCCTGTGTTTGATGCTGAGGCCGGTCAGCAACTGTCTGCGGCGTCTAACGAGAAGTTCCAGATCGCTCAGGGGCAGGCTAAGAATGACCTGGCTATCTTGCAGGCTCAGATGTCTAACGTTTCTCCCGGTAACGGTTTGGGTGAGGCGATGGCGAGTTACAACAGCGTCCTGGCTGCCATTAATTCGGGTATTTACACGCCCGGCGAGGCTCAAATGCTGCAGTTGCAGGCGCAGGCTACGCAGGCGGCGTTTAACGTGCGCTCTGTGCAGGTTCAGGGTGCTAACGCTAACGCTTTGGCGAACATTGACCCTCGGGCTAACTTGCAGCGGATTCAGCAGCAGGTTGCCAATGCTCGTCGCGAGATGGGTCTGTATGCCCGTTCGGATCCTCGGTATGGGCAGTTGCGTGATCAGATCGCTCAGTTGCAGGTGCAGTATTTGGAGGGTGTTGCGAGCGAAGCTAATGCGATGGCTTCTGCGAATATTGCTGGGCACACGTCGAGTCTTGAGCAAGCTCAGGTTCAGGTGCAGAATGCGCAGCGTACTCTGAGCACCCAGTTAAGGGGCACTGAGGGCTATTACAGCGCCCTGGCGGCATTAAGGCAGGCTAAGGTTCAGTTGGCCGCTGAGGAGCGCTCACAGGCCGATAGGCAGCGTCGCCTGGGGTCGGATTTGACTGACCCTGTGGCGCAGGCTCGCCTTGATGTGCAGAAGGCTCGTGATGAGCTTCGCGCTGCCACTCGTCGCGGAGATGGGCCGGATGTGAGGAATCAGGCTGAGCTTGATTTGCGGAACGCTCAGAACGCCGAGGAGGAGGCTGCGTTTAATCAGCGTTTGTCGGATATTCAGACGGCGAATGATCTGGGTCGTATCACTCACACGGCGTACATGGGCTACCTGCAGTCTGAACATGACCGTTTGCAGGCTATTGGTAACCGTACTCGTCAGCAGCAGGAGCAGTTGGATCAGATTGACAAGCTGATGAAGTCTGCGGCTGAGGAGATGAATGGTCAGTTCAATATTGGTGACATTGATTTGCCGACTGTGTATGACGTGCGTCGTGCGATTGGTGCTGGCATTGGTGGTGGCGTGAATGACTATTCGAACTCGAACAATAACCTGACGATCAACGGCGCGGATTTTGCGCAGGTTGTTGAGTATATTCAGCAGTTGTTTGGTGGGGCTTCGTTCTCTACGACCACCATTAGCGGAAGGAAGGCATGATGGCGGTTCAGAGGTGGAAGTTCGTTGATTTGAGCGGGCAGATGGAGGATTACACGTTTCGTCGCAACCCGAATGCGATGACGTCACCTAATCCGTCTCGCCAGTTCACTGCTGAGCATACGTCTTCTGGTTTGGAGGGGCGTCCTCTTGTGTGGGAGGGCGCCCGCCAGTTGGCGTCATGGTCGTTCTCTGGGGTGGCGTGGACGCAGGAGGATTGGCAGGATCTGGAGAAGTGGGTGTATCGGTCGTCTTCTCGCGTTCGGGTTGAGGATCATTTGGGCCGGAAGATTGTTTCTGTGTTCACGAATGTGGAGGCCGACCTGCAGCCGGGCGTGAAGAGTGTGAATGGTATTTTGCGCCCGTATTACGGCAAGTACACGGTGTCTGCTTTGGCTTTGGAAGTGGAGGGGTTTTAGTGCGTGACGATATGCCTGTCGGCTTTGATGAGGTGTGGCGTTCTGGCGTGTTTGTTGGGGATACGCGTCCGGTTGTGCGGGTGACTATTCAGAAGCCTCAGATGCGGTTGTGGAACTTTTTGATGAAGTCTACGTTCCGGCGTGTGCCTCAGTACTTGTTTGATACGAGTGCGTTTAATCCGTATCCGTCTGGTATTGATCCGACGAAGGGTGAGCCGGTGACGCAGACGTATGCTGATTATTTGTTTTCGGCCCCGTCTGCTCCTGTGGAGTTCCCGAATGTTCGGTCGGTGTCGTTTTCTCGTTCGACGGATGTGGATGCTGGGCAGGCGACGATCACGTTTTGGAATACAAGGCCGCTGCCTGTTGGTCAGGTTCCTGAGCGGGGTGATTTTGATCAGCCTGGGTTTTATTCTCCGGGGCGTGGTCGTGGACGCTTTTCTGGGCGTTGGGGCCATCAGTCGAACGTGTGGTCTGCGTTGATGCAGCCGGATAATATCGTTCGGGTTTATCAGGGGTACGGGTCTGATGTGCTGGGCTCTTCGTTGGATTCTCCTGATTTGATTCCTCCTGAGCGTGATTCGAAGTTGGTGTTGACGGGCACGTGGCATATTGATGATGTTGATTTGAGCTCTGATGGCACGATTACTGTGACTGCTCGTGATATGGGTCGCCTGCTGTTGGATCAGATGGCTTTTCTTCCTGTGGTTCCTAAGGATTTTTATCCGCTGGAGTTTGAGCAGTGGGGGGATGTGACTGTCCAGTCGCAGTACACGAAGGTTACTGATACTCGTAAGACTGGTTTCCTGCCGTTTAAGCTTGTTGGTACGGGTAATGATAAGTGGCCTGAGTCTGCGTATCTTGGAGCTGACCGTCACGGGCATAAGTTGGCTCATGCTGCGGATGGGAAACTGGATACGTACTGGTTGTCTGTTGGTAACGGCAATCCGACGTGGCGCTCTTCGTATGAGTACATTGATATTCAGGTGGGCGGTTACACGGTTCAGGAGATCCGTTTACGGACGGTGAAGTCGAACCATATTGCGTGGATCTCTGTGAAGCAGAAGGGGTCGAATGCGTGGGTTGCTGGCAAGACGATGCCGTATCACCAGGATGGTCGTGGCCGGTATGAGGAGGGTGTTCCTTATATTCGGAAGAAGGCGTTGGGGGACGCGAAGGATGAGCAGGTCATTCCGGTTGGGGTGAAGAATGTTTCGTTGATTCGCTTGTGGTTGAATGCTACGGCTGCGTTTAATTTTCCGGGCGCGAGGTATCGTGCTGCGATCCGTGAGATCCAATTGTGGGGTGAGAGTGGTTCTTTGACGAAGGAACAGAAGGTTCGTTCGCAGAGTACGGCTTTGACGAAGGGCCCGGCTGGTTCTAATCCAGGCAGGATCCAAGACTTTACGGATATTGTGAAGCTCGCATGCGCTTGGTCCGGGCTGTATTGGCCGTCTACTGGGTATGTGTACCATTCGGATGGTTCTAAGGTCTCTGTGAGGCCGTCGCAGTCTGATTCGAAGGTGTTGGGCGGTAAGGTGACGGGCCGTGTGTGGGGGGATTTCGAGCAGACGGGGACGGTCCCTCTGGCACTGTTGTCGGCAAGTAATTTTGATAAGCGTTCCATGCGGGACGTTATCAACTATGTGGCTGACATGATTGGGTTCTTGTTCTTTGTGGATGAGACGGGCGGTGCCGTGTGGCGTATGGCGAACGTGTGGGAGAAGGGGTCGTGGGTTTCTGGATTGTCGTCCAATCCGCGTCGCGTGACGTCCCCTATGATTTTGGATGAGAATGTCACAATCATGGATTTGCGGGCGAATTTGACGTCTCGCAATGTTCGTGAGGGTGTGTTTGTCGCGAATGCTATTGGCGGCTATGCGGAGATGGTTGCCGGTTATAATCCGAACGATACGGGCTTGCGGCGCGTTGCCGGTTATACGGATAGCAACTTTCAGGATGCTGAAGAGGCGCGCGTGATGGCTGATCTGATCACAGTGCGCCAGCTCTTTAAGTACCGCACGGACACGATCATGATCACCGCTAATCCAGCCATTCAGATTGACGATCAGGTGCAACCGTTTGAGCGGGTCACGTCTGAGGGGTTTGTGCATTACGTGAAGGGCATCCAGTCGGATATGGACGTAAGGTCGGGCAAGTGGACGATGCAGTTGCAGACTCACTGGTTGGGTGATGATCCTGAGGGCAAGTGGGCTGTGCGGCGCAATACGTTGAATGATTCGACGGTGAGTTTTGTGGATGCGAATATTGGCAAGGTTGAGTCTCCTCGCAGGGGGGTGTCGTTGTGAGTATTGCGTTTGGTAATTTTTTTGATCCTCGGGTTGCTGCGCGTGAGAACAGTGCGCAGGTGGAGGCGCAGCGGGAGAATAGGTCTCGTACAGCGTTTTCTACGCATTCGTTTCAGGTTTCTGGTGTGGGGACGGTGCTGTTGGGGACGGTTGATTTTGATTTCGTGTTTTTGGATCGCCCTCGGGTGATGATGGGGGCGTCTATTTTGCAGACACCCCCTTTGGGGACGTGGGGTTTGCCTGATGTGAATGGTCTCGTCACGAAGTGGGTTGTGGACCGCAAGAAGCATTACACGGGCGCTCAGGTTTATGCGGTGACGGATATTCGCAGGGTGGATGGTGAGGCTCCTGAGGCGTACCCGGAGTTCTCTGCTGTCCTCGATGTTGTGTTTGTTGGTGTTGCGTATAAGGATCTGGGCACGTCGGTGACGGTTGCGTCTGAGATGTTGTCCCCACGACCTACTGGTTTGGGAGGGTAATTGTGGCTGGCAGGACTGAGCGTTTTGGTTTTAATACGTTTGGTGGGGGTGAGGGCGGTTCTATTTCTGATGATGGGTTTAAGTTCTCGTCGGATGATCGTAGGGCCCTGGATGCCATTTTGGCGGCTATTGAGCGGCATAACCACCATTTAGTGGCTCATGGGTCTAGCGAGGCTCCTGGGGCGCCTTCTGTGACTGTGGGGGCGGATGGGTACCTTGAGGGCGGGTTTGAGTATTTCTATCGTGTTGCTTTACTGAACGAGGATGGTTCAGTTGGCGAGGCGGGCGACGAGGCTTCTATCACTTTGCCTGCCGTGCTGCAGTCTCCTGACATTCCTGCGGTTGCGAACATTGAGGGCTCTATGCCTGTCGGCTCGTTGCTTCCGGGTGTGTATTACTATGGCCTGACGGCTCATGTTGGCATCCAAGAATCTCCGCTGTCGGCGACCGTCCCCGCTCAAGTTATTGCTACTGGCTCGGTGCGGCTGGAACTTCCTGAGTTCGAGGATCCAGCAGATTCGTACACGGTGTGGCGCATGGGGCCCGGGGAGCCCGGGTTTACGCGCATTGGTATTACTGATCTCCTAGAGTTCATTGATGATGGCTCGGTTCCAGCGGATCCTTGTGCGGGTTCCCCTGGTCACACGCCTCCTGATTTCAATACTGGTGCTGCTGTTTATTCGGTGGTTGTTTCGCTACCTGCGGGGCTTGAGGCTCCGTTTGGGTGGGTTATTTACCGGACGGACACGTCTGGCTTGTATGACGGTCAGTGTGTTGTTGAGCGTGTGACGGCGTTTGTTGATGAGGATGATCCTGAGTCGGGTGTGGTGACTTCTTGGTCTGATGTTGGCGATCCGCTTCAGGGCGGTACTCCTCGCACGGTTGAGGATATTCGGTTTGTTCCGTTTACGTTTGATGCTCGTGACGAGCTTCCAGATCCTGCCGGTTTCCCCGATTGGTATCCGATTGTGCATAGTGGGAAACTTCTTGTTCGTTCAGGGTTGGAGTGGATTCCTTTGGGCGGGGGGTCCGGCTCTGTATCGTTGCCTATTTTTACGAGCCCTAACGGATCGCGTTTTATTCAGTCGGTGTCGGATGATGGAGAGTTCGTTCTGACTCCTACTGAACTGCCCGGTCCGCCCGCTCCTGTTGTTGTTTCGGTTATTGGAGGCTGAGATGTCTGTTTTTGATGATGCGATCTTGGACATTAACCCTGCCGTTGAGGGTGGGTGTGTTGTTGATCCTGTGACTCGTGACGTGTCTGGGACTGTCGGACAGATGGTTTCTGATGACTCCACTTTGCCTGTCGGCAAGGTTCTTGATATTGATGATGCAGTGTCAGTTGTTTCTGGTATTGGAATTGATTTTGCTGCGGCTGACATTTCTGTTGGTGATGGATCGTATTCCATATCTGATGATGGCTTGATTTGGGTTCGTGACGGTGATGATGATGTGCTCACTGTGTCGGCTACCGTGGACTCTTCAGATCCTGATCTGACATATTTTTCAATGTGGATAGATTGCTTGGATGGCGGATCTTATAGCGTTGACGTTTCATGTTTTGATGATTCTGACTCTTTGATTAAGTCATTCTCTGGACTTTGCGGCGGCAACCCCGAAGGTTGGTGGGTTGTTGTTGCTCCACTGTCCGGTTCTGGAGTTGTTGATCATGTTGAGGTTTCTGTGTCTCGCGGAAACTCCTCAACGGTTTTTGCCGGAAGTGAAGTTCGCGTCAGAATGATGGGCTTTGGTGACCTTTCGGCTGGAGATTGGCATCCTGCCTTTTCAGGGAGGGACGATTTGATTGTCCCGACTGCTGTTAGTGATTTTGGGCCTGGGCTTCGGTTTGATGGTGGAGAGACTGGCGGATGGGGGTTGGTTGATACCACCGGATTCACGGATCAGAGTTGCTTTTATGCAAGGTGCTCCAATGGCGCAGTGTCTTCCGGGTATAGGGAGTATGACAGGTCTGATGCTGGTGATTTTATTGACCCTCCAAACTTCACTGGTACGGGTGAGTTCACTGTTGCTCCGGGTAGCGTTTATTCGCGTTCATTTGTTGTGGTTCATTGCGAGCCTGGCGGGTTTGTTGAGTTGTTCCATACTCGGACTGATGGGGCTCTTGGGGTTGAGTGGTCTGGGGCTGAGGGGAGTTCTTCCCTGGTTCCTAATGTTGTTGATGGTGATTTTCTTTACACTGGGGCATCTCTGACCTTCAGTCGGGGCGGCGCCGCACCGGGAACGTATGTTGCTCTGGTTGAAGATTGCGGTATTAGTTCTTGGCCGTTCCTAGGGTACTCTTGGGTGGCGTCTGAGTCCCTTGGGAACGCTTTTGCCCGGTGGGTTTCTGGATGGTCTCTTGGTGGCGACGTTGAGGCTTGGGATTTTTTCCCTGGATCGGTTGCGGCGAGATATTCGTCCGGCAGTCAGGCTCAGGTGGACGTACTCCCTGCCGGTTCTTTTGTTTCCAACTTCGGACCTCCAGATTTAACCATCTCTTCCGGTCTTAAGGTGTCTCGCATTTTGGCTTGGGACAGGGTTTTGTCTGACGAGGAACTTTCTCAGGTTCTGGTCAGGGCCACCCGGGAGATTTCTTGGGATGTCCCATTGGATGGCGGTTCGCCTATTACTGGATTTAGGGTGTTTACTGTCCGTGGCGGTGAGGTTTCTGTCGAGAATCTCCCCGCTGACGCGACTTCGTATTCAACTGGATCTTATGGTGGTCCTGTGTGGGTTTCTGCTGTTAATGCTGTTGGTGTTGGAACTCCTGGGGGTGCGGCATGAGTCGTGATCGTGCGTTCTTCTTCATGAACACGATGGCTAATATCAGTTCTTCTAATTGGGATATGACTTTTTTTGAGTATCCTTCGGGGAAGTCGTTTACGGTGCCGAATGTTGGTGATGCGTATCAGTCAGCAATAACTTCTGCGGTTCAAGGTTCTGGTGGTGTTGTTTTTTGGGACAATCTGAGACGCGCAGATTACCCGGCTGTATTGAGTGGGAAGTTTGAGTTTCAGGGGTTTTTGGACTATTTGGACTTTAATTCCTATGACGTGCAGTCTGTCGGCAAGCCTGTCTTTGATGATGATGGCGGTATCGTTCAGGCTGGGATGGAGGATGGAAGTCTTGTGGTGAGGCGGTGGGATTCTGTCACCCTTGATGCCGTGACTAAATCATTTAATGTTGATACTGGTGATATTTACTCTCCATCTGTTGATGGGGTGCATCACTTCGGTGGTGGAGTGTTTGTCGCACTGGTATCGGGGCATGGCTATTTGGACCCAAGCAGTACATATGCTGTAGCTTTTAGGGCCACTTCCGATGTCATAGAGGTGACTGACCAGATTCATGTGCATCCGGGTGGTGAGTGGCTTGGCACATCTCCTTCGGCGCCAATTGTTCCGGTTGATGGTAGGACGTTTTATTTTTATGGCACTTACGGTGAACCGGGGCCGATTTGGGGGCCGTATGGCATCGAGGTTTCTTGTTCTGTTTCTGCTACTGGGATGCTTTCGTTGGGGGACGTGAAGGATCGTGGGTATGATTTTTTTACTAATTCAGTTTTCTTTTCTGGTGATGGTTCAGGTGGGCTAGATAGCAATGGGTTCTTGAACTGTTGTTTTGATGGCGACTTTCTATATGTTGCGAGCCATTTGGATCGTGGTATATATCGGATCAATTGGAGGACTGGTGAGCACCTCAGGCTGGCCGATCTAGTTAGCCCCGAGGGATCTGTGGGTGAGGTGTCATTTTTTCAACTCTTAGATGGAGAGATTGTTTACGCCGTAGGGGTGTCCTCGTTTGGTTCACTGCCTCAGGCTCTTTATGTATATTCGGTTCCCAAGTCTGGCGGAGGTCCGGTCGAGGTGGCCGCGTATGGCGAGGGGGACTTTTACAATTATCAGTTCCCGGATGCGTTTGGTTGGTATGGTCTTGCTTTTGGCGAGGAGTCTTCACTTTCTCCTAAGTCATTTCCGCTCCCTCCTCAGACGGCTCGTGCTGGCTGGAAAGTGAAGCAGGGTTTCTTCTCTTAGGGCGGCATCAAAGCCCCTCCCTTTGGCCAGGGAGGGGCTTTTGTGTTTCCGATGACCATTTGATGTGTCGCATCAGCTTGCCTGTCGGTGGGTCGCCGTAATGTTTCTGATGTTCGAAAGTTTCCTTGCTGAGGGTTGGTGTTTGGTATGTCAGAAAGGCCCGAGTGGGCTCGCCCGGGAACGTCTGTCGAGGTCACTTTGCATGACGGGAATCGCGTTAAGGGCGAGGTGTTTTTCAGTGATGGCCTCCCTCCTTTTCGTGTCGGTGTTGGGTCTGTTGTTTTCTGCTGGGATGATGTGAAGTCTGCGCGGGTGACTGGATCTAGTGTTTTGGCCGGGTTTGAGTCGGGAGATTTCGTCCTGGGTGCAACCCGTCAGGGTGCCCAGTTCGTCGGCGTTGTTTACGTGGGTTACCCATACGGCCAGCCGCTTGTTGTTCGCGCTCGCCATCACAATGGTGAGGCATGTGTCATTAAGGGTGCGGAGATCGACTGGATTGATCTTATTGAGTGGCCGGAGGTTGGCTCAGATGACTCTTCTGTTTAACTTCCGCATGGACCGTATTGCGCGCAGGGTGCGTCGTATGCGCCGCGACGGGTTTGATGATGAGGCTATTGAGGCGTTTGTGTCTCAGGCTTTGGGTGTTCCAGTCGAAGAGAGGAGGATTTTGGTGTGATTGCTCCGATGGTGATTCGCCAGTCTGACTTGTCGTCGTTTTCGTATTGTGCGATGCGGCAGCGGTACGACCATGGCATGATTGCTAATAACTTGTCGCACAAGCTCCCACGCTTGTCTGCGACGATTTACGGCACGGTGTTGCATGCGTGTTTGGAGTTCATGCAGCGTGGCGTGAATGAGGGTAAGCCTGACATGTATGAGCAGGCTTTGGCGAAGTTCCAGCATTTATGGCATCCCGAGAGGATTCATGAACTTCCGGGTGTTCCGGGGTGGCCTAATGTGTGGGTGAAGAAGACTAATTCTGGCATGTATTCGTCGTTTGCTGCGCAGACTCTTGCGGCAGCGCATGGCTGGATGGAGGGTCGGATTGAGTCTGGTGAAGTGCTTCTTGGCACCGAACTCCAGTTTGATCTTCCGTATGAGGTTGATGGTGTGACGCATACTTTGCACGGCACTATTGACCGCCTGTCGTTGGTGTTTGGTTCGGGTAAGACAAAGCCTCCTATGTTGATTGTGGGGGACTGGAAGACGGGTAAGAAGCCGACGTATCTGCAGTATGCGATGCAGTGGACGATCTATTCGTGGGCTTCTACTCAGCCAGCGTTTTGGGAGAACTTCAGGGGCATTCCGGCGTTTAATGACGTTCTTGCGGCTTTGTATGCGCGTGGTTTCTCTTTGTTTGGGGAGTCGGAGCATCCTCTTGTGCCGCGTCGCGGCTTGTGGTTAAGCGCGCAGGATGGCGGGTTCTCTGAGAGTGATTGTGGGTTCCGTGGGGATCAGCATTTCGCTCGGATGAGGTTGGCTATCAAGAATTACGTTGAGGCTCGTGTGGGCGGTTTTGCGCCGCTGACTATGGATAACGAGAAGTGCAATTTTTGTGTGTACAACGGGCAGGATCCGCTTGTTGCTGAGGACCCTGATGTTCCTGTGTGCGGGGATGCTCCGTTGCCGGTTTTTCAGGAAGGAGTTGAGCCGTGGGAGCAGTGGGTGAAGTGACTGATAGGGTGTTTTGGGTTGATGGCAGGGCCTATAGGACTTTCCCGAGGTCTCATTGCAGCAATGGGCACGAGTTTACTGAGGAGAACACTCGGTTTTCTTACCGTCAGGATGGGAGTGTTCGATGCAGGATTTGCAGGACGTGTCAGCGTGAGTGGGCCGCCAGGAAGCGAGCTCGTGTTCGTGTAGCCCAGGTCAATGAGGCTGCTCCCGTTGAGGCGTCGAAGGTTTTTGCCCGCGTGGTGACTTCGCATGTGTTTGCTTCTCGTGAGGCTTACAATGCGTGGGCTCGGTCTATGCAGCCCCTCCTTGGCGGGGATTGGCTGCTGAGCCCGGATAGCAGCGTCACATCTGTGATGCTGGATGAAGTGAAAGAGGTTGATACTGTCCCCGGTGTTGGGGATGGTGTCCGTGAGTTCTGGAACAGGATTGGAGTTGGTTATGCCGGTTACCCTGAAGTCTCCTAGGTTGGGGGCCATTGGTGAGGGTGGTGACATTGCGACGCGGAATTACATTCATGCGGTGGTGTTTGGTCCTTCTGGTATGGGTAAGACGCCGTATGCGGCGCAGTTCCCGAAGCCTGTCTTTTTGATGGCTGACCGCAATGGTGAGCAGTCTCTGGTGATGACGAATACTCCGTATATGGAGGTTCGTTCGGTGGAGGATTTCGATGAGGCTATCGAGATGCTGGAGGCTGACCAGTTCAACCCTGACCGCCGTTTTGAGACGGTTGTGTTGGATACAGTGTCTGTGTTCCAGGATCATGTGGCGATGAATCTTGTGCGCCGCTTGAATCTGAAGAACATGGATGGTTTCAAGAACTGGGGCGAGCTGGAGACTGAGGTGAAGTCTCGTTTGGCTCGGCTGCAGAACATGAAGTACAACATTGTGGTGTTGTGTCATGTGCAGGATGTGTTTGGTGCTGAGGATCGTGAGTTGGAGCCGCTGTTGAAGGGTTCCGTGCGCCAGTCGTTGACTCGTGAGTTCCCGTTTGTCATTGGTTTGTGGCGTAAGCGTGAGATGGTGGGTGAGGGTGAGGATGCTACTCCTACTGATGTTCTGCGCGCATATTTCCAGCCGACTGCGCTGTATCCGATGGCTCGCACACCGTCCCGTTCACTGCCCGAGTCTCTGCCGGTGACGTTTTCGCCGGATGATTTTGATCAGATTCGTAAGTATTTGGATGCGCGTGCTGCGGAGTTGAATCAGGTCGCTCAGATCGCCCCTATGAAGCCCGTTCGGAAGCCTGAGGCGCCGAAGCCCGCTGGGACTGCCGGGGAGGCTCCCGTGGCTGCTCCTGCGCTTTCTAGCACGCCTGCGTCGGACGAGTCTGGCCCTGTTCCTTTGAATCTTCCTGCGAGCGCCGAGCGTCTCGCTAAGAAGGGTAAGAAGGAGAAGGAGGCTGTTGAGGTCGCTGAGGCTGAGCCGACGCTTGAGGAGGCGGTTGCTGCCGTCAAGGAGGTGCTTGGCGGCGAGGAGATCTCTTTGTTTGACCGGGTGAAGGCTACGAAGTCTCGCTCGGAAGCTCTGGCTTTGTACGCAGAGAACACTGATGCGTTCACTGATGAGATGAATGCGTACATTCGTGACCGCATCAAGAATGACCCTGAGTTCGCTAATTCCTGATTGGAGAGGATGTTTCAATGCCTAGTGCAACCTACACGGAGGAGTCTCCGTTTTACTGGCCTGAGGGCTGGATTCGTGCCCGTATCGCTTCGTGCGAGGAGAAGGAGATCCCTTTCACGTTGAAGGAGACTCATCCTCTTGTGAAGGACGGTAAGGCGAAGGTTGGTGACCGTTCGTCGTTTGTTCGGTGGGAGTGGAAGTTCGTTGCTTTGAATGGCTTGCGTTCGGGTGAGGAGATTTCTGTTCTGACGGATCCGAGTGTTACATGGAACTCGGAGGGGCAGAACAACACTGCGTCGCTGATGATTGCGGCTCGTGGTGGCAACGGTCTGCCGAAGGGTCAGGTTGTGTCCACTGATTCGGTGATTGGTCTTGAACTGGACATCAAGATTGAGAATGGCAACATTACGCCGAAGCGGGACAACCCTGGCGAGTTTTGGTACAACTCGAAGGTCACCGACTGGGCTGTGGCTAATTCGTATTCGGGTGGGCAGCCTGCCGATCCGTGGGCGAACGAGAGTTCCGGTCCTGCTGCTCAGTCCGCTAACCCGTGGGGCGCCGCAGCTCCTGCAGGGTTCACGGATGAGCCCCCGTTTTAACACTTTGTAGTGTTGAGCGTGTTGCGCCCCCACAACAGTGGGGGCGTTTCATGTCCACCACTGTTGAGAGGATTTCCATGAGGGTTTTCGTGTCGAGCAATTCTGCTCTGTTTGATGCTTACTGTGAGGGTGAGGAGGTTTACAAGGAGTGGCATACGCGCTTGCAGGGCCGCTTGAGTGCTCTTGGGTTTGCTGCTGGGGAAGTTGTCCCTGTGTTTGCTCGTCGTGGCGTAGAGCGGGTTCTGCTGGGTTTTTCGGCTACGTTCACGGATTTGACGCAGCACGGTTTTCAGCCGGTGCCGGATTGGAATGATGTGCATACTCCTGTGCCGCATTCTTTAGCTGATGGGCTACTGGGTAGCTTAGGCCCGATCCCCGAGGATTCTTTGGTGTTGGTCGAGCGTTTTGGGATGCCTGCATCCGCGAAGATCGGGCCTCGTCGCATGACTTCTCCAGAGGTTTCCGTTGAGGGCGACAGGGTTGTCGTCTGCTGGCATCATGATGTGGAGATTTCCTTCGATGAAGCCGTGTGGTCTGAGCGATGAACTTAAGCGTTGAGGAGTATCTGGTCTCTAAGGGGTTGCGCCCTGTCCGCGCTGGTAACAATCAGCTCCTTGTGCATTGCATGTTCCACGATGATTCGAAGCATTCTCGCGGGAAGATGTACATTAATGCCGAGCATGGCGCCTACCAGTGCAAGGTGTGCCTGTCTGAGGGCGGCTTCTATTCCCTGATGAAGCATTACGGGGATGAGAAGGAGCAGCGGGTTAACGCTGACGTTATTGAGCGTTCCATGCGCGCCGAGATTCTTACTGACTACGTGAATCATTGCCATGATGTTCTTGTCTCTGGTGAGAATCAGTCCATCCTTGATTATCTGATTGATCGTGGCATTAGCCTTGATTTGGTGGAGCGTTACAAGATCGGCTTCCATGCTTCTGGCGACAATGTTGAGGCGTTACACAAGTATGGCCGGGAGAAGGTGGAAGCCACTGGCCTGCTGTATAGCGGCGGCAGGTGGGCGCTCGCGGGGCAGATTACCATCCCGTACATATCTAATGGTCGGGTTTTGATGGTGCGCGGCAAGGATATTGCTGGTAAGTACAAGACTCTCATGGGCGATCAGCCTCGGCTTTTTAATGGTGATGGCCTGAAGGAAGCGGATATGGCCCTGATTTGCGAGGGGGAGTTTGACACTCTCGTGTTGCAGGAACTGTTGAAGACGAGCCCGGACGCGAGCCTGCGCAATATTGCCGTGGTGGGCGTTGCGGGGACTGGAGCACTGCCTGAGGGTAAGGACTTTCCGAAGTATTTTGAGGGGTTCCGTCGCGTCTATCTGGGGTTTGATGCAGATAATGCGGGTCGGAAGGGCGCGGCTGCGTTGCATGAATTGATGCCAGCGCAGTCGAAGACGCTGGAGATCCCCGAGCAGGGTGCTGACTGGACTGACTGGTTGATTGCGCGCAGCACGAACGGTGAATACGGGAAGACCTGGAAGGACGTTCAGGCTCTCATCCAGGAGGCTGAGGATCGTGATAAGCGTGTATTCTCGGTGTCTGATGCGGTGCGGGCGTATGAGGAGGAAGAGGCGACGGGTGTTGGCTTGCGTCTTGGCTTCCCGTCGTTGGATGGGTATTTTCCGAAGGGTTTTCGTCGCGGTAATTTGATTGTTCCGCTGGCTGGAACAGGTGTCGGTAAGGCTTTGGCTGCTGATACTCCTATTCTTACTCCTGCAGGGTGGACGACTCAGGGCAGATTGAGGCCGTGGGATTACGTGTTTGGCCCGGATGGTAAGCCTGTGAAGGTTATCGGCGTGACTCCTCTGCAGCATGGTCGCCCTTGCTATAGGGTTACTTTTGGCGGTCAGTCAGTTGTTGCTGATGAACTTCACGAGTGGACTGTGGAGGACTTCCAGGGTGGCACTGCAACTGTTGAGACTCGTGACCTTGTGAATATGGTTGGCAAGGTTTTCATACCGGGAAAGTATGACTCTCAGCTTTTGCGGAAGGGCGCCCGGTATAAGAGTGGTGGTAGTCGCATTCTCCATAGAGTGGAGCAGGTGGAGAGTGTTCCGGTTCTTTGCATCCAGGTTGACCGCGAGGATGGGCTGTATCTTGCAGGCAAGGGCCTCCTGCAGACGCACAATTCGCTTTTCGTCCAGAACATCATGTGGAACACGCGCGGCGTGCGTACTTTGGCCATCACCCCAGAGCTTACTCGTGCAGAGGTATGGGGGCGCCTGCGTAAGATCGGTCGTTTCCACATGCCATGGGTAGAGTCCGATCAAGAGTTGGCCAATGAACTCCCGAACCTATCCATCGTGGAGGAGAATAAGGTTCGCCCTCAGGATGTTCGGATGTTCATTGAGGAGTATGCGGAGCGGCATGGTGGTACCCCTGATGTCATCCATTTGGACTATCTGGGGTATATGGCCCGTCACGCTCAGGGGCAATCTGAGTATGACAGGATCACGAACGCCACAATGGACCTTAAGGCGCTCGCAAAGGAGTATGAGGCTGTTATATTCGCCCCGCACCAAGTGAACCGTTCTGGTGGCGTTGGGGAGGCCCCTGAGGCCGATAAGGGCCGTGGCGCTGGAACCGTGGAAGAGACGGCTGATGTTCTGCTCGGTTTGTGGACTCCGTGGCAGAAGGAGTCTGGTGGCCGCGTCGGGGACGAGTTCATGGTTCGCATCTTGAAGTCTCGTCAGGGTAACCGTGGCCGCGAGGCCCAACTTTTGATTTCCGCTATGAGCCTTGTCGTGTCAGATCCGGTGATTCCGGGTCATAAGGTCAAGGTGAATAGTGAGAATGAGCAGTGGAATATGGGTCGTCCATATGATTCATATTGGGACACTGTTCATCGGACGGCGATTGCCGCCCGGTCGGTTCAGGGTGAGATGCCCTTCTAGTGTGGAATGAGGATCTAATGTCCAAGATTGACAAGCCGCTGCCCTCTCCCGAAGTTCTTATGGAGAGTAGCGCACAACTGGTTCAGTACATTGCGCTGGGTGAACTGGTTGAGAAGGAAGTTAAGGAAGCTCGTGCGCGGCACACGGAGATGTTGAAGCGTGTGCATGATGCAACTGGTTCCAAGTCGTGGGAGGCTCGCTATAAGGGCGAGCGCCTCGCCAACCTGACCCTCGCGTTTAACGCTGAGTCTTTCTCTGTGGAGAAGCCTGCTGAGGTCATTGAGTGGTTGAAGGAGAACGGTCTGGAGAAGTACCTTCACGTTGAGTTTCATGAGCGTGTGGTCATTGAGGAGCACACTACTGAGACGGTTGCTGAAGCATTCACAAAGGGTCTATCCCACAAGGATGGTGTGACTTACATTGATGGAACGCCCGTTCCTGAGGGTTTTGTGAAGCACGTTCCGGGCGGCACGAGAGTTTCTCGTCTCTCGGTGACTAAGAAGGACATTAAGGCTATCCAGAGGGCCCTGAGTGACCCTGAGAACCCTGCTTTGCAGCGCGCTGCTGGCTTTGAGGTTCCTCAGATTGAGGGTTCTGATGAGGCGCCGGTGGAAGGTGAGGTTGTTGACGAACCGAAGTCCAAGATTGACAAGTTCCCCTGGGAGTAGTCGTGTGGTTTGATGATCTGACGACCATCAAATACTCTCACGTACTGTCGTACATCGAGAGGCGGTTTGGTGCGTCTCGATGGGACGGCAAGGTCACGTATCAGGATTTCTTTAAACGCGAGTGCATTTCCGTGCAGGCGTGGGCGAAGAAGAGGAAGTTGGATGCGTGGAAACTTATGGCTGCGGCGAGGTATTGCGCGGAACATGACCTTCCGGTGCTGGCTTTTTGGGACTTGGAGAAGTTTGTTCCGGCTGCTGTTCCGTGGATGCAGGCGCGTCGCGAACTGCATGATTCAAAGTCATTTGATCAACAGTATACGACCGCTATCGCTGAGGCTTACGAGTCCGATCCTGAGTGGCATGTTCGTTTAGTTGCGTGCGTGCCAGAGTTCCGCGAGGAGACGTATAAGGAATGGCTGCAGTCAAGAGGTCTTCCCCAGCAAAAGTGAAGCTGGAGAGCCTTGCCGGGGTATCTCATGGGCATTTATGCTCGCAGTGCGTCAGGAGGTACGATGACCGTTGTGAGGATCCCGGCGTTGATCGGGTGTGTCCGATCTGTCGCAATGGAACGACCCGCCCAATCTGGTGGGTTACTCCGCAGGCTTGTTGCACGAAGGGTGTTGTTCGCTTGAGTCAGCAGGATGCTTGGCGGGCTCATTTGGGTGGCAAGTCTGTGTGGTGGGAATGTACGGTATGCAAACGGAAGCATCCGTTTGATCCAAGAGGAATGGAGTTGAGTAATGCCTAGTCCGTTTACGCTTCACACGAGTGATGACGTGTATGACGAGATTGATGTGGACTCGGAGTATGAGCCTGACGTGTCTGTGGAGTCTGGGTTTGATGATGGCCCGGAGATTCTGCAGGGTGTGTCTGTTTCTGAGGTGGAATCGAATGGCACGTTCGAGGGTCGCGCCATTGATGGTGGGACTCTGTTGAATGTGGCGTTGAAGTTGGATCACTTCCCCACGATGACAATTGATGACCGTGTGAAGGTCGTTGGCGAACTGATTGTTGTGGATGTTTCTCACCGTGTAAACAAGGATGGGAAGCTCACTCGCATCGTGAAGGCTCGCCAGCAGGATGCTTACGTTGAGCCGTTCGAGGATGGCAAAGATGATGGGGTTATTCGCTCTTGATCATCCTCGGGATTGATTTGTCGTCGTCCTCCACTGGTCTTGCGCTGGTGGGGGACGACGACTCTTTGCGCACTGTTGCGGTCAGGCCGAAGGGTAAGCGCGGCAGGGATCGCTTCAGGGCTATCATGTCTGCTATTGAGGAGACCATCCAGTATGAGGGGGTGGATGTGGTGGGCATCGAGAACCCTGCGCATAACGCATCATCTGGCGCCAAGGATGTCGTGTATGGCTTCTGGTGGTATGCGACGCAGATTATTCATGAGTCTGGGGTTCCGTGGTATCGGGTGATGCCGTCGTCTCGGGCTAAGTATTTGACGGGCAGCGGTCGGGCGAGTAAGGCCGAAGCCTTGAGGGCTGCTTCTGAGCGTGCTGGGCGCCTCCTGGGGACCGATGATGAGGCTGATGCTGCTGCTATTGCCTGGATGGGCTTGGAGGCCCTGAGCGGGGCTTCTGTGAGTGGTGTGAAGTGGGAGGTGAAGTATGAACACGTTGGATGACATTGTGGAGCAGAACGGCGGAGCTGTTGTGACATCTATTGCGTTCCCTGAGGAGGGTGCGGTGCTCACTGTGGAGTTTCCGTCCGGCCAGGATGGGGTGCGCGTGGTGAAGCAGATTGGCGTCGAGTATGACGGTAAGCGGTTCGGTGATCAGGCGTTCGAACTATTCCAGTTGGCTACAGAATTGGCTTTCGAGGTGAATGGAACTTTGAAGGCTAGTCATTAAATGGTCGTTTGATAGGACTGTTTGGGTGGTGCCGGGTTGGTGGCGCTTACTGTTGGGGAGTGACCTTCGGGTCGCTCCCCATTTTCTTTTCCTTTGGAGGTTTTCATGAATCCTACTGTTGTTTTTGCTCGCACATTCGACCACGATTACCCGATGCCCAGTCGTGCGCATCTAGGTGATGCCGGGTTTGATTTGATGGCCGTTGAGAATGGGGTTCTTGATCCGGGCGAGACGCGGCTGTTCGATACGGGATGGTCTATGCAGATGCCGGAATACATGGTTGGGTTCGTATGTTCCCGCTCCGGTCTCGCGGCGAAGAAGGGAGTGCACGTCCTAAACTCTCCGGGGATCATTGATTCTGGGTATCGTGGCTCGATGGGTGTCACTTTGCATAACGCGTCGCAGCAGCCTGTGGTGATTACCAAGGGTGACCGGATGGCACAGTTGTTGTTTTTGACGTTCCAGTCACCACACCTTGAAGAGGTCGCTGAACTTGATGAGCATGAGCGCGGTCAGGGCGGCTTTGGATCGACGGGCTCCTGACGGCAGTGCCCGCCCGGACAAGTTTTCCAGCCCCTGCGCTTGAAGTGTTGAGCAGGGGAGAATTTCTTAACCGTTATAGGAAGGATTTGCTATGAGTGTGCGTCATTCTGATCTTGGCAGTGAGGTGCGTACTGTTGTTACGCACCCGACTTATCAGGGTTCAACACCAATTTTTGATGAGCTTGTGCGTGAGCGCGAGGAGATGGCCCAACTTGCTGAGGCAGACGCCGAGGAGCAGGCTGGGGATGTGATCGTGGAGTTCTTGAAGAGGAACTCGCGGTGGGGTCGCCTGAAGGCTCGCGTGAAGGGATGGCTCGCGTGGTGACCGCCGTCATTGGCCTGCACGGCGAGGCCGGGGTGGGTAAGGACTGGATCGCTGACCAACTTGTAGAGAAGCACGGTTTTGTGAAGTTGTCTTTCGCGGCGCCCTTGAAGGAGGCGGTGCGGGCGTTGAATCCTATCGTCAGTTATGGTGGGCGCGTTGTGCGTCTCGATGAAGCTCTTGCGGAGGGTGAGGCGCATGTGAAGGCTTACTATCCTGAGTACCGTCGCCTCCTTGAAGTGTTTGGCACTGAGGTTGCACGAGACATGTTCGGCGAGGATGTTTGGGTCAAGCAGATGGAGGAAACTATCCGTAACATTTGGCTTGATCGTGATGCGAGGATTGTCATCTCAGATGTCCGGTTCCCTAACGAGGCTGAGTGGATTCGTCGCCATGTCGGCGGGAAGGTTGTTAGGGTTTCTGGGGTTTCTTCAGGATTGGATTCTGATGGTCATGCGTCACGCAAGAGCCTGGCGGATGATCTGGTTGATGCGGCCTTCGTTAATGACCGGGACGTAGATGGCTTCAGTGACTTCCTTGCGGTTTTGGAGTTGATTGGTGTTGATTATGCCTGACGTCCGTTTCCAAAGTTTAGGAAACTGTATGCGAAAGAGGTGCTATCAATGGGGGTAATCAAGGCATTAGACCTGTTTGCTGGGCCTGGCGGTTGGGATGAGGGTATCAAGCATCTCGGCTTTGACGTCCTCGGTATCGAATGGGACAAGAGTGCTGCGGAGACGGCGATGAAGGCCGGTCATGCTCGCATGGTGGCTGACGTTGCAGAGTTGGAGCCAGCAGATTTTGGGCCAGTCTCGCTGCTGATAGCAAGTCCGCCTTGCCAGAGCTATTCCCCTGCGGGTAAGCAAACGGGACGAATCCATGACGTAAATCCGCTCTTGGAGCAGGTTCGTAGTATTAGAACCTATTCGGATGTGGTTGCAGTGATCGCGGACCAGAAGGGGAAGTTGAAGGACCCACGCTCCGTGCTCGTTTTGGAGCCTCTACGGTACGCTTTGCGCCTCACGCCGTCCTTCATTGCTTTAGAGCAGGTTCCTACCGTCTTGCCCATTTGGGAGGCTGTAGCGGACGTTCTGAGGGCTGTGGGGTACAGCGTGGATGTCGGGTACGTGCATTCGGAGCAGTTCGGTGTCCCGCAGACCCGTAAGCGAGCCTATCTGGTTGCTGCGGCACCGTGGACTGGGCGTCTTGCGGTTTTGCCTGAGCCTACTCATTCGCGTTACCACTCTCGCAAGCCTTCCCGACTTGATGAGGGTGTCCTGCCGTGGGTGTCCATGGCTGAAGCTCTCGCAGGGACGTTCCCTGAGCCCGGCGAAGACCATATGGAAGCGGGGGCTGTGCAGATGGTTGCAGGCAATCAGGCTCACGCGGCGCGCCGAGACTTCAACCATCCGGCGCCGACCGCAGCCTACGGGCATAACGTCACGAACCACAGGTTCGTCCCCATCATGGCAAACAGTGGGGATCCTGTGGAGAACGCTGATTGGGTGTACCGCCGCCCCGGAATGACCGTGGTGGGATCGTTCAGGCCAGATGTGCAGAACGGCCCGGGGTATCGCAAGGCCGGGGATGGGCCGCGCCAGAAGGCCCCCGGTAGTGTGCAGATCACGAAGGAGCAGGGTTCCATCTTGCAGTCATTCCCCGCGGATTACCCGTGGCAGGGTAGTGAGTCGGCGAAGTGGCGTCAGATTGGTGACGCTGTTCCACCTCTGGTTGCTCGGGCTGTTATTGAGGGACTGCTGGGAAGGTGTGATGGTAAGTGATTAGGCATCATGTCTTTGAAGATCCCTTTGATGGCGGCTTTACGATCCTTGATGTGGTTACGGGCAAGCATGTGGCAACACTGGACACAATGGATGAAGTTCGAGCCTGGATGGAAGGAGACAGGGATGAACCTGGAGGAGGAGATCCGCAGTCGCATAGCGAAGGATTTGGCGACTGAAATAGAGTTCGTTCGCAACCTTGCGGCACGGGCGGAGGGGCTCCGCATGGCCCACCTGGGTAGTGTTCGGCAGGGCCTCTATCGGGCTCGCGACATTGTGTTACAGCAGGGCTTGCCTCCCGAAGCGTCTAGCGATGTTAGACGCAAAATGCTCAACGGGGAGCTTCGCTACTAACGAGGGGTGCGTGAATCATGGACACGGTTAATGCTGAGGAGGCTATCCGAATTCGGATAGCCTTGGACTTGAGCGACAGGATCCAAGAGATGCTAGAGGGGCCAGCGCCTAACGACGATGATATGTTCCATTACTCCTCTGGTGTTGTTGAGGGGCTGCGGATGGCTTCTTCTATCGTGTTAGGGCGTGATTGGTTGTGAAGGCTACTGACATTCCCGAGTCTTCTCGCCGGGCTGTTGATGCCCGCGACCGGAGCACGTGTCGCGGGTGCGGGCAGGCTGGCCAGGGGAGGGAGAAGCATCATATTGTGTATCGCTCTCAGGAGCGGAATAACCATGATCCGAGTAACCTCGTGAGTTTGTGCTATCACTGTCATCGGATGGTTCATTCTTACCCGGAGACGTGTAGGCCGCTGCTGCTGCGCGTGGTGGCTGGTCATGCGTTGACTGTCCTGGCTGCTTTGAGGCAGGATATGGCGCGGGCTGGGGCTTCTCGTGGGGAGATTGTTGAGAGGTTGCGGTCGTTGCGTCGTGGCACGTTGTAGGGCACAAAAAAAGGGCCCCCTCCACCATTTCTGGTGGAGGGGGCTTTGTGCCGTTTCGGGCTAATTTTCGATGTAATGGCCGCGTGCGTATGAGGTTGCCTGCTTGACGGCTTCGATTGCTGCTTCACGGGTTTCTTTGAGCTTGGCTTCGAACGTGGCCGTGTTGATCTTTTCGATCTCTCCGCGCAAGTCTTTGAGGAGTTCTTCCGCTGCGTCGTTGGCGTATGGTGCGAGGACTTTGTTGACCATGATTTCGAGGCGGGTGCGGCGCGGGTGCCCGCTGCCGTATCCGCCGTAGTTCCGTGGTGCTTCCTTGTCTTCTACGAACGTGTTGATCCACTTCTCTGCGAGGATTTCTACGGCCTTGCCTAGTGTTTCCACCTTTTCGGGTGCAGTCGCCGTCTCGTCGTAGCGGCTTTCGTTTCGGTAGTCCTTGTCTATAAGGTCTTGTGCTTTCTGGATGATTGCCGTGTTGACGTGCGTTTCGAGGAGTTTGTCCACTCGGGCCGTGACTGCTGCTTCTATGCGGTCATTTACGAGCTGGTCAAGGTTCACCCCGGAGTATGTTCCGAATCCCCCAAGTAGGGAGATCGTTCGGGTGACCCGTTCGGCGGTTTTTTCTGCGACGATGAGGCCGAGCGTTTTGGTTTCTTCGACTTCTGTCAGTTCTCCGTACTCGTTAGTGTCTGTCGTCCATGACTTGATGGGCATGTCGAGGGTGATTGGGAGTGAGAATTGGTCCGTCATTGGTTGATCCTTTTCTTGTGCGGGAGGTCCCGGCGCCTTGTGACGCCGGGACCCTGGGGTGTTAGGTCGTGCGGTTAACCTCGGATGAGGGCCACGTCTGTTGGGTTCAGTTTTTCCTTGATTGCTTTGACCGGTTGGGATGCGCAGTTGTGGCAGATGACGAAGCGTACGTTTTCCACGTTGAGCATCCGCCATTCGGCGTCTTCCGGTGAGCCTTGGTCGTGGCACACTTGGCAAGTGTAGATGAGGTTGGACGTCACTGCTCGTCCCTCCAGGGTGCCATCCAGAACTTGAATCCGTAGTCTCTCAGTGTCCATTCGGTGCCGCAGAGCGGGCATTGCCAGATGGTTCCCTCGTGATGTTCGTCCGGGTCTGGCCGGCAGTCTTTGCAGTCAGACCGTCGGCACGCGTCTTCTGGGGGTGGTGGCGGTGCGCTGTAGATGATTCCGCCGGACGTGAAGACCTTCCCGCCTTCCTGGGTTTTCTTGTCTTTGTTTCCCTCGGGTTTGCTCTCTTCTGGCGGTGTGACCCCCAGTGCTTCCGCGATCTTGGGGTGCAGGTGTCCGTGCTCTCCGAATAGGGTTCTTGTGCCTTCTGAACTAAACTCTCCCCCCACTGTGGATCCTTGCCACAGCCTGATGAGGTTTGCTATGCGTTGCTGCTCAGCGAGTTCGAGGGTGGCGCATGCTTGAGTGAGCAGAGCACTTTCAATGTGCCTGAAGGTTTCTCGTTTGTTGTTCATGCTGTCACCGCCCTTCTAGGGCATCCATGAGGTTGACCCACTCTTCGTCGCTCATGACGCGCCAACCAATGTTGTCAGATATGGCGGATGCGAATGCAATGAGGCGTTTTCCGCAGACGTCGCATTTCCAGACTGTCCCTCTGGGGACTTCGTTCCTGTCGGGCACGTCTTCGCACATGACTCCCGGCTGCGTACAGATTGGGAGGTGGATGATTTTTCCGGGCATTAGTTGTCTCCTGGGTGGCCGAGCGCGGTGAGCGCCCGTGAGATGAGGATCCACATTCCGTCCTCGTGCACGTGGTCTACGAGGGCTTCTTGATGGGTTTCTGTGCCGTTCACGATTTCGGTGAGTCGAGCCCGGTACTTGTGGGAGTGCTCTTGGCCTTTGAGTGGTTCCAGGCGCCCTATGGTGAGCTCTCCGGTTCGCGCTAGGCCACCGCTGGTGGTTGTGATGTTCACCGAGATGACGAGCGCCATTAGAACTCCTCTTGGAAGCGCTCGGCAGGCTTCCGTAGGTCGTCACTTTCGGGGAACATGACGTCCGTTGCGGGGGCGATGGTGAACTCTGATATGCCCCGGCCTGATTCGTGCGAGGAGCATGGGTTCAGGGAGACCTCTCCGTACTGGTGGGAGATTTGCCGCAGCTCCCCTTGGATTCGCATGAGTACACCACTGCGGTCTTCGGTGGTGAACTCCACGAGGGCCCCGATGTGACCGTAGTTCAGTTGTGCTGCGTTGGTTTTGTTCATGATTCTTCCGCTTTCTTCTCGTGTTCGTATGCTGCCATTTCAGCGGATCCATCTTGGATTCTCCAGAAGTCCTCCCAACCGCAGGAGCATGTTGCGAGGGCGCCAAAGGCGTCTTCCATTTGCTCTGCTCGGGTGGTTGTTTTGTGTTCTTTCATGACTCTCCTCGGCGGGCCCGTAGGGCCTGCAGGTGCTCTTGGAAGTTTGCTTCCAGCTCTTCCATGGTGCGCCGTTCCCTTACCATGTCCCAGTGGGTTTTGAGGTCGCGGAGTTTCTTGTCCTGCTCCGCCTCCACCGAGTCTTGCTCGAACTCTGGGTCGAGGGGTGATGAGGTGAAGCAGTTGGGGCATTCTGTTGTTTGTGGGATAGCGTGGGCTATCCATGCTTCTTCAGCGTATTCCGCGTAGAAGTCACCGTCATTTGGGCAGGTGTAGATTGCGATGCGCCGTTCAGCTGGTGTGGCAGAGTATTCTGTTTCGTCTGCGTTGGGGAGGAATCCGCCTCCGAGGTTGTAGCCGATGACTCTTGACGTGCGGTTGGTTGCCATTTTTGGCCCTTCTTTAGTGTGATGTCCACGGGGTTTTTGATTGCTCGTGCTGGGATGATAATGCGTGTCCCGAGGGGGATTTCTTTCATGGTGTCTACGGGGCGCCCGGGGATTGGTTTGCTGGCGCCGTATTTGTACCTCATACTGCCTCCGTGAGTGCTTCTACGCGCTCTTGCCCGGCGAGGGTGAGTGTGCGCCCTTGTGGGGTTAACGCGATGAATCCCTTGTTGAGGAGGAGCTTTTCTGTGTGGCGTGGAGTGGTGGTCTCTCCGAGCACTGCCGCGATGGCTTTTTCTCCGGCAGGTTTACCTTCGAATGAGGTTGCTAGTGACAGTAGGTAGCGTTTCGCGAGGTCATCGAGGCCGTCTGGGGTGAGGTCCATGAAGTCGCACACTTCATCGAGGTCGTAGTTCCCGTTTGGGTCGTGTGGGATGACCTGGGCGAGTAGGAGGTCTCGTAGGTTGCGTAGCACTTGCCCGATTGCTCGGGGGTTGCTGTTGGACATGACTGCGATGCGTTCGAGTGCAGCATCGGACGGGGTTGCGAGCTGGTGCTTCCCGAGGGTTCCTGCTGCGGTACGTCGTGCGATCTCCATGGCTTCAGTGTTGGAGTATTCGTCCATGGGTGGGCGTAGCGGGAAGCGTGATGTGATGGTCTCAGGGAGTTTCTGGACGTCTGTGGTGGCGCCGATGATGGTGACGTTGGGCAGGACGGTTGTTCCGGCTGCTCCGATGATCACGCCGTCTTGCAGGTAGGATAGGAGCCATTCTGCCTTGGTCTTGCCGCCAGAAATTGCCTGGTGGCATTCGTCCCAAAATAGGACGTCACCATCTTCCATGGTTTTGAGGATGCGGATCGCTTGTGCCTCGTCAATGGCACCTTGGACTTCTACCAGTCCGGCGTTCATTTCTTTCGCGATGAGGCGCACGATGGCTGTTTTGCCGATGCCGTGGCCTCCTGCTGCGATGAGCATGTGGTCGAGGCGTTCGTTGCGGGCTCGTGCGGATGCTGCTGCGATCTTGACGAGTCGGACGGCTTTGGTTTGGCCGACGTAGTTGTCCCATGTGCGTGGGTATGAGGTGCCTTCGAAGAGGGCGGGGCCGCGTAGGACGGTGGTTCCTGAGAGTCGTTGTGCGGCGCGGTAGATGAGTCGTTGTGTTTGTAGGCTTGTCATTTGTTGTCCTTCAGTGCGGCTCGCACGGATGCTTCTGCGTGGTCGAGCCATGGTCGTGGGGTGGTCTTGTTGATTGCTTGGTCCAGCTCGTTGTGGATTGCGGTGAGCTTGAGCCATTGTTTGGCTACTGGCCTAGATGTTTTGCGTTCTGCTTCTTTTGCGAGTAGTCGTTCGGCGATGGTGAGCGGGCCGAGGATGGTTCGTTCTATGACTTCTGTAGCATTGTCGAGGTCGTAGAGGAACAGTTCCACCCCTCTCTCTTTTAAGGGCTCCACGGCGGCCTCTAGGGCCTTTTGTGAGGACAGCGGGGCTATGCGCGGCAGGGTAGCCGCAGCGGACGGTACGACACCCATCGTTGTCATGATCTTGGTCAGGTAGGCGCGGCGCTGCGTGTCACTAAGAACACCACTGCGGCTCTCTTCGTATCGTTCAGCGATCTCTGCAATGTAGTTGGATATGAGTTCCCATTCTTGGATGTGAATGTGCGGGAGTGTCTTGGGGTCTTGTACGAACGTTCGAATACGAGCGCTGTCTAGATCCTTGCGAATGACGTCGCCCTTCTGTTTGCGGATGGGCTTATGCAGGACGACCTTGCCGACAACGTTGCTGGTTACTTTGTCTTCTCGTGAAGCCCGTGGTGTGGCTTCACGGATGATGGCGAACGTTACGGTGTGCTTTGCCGCCTGATTGATGCGGCGCGCCTTGATTTCCACGTCGTGCGTGTCAGCGACCTGCCATTTAGAGTGGGCCTTCACCCGCTTAATGACGCCAGCAAACATGACCTCTAGGCTGATCTGCCGGGCCCGCAGGATGAGGAGCGGGTCAATATTGAGGTCTTCGACGATCTCTCGAATGTCATCTTCTGAGAGGTCTTGCGTGGGGTTGATGTACACCCCGAGCGCTTGAGCCATGATGCCTCCTAGTAGTAGACGGTGGAGTCTGCGAGCTGGTTGATGTTGGTTGATGAGTGGGCCGACCGTTCAGGCATGGCTGCTGTGACGGGGGTGTGTAGGCGCATCGCTGACCATGTGGCGTCGTTGTAGTCGTAGATGGTTTCATCTCCGAAGAGAACTACATGGTCTTTCTCGGTGGCGAGTGTTGCGGCGACGTCTAATGCTTTTTGGATTTCACTGGTTCCTCGGTGGCGTCGGGTTGTGAACTTGATGAGGTTCTCTGGGTGGCCAAGGTCGAATATTTCCGTGTGGTTCCCGGCGAACGTTATGACCCGGCAGGATTGTTTGCGCGCCTTGGCTACCTCGTTGAGCGCGAGGATGACCCCTTTGGCTTGAACGACTTTCTCGTCTGTCATGGATGATGATTCGTCAAGGATGACCATGAATCCACCCTGCTCGTCCATCTTCTTGCCGGTGGCCCGGTAGTTCTCGATGCGGGATTCGCTGTATCGCTTCCAGAACGTTGGGTCAATGGCTGGTGAGGCCATTTTGATGAGTTCGCTTACTGGCATGTGGATGAGGTCGTTGCCTTCGGCCAGGTAGGTGCGCTCCTGCTTGTGTGCGACTTCGCGTGCCGCCTTGATTAACTGCGGAGCTTTCAAACTGTTTGCTAACTGGATGGCGCTCTTTGATGTAGAGATGCGCAGCATCAATTTCATGGATTCTTCGTCGTCAAGTTGGTCGAGCCACCATGACAGTCCCAGAGATGAGATGATCTTGGATGCTGTGACGAGTGTTGTGGCTGTCGCATGCAGTGCGTCCGAGGTGACTTTCTCATCTATTTGAAATGTGTTTGATTCGTTACCGAATCGCGCCATGAACACGTTTGTTGCGTGTAGTGAGTAGGGGCGGTGTAGTTCGGTGAGTTTCTTGATGAGCCCGAAATGTTCATGTTCCAACAGTCCGGCGATGATGTGCCGGTATTCGAGGGCTTCAGGGGTGACGACATCGGTGAACTCTGGGTTGATCGTGTAGAACACTGCGAACACGTCACGATGGAATGGCGTCCAGTTGTAACCCTCTGGGTCTGGGTTGAGGTGTTGGGTTTGTTTAATGTTGAAAGCGTCCATGATGCTCCTTAGAGAAGTGGGTGCCGAACAGGGTTCTCTATCTGGGAGATAGCCTGCTTGACTCGGTCCTGTATGGATCCGGTGAGCGGATTATGCTTTGGTGCATTAAGCGCCGCTTCCGCGATCACTCGTGCAACATCCTGTCCGTCACTTGCAGGCTCCCACATGGTGTACATGAGTGCTGCAAGATGGTTGGCGGTGATCATTCGGTCTCCGTCGAGCCATGCTTTTGCTTGGAGTACGGGGATGGTGTGCATCCAGCGTCGGTCGCTACGCCCCGGGAGGTCTTTACGAAGCTCATCTAGTGTAATGAGCACAGCATCTGTGACAGTGACGGCAGAGGCCCCTTCTCGGGCCGCTATGACGTCCTGGGGAGACACGGGGGCTACCGTGGTGTCATCGGCTTGCCAGATGGCTAGCAGGCTCTCTACGGGCTTTACGTGAACTCTGAGCAGGAGGCGATCCCATAGCGCTGCGGAGTCCTCTGACGCGAGCGGCTCATTTGATGTACACACTGCCATCTCCAACGGGATGGGATGCTCGCTGCGACCGTCATTTACCTCGATCTTCAGTCGCTCATTCAGTGCGGCCAGCAGATCGTGGCCCACGGCAGGGTTGATCTTGCCAATCTCGTCCAGCATGACCCAGTTCGCTGTCGTGAGGTAGCCGTCATCCCTGCGTAGAAATTTGGACCGCTGGAGCTCCTCGATGTCATACGGGCCAAGGATGGCTTCTGGTGGGCGAGTGGTGGACAGTGCAGCCGTGAACGTTCGGCCCGGGAGGGCTTCCAGTGCTGTGCGTGCAAGACTGGATTTCGCCGTCCCGGGAACCCCGTGCAGGTAGACATGCTGGCGGGTGATGACGCCGAGAATGATTGCTTCGATGGCGTCGCGTCGTTGTGGATATTTTCGGTTGAGTTGATCTTGCAGTGTTCGTAGCGCATTCACGATTACCCCTAGGCCTTAGGTGTGGTTCCTTCTTCTGATCTGGCTTACGGTTGCTGCGGTGATGGGAATGTCATGACGAACACCCTTGTAGCCGCCGAACTCCATGCGTCCATCTGCGGAGGGGAAATGCTCCACTTCGACGATGACCACCCGAGTGGCTCGCAGATGCTCCACGAGCGCCCTGCCTTCAGCGACAGTCCATCCTGCCGCCAATTTCCCGATAGGCCGGATCTCGCTCTGGGAGAGCAGGCCGAGGGATAGGGTGCGTAGGTCCCCGTCCTTCTCGGTAAAGCCGGTGACGATGGCTGAGATTGTTTCCGTGAACTTGAACTTCAGCCAATACTTGGATCGCTGACCGAACTGGTAAGGCGATTGCAGATGCTTTACAACGATGCCCTCCATGCCCTTAGCGCGGGCGGCCTGCCGGGCTTTCTCCAGGTCTGAGTAGGAGTGCAAGGGGCGGATGTACGTGTCCCTCCCGAGCTTGCGTAGAGCCTGTAGGCGGATACCTAGCGCGTTGTTCATTGAGGGGATGTCGAACGGGTAGAACCGGACGACTCTCTGCGGAACTTCGCGGGACATGATGACTTGGGATACCGAGTCCGGGTTCATGTCGTCTGTCATGAGCTCGCCGTCGAGGATGATCTTCGTAGGAAGGCGCCTGCGGGCCTCTTCAACGATCTTTGGGACACGGCTGGTGATGTCTGTACCGTTGCGGCTGTACACGGCCACTTGGGCCCTGTTCTTGTGCAGCATGGCACGATGTCCATCCAACTTGAATTGGGCGATATAGGCGCCGCCATTTAGTTGAGCGAGGCTGTACTGAAATGTTCGCCCAGCGCCGGACGTTGCCGAAGCGAGCATGGGTAGATAGTTCATGGTTTTTCCTTTACAGAGGACGAGTGGACACTCAAAGAATTGAACTCTGACATCAGCGGGGCGGGGCTGACGCTACCAAGGTGCCCTAACCGCTGTGGTAAGCGACAGCACTCGCCTACCACAGCGGGGTCTTAATTACTCAGCCTGACGCTTGCGTGAAGCGTAGAGCGCTACGGCGCCACCGCCGAACAGGAGTGCTGCGAAACCGCCAAGCGCAACATCCTTGAATCCGGTATCTGGAAGAGGCTCGTCGTCACACTTCTTGTGCGACTTCTTTGTCGTCTCCCATTCCTTGGTCACCTCGGTTGTGGAGGCGCCTTCGATCCATGTGTTCGTGGCTTCGTCATACTCGTGAGTGACTGTTGTGGTCTCTTCACGCCACTTTGTGACAGTCACTTCCTTGCCTTCCACGCACTGTGGAGGCTGAACCTCCTTGACCTTCTTGACGGTCACAATGTCGGCTGGCTTCTCGGGTACTGGGGGCGCTTCTGGCTCCAACTTGCAGTGGAGGAACTCGTCCGGGTTGCGGTCCTTGTTGAAGTATTCTGAGTTGTATTGGACCCACTCCACAGTGAAGTCCTTGTCGCCCTTAAGGAGCTTGGCGTACTCGAAATTCAAGACCCCTGATTGAACCTCATCCTTGCTGAGGGGGCGGGACGTTCCGTCCGAGAGGCGAACACCAAGGTTCTTCCATCCAGAGGGGACGTTCAAGTCAACGTAAGCGTTGACCTGGAACTTCTTCCCGTCCTGAACGATGTCCATGTTGATGTGGTCGCCGTTCTTTAGGTCGGCTGCGGTGTACACCTGTGTTGATTCGCAGGTGAGTTGGTGGTCAGGGCCGCCCATGAACAGGCCCGCTGCGAGTGCTAGTTCAAGCATTCTTTGCCCTCTCAATTTCTGTGTAGATGTTTGGTCGTGCAATGCCCGTGGCTTCGGCAAGTTTGATGGCGCTCGTGCCAGCCTCTGAGGCGGTGAGGATTAGTTGGCGCCGCTCCTTGGTGAGTTGCGCCGCCTTCTTCTTCTCGATGTCCAAGATCTTTTGCGCTGTGTCGCGTTGTACGCGAAGCGATGTGATCTTTTGCGCGAGGAGCTCTTCCTCACGCTTGAGGCGAGTGACGTTCCGTTTTGCGGTGTCTATCTGCTCCCTCAAGTCCCTGAGTTCACTAAGGTGTCCCATTACGATGCAACTTTCAGTAGTCGTGGCTTACTGGTTGTTGTGGTCTTGTTCTTGGCTCGGGCGTCTGCTCGCTTTTGTGCTGCGAGTTGCTTCTTCACCTCAGCCTCAAGTGCGGCGCGCAAGTCGTTCTCCGTCTGCGTTCCAGAGTTGACGGTGGATTTGTCACCAACGATGGCGACGGGCTTCTTGTGTGCTGCGATCTTCGCGAGCGCTATCTCCTTCTCGTCGCGTAACACTTCAGGTTTGAAGTCGAGCACCTTCTGCGTGGAGAGGATGGTCTCCGCCATAGAGAGCATGTCGGCGTCCACGGTGAACGATAGATCTGGGGCTTGCACAGCCTCCATGGAGCGCGCTACACGCTCTTGGAGGACTATTACCCCATCGTCGGAAATTAGACGCCACACAGAGGCCTGTGTGCGTGGAGCGTACTTGGTGACAAACGCCAACTCGGGGTGGTTGGCTATCATTTCAGCCAGCACCGCATAGCCCGCCTCCGAGCCGGTGTTTGGCTCAATGAAGTATGCACGCTCGCCAGCGGTGGAATTGAGTTCCACATCCTTGGCGCGGTAGATCTCCGGTGAGATCTTCTTGAACGCTTCGACGCTACTTGCCTTCACCGAGTCAAGCTCGTCTGCTGTGAGGATGGCGTAGCCTCCTTCGGTGGCGTAGGCGCGGGTTGCGTGCATTGGGATGCCTCCGCAGCCGTCACAGACGATCTCTTGGCGAGTTTTGGTGGGGTCGTGCGTCTCGTGGTCACACACGCCGATGGTGGATGATTCTTTGGACTTGCTCTGGGTTGCGCTGGTGACCTTAACGGAGCCTGTGATGAGGCTAAATCCAAAGGGCACAGCCTTGCTGATTGTTGCCATTTTTGATCCTTCGTAGAAGTGAGGTGTTTTCGCAGATCAGGATACGAAAAAGCCAAAAAATCCGTATCTCTGAAAGGTCATTTGATGAGTAGATTTACTATAAACACGTGAACCTACATACTGTCAACACGAACCAGAAAGGCCGTGTTCCTCGTCCCGGAATGTCCAATTTTTCTTGAACGAAAAGTTCCCCCGGCAGGGCTTGAACCTGCCTAGCGTCCTATGCGCGGGGGATGTTGAAACCTAGAGAAGGTCATCCGCCAGTTCTTCTTCGCTCACCTTTTCGAGCGTGAGAAAACGCACGATCATATCCTTCAATATCCCCGGCAGAACGGCCCACTGTGACCAGAAGCCCCTCCGACCATGCTCGGGCAGCGCGGCGAAGGCGAGGACCTCTTGGAAAGCGTCGCGCTCAATGGTGAGCGGGTTCCATAGTCCTCCATGGATCCCGTCATGCCAGACCACGCGGATCTCGATGCGATCATCCTCATCCTCTCCCTCTCCTAGCCACACTCCGACCTCACCATTCTCGGCCAGATAGTTCCTCGTGGAGGCTTCTATCACCCTCATCCGCAGCGCCGTGGCGTCAATGCCCCGAGATCCATCTAGGCTTGAAGTTGCGCGACCTAGGATAGTGTGAACCTTTGCGATGACATCGTTCAGTTCCTCAATGACGCCATGCAGCTCCAAGGGGATTGCGCTGAGCCCGCCAGCAAACCCCTCAAGGGAATCCTTTGCCTGGCCGTCACCGTCGCCCCTGTAGACCTCGAAGTCTCCCAGCATGATCTTCATGTCATCTAGGGTGCCTAGAGTGTCTACATGAACCGTTGGGATGCCGTCGTCGCCTTGAGTGGTGGTTGCCCGGATCTTGCTCACATAGTTGCTCATCGTTCGTTCTCCATTTCGTCGGCTTTGAAGCGCATCGCATCCAAGACTTCTTGGAGCGTTCCGCTTGCGCTCCAGTCCTCGTGAGAGAACTCAAGCGTTGCGGTGAAAGAGTTGTCTTCGCGCATCTCTAGGTAGAGATCCAAGCTCTCGTCCGTCAGCCCCTGTTGGCTGGCCAGGAATGCTTGGATGCGCGGCCACAATTCAGATTCATGGCCCGCTATGTCATCCAGATCAATGATGAATGGACGATCCAGTAGGCGGGGGTGTAGGTGAAACTTTGTTGATGGTGTGAGTGGCACTAGACCTTCTTTCTGGGTAGTTCTTCAAAGTCAAGCGGCGCTTGGCCTAGGTCAAAAAGAGCCCCTTCACTGTCCACTGGGGGCCATGTACTTACGCTCAACTCGCCGCCGTCATACAGGGCGAATATGAGGAGGTTTCCGTTTAGGAGAAAGCCCCGGAGGGTACCCTCTTCGGCAGGTTCGCTCTCCCAGTCCTTTGCGATACAAATTGCGGTTACGCGGGACACGATGGGTAGCGTCTCATACACCCCCGTACTCTCTGGGTTCGCAGAGATGCACCGAAAACTAGATCTCATGGTTTTTTCCTTTTCTGGGCGGGCGTTCGTTACATGATCCCCTCATAGCGCCCAAGCACTTGGACTTGCCCATCACGGGCTGCCCATTCCGTGTTGCCCCCGGAGAAGTGGAAGATCACACGGTCACCGGAGCGCTCAATGGTCTTCACAAACCCGGACGGCAAGAGGTCACCCTCCTCCACGTCTTTAGCGCGTTTTATGACAGAATCCCTGTCGGTGATTAGCGGGGCTGGGTCCACCCTTTGCGCCTGGTACCGCCGTGCATGAAATTCAACCTGATCCCACTGCCCTTGAGTTACGGGCGGGATGAATGACTCCCACACTTCTTCAAGGAGCTCTTGAGTCGGGTTGGTGAGGAAGTCTCTGAAGTCATCTGGAGACCAGATAGTGGCTGGAACTTCCAGCCTACGGCGCACGGTGTCCAGCAGTGCGGCGCGTTGCGCCGGGCTGAGTTCTCTCCCTTGAAGCAGGGTATCAATCTCGTTAACTAGGATTGCGTAGTCGTTCACTGCCGTTCCCCTTTCGTTTGGTTGTGATCTGAAAGTGTGATGAAGTCACTGACGTCCCGGCTAGCCTTGCTCATTGAAGTTCTCCTCTTGGTCGCGACTCACGCTTCTCAACCTCCCTCATGGCGCGGCGTTCCGCTGCCGTCCATCCCGCACGGGCGCGCCCCAGTCGATACGCAACTGCTCATCCTTGCGTAAGCGTTGGGTGAGCGCCAAGTCTTTCCATTGCGCCCCAGTGAGTGACCGTAGCAGTCTCACAGGGACGTCAGCGCCGCCTTCAACGGCGTCCTTGACGTAATTCCACCATTCAGTCTCTGCGGTGAGCCCTGCTGCTTCTTTGCGAGCCTCGGGCAAGGTGAGCTCATACTGCTCTGCGATCTCACGGAACCTGCGATCGCGCCACGATGGATATGTTTCCACGGTCACTTTAGTCTCCTTGGGGTCATTGAGGAATCCCGTGAAGAATCCCTCTAGGGCATCTATTGCCCGCTTGTCAAAGAATGCAATGCGCGCCTTCCCTTCACCCATGGTGTAGGCAGGGGACACTTTGCCGCGTGCAAGCCAGTTAGAAAGGGCGCTCCTTGAGATGTGCAGCCTCTCTGCCACTTCTCCAGCCCTGTAATAGTCGCGCTCTAGGACATCCAGAGCCTCCTGTATGGGGTCCATCGCTTCTCCCTGTTGGTTTGGTGTAGTTTTGGGCAAACATAAAGCCAGCCCCCACATGGAGGCTGGCAACATGATCAACCAAAGAAGTGTCCCTGTACGAACGCGGCTCTCACTTATCGCGCGGCACAGTGTAAGGCGGCCTCCACACGGCCTCTCTCGCCTGAAGACGCGGAAGATCCGACTCTAGCCCCAGGTGCTTATCAATGATGAACTCGCCATCCCCATTCAGGAACCCGATAAGCATCCGATCCAGTTGTGACTTGCTGTGTTGCGGATACCCTCCAGCAGGCCCGGCAAACGGCATCGCGGGAATAGTGGTGATGAGATCACCTTTCCCCGGATGCGAAAGATAGATGCCCACGACATCTTCACCGGCACGGTGTTCTGCGACGATCTGCGCGCCGCGCTGGATCATTCTGTGTGACCATTCAACGCTCATTGTTCACCAGCCCTTCAAAGTGCCCGTACACGGACACGGTATTCATCGCTTGAATCCAGCGGTGCTGCCCATCGTGAATCTTGACAGTCACCCAAGAATCAGAGGCCTGTTCCACCTGTTCGACAAACCCGCAAGTGAGGAGATCTCCCGGAAGAAGATCCTGCGCAAGCTTCTGAATGGCTGTCCCCTCAGTGATAGGAAGAGGCTGTGGTGCGCCCAACTTCCTACCCTCAATGCCTTCCTGCTGGGCCTCTAGGATCTCAGACCAGAACACCTGCTCTTGGCGTTCAAACTTAGCGGTCAACTCTTGGCACAGTGGGCCACCCTCGCCCGGGTCGTGCCACCCGATGCATACAGGGCACTCTTCTGGCATGACTACTCCAATCCTTGCAATGTGTCGTCTGAAGATGTGAGGAAGTTGTTGACATCCTCGGGTGTAGTAAACCATTCCTCATCGAGGTTGGCCTGCCTAAGTTTCGGGGCGGCGTAGAGTCGGTACCCTTCCGGCTCGCCGTTCACGTTCCTATATTCCATTGCCCGGCCAGCATACTTGCCGCCGATAGTGAGGTAGTAGCCTTCACCGAGAGCGCCTTCGCTCCAGCGAACGTCATTCATTGGTTTCTCTTTCCAGTCGGTTGTAGTCTTCCAGGGCGACCTCAAGGTCTTCCAAGAGGGCCATAAGGTCGGGATTAAACCCTTGAGGCAGGGCCGAAGCGATCTCTTGTACGCCGTCCACGCCCATCACGTATACAATTGACCAGACGGCATTTTCTGCAAGGATCCGCTTGAACCCTTGCTCTCGCCGCCTTATCTGTTGGTGGTCCGTGCTATCGGGCATTGATAGCCCCCTTTCTCTCTGGCTGTGGCGCGGCTGCAATCAGAAGTTTCCTTGCAGGCCTTCTTCGCTCCAGTCGTCACCACTCAGAAGTGCATCGTGGCCGCCCCCACCCAGATGGCCTTTCATGTGACCACCAAGGATACGGGCGGAGCGAGGCTTTTCGCCAACGCTGTACTTGTCATAGTAGCCATTACGGTTACGTTCACGAGCTTTCCTTTTGCCCTCTGGAGAGCGAACAGGCCACCGCGCTATGCGATGGCCTGTTTCAAGCTTATGTTTGATTGCGTGCTGTTCGCCGGGAAGTTTTGGGTTGCATCCGGTGATGCAACACCTCCAGCGGTCGGCGTTCTTCACGGTTTCATCTCCATGTCAGATCCCCTTTTCAGTGTTCGTGCGGGTACTCGCGGAACTCACAGAACGCGCACGTTGGGTCAAACTCAAGCGGGCTGCCGTCGTAATCAACCGCATCAGCGTGAGTGTCTACTGTTAGCGCAAAATCACGCCACATGGATTCACTGTGCGCCATAGTTATCCCATTCCTCAGCCGTCATAATGCCCTCGTCAAGGGCGTACTGTTTCGCGGCGGCTTCCATGTTTTCGGCGTAGATCCCACCCATGTACTCATCCGTTTCCAGATCGTGCACGGTGTACACGTCGCCACGTAGCCACATTGCCAGCGGCTCAATGGGTTGATAGCCAAAGTAAGCGATCTCCCACCAGTCGCCCTGCGAATATCCACGCAGAGTGATGACCTTGACGTCAACGTTAAAGAACCGTTTAACAACCTTTTGCGCGAGCTCTATGTTGTGACGGTCAGCAAGTTCCACGAAGGCGCGCATAGCGTCGTGGTCAGAGTTGTAATCCTCCAGTGTTGACGAATGTCCGGATCCCATGAGGTGAAACTCTCCATCCCACCCCCATTCGAGCGGGCACTCTGAAGTCTGGTCGTCCTTAACCTCAAAGCGATCATTGAAAGTGTCAGGGATGACATGAATCCCCTGGGGTGTGTGTTTCATTTTCTTCTCCCGTAATCCTGTTTGCTATTCCCGAATCTTGCCTTCATGGGATGAGACCAAATTGCCCTCATTGGGAAGTTCCGAGATCCGCTGAAGTTCCGCATCCACTTGGGAAGACCTGAGCCACCCCTTAGTGTCCCCAACAACCTCGCCATCAAAGATGGCCGCCACCTCCCACAGGCCACGCTCTCCCCCATAGGTGTACGGGCCCATAATGACGGAACCCTCCCAGCCGTTAGAGAACGCGTACCGGTGCGAGATATTACCATCCCGGCTTGCTGTCGAACTGGATGGCGTGAACCGCGTATTAGGCCGCCTCATGACAAGCTCCAAGCCCCAACAAAGTGCCCGTTGAGGTCATACATAGAGCCACTCACCCGACCCTCTTCCAGCCGTTCGACAACATCCTGAAGAATCCGTGCAACCTCAGCGTTACCGTCATCATCAAAAGCCGCGTTGACGGTCTTCATGGTTAAAACGAACATGATCTTTCCTCACGTTGAAACAACACCCACCGAACAGTGAGTTAGCGCTGCGCCGGGAATCGAACCCGGAACACCTCACCAGAGGCACAGCAACCGCCCCTACGGGGACTTTCAGTAAGAGCTCGAATCGAAGTTAGGCTGGCTCACTTCCAGCGCGTCAGTGAGGCCACAGCGCGGGCACCAATCGAAGTGCTCAAAATATTCATCCCAACCGTCAGACCAGTCGTTAACCAAAAATTCCTGGCCCGTCTTGCTCACCAGAAGATCACAGCGCGTGCAATACACCTCAGCATTTTGCACATCCCACCAATACCCATCACGCCCCAACAGGGCGATAGGGGACGTGTAACCACCGCGAACATCAGCGCCGCCGTGGTACTGGAGCAGAAAAAGATCCTCCCCATACTTACCAACACCCTCGATCGTGACCATCTGGAACGTTTCGTTAAACAACGTCTGATCGTTGTACGTGTTCCAAGTTCGGCACCTTCTGCCCTCACTCTCCGCGAGTTCGGCGGCAAAACTGCGCATGTCCTCAAGGTGTGGCGTGCGAGAGTCAGAGTTCTCCTCCACCCACTTATCAAAGCGTTTCTGCCACTTCTTTGAGTATTCGAACCGCTCCACAAGATAGTGCCACCCGTCAATCCACAGGTAATCAACCACTTCCGGGTGGATCAGTTCGCCATCCTCATCAGTAGCGCCCGTGCACCAGCACCTGAAACGGACACGGGACTCACAGCGCCCCGTCCCGACATGCTCGTGCCCGTCTCGTTCACACCGGCATTCGTCAGTGTCAGAGATTTCAGCACCAGCCTCAGGCCGCGCGGCAAACGCCTCCCAGTCCTTAAACCTCTGGTTCCGCTGCCACGCCCTGCCAAAATCCATTCCAGAGTCAAGGGGGTGAATCCCCGTGTTCTGTCGGAACAGTTCCGTGACCTTACGCGCCGTGCGCAACATGTCCGGGTTTGCTTTGATCTGCTCAATGCTAGGCATGATGTCCTCACTTGTTTGAGTGTGTGTAAGCTGCTCTCACTAATAGCGCATTTTCAGACCATTTGATCTCGCGCCGGAAAGACCTACCTGTGGCAGGTCAGGAAAAGAATTAGGGGAAACACAAAGCCTCACACCTAGCACGGTGTGAGGCAATGAGAGTTACCTAGTCTAAAAGTTCCGGATCGTCCTCTACTTCATCCACCCAGAACACGCGGGGCCACCCGTTACCCTCTCGCAACGTGGCGTTACCTACGCCGGGAACACAATCCTCAAGTTCTGAAAGAACCTGCTGATTGTGAGCGTCCGCTTCCTCAGCGGTCAGATCACCCAAAGCCGCATCACTCGCGAACTCCGCCACGTGATCAGTGAACTCTCGCACCAGATCCATGAAGTAATCCCACGCCTCATCTATAGCGCGGAAACAACCAATCTGCTCAGGATCCTCAGGAAGATAACCCGGCATATTTGAGCCAACGGTAAACATTACTTACCCTCACATTCCATCCACGCATCACGCGGCATAGCAGGATCACACAATTTCAGGCCGCACCCTTTGAGGCCCACAGTTAGCGCGATAACGCCAACAACTAGCACGATAAGAGCCTTACGCCCTTCACTCATTCCAGACCCTTGTAAAAGCTAGTTCTGGCAGTAGCCATTTTGAAGTCTCTAGCCTTGCGCCGTTGTAACGTGCGCTCTTTATCCATAGCGCGGATAACGTGATGCATGATCTTCCCTTCCTGAAGTAACAGCCCTCACCCATAGCGCGGATGAGGGCTGTTTGAATATGTTGTTGTGTTGGCTACTAGTTAGCCAGTTTCATGCGGACAATCTCACCGGCGCGCATCTGACAGACCACCCGGTCACCCACATGGAAGTTAGTTACCGCGTAGCCCACTTGAGCATCAGCCACGGTGCTCACCCGCTTACCATCAATGAGAACCCACCACCTAGGGTTACCATAAGCGCTGTTACGGCGTCTCTCAGACTCTCCCGTGATAGTTCCCACCAGTTCCTTAATACGGCGCGGATTAGGCGCCTTAGGCTGTTTCACGCGCTCCACGCGCCCATCCGCGTAGTGAGTCTCATGGTAGATGTTGCCACCTACAAAATCAGCGTAAACGATCTTTTCATCGTCCACACCTACAACCCACACGCCATGCTTTTCAGCAAACCTAACCGCTTGCTCTTCCCTACTCATAGCCAACTCCCAGACTTGAAGAAACTCTCTACAGTTAGCGCACACCCGGCGCACTTGACACCCCGGGGATAACATCAGCACGCAACCATTCGCGCACCATAAGACTCACCGCGTGAGATTTGAAGAAAGACGGCTCACCACTAATCGGCTGCCTACGATCAACCTTAATCGTGGCAATCCACTGCCCACGCTCATTGCGCTGGAAAGACAAGATACCCACCTCGCCCCGGAAGTACCCCCGCACGGCCTCATCCCTGTGAGTTCGGTGCCAGTGGAATTGCGCACCATCCACCTCGCACCAGTACGCGTGAGCCTCCACATAGGGCATGTAGTGCAAGCCGGAAGACTCGCCTAACACCTCGTACCCATAGAACTCCACGGGTACACCTAGTTGCCGTGATTTTTCGGCGCGCAACTCAATAATCTTGCGCCTAATGGTGGCCTGTGACCAGCGCCCGTCAATGCGGAACACCTCATCGAACCGCAATTCCTGATTCTTGAATACGCCATGCCTACCGCGTAGGATCCAAGTTTTTGCCATGTTTACCGTCACATCCCTTGTGTGTGTTTGTGCCTACACTCATAGCCGGAAAATTCACGGCTGGAGCACTGAAGAAAAAAGACCTACCTGTGGCAGGTCGAAAATTCACGGACTGGGCTCTGAAGATAGAGAGACCCGTGGCGGGGCGTCTGAAGAAAGCCGCGCCCTAGCGCTCATTCTCCCACTTGTAACCGCCATCACCCCATTGGAATCGGGCATACCCTTTGCCGGGTGCTGGTATGGGCGGAACTATATCCGCCCGTGGAAGTTCCATGGGCCGTGGCCGATAGTCTACCCGTACCTTGAGCGCGCGCTTGCGCGCCGTTTGGCCTAATGTGTCCATAGCGTCACCTCGTAGCGTATCTTTGCGCCTATACCTATAGCCATGTTCCAAACATGGCGGCGCGGCTGAAAGTTGCCCACCTATGGCAGGCCACAATTTTTGCACCGCGTGATTTTTGGCGACATGATCGCCTATCACGTGATCGCCGCGTCACTTGAGCGCGCGGCGTTGCGCCTATACCTATAGCCATGTTCCAAACATGGCGGCGTATGCAGTAGGGCACAATAAGCGGGTGCAACCTAGCGCGCGGCGTTGCGCCTATACCTATAGCCATGTTCCAAACATGGCCACATCACGTAATGGTAACGGAAAAAATTCTTAGTTGATACAATGGTTGGTACAAAAAAGCTTAGAATATGGGTTGGTACAAACCTTGGTACAAAGCTTTCACTTGGGCAAAAAAATATTCCCATAGGCTAATGGCCTATGGGAATATTGCTTGCCGTTAACCGCGTGCAAACAATCGCGCGCGGTTAGTTTTGATGCGCTTTGCCGCACCCTTTGAAGCGGCCAATGAGACACGGTTCAACTCCAGCGCGCGCCTATCGGCCTCAATCTTAGGCGCAAGACGCGCTAGGCGCTTTGCCGCGCGCCGCGCGCTATCATCGCGCGCGTCAATGGCAAGTAGCAAAGCGCGCGCGTCAATGTCGCCGCTTATCCCCATAGCGGCATTGATGGCGGCCGCTTCGCTTGGATACATGACCGTACTGTAATGGCGCGCGATCTGTGCAATGTCGCCTATCGTGATGGCGCGCGCCGCGTACATGGCGGACCAAGGTCTAACCGTGTAATGGTGATAATGTCTGCACTCATCAATGGTGTGCACATCAATGGGGAATTTCGCCGTAAAGGCTACTGATTTTTCCCCGTCAGTACTCCATTCTTCCAGCACACTAGGCACGCGCTTTGCTACACGTACGCGCTTGGGCGCGTAGCCTATGCCGGTTGACATACCAGCACCGCCCATATCTGCCACGCGTACGCCATCGGTGCATGTGCACGCGCGCCGATATAGGTGTGGTGTGGTGCAATCTGTGGTTGTAGCATCACGGTCACACCAATATTCGTGGGCTTCCAGCGCGGCAAAAAGTGAGTCTCCGATGGCGTCCACTTCGGCTTGAATATCCGCCACGCATGCGCTACACCCGCGCGCGCTCAAGGTATCGTGTACCGCGCAAGACACTTTGCCATCTACGGCCTGCCACACATCACTGCAAAGCGCGCGCGCGATATACACTGCGGAGATGCCGCCACGCGCGGTATCTCCGATACCGCGCATAATTGCGGACAGGACCAAAGCGCGCGGCACACTTGCCACAGTGGCGCTTTCGACAGCGGATTGAATCACCCCGACGATTCCACGATCTGTGGAATCGTCTACGCGCGCGCCGATCGCTTGCACGTCCAAGTAATCTAGCGATATCTCGCTATCGCGGCGCGCGCCATCACCCGCAATGAGTGAGTCACCGGCGTGAATGCCAGTGACAATGGCAGTAAGTGCGTTAAGTGTCTTGTTTGATGCGCTAGCAAGGTCCCATCTCTGTGCGATGAGATGCGTGGCCACGCTTACGCCATGCTCGGCAATGATCGCGTGGCACTGTGTGAGATCTTTCATGGTGAGTTTTGCGGTCATGGTGACCCACTCCTTTGATTGGGGCGCGCGGCTCATGCCGCGCGCCGGTGGTTGATATGACTAGTCTTCTAGTCCTAGTGTTGTGGCTAGTTTTGCGGATAGCGCTTGCAAGTATTCAAGCCGAGTTCTCACCGACGGTGACAGCATGGCGCGCGGGCCAATGTCTTCGACGGTGTCAAGCGCGCCGGTGATCTGCCAGATTAGGCGATCTAGTTCGTTGCCGTAGGCGCGTAGTTCCTCGGATACGGCCATTACGCGCGCGCCGAAGCGCGGTATCTGAGTTTCGCTTGGTGTAGTCATGCTTTACCCCTTTTAGTGTGCCGACTCTGACAGTACATAGGCGAGTATTCCCATAGCGCTGATTAGCGCTATGGGTGCAAGCGCGAGCGTGCCTACTAGCACTATCAGCCAGTCAGGGAGACTAGCGATCTTCTTACGCGCGGTACCGTAAAAATTAATCATGTATACATGGTATCACATTAGCTAATCGTATACACGCGACTAGCACACAACCAAAAAAAACACAACCAAAATTCACCAAAATCACCCCCCACGATAACCGGCAGACCCGCCAACACCACCAGACCCCACGGCAGCTCCCCGCGCGCACTAGTTAACTTTTTGGGTTTCTAGAATGAAAATCTTGTGGCTGGGTGTTGGTGTCCTGGGTGTTTGTGGTCGTCGATGCTCTGCATCGCTCTAGGATGCACAGAATGGTGTCTGTGGGCTTCGTTGGGGGTTTCTGTGGGTGTTTCCCTATCTCTGATGGTTTGAGGTCGTTAGAGGGGCGTGTAGGGCTTGTATGTGTTTGCGCGAACCGGCACCTTTTTCATTGCCCTTCGTATTGCCAGAGGATGGCGTTGCAGGTTTCGTGGACTGCTCCGATGGTGAGCCCGGTTTTGTGGTTGTGGTGTAGGTGTACGGGGTAGTTGAAGAATCCTGTTGGGAAGAGCTTCCGGTTGATGGGGAGTGCTGCTAGGCGTGGCGGTAGGGGCGCGTCGAGGCGTTCTTTGCAGTACCAGCAGCGGCCTTTTTGTTCGCGGATGTATTGTTCGCGGGTTTGGGGTCTTTGTTGTTGGGTGAGTTGCTTGTAGTTTTTGGGTTCCATGTGGGGCAGTGTATGTGGCTGCTTTTGGGGCGGCAATGTGTGGTTTTTGGGTTGCTGGTGTTTGCGCTGGTGGCGTGACGTTTTCTTTGTGTGATCCGTATTTCTGAACGTGCGTTTGATGTTGCGGTTTCGTTGTTTTGGGTTGGCTGCACGGTGGTGTGTGCCTGCTTGGGGTTGGACGGCATGTGATACAGGTTTCGTGGGTTGTTCATTTCCGCTGGCGGGGACGTGTTTTCCTTGTGTAATCCGTATTTGCAAATGGTCGTTTGATGTTTAGTTTTTGCGCTTTTCTTGATTTTGGGGTGTGTACTGGTTGTGCAGCCCTCTTTAGGTGGGGGTTGCCGGTTATCCGGCCCGTGGGGGTTGGTGACTTTTCGCAGGTCAGAGCGTTGGAGGTTTTCTGATGAGTCTTGTGCAGAGCACTTTCGTCAAACTCAGCACGCCGAGTGGTGATTCGGTGTCTGTCAGTGTGGGCAGTGTGGTTGCTGTTCGTGAGTTGAGTTATGACAGCAGTAAGCATGGCCGGTCGTATGTTTATGCAGGTGGTGAGGGTTTCTTGGTGGTTGAGTCTGTCGCTGAGGTGTTTGACCTGATGCGCACTGCCGTCAGGGGGGTCTCTGAGGGCTCTGTGGAGGCTTCTTCGCGGGATGGCGGTGTGATTGCCCGTGAGGGTGCTACTGAGCCGTTCTATGGGGCTCCTGTGAGTGTTGATCCGATGGCTGTGGCGGAGGTGTTCCGTCCAGGGTCGGGTGATTGGGATTGGTCCCAGGAACTGGAGGATGTCAAGGGTTTGGGGAATGGCTTTGAGGAGCTCGTTGAGGATGTCCAACTCAATGGCGTGAAGGAGCCTGTGTTGTTGGGGGCGGATGGTCGCGTGTGGGATGGGCATCATCGCATTCTTGCGGCGATTGCGTGCGATTTGGAGACGATCCCTGTGGTGTTTAGTGGGGGCGGCAATGACTAGAGCAGAGAGCGCCAAGATGGCTCATAGGGAAGAGGCCCTTGCTTGGCTGGAGCGCAGCTGGAACCGGAACCCTGACGTTGATGCTAAGGAGATGCGCGCTGTTGCGCTCGCTCAAGTTCACGCCACTCTCGAACTTGCCGAGCAGCAGCGGATAGCGAACGTTATTGCTCTCGCGTCGGGGGCGCGAGTTGGGCAGGCGGGGTACGAGTATGGTGCGCGTGAGTATTTGATACGTCGCGACTCTAGGGGGTTGCCGGTCATTGTCCCGGAGGTTGCGGAGGCGCTTGGGATCGAGGTGGAGGATGACTGATTTTGTTTTAGGGCAGCGTGTTCAGTTCACGGACGTGCTAACTCGCGCTGAGGTAACGGGCGGTGAGGCTACACCGTGGGCTGAGGGCGTTCTTGCCGCTCTTGACGTGAAACTATCAGCCCCTCATTACATTCATCACTCCCAGAAGTTCTGGCTCCCCGGCTCGGCATGCAGGGAGTGGCGTGCCTCTGGGGTGTGGGGCGAAAACTCTGTGTCAAAGAGGACCCCGGGCGTCATGTCTGGCGAGGGGGTTATTGTTCGTCGCGTGAAACTCAATTTGGGGTTCACGCTATTGCAGGGCCATGGCGAGCCTTCAGTGTGGATTAATCGTGGTTGTATGCCAGCATTTGAGGTGGCGTTTGATCTGAACCGTAAACCGGTTCTTGTACATTCGAGTATGTTGACTCCTTTGAAGCTCGTTGAGGAGCCTGACGATTGCCCGGCGTGCAGCCTCGAACGAATCCTGCATGACCGCCCGTACTGCTACCTGTGCGCTATCACACGCATCGAAGAATTGGAGAAGAAATGACGCCAACGACTGAGCATGTCCGAGCAGGGTATGTCCTCGGCGCAGTTGCCACTCTTGAAAAACTCGGGATCGAACCACCAGCGGGAACAGTGGACGGGCTGAAGGCCGAGTTCGACCGCTGGTATGCCGAGGAAATCCGTAAAGCCAAAGAGCAGGCATGGGATGAAGGTTTCACGAAGGGTTTCTACAGCGCGCAAGTGCTTCTACTAGATTCTGACGCATGTGAATCGCCAATAAACAACCCCTACATGGGTGGCCTAGATGATTAGGCAGCTCTTTGTGGCCCGTGCGCGACTTCGTATGCGGATTGAGCCTCTTCGCGTGGTAAGGAGGGCGCGGGAAGCTTAGGCGACCGTGCGGGCAGCTTCTATGGCGTTCTACGGCTTCCCACGCAGTGAAGATTTTGATGATCTGGATGATGCTGTGGCTCTCCTTCAGGAGTTGTGGGACATTCTTGATGATTGGCCGGGTGACGGCAATGTTCAACGATTTGAGAGGATGGTGAATCGTGGGCGTGATGGCTGTTCAGATTGTTTTGAATATCCTTAAGGAGGCCCTTGGCTGGCCACTTGCTGTCCTGGAGGAGGAATCATGACCCAGAGGCGCATCACGGGATATAGTGAAGAATGCTGGACCCCAGTACTGTGCCCGGATCACGGTGAGTCAATGCTTCCGCGCGGGAGGGACTCGCCGTTCTGCAATTGTTGTGACAACTATCAAGAGCCGAGCATTAACCCCCGTCACCTATGTGACGAACATGACAGGGCTCGCCAGTACGTGGACAAAGACGGTTGGGATAAGCATTATGACGCTTGCCCGCGATGCAACCCAAAATTGGAGGAATTGTGAGTTATCTTGTCTACCACACCGGCCCCGACGACCTCATCCCTTGCAAAACGTGGGAAGAGGCTGTCAATACGGCAAACGACATAAACACTGAGTACGGGCAGTGGATTAATGCGCCGGAGCGGATATACCCCCTAGTTCCAGCGTGGGCCATCCCATATAGCCAGGAAACCTACGAAGCTCAGTGGAACACCACGCTGGAAGACGAGTTTTGGGAAGATCGGGTTGGATGTTCTTGAGCGGGTTTTCGGGAAGATTGAATTGAAAGGATGAGTGGCCCTCAATGAACGATGTATTCATTAAGAACCATCGCTTAACTTTGGAGTTTGTTGGCGATCGCCTCGTTCTCAACTTTTGGTGCGTTGGGCATCAAGAATGCTGGGCTCAGAGATTATGGAACGAGAAGGGGTTTGATGCCCTGAAGGGGGAGGATGCTGTAATCTTCTCCGATCTGTTCGGTATTCATGAGAAGAACCTTGGGGTGGGCCTTCGCTTGGATCGCAAGGGCGCCGATTCGCATGTTCTTGCAGGCCACCTTAGCCGCAGGTTCGTTGGCCGTAAGGTCGTTGCGGATGGAAATGTTGGGGTGCTTGAGGGTGTATCGCATGATGGCGACGGTTCTATCTTGACTATCCGTGGAGAGGATGGCCAGGCCATGATGATCCCTTTATGGCTCGACTCTTTTGTGACTGTTGTTGGGGGGTCTTACTGGGATGTTCGATGTGGCGGCGATTGCGACCATGACGAAGGCGTCCAGATTTGACCCAAAGCAGAGCGCCAGGAACTTGAAACCAGAACCCCAGGAGCCGGAAAGGAGTGGAACTGAACATGAATGCAAGGACGTACCGCAAGAAACCAGTCGAGATCGAGGCGATCGTTTTCGCGTCGCCGTGGAAGATCGTGCAGGAGTTTGCGCCTGAGATCCGACTCATTAAGCAATCGGGAGGGTGCGGGATCGCGTTCGGAATCATCCCTACGCCTGAAGGCGACATTCGCGCTAACATCGGGGACATGCTCATTCGCGGCGTGGACGGCGTACTCTACCCATGCAATCCTGACGTGTTCGAGCAAATGTATGAGGAAGTAACCAAATGACAGCCCGACCAGCCTACTGCTGCGGGCGGTGTCCAGAACTGTTGCGTGGGGGCCACGACTGCACATGCCTGTATAGCCCCAGGTGTCCAAAATATGTCCACAACCAAATCCTCCGGTTGTGGAGGAAGGTAACTGGAAGATGAGCATTCGCCAAGGCCCCCTGTTCTTGCAGGGGGCCTTTTTGGTCGATTTCCCGGGTAATTGTTCGTCTTTGGAGGTGTGTAGTGATTGCAGTTGCTTCGGGCGCCGTCGTCCAAGTTTCCGGGAGTGGTTCCACGCTGATTCGCAACGCTGGCCCGGGTGATGTGTTGCTGTCTTCTGGCCGGGTGATGGGGCAGGCCAACGGTGATGCAGGGTTCCTGCTGCAGGCCGGTTCGTCTGTTGTTGTGTCGGGTCGCATGTTTGCTAAGGGCGGCTCAGCGAGCTCTGATGTGTATGTCTTGCCGGGCGGGTCTGGGTATTCTGTAGGCTCCGGGGTCGATTGAGCGGGTAGGCGTTAATCGCCTTTGTTAGAGGAGGTAGTCATGGCAGCTCCGACGCTTGTCAAGGGTGTAGACAATGAGCTCTACATCATCAAGGAAGATGGCGCTTGGGAACGGTATTACGGCATTGATGCTTCGCAGGTCACTGATGTGGCTGTGGAGATTGGTGGCGAGTCTAAGACTGTTGCCGAGTGGCTTGAGGATTTGAATGATCGCATCGCTGATTAGCGTGCGTGCGAAAGGCCCCTCACCGTCATGGCGGGGGGCCTTTCTTGTCTGATGGGGTTAAGCATCAGTTCACACTGTAGCATCCAGGTGCTCTTGTTTGTGTGGTTGTCGTGTTGGCGGAGGAGCGTATGAGGGGTCCGCTATGACCATGAGCGTTAGGGATACCCCCATGACTTCGCTCCAGGCTGTTAGATCAGCATATGTGAGGTTTACGAGGCCTTGTTCTGCTTTTTCCCAGTGTCCGGCTTTTGAGCCGGTTCGTGCGTCGAGTGTTTCCAGGGTTATCCAGGATTTTTCTCGGACGTCACGCATGATTGCGTTGAAGTCTAGGAGGTTCCTGCGGGTTTCTTTACTTCCCATTGTTGTCCTTGAATGGGTTTATCTTGCTGATTTCTTTACTGTAGAACTGGAGGCTCGCCCATAGCCTGATTCCTGCTAGGCTGGATACTGTTGCTATAACGCTCCCAAGTAGGGCGTTGTGTGCGATGGCTGCCGCAAATGCCCCACAAATAATGGCGACGAGTGTTGCTGCTTCTGATGTGCGGACGCGTCGGGTTTCTTTGGCGAGGGAGTTTGCGTGCAGGATGGCTTTCATTCCTGCGGCTTCTAGGCAGGCTCCGTGGCCTTGGTAGAGGATTACTCCGCTTTCGGTGAGTCCGCTGAGTTGTTGGATTTGGTAGTTCTCTAGTTGTTCTTTTGTCATGGGCTGTTGGCAGATGCTACAAAGGTTCATTGTGCGTCTTTCTTGGTTCGGAATGCTGGGTTGTTGTAGTCGGGCATGTCTCCTGTTGTTTCGAGGAGTACGCGTAGTGATTTCCAGCCGTTGTAGGCTCTGTGAATGCCTTGTGCGGCGATGCAGTAGTGTTCGAAGGGGCTTGGGTGTGGGGCTTCGAGGAGGCGCTGGTAGAGGTTTCCCGTTGATGGTCCTCGTTTGAGGTAGGACACTCGTGCAGCGGATGTGACGGATTCTTGTGGGTCGTCACTGTATGGCGCGTGTGTTTGGCCCCATTGGAGCTCTTGTGGGGTGTTGTTTGCTAGGGCGAGTTCGATGCCGTGGGCGACGCTGGCGATGCCGTTTTGGGCGCCGTGGTTGAGGTTGGCTCGCTGTTGAATGAGGGATCCCCATTCGGTTGCTGTTGCGATGATGCGGGTGAGCATGAATGGTTCGAGGTAGCGGTTTGCTGTTTCTTTGGCGAATAGTTTGTCTAGGTCTTTGAGTTCTTCTAGTGCCGCTTGCCGTTCCTCGTCTGTCCCGAATACGATGTTGTACGCTCGTTCTTCAGCGCCGGATAGTGTGACGTTGTATGCGTTGAGGATTGTCTGTTGGATGGCGAGGTACAGGCTCAGGTTCATGACGATTTCTACGTTCCTGTCTGTGGATGGCACGTAGTCCTCGGGGGCCATGCCTTTTCCGGCTCTGCCGACAATGCTGGGGATGTAGGGGTTTTCCGCGACTTGGCGGATGAGCTCGTGCGTGGGGATGGCTCGTGACGAGGCGCTGTTGCGTCGGATCATGGAGTGTGTGTTGAACTGGGCTACGAGCGTTTTGGGTAGTTCTAGTTCGAATGTTGTGATGCGGCTGCCGTCTGGGTTGATGCTGTCTTTGATGATGGTGACGGCGTTGACGAGTCGTTCGTCGTATTGTGCTTCCATTGGTTTCTCCTTATTTCTGGTTTGATAGGCGGTCTAGGGCGTGCCCGAGAAGGGGCATGGAGCGCCGCACAATGTCCTTTTGTGCTTCGTGGTATGCAGGAGCCCTGCCGGGTATGCTCCAGGCCGCTAGAACGGCCTCTGCTGGGTCCAGATCATCGTATAGCCTTGGGCGGCTGCTCACTGGTTTGGTTCGCGGCTCCCGGTATCTTGATTTTGATGTCATGGATGTCGTTTTGTGTTCCGTCTTCTTTGACCATGGGTACATGGATTTCCCTCCCTGTGATGTGGTATTCGATTCCGGCGCGCGCGAGTGTTTTCACGGCCTGTGTGAACAGTCTGTGATGCTCTGACAGCCATGACAGTTTGGACGCAGCGTTCGGGTGGTCAAACCAGATGACCGCTTCGCCGGGTAGCGTTTTTATCCTGTGGCCCGCCCTGAAAGCTTGCCCCAGGTGGTCGTATGCTGGCACCCCGGATAGGAGTAGGAGCATGGAGAATTTTACTGACATGGTTTCATGTGATCATGGCTGCCATTCGATGGGTCTACTTCTCATCTTCAAATGACCGTTTGAAACCGTTCCCGGGTTGGCGTGTGCTTGAATGTCTTCATGACTGATTTTATGGAGCGGGCTCGTGAGGTTGCTGGGCTTGCAGAGTGCAAGAAACGCTCTGTTGGTGCCGTTGTTGTATGGCAGGGTGAGGAGATGGGGATTGGGTACAACGGGTATGAGGGAATCTCTTCTCCGGGGTGCCTTGAGGGCGGGTGTCTTCGCGGAGAAAATGGCGGCTCTAAAGAGTTCCCTTGCATCGCTTTGCACGCCGAGGAGCGGGCTGTCATCAAGTCTGGTTTGGCAGCCTGCTCTGGGGCGGACCTGTACGTCACTCACCGCCCTTGCGAGAACTGCCAGCGGTTCTGTTTTGCGGCGGGGATCTCTCAGATTTTCTGGTGTGACCTCGATGGACGTGTTAGAGTTATCTCGTCGTTGTAATGGGCACGGCTTGACAGGCTAAGCGCTTCTGATCTTTCGGCGTAAAGTGCTCCCACAATGGTGGCTTTTCCTTAGGTGCCGCCAGGAGTAACTGTCTGGTAGGCCACGAAGACCCCCACCTCCTTGCGCGGATAGGTGGGGGTCTTCTTTTATTTTGACCAGATGGTCGCTCGTGTTTTTTCACCTATGAGCCTGAGGTCATCAATACTCAGGTAGATGCTTTTGGTGGTGATTGCCAGCATGGGATACTCGGTGGTGGGGCATAGGATTGCTCCTGTCATGTCTCTAACATCTTCCGAAGTGATATAGAACTTGGATGTGCTGATCTTGACTCTTCCTGGTGTTACGCCACCCCGTTGAGCGACGAGCCGGGCCAGCAGGCCTGCCCGAACAAGTTGCGCCGGGGCGTACATCAAGTCGAGTTCGGATCGGTAGATCGTGAGTTTGAACGTTCCTTCCCGATCATGGTCCGGCCCTATGGAGATGGAGTCGTGTCCGATCCGCATTACGTGGCGCTGGTGCTTCTTATACACGCCGTGCAGTTCCTCGCTGATTCCCATGAACTGGTCTTCCAGTAGAGTCACTTCTGCGATGTCCCGGAACGGTACGAGCATGCTGCGCACGATAGGGAAGTCTCCTGCATATATGTCGTGAACAATGTCGCCGCACACGACCGCAGGCAGCGTGATCACCCCTTCTCCAAACCTTGTTGGCCCAAGATTTCCGCGCTCTAAGACTTCTTCAACTACTTCTTCAAATGTTGCCATTGCATGAGCGTCTCACTGCCTGCTTATATGGGTCCATGGCTGACGCTTTGAACGACCGTTTGATGTCACTTTTTCGAAGTGTTTTGCGGAGTGAGTGAGAGTGTGGGTGACATGAAGGAAGAGCCTAGGGTCATCTTTTCGGTGGGCCCGTTATATGCGGGGGTGGCGGTTGATGCGCGGCGTCTACGCCATGGCTTGGTTGAAGTGTCGCGGAAACTATATGTGGGTTGGGGGTTTCGGTTGTGGATTTTTCCTCTGAGGTTTCACCGTCGCGGGATCGAGGCGTAATGCTCTCGAAGGAGGAGCAGGCAGAGTTGTGGGGTCGGGTCGCGGATGGCGACCAGAGGGCCATTGTGGAGCTTGTGGAGGCATATCAGCCGTTGGCTCACGCTATCGCCCGTAAGCAGAACATTCCAGCTCATGTAGACCGTGAGGATTTAACGTCTAATGCGATGCTTGGATTGTTCCAGGCGGTCACTCGCTTTGACCCTACGAAGTCTGACGGTAATTATGCGAGCCATTTTGCCAGCTTTGCCCGTCAGCGCATATCCGGTCAGGTCCTGGATTACATTAAGTCAAATGAGGTTACTTGGGCTCCTCGTGGCGCTTGGAAGGCAATGAAGGCCCGCCATGCTGCGGAGGAGGAGTTGGAGCAGTCGTTGGGGCATAAGCCTAACGAGCACGAGATAGCAGCCCATATGGGTGTGAATGTTAAGGATCTCCCGCGCATTGCGATCCAGGTCCCTATGGCTCCGGCTATCTCGTCAGATGATGATGGAAAGAGCCTGGATACCTTCTCTGACTCGGAGCACGTCGGCAGCACGGTTGAGTTGGATTCGCTCGGAGATTCTCTTGCTCAGGCGATATGTAGGCTCCCTGTGGAGGATCAGGAACTCCTTTCTGTTTTCATTACTAGAAACGTCCCGGCTCTGCGTCGCCCTCCGCATGGCTACACGCAGGAGATGTTCGATGGCGCACTGCTCTCTCTTATGCGTGAACTCAGGGTAGAGTCGATTTCGTCAGCAAGGAGGTGAGACCTATGGCACGTAAGCCACGCAAGGTGGAGACTGGAGTTCTGCATGTTTCGGACGAGGAGTTCGAGGAAAACATGGATGAACTTGAGCAGGCTGTCAAGGATGTTGGTCAGATTGAGGTGGCAGTGCGTCACGGAAACACAATCAGGCTTGTGAAGAAATCACCGAAGGTTACCGTCGAGAAAGGTTCCTAGTATGGATTACGACTACATTTACGGCAAGAAGGCTGAAGCGAAGCGTCGCGATGAGATCGCGAAGGAGAGCGCCCGCGTAGAGGCCGAAGCCAAGAAGGTGGCGGAAGCAGAGGCCAAGGCTAAGGCTAAGGCAGAAGCGGAAGCGGAAGCAGAAGCCAAGAAGGCGACCGAAGCCTCTGGGGAAGTCAAGGTCAAAAAGTAGGCGGTGATCTTACATCTCACAAAAACCCATCCCAGTTCGGGGTGGGTTTTTGTGTGCCCTCGTCGATGTACGGGGTATTCAATAGGCGGGGCGCGGGAGGGTGTTGCAGCATGGAAGGGTTTATGCCCAATGTTGCTGATGTGGGGGGCTGGGGCCTGTTCGTGGCCCTCGTTTTTGTCATCATTTTTGCTGTAATCAAGGGGGCACTGGTCCCCATCGCAACAGTTCGGCAGATGCAAGAAGTCTTCAATCAGGAAATAATGAGAGAGAAGGAGAGGGCTGATGGGTACCGGGAGTCCTCTGAGAACTACCGGGAGTTACTGCAGAAAGTAACTGAAGCTCAAGTTCTAGCCAGTGGTCAGCAAATCGAAACGAACACCCGAGTGCTAGAGGCCCTCCAGAAGGCAGGAGAGGACTCTGATCATGTTTAAGGCAAAGAGGAACATTCTTTCGGGGATTCGCTCGGGGCCGTCTGATGATGAGATGGTTCAAATGCGATCAATGCTGCAGGATTCTCGTGAGGCCATTGCGTCGTACGGTCCGGCGTTGAGTGCTGTGACACAGGCTTCGTTGCGTCAACGTGAGGTTGTGGAGAAGAATCATTTGGCTCCTAGTTTTGCTCGCGCTTTGGGGAGGTCCGTTCCGTGAGTTTCGGTTTCGGATGCTCGGCTACAGCGATTGTGGCGTGGACTGTTTTTCTGGTTGGATATTTTTATGCTTCTCGTGGCGCTTGGGCTTTGTCTGTGACGGGTAATGCGATCATGTTCATGGCGTTGGCGCAGGTGATCACCTCGGCTGTCGTATTGACCGCTCCGCCTTCTATTTTGAGGACTTTTGCGGGGCTCGTGTCTCTCACTAGTGCCGTGATTTTCTTGTTGAGTTTACAGCGCAGCGAAGGCGAGTAGCGGGTTTTAGGTCGATCCCTCGGGGTGTTCATTCACTTCTAGGGATTGGCCTTTTCTTATGACTGCAGCCATTTTGTCTCGCGCCTCGTGGGGCGCGAAGTATGGTGATGGTGACATCACCCTTAGCAACAAGGCGGATGAACTGTTCATTCATCATGCTGCTGCTCACTTCGAGTCGCTGTCTGCGAATGAAGAGATTAAGTACATGCAGATGTTGGAGCGCACTGGGTATCAGCGTTTCGGTGTTGGCATTTCGTACAACGTGGTGGTGTTTCCTTCTGGTCGCGCTTATCGTGGCGTGTCATGGAACCGTCGTGGGACGCACACGGGTGGTCGTAATTCGACTGCTCGTTCTATTTGTTTTGCGGGGAATTTTGAGGAGCAGAAGCCTACTGAGGCTGCGCTTCGTACTGCTGGGCAGATCATTGCTGACATTTCTGGGTCGGCGTTGAAGTCTGGGTTTGCTCTTCGTAAACACCGTGATGTTAAGGCTACGGCGTGCCCCGGAAAGAATTTGGCGGCTCTTGTGCCGTCTCTTTTGACGACGTATGCACCAGATGGCCACTCGGCCCATGTGAAGCCGTCTAAGCCTGCTTCTGCGCCTTCTGAGCCGGTGTCTAAGCCTCAGGTTGACCCTGCTAAGGCTTTGGATGTTGATGGGTCTCGTGGCCCAGCGACGATTAGTCGTTGGCAGTGGGTGATGGGTACGCCTGTTGATGGTGTGATTTCTCGCCCTCGTTCCACTGTTATTGAGGCCGATCAGCATTTCTTGAACAAGAAGGTGTCGGCAGCGAAGATTCGCGAGTTGACGGGCAAGTCGCGCCTTGACGAGGATGCTATCGAGGGTCCAAAGACGATTCGGGTGCGCCAGTGGTACCTGTTCAACATGTATCCGCAGAGCTTTGAGAAGATCATTGGTCGCCCGCATACGACGAAGGATATTGACGGTTCTGCGGGTCCGATCACTACGAGGATTCATCAGCATGCATTGAACGAGGCGAAGAAGGGGCAGGGTGGCTACTGATGTTGGTCATGTTCACCAAGGAGGCGCTAATGCGCGCATTGTGGACGGCGCTGGCTGTGTTTTTGCCGTCCGTTTCGACTGTTGTTGCGGTTGGCGTTGCAGCGGATGTGGTGTTGCAGGTGTTGTCGGGTGTGGCACTGGCTTTTGTGTTTTCGCTATTGACGTCGCTTGCGGATCTTCCTGAGGTTTCGGGCAAAGAGTATGGGCGGTGGAAGGCTGTTGCGTTGCGTGTCCTTCGAACGTTCATTCAGTCGTTCTTGGCTTTGTGTGTTGCCGATCTTGCGTGGGGCAACTTCTCGTGGACGGTTATTGTGCAGGCCGTTGCAGCAACGTTGGTGACGTTGATTCGAACGTATCTTGCGACCCTCCCAGAGCAGGTTACGAAACCCCTCTAGGATGCACGCAAAGCCTCCTCTAAGGCCCTCTGCCGCATGGTAGGGGGCCTTATGTGTGTTCGATGCTGTGCGGCGAGGAAAGGAGCCGCTAATGGCTACGGTTACGTTAGGTCGAGGTGTTCTTCTTTCGGCCAACTTGAACATCACCCAGGGGCAGACGAACGGGTTTTCGTTGCGCTGGCTCCCGGAGGGCGAGGGTAGTGCTGGTCAGGATTTGACGGGGTGGCATGCTCGTTGTCAGGCGCGTCGTCGCCCGGGTGCTGCAGGCGAGGCGTGGTTCACGGTGACGGATGATCCTGACGGTGAGGATGGGTCTATTTTTTTGGGCTCGGACGGTGAGATTAACTTGACGTTAAAGCCTGAGGCGTCTTCTCGGTGGGGCACTGCGAACAAGGTTGGAACGTGGGATCTGGAACTCATTGACCCTTCAGGGACTGTGATTACGTTCGCTCGTGGTGCGGTGACGGTTGATTTGGAGACGACCACGTTTGGGGATGATCTTGATGGCTGATGCGGTTGTTGAGATTGACGGTCTGGATTACCCGACGGTTGTTGTCACCGTTGGGGCTGAGCCTGTTGTGCAAGAGGTTGCTACGGGGCCTCGCGGTGAGCGTGGCCCTCAGGGCCCCTCTCCTTACGAGCTGGCTGCACAGGGCGGCTTCGAGGGCTCTGAGGAGGAGTGGCTGGAGTCTCTTGTTGGCCCTCAGGGTGAGCAGGGTACCCAGGGCGTTCCGGGCCGTGATGGTGTTGACGGCATTGACGGGCAGGATGGCCAGAATGGCTTGTCTGCTTACGAGGTTGCCGTTGAGGCGGGCTTTGAGGGTTCTGAGGATGACTGGCTGGAGTCCTTGGTTGGTGAGCAGGGGGCTCAGGGCGAGCAGGGCCCGCGTGGCCTGCAGGGTGACCAGGGCGTCCCTGGCATTCCTGGAACTGATGGCAAGGATGGCGTGGATGGGCAGGATGGCGCCCCGGGCGCTAATGGCCTGTCTGCTTACGAGGTGGCTCTCTTAGAGGGTTTTGTTGGTGATGAGGCTGCTTGGCTGGCGTCGTTGAAGGGCGCGGACGGGGAGCCGGGACGCGATGGCGCAGACGGAGCGCCGGGGGCTGATGGGGCACCCGGTCAAGACGGCGCGGACGGCCTAGATGGTATTGGTGTCCCGGCTGGCGGAATGACAGGTCAAGTCCTCGCTAAAAACTCTGCTGCCGACTTCGACACGCACTGGATCAACGCGGCAGGTGGTGGGGGAGCATCTGACGCGGATGTTGCCGGTTTCGTGTTGGATGAGGATTCTGATACGCGTGCAGCGTTAGATGGCTTGTATTCGGGTGGATCAGGCAATCTACCTGCGGTTACTGATGAGGGTGATGTCCTCACTGTTGTGGATGGTGAGTGGCGGGGTGCTCCTCCGCAGGGCGGTTCAGGTGGGGGAATGACAACTATCCAGTTGCGGGTTGACCCGGAAGATTTCACGGATGGTGTAGCAGTCATTGATGCTCCTGGTATCGGCTTATCATGTCAGGTCACGCCTGCGTCGCTGGATGATGCTGCACGTTGGGCTGCTGCTGGCTGGTGGGTTACGTCTGACGGTGATTCGTTGACGATCACGGGTGATGCGCCTGATTTGCCGGTATTTGTTGACGTGAATTATTGGGCTGACCAGCCGTCGCAAACTGAGGTTGTGGTTGATTTGACGGCTTCTGTTGATGGTTTCGTGAGTGTCCCGGGAATGGGTGCACGGTCAACGATTGTTTCCCCGAAGTCTCTTGTTGATGCTGCTGTGTGGTCTGCTGCTGGAGCGTTTTTTACGTGGTATGGACCGGGTGTTTTGCGGGTGAACGGTAAGGTTTTCGCTTCGAGTGTTTTCACGGTGATTGTGAGTGTGTTCTGATGGCTGTTATTAATCCGGTTGTTACGGTTCCTGGGTCGTTGTTTACTTTTGGGTTTAATGATACTCAGGTGAGGACGACGACGGCTCGGTCGGGGTATCCTGTGTTGATTTTGCCGCAGGGTATTACTCAGGTTGCTGATTATGAGTTTTGCCCTTACTACAGCAGCTCCAATAGGTATGGGTTTTATCCGTATTGTCGTGGTGTGGTGATCCCTGATTCGGTAACGAGTATAGGCAACAACGCGTTTTATGGTTGGTCGTCTGCTACCTCGCTGGTGATCCCTGATTCGGTAACGAGTATAGGCAACTACGCGTTTTATGGTTGGTCGTCTGCTACCTCGCTGGTGATCCCTGATTCGGTAACGAGTATAGGCAACAACGCGTTTTATGGTTGGTCGTCTGCTACCTCGCTGGTGATCCCTGATTCGGTAACGAGTATAGGCAACTACGCGTTCCAGAACTGGTCGTCGTGCAATGACATTTACTCACACCGGACCACACCAGCAACTGCTGGCACAAGCGCATTCGCTGGCCTAAAAACAGGATGCAGAATCCACGTCCCAGCAGGATCAGCAGCCGCATACCGAGCCGCAACAAACTGGCCCAAAGAACCCGCAGTCACCTACATTGAGGACCTCTAAAATGTTGTTCGATGAAGCCCTACCACTCATCCGAGACGAAATAGGCGGCACACCAGATGACCAAACCCTCGAAGAACACTACGAGACTTTAGGTCACTGGATCCTCGTCAGCATCCGCGTCCTCAAACGCAGGTACGCTGACGCAGCCGGTGGCGGGCAAGAAACCACATCATTCAGCCTTGACGGTGTACTCTCCGTTGGCCTATCAAAAGCGAACCTAGACCAACTATCAAAACAGATAGACCGACTAGAACGCAGGTACCGCGCCGAAACTGCCGTGAACGGTTTCACGCAGTCTAGGATTATCCGGACTGACCGGTGACTTTACCAGATGAGGTGGAGGCACTCTCTACCGCGCTCACTAACGACTTGAAGAAAGTGTGGGAGGCCATCCAAACGGAACTCACCACACTAGAGGACTTACCTTCCGCCTCTGCTGCACGTGAGCACAAACTCCTACGCATTGAAACGCAAATCCGTGAATTATTGGCTCAAGCTGACGATATTGCCGCACAACACATTTTGAACGCGTTAGAGGGCGCATTCACGTTCGGTGCGTTAACAACATATGCGATGGCTGGCGTAATCGTAGAGTCAATCCCTATCGGTGCTGTAGTCGCACTCGCACGAGATACGATGCAGGACATCCTCGCAGCCACTAAGTATGTGGATGAAACCACGAAAACACTGCTACGAGCGATAGCACGTGACGAAATTCTAAACCACGTCACCATCGGGCAAACACCACAGCAAACCGCGAAACATATTCGTGATCTCATGGCTGAGCATCAAGTCCACGCAGTCACATACAAGAACGGTGCGAAGCATGGTTTAGGTTCGTATGCGGAAATGCTTGTCAGGACGAAAACCGCTGAAGCGTACACTGCCGGCACGTTAACCGCTGCGGAAGAACTTGAGATCGGTTTTTGGGAAGTCCTTGACGGCCCAGGCTGTGGCTGGTTATCTCATGATGACCCTGTGAAGGCTGATGGCTTAATCGTCACAACGCAGGAGGCGCGTGAACATCCTATCGCTCACCCTAACTGTCGTAGGGATATGGTTGCTCGCATTGATATTGAAACCTTAGACGATATCGCGGAGGCTGGAAGACTCCCAGATGACGTGTGGGAGGGTTCCAGGGAAGTCGCGTTACAGCAGTGGGGGAACGTGAAAACAACGAGTGAAACCGTGGGGGATACCGTCCGCTCACGGATTGAACAACTCTCGCCTGCTGAAGCCGAGCATAGGCGGTTGATACAGGCTAAAGCATCATAGGGTATGACCGATTTTAGGCTTGACACAGAACCCCGGAAACTCGTGATCGCTGGCGTGGACGTTACCGAGCATGTACGTGCAGTGGACATGTATGCGCAGGAGGGGGAGCCTGCTGAAGTTCAAGTATGGGTGACCAAACCCGGCGTAATTACCGGGGAGGGCATAGTGGTGGTGCACGAACCACCAGACGAAGAAACCATCACGCAGGCGGTCCGCACATTCTTGGAATCCTTGGACGTGAAAACCCTGCAATCCGCTGCTGACGCACTCCCATCAGTGTGGGCTACGAAGCCAGCCGAGAATGTTTTGAAAGTAATCTTGGAGGCTCTCTGATGGATGTGTCTAGGATTTTCGATCAAGCTCGAGGGCTAGTTGATATTGCCGTAAACACTGCTGGGACGCGGGCAACAATGTTCACGCGGGCAAGGTCTGGTTTGGAAGCGTCCGTGGATACTGTCTTGTGGTCTGGGCCGTGTGTGGCCGCGAGCGTGGGGGCCGCGAGCGTGGGGGAAATAATCCCCGGAATCGTCATAAAACCAACGGACTACAAGGTCTTGTGTAAAGCATCAACCCCCACCCCACCAGACGGGTCCATGCTGCGCATTGATCGTTGCAAGAAAACATCATTAATTGGTGTGGAGATGAAACTCGTGGGGAAGGTAGAGGACTCATCTGGCGCTCACCTCACCCTGTTTTACAGGCCACAACCATGATCTTCACCATGAACGTGAACGTTGACGAAGTGCTACGCGGCTATGATCTCGCGGGCGTTAATGTTCGTCGTGCATTAAGTAAAGCGGTGGGGCGGACGGCAGCGCTCATGCAGGCGAGGGTGCGGAAGAACGCGAGTACTGGTTATCACGAGCGCCGTAAAATCAAGTATCGCGGGCACATCCCAGGGACTGGTCCCGGACCGAACGTAGACACTGGGAACTACAAGCGGTCCATCCAAACAGTGCGTGGATTTGAAAACGGTTTCCCATCAGCAATCGTTGGAACGAATGCGCCACAAGCGCGCCGCCTCGAATATGGTTTCCGTGGAACAGATTCAGCAGGCCGGAACTACGACCAGCCACCGTATCCTCACTGGGAACCAGCAGTTAAAGCACTTGAAGGTACTTTCGAGCAGGAAGTGCGTAAAGCGATTGTGGAGGCGTTGAAACGCAATGCTGGAAAATGAACCAATCTTGCAGGCAGTTGCCTCGCATATTAACGATTACACCGACACTGGCAGCCTCGAGTTCACGGCGGTCACGGATCCAGATAATTTCGAAACCGGACTAATCATCGTTGAACCGATCATCTCACCAACTCCCGAATCCCTGACATGGGAGGGCGCATATGATCGAGCTGAAGCCACCGTGCAGGTAACAGTGATAGCGGAAACCCCCACAATAGCGCGACTCGTCGGGGATAAAGTCCGTACAGCCCTTGCAGGGAAAACAGGTAGATCGTACACGCATCCCCTAAAAATTAGTGGACGGACCATATCTTCTGTCACCTCAAATTATGACGGTAGCGTCGATTATGATGCACGCACAGGCCAGTGGACGGAACGCTACACCATCCAATTCCAGTGATACCCCCGCGCACATAATGTGAGGTGACCAGCCAGCCTGCTGGACTCCCATCGTTGGAGAGCGAAATCCACGCGGATTGGACTCCCAAAGTGATTCACATTATCCATCCGGGACTGCCGCCCGCTCCTGCATCCAAGCAGACTGAAGCGGCATTTACCCGTGTATTTAAGCCCAAGGGCTGGGTGCAGATCACCGAAACTGACGCTGCCGAACATAACCGGTGCATCAGCGAAGGTAAGCCATCTACTGTCCTTGCACGCCTCGCGAAGAAGGAGGCCAAATAATGGCTATTTTCATGCTTCGCGGTCGCGGTTACGCGTACTGGTGCCCTACTGTTGCTGACCTGACGAAACCCACTCCAGCTGAGATCGGTGCAGGTGAGGATTTGACTCCTGCGATCACTGCGATTCAGGGTCTTGAACCTCAGTCAAACAAGATTAACGTTCCCGTGTGGAAGCATAAGCAGGAACTTCAGATCGACGGTCCGCAAACATTCCAGGATGTGACCATCACCCTCGTTGAAGATGATGGTGAAGGAACTGACTCGGATGCTACCGCACGTCAGGATGCTTTGGAAACTCTCGAAGAGGGTGCGGAAGGCGTTCTGGTGATGAACCGTAACTCCACTTCCGGTCCTGCGAATGGTGACCGCACATTTTCGCTTCCAGCGGTTGTTGGTTCGCAGCAGCCTCAATGGTCTTTGGATGCGTCTGCCGCTACCACGGTTATTGCTTTGTCGCCGTCTGGTGCTTTGACTCCGGGGACTGTAACAACCCCAGCAGGATAATCGCGTGGGGGCGGAATCGATAGTGGTTCCGCCCCTTGCGTTCCTTACCCAACCGTTTTTGATGCCTGTGGAGGCACTCGTGTCTATTCCTGTGAAGAAACCCCGCACGTACTATGCGCCAATCATCCTTGACCCTGATGTTGAGGTTGAGTACAAGAAAATCCAGCAGCAGGCATTCGATGATCAGGAACGCCGCCTGACAACGTTTAAGCACCGTGTGGAGAATGCGCGTGCGCGTTTCCTTGACCCTGTGGAAGCTGAAGCGGAAGTCCAAAAGATTATCGCTGAGGACACTACCGCGAATGAAGTGTGGTCTGCGAAGTGTGTGGAAGCGAAAAAGTTGCTTGATGAGGCGACACACAAGTTCGTTTTCCGCAGTATTGGCCGTAAAAAGTTCGCGGAATTAATGGATGCTAACCCGCCTCGTGAAGAGGACATTGCCGAGTGGGATAACGCTGATGATCGCACGCTCCCTGCTGCAGTTAACGAGTTGGGTTTCGCGAAGGACCTTATCGCTGCAGCATCCGTAAGCCCTCGCCTATCTCGCGATGACGTGGAGGGCATGTTTGATGACCCTGCATGGAATACCAGCGAGCTGACTCTCCTGTATGTTGTGGCACGCAACGCACAACTAAACGTGTGACCATGCGTGTACAGGCGCTTTCCCCAGCAGAGCGGGCACGGTTCCGGTTAACCCATGATCTAAAGGACCGGGAATCGTATGCTGTTGACCTTATCGCTACCGTGTGCCGTGTTGACGTGGTTGATGCGCAAAGGTTTTGGGATAACACGTCTGTTGGGGAAGCGTACACGCTGTTAACGCAGTGTGAAGCCGTTTTAACGCGGGACACTATTAGCGAATACGTGGACGTGCTGCATGAGGATGCTTTCCTTTCCTCGATTATGCGCGTGTGCGAGCACTATCGGATTGGTTTCAGTGACTTCGCATTGTGGTCTGACGTTGACCAGAATTTGGCTCTCGCGTATTTCCTTGAATCCAGGGATACATGCCCCGGCTGTGGTTTACCGAAACGCCTACGTAAGCAGTTAATCCATTTATCGTCTGAGCAGTGCATTCACTGTCAAGAATTAAAAGAAGCGCAAGACTCCATCCCTGACGAGATTCGTGGGCACACGCATATCGTCATTAAACCTTCGGAGCCATAATGAGCGACTTCACTTTATCGACTCTTATCACTGCTGATGACACGTCCTTGGTGCGTGCCCTCGCGTCGTCGCGTGAGCAAGTGCGCTTGTTTGGGTCTGAAGTTAATTCTTCAGTGGGTAAGTCCTCGCAGGCGGTTGGTAAGCAGTTGCCTGCTGACTTTGATCGTGCAGGCAGGGCTGCAGAGAAGTTTGGTTCTCAAACCCGTAAAGGCATGCGGGAAGCTGAGGCGGCTGCTGAGGATCTCGCTACGCGTGGTGGACGGTCGATGTCCTCGTTCGCGGGGATTATTGGCCGTTTCGCTGGGCCTACGAGTATCGCTGCGCTGGCAGTGCAAATCGGAAAGACCGGTATTGGGTTCCAGGATTTCACGGCCCGCAATGAGATGGCTTTCGAGTCGATGTTGGGTTCTGCTGAAGCCGCTAAATCGTATATGGCTGACGTACTCGCTTTCGCTAAGCAAACCCCGTTTTCGTTCCCTGAGTTAACGCAGTCCGCTCAACAGATGATTTCGTTTGGTGTGGATTCAAAGAACGTTATCGGTATCCTGCGTGACCTTGGCGATGCTGCCGTGGGCGCTGGTGGTGGTATCGAAGAAGTGAAGGGTCTCGCTACCGTTATTGGGCAGATTAGCGCTAAAGGCCGCCTACAGAATGAGGAGATCCTGCAACTCGCGGAGCGTGGAATCCCAGCTTTGCGTGTCCTCGCGAATCAGGCCGGCCTGACGACTGCAGAATATCAAAAGCAGGTGACCGCCGGTGCGGTGTCCTCAGAGCAGGCGATCTCTAACCTCACGAAGGGATTGCGTGAGGGCACTAATGGTGTGAATGGTATGACCGCAGCATATGGCGGTTTGATGGAGAAGCAGAAGGAATCTGGGATCTTCTCATCGAACTGGGATTCCATTAAGTCGGGGTTCCGTAACATGTCTGCCGCGATCACGGAATCGTTGCTGCCGATACTACTGGATTTGATGGATAGCCTGCAGGAGGTTATGAAGTTTATTTCCACTCTTGCCGGGTTCTTCAACAGCCTGCCGGGTCCGCTGAAAACGGCGACGGTCGCGTTTGTTGCGTTTACTGCCGCTAACCGTCTTTTCGGTAACGCGTCCGAGCGGGCTGTTCTTGGTGTGGGTAAATTTATTTCCTCGATGCGGTCCCTATACCTCGAGCAGGTTAAAGCGAAGGGTGGAATGGTTTTCAATGGGTCTGGTGCTCACGCGGCAGATAACTTTGGGCGTACTGTAGCGACTGCTGGGACGCGAGCGAAAGCTGGTTTCGCGGTAATGACGGCTGGCGCGAAGGGTGCCACATCAGCGCTCTTGGGTGTATTTGGTGGGCCTGTTGGCCTCGCAGTGACGGGTGGTCTTGCCCTGATTACGGCGGGCATGTCCGCGCATTCGAAGGAAGTGGAAGCGGCTAAAGCGCGCCTTGAAGAGTATAAGGCGACTCTCGATGAGACTACTGGTGCTATCACGGAGAATACTCGTGAATGGGCGAAAAACCAGTTACTCACTGAAGCGAAGGGCGGGCAAACTTTCGGTCTTGGTGGGACCACGGCGACCCTGCTGGAGGACACGAAAGCATGGGGGTTGTCTGTCGCGGATATGCAGACAGCATTGGAAGGAAACGTTGACACTGCGAAAGAGTTGATGGCGCAGGTTAAGCAGATCGTTGACACGAACTGGGGGCCTGATGCTGCCTATGATCCTTCACGTGCGGACAAGAACCTTGACTCGTATGAGCGGATCATGGAGCGATTGCAAGGGATCGTCAAAGACCAGGAGAAACTGAATAAGGAGAAGCAGCAGCAAGCGGAGATTGACGCTGCTATTGAAGAGAAGGAAGCCCGCCGACCTAAATCCGTGTGGGAGTTAGCGGACGCGTACCGGGCTGCTCACAATCAGTTTAATTCGTTCACTGAGGATCAGCAGAAAGCCGTTGATAAGTATGCGCAAGGTTTCAGTGATGCGTTTTCTACGGCGTTTTCTACGGTGTCTGGGTTTAAGGCCGTTCAGGTCACCACGGATGAGTACGCTTCAGCTCAGGAGAGGCTCGCGGACGCTACCGCGAAGGTGAAGGATGCTCAGGCCGCGCAAAACCGGTTAGGTGATTTGCGTACTACGTCGAAGCAGCGTGCTGACGCGGCTAAAGCGGTCACGGATGCGGTGAAAGGTCAATCGGATGCGTACCGTGTGCTGAATGATTTGCGGTCGAAGGACCGGCCAGTCTCGGATCAGATGACGGATTATTACAAGAACACGTTGAAGGACGCGAAAAAGTTTTCAGAGGACCTGCAATCCTTGATCTCTAAGGGTTTGGATCCGAAACTCATTGAGGACCTGATTAAAAAGGGTCCTGAAGCTGCTGCGCCTGAAATGAAAGCGTTCCTGTCCACTAACGGTGATGCGTTGATTCAGATGGCGAATGATACGGAGGAAACGCTCAAGGGTTTGAATGGTCGAGTTGTTGAGAATGCCAGACTGTCTGCTATCGCTATGAACTCTGATCTCGCGTCTATCGCGGAGGACTTACCGCTTGCTTTGCAGATCGCCGCGCAAAAGGGTTCTAACGAATCGATGAGTGGCGTTGATTTGGCGAAAATGTTGGGTGTTGATTATGAGGAAGTGAAACGCACCGCAGCCGAATTCGGGCAGGACTGGGTGAAAACCGCGGAGGAAGAAGCCGCGAGTAAGCCGATCCAACCGAATATGTTTGCGAACCCTAAATGGTCGCTCGGTGACTACGATACGGCTGACGAATATTTGGAGAAGCAATCTGACGGTGCAACCATTACGCCGCAGATTCTTATTGACCCAGTGTATGGGATTACGACGACACCGGAAGAGTATTTGCGCGCCCACAAGAATGACCCTACGACATTGACGCGTAAGCAGTCACCGTGGCAGCGTGCCCTCGCTAACAGGTCATTCTGGACGGGTGGAATGCTTCCCGGTTACACGCCAGGAAGGGACGTGCACCAGTTCTACAGTCCTACGGGTGGGATATTGAACCTGTCTGGCGGGGAACCGATCATGCGCCCAGAATTCGGTGCCGCACTTGGTGGGAAGCGTGGCGTGGACTACTTCAACCGCCTTGCCATGAATGGTGGCGTTGCAGCTGTCCGTAACGCATTGTTTAAGCCGATGGGTTCCCAATCGTTTGCTACTGGCGGGGTTTTTGGTACGCCATCTGTTGTAGAGGTCCCCGTAACATCGCGGGTAGAGCACCATGGCACAACGATTGTTGAAAAGGTGATCGCGAACGATCCACTCGAATTTGATCGTGCGATTAAGGCTGAGCGGAAGAACAGGAACGCATTCGGATGACCGATCAAATTAGTTTGAGTGCTAGCGTTTCCCGGCCTACTACACCGTTAAACCTCACTGAGAATGGGGTTTACGATGTGGTGGAATACGCTTCCGGTGGTGTGACGTGGAGGCGCACAGCGGTTGAGGGGAAGTATCAGCGGGGCCGCCGCCTATTAAACGTGCAAGCGGATACGGTCACTGATTCCTTGGTAATGCGCGTGTACGGGACGACTTGGGCGCTCGTGAATAACCGTTTACAAACCTTGTTGGAAACGTTCTCGCAACTTTCCTACGATTTGACGATCATCGAAGCAGGGGTTTCCCGCACGGTTGCGTGCGAGCCAGCAGATATGCATGACGCTGATACTGCACGTCGTAAAGCCTTGATGTTTGGGCACGGTGGCTTGTTTATGCGTGAAGTGTTGTTTTCTATTCCTCGTGACCCGCAACTCAAGAATGGGGCAATGTAAATGTTTACCACAGATTTCCTGACAGTGGTCGCGCAAAGCGTTTTCGGGTCTGAGCATTCAACTTTGCTACCGGATTCTTGGTGGCTGACGTTCAATGATGAGGATGGGGAGGAACTCACAGCCCGCGTCGAAGTTCCTAACACGGATGACATGTGGGAACCCACCATTAACGGTATCGCTAACGCTGACGACATTATCGTTACAGCAGGTGATGATTACACGATCCATTCAGTGAGTTTGTGGACAGCTGAAACGGATGGTGTGGAGGCCGTGAAAATCGTTCTGCCAGCACCTATTGAGGTTGCATCAGAATCCACGATCCTGTTTGCTCCCGGTGATTTCGTTGTGGTTGTCGCATGAACATTGAAGGGCTTATTAACTTTACGTTCACTGCTAGCCTCACGGTGGAGGAACCATATACTCCACCGGAGGTCCCAGATTTGCCGGCTGGCGGTTCTGCTACACCACCGGAGCCACCTGAACCGTCCGCGCCTATCGGGTATCGCGTCCAATCGATACGGCGGGTATCTGAGATCATGCCTGCACCGTCCTTGTCTGGCGGTTTTCCATCGAACTGGGTTCCGTCGAGTACCGTTCAGGCTGATGTTGGCCGCCTGCAGATCATTGTTGGTGGCGTGGATGTGACGTTCTTCCGCAATGCGGAAACACCGTTCCCTACATGGGATAGGGCTGAACCGTTCGGGTCTAAATCCGCGTCTATCGCCCTACCTCAGATAACTGGTTTCGATTCCCTTGGTGTAGGGGATCTTGCTTGGTGTGTGAAGGGTGCGAGCGCTGAAATCCGGTTGATCAGACCAGATAACTCGAAACTCAGTTTGTTCTACGGGTTCATTTCGGAGGCAGACGTTTCAGAGGACACTGGCGTTTTCACTCTGCAATGCCACGGTGTCCTATACCAAGGCGACTTGCAGTTGATGAAGCCACCATTCGTGTTAACTCCAGCTGATGCGGGTACCGTCATCCCTCAAGCGTTGAACGCCGTTGTTGGCCGGCGTTACGGTTCTACTGCTACCGTGAAAACTGGTGTGAAGGTTGGTCGTACAGCATCATGGGATCCGATCCTTACATCGTGGATTATGGGGCATCTCGCCACTCTGATTACGGGTGGCCGACAGTGGACTGTCCAATGCGATAGGGCAACCCCGGTTATGGCGCGTAAGAACCTCACCACGGTTGATGCGACCGTCAGGTTAGGGCAGCGTGGCATCCAAATTGATTTGCAATCGGATCTGACGCAGGAGCCAAACGCGATTTACGGTGAAGGTATCCGTGATGATGGTGGACGCTGGCGCAACGCGAAATACCCTAACTGGCGTGCTGACGATACGCCCCCATACCCTATTGATCCTTCACGGTCCATCCTTGTGGGTGACACTGACGGGTCCACGAATGGTGGTGTGAGCCTGTGGCAGGCTCGTGTGGGTGCGAAGGTTACAGGGAAGTTCACGCAATCTGACCGTACTATCCTCATGCGGTTGCAAGGCCGTGCGGGGATTCAAGTTGATGGGGCGCTCGGTCCCCAATCGTGGGCGGCATCATTCGGTACTGGCTCGAATACTGGGTCCCTGGATTCTGCGTGGATCGCACCCCTCGCGGCAATCCCGCAGGTTACTCCTAACCGGTATAACTCGGATGGGGAAATCATTGGCGCTAACAGCGCGTATGACCCTGACGTGATTCGTGTGGAAACGTTTATCAACTTCGGTTCTGGTGTCACGAAAGCACAAGCGGTCACGGCTGCTGAGCAGATGCTCGCACGCGACGCTACCGAGGGGTGGGTAGGTAATATTCGTTTCACACTCGATCCGAATGAAGGGTCGAAGTATGAGTTGATTCGTGAAGGAAACAACATTCGCGTCAACTCATTCAAAGGCGGCTCAATTACCGCGCATATCGTGTCCGTTGAATATTCCGAGGACACTGTCACAGCGACGGTGGACACGAAAGCCAGGGATTACCCCACACTGGCTGCGATCCTTGAACGTGACCGTCAAGCACAGGACCCAGCCCGCTCGTATAGGCGGTCTAATAAATCGTCTGCTGCCACGTCAGAGCGTGCTACGTGGGATGCGGAATCACCGGGTGGTATTGTCCCTAAGCTCGCGTTGTTTAACCGGTTGTGGACGGTCCTGCGTATACCTGTTGCGCAGTATGGGGAGATCGTTAGAACACAATTCACCACTAGTCCTGCACGCCCGTTCTCGATTGCCGTGTTTGACCGGCCTATCACTGCTGCAACCCTACTATCGGTAGTGGGAAATCCATTGTCAGCGGATGAGAATCCATGGCAAAACCATGCAGACCGGTTAGAGAAACTCGGACTCTTACAAGCGTGGGGATGGAACTTACAGCCAGCCGGCTACTATCCGAAAGAGTATTCAAACCCATCAGGTAACGAAACCCCGCCGCCTGTCACTGGACGGATGATTGATGACGGGTCGTGGACGTATGCGTCAACGAAACCGCCTTGGTTGTGGGTTGCAATGATCGCGGAAGGGTCTTGCCAGATTAGCGGCAGGTTCTGGCATGGTGTTTCATAATGGCGATTAGCATTCCTGGTAGAGCACCTGATTACGGTTTACAACTCCCACCACAGGGCGTGTACTCCGGGGATATCGAAGATTTCAGTATCCCCGTTGGTGGGGGAGTGAATATCACCCGCTATCCGACAACAGATGCGATGTGGGTTGAGGGAGGCGCATACGGGGATTACCTCCGCGCATCAGGTTTCGCTCCATCCATGTTTTACAAGGACCCAGATGCGCCTGCACCAGCGAGCAGCCCTGGCGTTGTGACGATGCGCATTGTCTCAACTCTCGCTGACTATTCATTCGGGTGGATAGGCGGAGGATGGGCACTGTATTTCACGGACGCTGACTGGAATTACGGGACAATCACCTATCTGGAACCAAACAATTCGGCTTCTCCACGCGTGTACAGGTTCATTGTGTCCTACATGGATGTTAATGAATCCTTGTATTTCCAAGACCCGCAAAACGATATTCGATTAACTTTCTCTCAAGTTCCGGGTGGGGAAACTGAGATCCGCCTTGCAAGCAGTGGAGTACCAACTAGTGGGCCGTTAGAAGATTCTGGGTATCAATTCCCGCTGATCCAAGCACCGCTATCGAATTTTGTTCACGCTGGTATGACCGCATACCCGCAGATCACTGGTTTTGGCTTATACGCCTTCGATATTTGGAATGGCAGTGGAGTAAAACCAGCGTCGTTCATGTCTTTGCGGCAGCGTCAAACCCTCACTGCAAACACCGGGTCATGGCCTTTACGTCAGAAACAAAATGGGGGAGCATCTGGGTCATGGCCGCTACGCCAACGATAGTCATACACTAAGCCTGAAAATTGAGGCACCACGATAACCGGACTGTGGACCCCTAGCGGATAGAGAACCTACCCGCTAGGGGTCTTTTTCATGCCCTCCACCGATCCATTGCTAGAGGCCATCCAATCCGTACGTGATGACGTGCGCGCTAACCATGAAGCCCTTACACGCCGTCTAGAGCAGATGGTTTCGAAGGACACTCACGAAGCTGAAGTGCGTCGAATTGATGCGGAATTAGTTTCACAGAAACGCGCTTTCGATTCGCACGTGCAAGTGTATGCGCAATCTCAAGCGGAATTGAAACGCCAAGTCGTTGACGGTGATCAACAGATTTTGCAGCGCCTCGCTGACTATCAGTCACACCAGTCAGAAAAAGATGAAGAACGGGCAGCATCAGCGAAGTCTGACCGGCATTGGCTATTGGGGTGGATGGCTTCGCTGGCGGGTGTTTTCGTGGCCGCTGCGGCTTTCCTGAGCCGTTTCTTTTAGAGGGAAAGGCAATAATCATGACTTTCAAGGATCGTTTCATTAGCGTGAATCATGGCGGGCAGCGCACCCAAACAGATGGTGTTGTAATGCATTCCACGGGTTCGCGTGCTCAAACTTCACAGTACGGTTGGTTTTCTAACCCTGCTGCTCAGGCTTCATCTCATTCGCACGTCGATAATGCTGGTGAAGGTGAACGCTACTTGCCTGATGACACCGTTTGTTGGGCGAATGGTGCAGGGAATTATCGTCTTATGGCTATTGAAACCCAGGGTGACGGCACGGAACCTTGGACTGCCGCCCAATTGGAATCTATCGCGCAAGAGGTCGCTCGCTTGCACGTGAAGTATGGGTTCCCGTTGCGTTTGATGGAGTCCTCAAAGAAAACAGAGAAGGGCATCGGCTACCACCGTTTGGGGGTTCCCCGCTCGAAGTGGGGGGTTGGCGTGTGGTTGATCGCTGGTGGTGAGAAGTGGTCCTCAGCGGTTGGGAAGATTTGCCCCGGTGACCCGCGTATCAAGCAAATGCCGGAACTGTTGGATCGTGTGAAGGAAATCGTTGGGGATAAAACCCCAACTGTTGTTCCCGCGAAGGTCGCTAACCCTAAGCCGGTGAAGGTGAAGAAAGTCACCGTGTATTCACGCGGGTCGAAGGGCGCGAAGGTTAAAGACCTGCAGCGTCAGTTGAATGCGTGCTTCCCAGCTTATCGGCAAACAGTCACTGTAGGTCGTGGCCGTCTTCTTGTTGTTGATGGGTCGTATGGTCCCGCAACTGAGGCGTGGGTGCGCGAATTCCAGCGTCGTGCAGGTCTTGTTGTAGACGGTGTTTGCGGTCCGCTTACGCAGGCTGCTTTGGCTAAGTACGGGATCAACCTTTAGGAGAGATCATGAATAATTCGAAGTTCGCTTCGAAAGCGTTTTGGACTGACACGATGGATCGTGTTATCGCGTCGTTCGCGCAAGGTTTGTTGGGTTCTGCAGGATTGGATTCCACGGGTCTTGTGGATGTGGGGTGGTCTGGCGTGTTTTCTCTCGCCGGATCGTATGCGTTGCTTTCTCTGCTGACCTCTGTTGCTGTGCGTGGTGGAGCATCCCAGGGTGAGTGAACCAACTGCGATTGAGTTGGTGCGGTCAGCGACAAGAGCGCATCAGGCTGAAGCTGAGGTGGATGGTGTGGTCACATCGTCCATTCTCGTTTACGAGGTTGCGAAGTCTCGTTTGATGGGTATGCTCGCGGACTCTGAGGAATAAAAAGTGGCCCCAACCTGCAAGTAATCCTTGTGGGTTGGGGCCATCCTTTGCGTTTAGTTGTTTTGTGCGTGCTTAGCAACGATCTCCCAGAACCGGTTTTCATCTTCTATGATGCTGTACCCGCTAGCGTCTGTGGTGAGGGCTTCGTCTGCGATTGCTTCGATGTCGTGCTGGTCAGCGTATTCGCCGAGAGTAGAGGTGATTTCGCGGATTGCGTCCTGGCGGCTGGTGAAGTTGATGTCCATTTCGTGTGCCTTCTTTCTAAGGCTTGTGGTCTGGGACCGTTTCCCTTGACCTTGTATAACCATAGTACCCCATAAAAATAAGGGGTGCAAGTGGTGGAGGGTGAAAGATTCACAATGTCGAGCTTACTGCTGTGCCAGGTCATTAATGAGTGCCTCTATCTCGGCTTTACGCTTCTCAGCGACAGCGAGCAGGTCGGCAGGCACACCGTAAGGGATCAGGGAAGCACCGGACTCCCATTTGCGGATAGTGTCCGCGCGCTGTGAGCGGCCGGTGGCCTCTTCGAGTGCGTTAGATAGGTCTGCGACGCTGAGACCAATGGCGGCGCGTGCAGCTCGGAATTGCTCTGGTGTCATGCGCTCGGTCATGTCGAAGGCCACGAGGACGAGATCGGTGGCGACGGGCAGGAAGGGCCCGTAGGGTGCTGCGGATTTCCGCCAGCGTGCGTCGCTGAGGTACACGAAATTGCATAGTCGCCAGTCCACTGCGATTTCTTCGCGCCAGCCCTTACTGCCGTTCTTGTGGGTTTTGACGAAGCCATACTTTTCCCGGATTCCCCTGAGTGCTTCCACGTGCTTTTCTTCTAGGGCTTCGACGGGCACCCACACCAAGTCTTCTGGTGTCAGGTCTGCAATCTCGTCAGCAGCGTCTGCGTAGGCAGTAACCGCACGAGACTCCAAGCTTGTGAGGCGTACCTGCTCGGGGACTGTGATCTCAGCGTCAGGGAAGCCTACGACCTCGGTGCCTTCCTCGCGTATCAGCGCGATACCAGCGTGGCCCTGCTCGGTGAAATGCTCGATGGAGTAGACCCTACCCATGACGCCTTGAGGGCTTGTCGTGATCATGCCGGGAGTGATCTTGGAGAATGTGGTTTTCATGATGTGCTCTTTTCTTAGGTGTGTGGGGTGATAGTGGCGGGGCCGAAGCCCCGCCTGGGTGAGGGCTAGTTGTTTTCCACCGTGATCACAAGGCGGTTGCCGGAACCGTTTTCAAGGATCAGTGCGCCAATCCCAGTGTTATCGGAAGCGAGGCGGTAGCCCTGACCACTAAAGAGTCGGCGGGTGCCACGAACTGCAGCGTTGTGAGTCTTGGCTGACCACCCGATGATGCGCTCGCCGCCGTTAATGGAGAAGTATCCGGTGAAGCCCTGCATGGTGTCCCCCCGTGGAGTTTTGGCCGCCCCCTGTGGGCTTGCCGTTGATAAAAGCATACCCCATAAAATTGTGGGGTGCAAACGTTTGGGGGTGAAAGATTCACAATATCGATGGCCGCTGCTACACTCACAATTACGCCCGTCGCTGGGTTCCCCGCCAACGCGGGGATGTTCCGTTTTGACAGTCCACTCTCGCGCAAGCACCGGACTTACACCCGCCATGCGGGTCACAGGAGCCACACCCAGCGGCGGGCTTTCTTCTTCCCCGACATTGCAAGAGGGACCGGGTGAAAAAACTCAACCCCCACACATTGAACCCAACAATTCAACGCATCAACCGCACACGCCTACGGACCGCAGCCCACAACAACTCATCAAAACGACGCACCCGAGGCTCAGACAACACCACCATAAGAACGCTCACGGGAGGCCACTCGAGGTGACCCCACCATGCTTGACGAGCCTGCAAAAGGTACTGCACGATCAAAGGATCAACACCATCAGCTAGCAGGAGGTCTATCGCTGCTGCTGATGCCTTAATGTCTGCCTCGCTGCGGTGTCCTGGAAGGTCTGGTTTTGGCATGGTGTGGACGCTCCTTGGACGCTCAAAGAAACTGTAAATGATTGTAAGTTGTTGAAAACAAGCCGATCATGCCACTCTCACCGCGTCACCCCTGAAGCCCGCAAAACCACGCGAAAAGCCAGATCCCACCAAGAAACAGCCCCACAACAACGTGTATTCTTAGTACTACCAGAGAACCCTTCCAGAAAGCCGGGGTAGCAAGATGCCACTGTCCGAGCATGAGCAGAGAATTCTTGAACAGCTCGAGCGTGACCTATCGTCGCAGGACCCAAAACTAGCAACTGTGATGACCGGTGGACGCGCTGCCTCGTTTGGCCGTATCGCGGTTGCGATTGTCGGTGTAGCTGTGGGGATCTTGCTTCTCGTTGT
>Ga0222423_1000097_pt1 | contig 91179 bp, 78 predicted proteins | sample 3A0metagenome_FD_182472 | JGI IMG/M metagenome (GOLD analysis project Ga0222423, IMG submission 182472) | Enriched microbial communities from leaf-cutter ant dump, University of Wisconsin, Madison, United States - 3A0 (version 2) | ecosystem: Environmental > Terrestrial > Nest > Insects nest >...
GGCGGCGCGTTGTTCTTCGCGGACGATGGCGCGGACGCGGCGGTCATCCTCGGCCTGCTCGTCCACGAGGATCTGCTGGATCTGGATGAGGCGGCGCTCGATGTGGGCCACGTCGTGCAGCTCGACGTCGCTCTCGGTGCCCGCGGTCTGCACCACGAGGGTGCCGCACCCGAAGATCCGGTCGATGAGCCGACGCTCGTAGTTCACGGCGTTGACGCGGTCGATCGGGATGTCGCGGCCCGTGCGCGTGAGGACGCCCTCGCGCGAGATGAGGCGCTTCGTGGTGAGCGTGTCCGTGGTGGTGAGCCACCGCAGGAGCGGCCACAGCGTGAACACGGCCACGAGGGCGACGGCCATCGCCACGAGGATCCAGCGCCACACCGACTGGGCCTGCGGGTCCGGGACCCACCGCACGAGCGCGAGCCACAGCAGCGCCCCGACCGCGAGGAGGGCGAGCGCCGGGGTGACGAGCCCCTTCCAGTGCGCCCGGACGTGGAAGACGACCTGCTCGCCCGGGGCGAGGTACTTGGGGGCTGCCATGCGCACATCATGGCACCTGGGGCGCGGGCCTGTCTGCGCTCGCGGGGCACAATGTGCGGGTGACCCAGCGCAGCGTGACCCTCCTCGGCTCGACCGGCTCGATCGGCACCCAGGCGCTCGACGTCGTGGCGCGCCACCCGGACCGCTTCCGTGTGACGGGCCTCGCGGCGGGCGGCGGAGACCCGGCCGCGCTCGCGGCCCAGGTGCGTGCGACCGGCGCGGAGCGGGTCGCCGTCGCGGACCCCGGGGCCGTCAGCGGGCTGCGTGACGCGCTCGGGACGCGCGCGGGTGGCGTCGAGGTCCTGGCGGGCCCGCACGCCGCGACCGAGCTCGCGGGGGCGGGCGCCGACGTGGTGCTCAACGGCATCACGGGCGCCGTCGGTCTCGGCCCGACGCTCGCGGCGCTCGACGCGGGGTCGACACTCGCCCTGGCGAACAAGGAGTCGCTCGTCGCGGGCGGGCCGCTCGTGCGGGCCGCGCTGCGACGCCCCGACCAGATCGTCCCGGTGGACTCCGAGCACTCCGCCATCGCGCAGGCGTTGCGCTCGGGGACGCGCGAGGAGGTCGAGCGCATCGTGCTGACGGCCTCGGGCGGGCCGTTCCGGGGGCGGTCGCGCTCCGAGCTCGCCCACGTGACGCTCGACGAGGCGCTCGCGCACCCGACGTGGGCCATGGGACCGGTCGTGACGATCAACTCCGCGAGCCTCATGAACAAGGGGCTCGAGCTCATCGAGGCGTCGCTGCTGTTCGACGTGCCGGGAGACCGCATCACCGTGGTGGTGCACCCGCAGTCCGTGGTCCACTCGATGGTCGAGTTCCGGGACGGCTCGACCATCGCCCAGGCGTCCCCGCCGGACATGCGCCTGCCCATCGCGCTGGGGCTGTCGTGGCCCGAGCGGCTCGGCGACGTCGCGTCCCCGTGCGACTGGAGCCGGGCCGTCGCGTGGACCTTCGAGCCCGTCGACGACGTCGCGTTCCCGGCACTGCGGCTCGCTCGAGAGTCGCTCGCGGCCTCCGCGACGCACCCCGCGGTGTACAACGCCGCGAACGAGGAGGCCGTCGAGGCGTTCCGGGCGGGCCGGTGCGGCTTCCTCGACATCGTCGACACCGTGGAGCGCGTCCTCGCCGTGCACGACGGCGTCCCCGCGGCGGGCCTCACCCTGGACGTGCTCGACGAGGCCCAGGAGTGGGCGCGGGCGCGGGCCCGAGAGCTTCTCTGACCCGCGCGCTGCTCAGTGCCCGGTGAGCGAGGCCAAAGCGCGCGCGAGCACGGAGGGGCGCCGGGTGAGGCGCTCCTCGGCGTCGGCAGCGACGGCGAGGCGCAGCCCCGCGTTGATCCCGAGCCACCGCAGCGGTTCGGGCTCCCACGCCGGGGAGACGTGGCCCACCCACGGCAAGCGGGTCAGGGCGGAGTCCGTGCCCGTGATCAGGTCCGCGAGCGTGCGCCCCGCGAGGTTCGTGGTGGACAGCCCGTCCCCGACGTAGCCTCCGGCCCATGCCGTCCCCGTGGCCACGTCGAGTCCCACCGAGGCGTGCCAGTCGCGCGCGATGCCGAGCGGCCCGCCCCACGCGTGCGTGACCCGGGCGTCTCGGACCGCGGGGAAGAGGTCCACGAGCGTGCGCCGCAGCGCCGAGAACACGCGTGGGACGTGGTCGAAGCCCGGCTCGATCGCCGAGCCCCAGTGGTACGGCGCACCGCGTCCGCCGAACGCGAGCCTGTCGTCCGCGGTCCGCTGCCCGTAGACGATGAGGTGGCGGTGGTCGGTGAACGTCTCGCGGCGCTCGAGGCCCACCTGGTCCCAGAACGCGGCGGGCAGCGGCTCGGTCGCGATCATGAGGGAGTACACGGGAGCGACGGCCCGGCGGCTGCCCGCCAGGTGCGACGTCCACGCCTCCGTCGCCCTGACCACGTGGCGAGCCCGGACGGTCGAGCGGGAGCCCTCGGTCTCGACCGTCACGCGGTGCGGCGCGATCTCGACGGCGCACGAGCGCTCGGCGATCCGCACCCCGCGAGCCTCGACGACGCGCGCGAGCCCGCGCACGAGGCGGGCCGGCTGCAGGCGCGCGCAGTCAGGGGTGTAGGTCGCGCCGAGGGCGCCGCGCGACCGGACCACCTCGGCCGTCGCCGCGGCGTCGAGGAACGCCACCTCGTCGCCCCACGGTCCCGCCGCGGCGGCCTCGGCCCGGGCGCGCGCGAGCTGGGGGCCCGAGCGTGCGAGCGTCACGGTGCCGCCGAGCACGAAGTCGCACGCGATGCCCTCGCGCGCCGCGACGTCGCCGACCTCGCGCACGGTGGCCCGCATCGCGGCGCGCATGGCCCGGGCGGCGTCCGCGCCGTGCTCGGCGGCCATCGCCTCGGCGGAGGTCGGCAAGAGCGCCGAGCACCAGCCCCCGTTGCGCCCGGACGCGCCGAAGCCTGCGATCTCGGCCTCGAGGACCAGAACGGCGAGCGAGGGGTCACGCTCGGTGAGGTAGTACGCGGTCCACAGTCCCGTCAGGCCGCCACCGACGACGACGACGTCCGCCTCGGTGTCCGCGAGCAGCGCGGGACGGGGCGCGAGCGGGTCGCCCGCGAGGTGCGCCTGGTCGAGCCAGAGCGACCTCGAGCGGTACGCGGCGCGGCGGGCCAGGGGATTGGGCCCGCCGCGCCGAGGACCTAGAGGCGGGACCATGCCTCGGTGAGCACGCCCCGCAGGATCTGCTCGATCTCGTCGAACTCGCGCTGGCCCACCGTGAGGGGCGGGGCGAGCTGGACCACCGGGTCGCCCCGGTCGTCCGCGCGGCAGTACAGCCCGGCGTCGTAGAGCGCCTTCGAGAGGAACCCGCGCAGCAGCCGCTCCGACTCGTCGTCGTCGAAGGTCTCGCGCGTGGCGCGGTCCTTGACGAGCTCGATGCCGTAGAAGTAGCCCTCGCCGCGCACGTCGCCGACGATCGGCAGGTCGAGGAGCTTCTCGAGGGTCTGGCGGAACGCGGGCGCGTTCTCCCGCACGTGGTCGTTGAGCCCCTCGGCCTCGAAGATGTCGAGGTTGGCCATCGCGACGGCCGCAGAGACGGGGTGCCCGCCGAAGGTGTAGCCGTGGTAGAAGGTCGTCTCGCCCGAGCGGAACGGCTCGAAGAGGCGGTCCGAGGCGATGAGCGCACCGATCGGGGAGTAGCCCGAGGTCATGCCCTTCGCGCACGTGATCATGTCCGGGACGTAGCCGAGGTCGTTGCACGCGAACATGTCGCCGATGCGCCCGAACGCGCAGATCACCTCGTCGGAGACGAGCAGCACGTCGTGGGTGTCGCAGATCTCGCGGACGCGCTCGAAGTACCCGGGCGGGGGCGGGAAGCAGCCGCCGGAGTTCTGCACGGGCTCGAGGACGACGGCGGCGACCGTCTCGGGGCCCTCGAAGAGGATGGCCTCCTCGATGCGGTCCGCAGCCCAGCGCCCGAAGGCCTTGGGGTCGTCGCGCAGGTGCTCGGGCGCGCGGTACTGGTTCGTGTTGGGCACCTTGTGCGCCCCGGGGACGAGGGGCTCGAACGGCGCCTTGAGGCCCGGCAGGCCCGTGATCGACAGGGCGCCCTGCGGCGTGCCGTGGTAGGCGACCGCCCGGGAGATCACCTTGTGCTTCGTGGGCCTGCCCACGAGCTTCCAGTACTGCTTCGCGAGCTTCCACGCCGTCTCGACGGCCTCGCCGCCACCCGTCGTGAAGAACACCCGGTTGAGGTCGCCCGGGGTGTGCTGGGCGAGCCGTTCGGCGAGGTCGATCGCCGCGGGGTGGGCGTAGGACCACAGCGGGAAGAACGCGAGCTCGGCGGCCTGCTTGCGCGCGGTCTCCGCGAGCACCTCGCGGCCGTGGCCCACCTGGACCACGAAGAGTCCCGAGAGACCGTCGATGTACCGGCGCCCCTCGGTGTCCCACACGTGGTGGCCCTCGCCTCGCACGATCGTCGGGACCGGGTTCGCCTCCCACGCGCTGTGCCGCGTGAAGTGTCCCCACAGGTGGTCGCGTGCGGCTTGCGTGCGGTCGGTGCCGCGCGGAGTCAGGTTGGTCATCGCGTTCCCCAGTTGTAGAGCTGTTTGCGGAGCTTGAGATAGACGAAGGCCTCGGTGCGGTTGACGCCGGGCATGGCACGGATCGAGGCGTTGATGACGTCGAGCAGGTGCTCGTCGTCCTCGCACACGAGCTCGACGAGCAGGTCGTACGAGCCGGCCGTGATGACGACGTAGTCGACCTCGGGCAGCGCCGCGAGCCGGTCGGCGAGCGACTCGAGGTCCCCGTCGGCCTGGATCCCGATCATCGCCTGGCGGGCGAAGCCCACCTGGAGCGGGTCGGTGACGGCGACGATCTGCACGACGCCGGACTCGACGAGGCGCTGGACACGTTGGCGCACGGCGGCCTCCGAGAGACCCACGGCGCGCCCGATCGTGGAGTAGGGGCGCCGCCCGTCCTCCTGGAGCTGCTCGATGATCTTCTTGCTCGTCGGATCGAGGATCGCGCCGTTGCCGTCCCTGGGTCGCCTGCTCACGTACCGATCGTCCCGCTAACGGGCGGGAAGTGCAAGGGAATCCGTGCCCACAGGCACTCCAGAGTGCTGATTTCGTGATCTGACAGCGATTCACTGCGGATCTCGCACGCTCGGGGCTACGCTGATCGGACCCGCGACGGAGCGGGTCGCCACCGCGCGGAAGGAGAACCCCGTGACCACCCAGTCCGTGGAGCCCCAGGCGTTTCGCAACGTCGTCGACGGCCGCCAGGTCGAGGCGCGCAGCGAGGCTCGGGCAGACATCTTCGACCCGACCACGGGAGACGTGTACGCGACGGCGCCCGTCTCCGGCGCCGAGGACGTCGACGCCGCGGTCCAGGCCGCCGCGAGGGCCTTCGAGACGTGGCGCGACACGACCCCGGCCGAGCGGCAGCGCGCCCTGCTGCGCATCGCCGACGCGATCGACGCGCACGCGGACGAGCTCGTCGCGATCGAGGTCAAGGACACCGGCAAGCCGATCGCGGCGACCGCGAGCGAGGAGCTGCCCCCGAGCTCGGACCACTTCCGCTTCTTCGCCGGCGCCGCGCGCATCCTCGCCGGGACCTCGGCGGGGGAGTACATGACGGACCACACCTCGTTCGTGCGCCGCGAGCCCGTCGGGGTGATCGGGCAGGTCACGCCGTGGAACTACCCGCTGATGATGGCGGTCTGGAAGGTCGCCCCCGCGCTCGCGGCCGGCAACACGGTGGTCCTCAAGCCCTCGGACACGACGCCCGCATCGACGCTCAGGCTCGCCGAGATCTGCGCCGAGTTCCTCCCGCCCGGCGTCTTCAACGTCGTCACGGGCGACCGCGACACCGGGCGCGCGCTCGTCGAGCACCCGCGCCCCGACATGGTCTCGATCACCGGGTCGATCCGCGCCGGCATGGAGGTCGCCGGTGCTGCGGCGCGCGACCTCAAGCGCGTCCACCTCGAGCTCGGTGGCAAGGCGCCCGTCGTCGTCTTCGAGGACGCCGACCTCGCGGGCGCCGCCGAGGCGATCGCCGTGGCCGGCACGTTCAACGCGGGCCAGGACTGCACGGCGGCCACGCGCGTGCTCGTCCACGCGTCGGTCCACGACGAGTTCGTCGCGGCCCTCGCCGAGCAGGCCAGGGCGCAGCGCACGGGGATGCCCGACGACGACGACGTCGCGTTCGGCCCCCTCAACAACGTGGCCCAGCTCGAGCGCGTCAGCGGGTTCCTCGAGCGGCTGCCAGGGCACGCGGACGTCGTCGTCGGCGGGAACCGCGTCGGCGACCGCGGCTACTTCCTCGAGGCGACCGTGGTGGACGGCCTGCGCCAGGACGACGAGGCGATCCAGACGGAGATCTTCGGCCCCGTGATCACGGTCCAGACGTTCACCGACGAGGCCGAGGCCGTCGCGCTCGCGAACGGCGTGCCGTACGGGCTGTCGAGCTCGGTGTGGACGAAGGACCACGGCCGGGCCATGCGGATGTCGCGGCGGCTCGACTTCGGCGTCGTGTGGATCAACACCCACATCCCGTTCATCTCGGAGATGCCGCACGGCGGCTTCAAGCACTCGGGCTACGGCAAGGACCTGTCCATGTACGGGCTCGAGGACTACACGCGGATCAAGCACGTCATGAGCTATATCGGCGAGTGAAAGAGTCGGACATGTTGCGCCACGGACACGGATCCGTTGCAGTGTCCTACGAATTCCACGGAATTGCTTGCACCGACCCCGGTGCACTGCCACCATCAGAACACCGAGCAGGCAGCGGCCAACGGCGGCCGCGAGACAGGAGGCCCCGATGACCACGCGTGAGCCGCGAAAGCTGCCCGAAGACCCGCAGGTCCGTGAGCTGATCCGGCTCGCGCAAGCGGGGAACGTCTCTCGGCGCAACGTGCTGGCGGGGGCCGCGGGCATCGCCGGCGTGGGTGCCCTGCTCGCCGCGTGCGGCACGGGCGGGGGCGGCGGGGGGAGCACCTCGCCCGAAGGCCTCACGCCGGGGACCGACGTCTCCGACACCGAGAAGCTCGTCCGCTGGGCGAACTGGTCGCTCTACCTCGACTACGACGAGGAGACCAACTCCCGCCCGACGCTCGAGGCGTTCACCGAGGCGACCGGCATCAAGGCCGAGTACGTCGAGGACATCGAGGACAACGACACCTTCTACGGCAAGATCCAGAGCCAGCTCGCCCAGGGGCAGGACATCGGCTACGACCTCGTCACGCTCACCGACTGGATGACCGCACGCCTCATCCGGCAGGGCTACACGCAAGAGCTCGACCACGCGAACATCCCCAACCTCGCCAACCTCGTCGAGGGACTGCGCGACATCGACTTCGACCCCGGGCGCAAGCGCTCGGTCACGTGGCAGTCGGGCTACGCGCTCATCGCGTGGAACAAGGAGCTCGTGCCCGAGGGGCTCGACACGGTCTCCGACCTGTGGAAGCCCGAGTACAAGGGGCGCGTCGAGGTGCTCTCGGAGATGCGCGACACGCTCGGGCTCATCATGCTCGAGCAGGGCGTCGACATCTCGGGGTCGTGGGGGGACGACGAGTTCTTCAACGCGCTCGCCGTCGTCGAGGAGAACATCAAGAACGGCCAGATCCGTCAGGTGCGCGGCAACTCCTACGCGGAGGACATGGTCTCGGGCGACGCGATCGCCGTGATCGCGTGGTCGGGCGACATCGTGGCCCTCAACTTCGAGGCGGACGACAAGTTCGAGTACAAGATCGTCGACTCGGGCGTCACGCTGTGGTCGGACAACCTCATGGTGCCGATCGGCGCGAGGCACAAGACGAACGCCGAGAAGCTCATCAACCACTACTACGACCCGCAGGTCGCCGCCGAGGTCGCCGCGTGGGTCAACTACATCACGCCCGTCGAGGGAGCACGCGAGGCGATGGAGGCGATCGACCCCGAGCTCATGGACAACGAGCTGATCTTCCCCGACTCGGAGACGCTCGCCAAGGCCCACGTCTTCCGCTCGCTGACCCCCGAGGAAGAAGAGAAGTACAACGGCGAGTTCCTGTCGGTCATCGGCGCATGAGCGCGCACGGTGCCGGCGCGGGCCCCGACGAGTCGGGTGCCGACCTCGTCCTCGAGCGCGTCACCAAGGAGTTCGCGGCCTTCACGGCCGTCGACGACCTCTCGCTCACCGTGCCGCAGGGTTCGTTCTTCGCGCTCCTGGGACCCTCGGGCTGCGGCAAGACGACGACGCTGCGCATGGTCGCCGGGCTCGAGAGCCCGACGTCGGGCACGATCTACATCGACGGCAAGGACGTCACCGACACCAAGCCCTACGGGCGCCCCGTCAACACCGTGTTCCAGAGCTACGCGCTCTTCCCGCACCTGAGCGTCCTGGAGAACGTCGCGTTCGGGCTGCGGCGCAAGAAGGTCGCCGAGCCCCGCGAGAAGGCGAAGGAGTTCCTCGAGCTCGTCGAGCTCGCGCACCTCGCCGAGCGGCGTCCCGCCCAGCTCTCGGGCGGGCAGCAGCAGCGCGTCGCGCTCGCCCGCGCGCTCGTCAACAACCCCGCCGTGCTCCTCCTCGACGAGCCGCTCGGGGCGCTCGACCTCAAGCTGCGCCGGCAGATGCAGGTCGAGCTCAAGCGCATCCAGACGGAGGTCGGGCTGACGTTCGTGCACGTCACGCACGACCAGGAGGAGGCCATGACGATGGCCGACACGGTCGCCGTCATGAACGCCGGGCGGATCGAGCAGATGGGGCCACCGGCCGAGCTCTACGAGCTGCCGCGCACGGCGTTCGTGGCGAACTTCCTCGGGCAGTCGAACCTCCTGCCCGGGGCCGTCGTCGAGCAGGGCGAGATCCTCGGCGTCGACATCGGCGGTGCGCGCGTGCGGCTCCCGGCGAGCCGCGCCGTCTCGCGCGAGGGCACGGTCCTCGTGGGCGTGCGTCCCGAGAAGCTCCACCTGCTCGGTCCCGGTGCGCAGCCCGAACCGGGGTGGAACGTGCTCCCCGAGGCGGTCCTCACGGACGTCTCCTTCACGGGCGTGAGCACCCAGTTCCACGCGGAGGTGCCCGGGCTCGGGACGCTGGCGGTGTTCGAGCAGAACTCGAGCGGGGCCCGGGCCGCTTCGCCCGGTGACCGCGTCCGCCTCGCGTGGGACCCCGCCTACACCTTCGGTCTCGACGGTGACGACGACGCCGACGACGGCCGGGACGGTGACGCGTGAGCATCGCCGCCGCGCTGTCCACCGAGGCGAGCGCGGGTCCCGTCGGCGGGCCGACCCATGAGCCGCCGGAGCGCAAGGCGCGGCTCGGCGCCTACCTCCTGCTCGCGCCCGGGATGGTGTACCTCGTCGTCTTCTTCGTGCTGCCGATCTTCGCGCTCCTCGCGACGAGCCTGTACGTCAAGGCCCCCGGCGCCGAGCTCGGCGCGTACGAGCCCGCGCTGCGCTGGCAGAACTACGTGGAAGCGCTCGGCTCGTACTACCCCGAGCTCTTGCGCTCGTTCGGCTACGCCCTCGTGGCGACCGTCGCGGCCCTCGTGATCGGCTACCCGATGGCGTACGTCATCGCGGTGCGCTCGCGCGGACGCCCGCTCCTGCAGGGGCTCCTGCTCGTGCTCGTCATCGCCCCGTTCTTCACGAGCTTCATCCTGCGCACGATCGCGTGGAAGCAGATCCTCGGCGACGAGGCGTGGGTCGTGGCGGCGATGAAGTTCCTGGGCATCCTCCCGCCGGACGGCCGCCTCACGGCCACGGCCTTCGCCGTCGTGTGCGGACTGACCTACAACTTCCTGCCGTTCATGGTGCTGCCCATCTACGCGAACCTCGAACGGATGGACACGCGCCTCGTCGAGGCCGGTGGCGACCTCTACGCGAACGGGCCGACGACGTTCGCCCGGATCACGCTCCCGCTGTCGATGCCGGGCATCGTCGCGGGGACGCTCCTGACCTTCATCCCCGCCTCGGGGGACTACGTCAACTCCTCCTTGCTCGGCAACAACGCCACGACGATGATCGGCCAGGCGATCGACCGCCGGTTCCTCGTGACGCTCGACTACCCGACGGCGGCGTCGCTCTCGGCGATCCTCATGATCATCATCCTTGCGCTCGTCATGGTCTACGTGCGCCGGGCCGGGACGGAGGAGCTGCTGTGAGCGGGCCCGTCGCGGTGCGGCGCCGGCGCCGCTTCTCGCTCGCCGACAAGATCGTCCCGGTCTTCGCGGGGCTCGCGTTCGTCTATCTCATGGTGCCCGTCGCGTACACCGTCGCGTTCTCGTTCAACAAGGCGGGCCGCCGCAACCTCGTGTGGCAGGGCTTCACGCTCGACAACTGGCGCAACCCGTGCGGGGCGCCCCAGGTGTGCGAGTCGTTCGTGAACTCGATCCAGGTGGGTGTCGTGGCGACCCTCGTCGCGACGGCGCTCGGCACGCTCATCGCGATCGCGCTCGTGCGCTACCGCTTCCGCGGCCGCACGCTCGCGAACCTGCTCATCTTCCTGCCGATGTCGACCCCCGAGGTCGTGCTCGGTGCCGCGCTCCTCGCGCAGTTCCTGTCGATGGCGATGAACCCTGGCTTCGTGACCGTCGTGATCGCCCACATCATGTTCTGCATCTCGTTCGTCGTCGTCACGGTCAAGGCGCGCGTCGCGAGCCTCGACCCGAGGCTCGAGGAGGCGGCCGCGGACCTGTACGCCTCGCCGTGGGCCGCGTTCTGGCGCGTGACGTTCCCGTTGCTCGTGCCGGGCATCGCGGCGGCGGCGCTCCTGGCGTTCTCGCTGAGCTTCGACGACTTCATCATCACCAACTTCAACTCCGGCTCGGCGTTCTCGACCTTCCCGAAGTTCGTCTACGTCTCGGCGAACCGTGGCATCCCGCCGCAGGCGAACGTCATCGGGTCGTTCATGTTCTTCCTCGCGCTGCTGCTCGTCGTCGTCGTGCAGCTCGTGGGGGCCGCGCGCCGCAAGCGGCTCGCCCGCCAGCCCTGAGTCAGCCGCTCGCGGTGAGGTCCTCCTCGCGCACGGGGTGGTTCTCGTCCTGGCAGAACTCGCCCTCGAGCGTCGCGGTGCGGTGCGACGGGGTGCGGATCGTGAAGAACTGCTCGGCGCAGTCCTCGTCCTGGCTCGCGAGCGGGACGTGGGCGCGCATGCCCGGGGCCGCGGAGAACACCCGGACCTTGTTCTCGGACGTCGTCGTGATCGTGATCGTCTCGGTGGTCTCGTTGACGATGTTCACCGTCTTGAGGGGCGTGCGGTACAGGTTCCCGACGATCAGCACGAGCACCGTGAACACCGCGAGGCCGATGAGGGCGTTGCGCAGGATCGGTCTCGTCGACTCCATGAGGACCTCCCGCCGCTCGCGTCGCCGGTAGGGACGACCCGGGAAATCCTACGCGGGCGCACCGGCACGACCCCACCGGATCACCGGTGCCGCCGGGGCCTTGCCCACTAGGCTCGAGGAGGGACGACGAGGTCCCGGTGCGACGAACGGAGCAGGTATGCGCGTCCTCGTGGTGGGCAGCGGTGGCGTGGGCGACGCGGTCGCCCGGATCGCCGCGCGGCGGGAGTTCTTCGAGACCATGGTCGTGGCGGACTACGACGTCGCGCGTGCCGAGCGCACCGTGGCCGCGGCCGCCGAGTGGGACGTCGTCGGCTCGCGGTTCACGGCCGCGCACGTGGATGCGTCGTCGGCCCGCGCCGTCACGGAGCTCGCGCGCGAGCACGGCATCACGCACGTCCTCAACGCCGTCGACCCGCGCTTCGTGATGCCCGTCTTCGAGGGTGCGTTCGCCGCGGGGGCCCACTACCTCGACATGGCGATGTCGCTGTCGACCCCGCACCCGGACCGGCCCCACGAGATCCCCGGCGTGAAGCTCGGCGACCGTCAGTTCGCCCAGGCGGCGCAGTGGGAGGCGGCGGGGCGGCTCGCGCTCGTCGGCATGGGTGTCGAGCCCGGGCTCTCGGACGTGCTCGCCCGCTACGCCCAGGACCACCTGTTCGCGAGCATCGACGAGCTCGGCGTGCGCGACGGCGCCAACCTCACGGTCACGGACGAGCACGGCACCGAGATCTTCGCGCCGTCGTTCTCGATCTGGACCACGATCGAGGAGTGCCTCAACCCGCCCGTCGTGTGGGAAGCGGGCCGCGGCGGGCTCGAGGAGGGCTGGTACACCCTTCCGCCCTTCAGCGAGCCGGAGGTGTTCGAGTTCCCCGAGGGGATCGGCCCCGTCGAGTGCGTGCACGTCGAGCACGAGGAGGTGCTCCTCATGCCGCGCTGGCTCGACGCGAAGAAGGTGACCTTCAAGTACGGGCTCGGAGCGGAGTTCATCGGGGTCCTGCGCACGCTCCACGCGCTCGGGCTCGACCGCACGGCCCCTGTGCGCGTGCGCTCGGCGGACCGGGACGCGCCCGGCGCGGTCCTGGTCTCCCCGCGCGACGTGGTCGCCGCCGTCCTTCCGGACCCCGCCTCGATCGGCCCGCGCATGCGGGGCAAGACCTGCGCGGGCGTGCACGTCACCGGGACGGGGGCCGACGGCGCACCCCGGTCGAGCTACCTGTACCACGTGGTCGACAACGCGTGGTCGATGGCCGAGTACGGCGTGCAGTGCGTCGTGTGGCAGACGGCGATCAACCCCGTCGTCGCGCTCGAGCTGCTCGCCGCGGGCACGTGGCACGGGACGGGCGTGCTCGGTCCCGAGGCCTTCGACGCGGAGCCGTTCCTGACGCTCCTCGCGGACGAGGCGACCGGCTACGGCTCGCCGTGGGGGATCGACGAGCGCTCCGGCGGGCCCGGGGGCCGCGCGGGCGGCTAAGACGTCAGGTGGGCCGCGGCGGCCTCGAACGCGGCCGTGTGGGCGTCGACGTCGGCCGCCGTGGTGGCCGGGCTCATGAGCGCCATGTTGTGGAACGGCGTGAGGAGGACGCCGTGCGTGAGCGCCTGCAGGTGCAGGTACTGCTGGAGCTCGAAGTCGTCCGCGGCGGCGGCCGCCGCACCGTCCCGCGGCGGTTCGGCGCTGAACGCGTACTCCGCGCGCGCCCCGAGCCGGGTGACGTGCCACGGCAGCCCGGTGCGCTCGATCACACCGCGCACGCCCTCGGTCCACCGGGTCGCGAGCTCGGCCATGGGGGCGAAGGCCTCGTCGACCAGTACCTCGGAGAGCGTCGCCCGGGCCGCGGCGAGCGAGAGGGCGTTGCCCGCGAGCGTCCCGCCGATCCCTCCCACGTCGATCTGCTCGAGCTCGACGCGTCCCATCGAGTCGTGGGCGAGGTGCTCCGTCATGCCGAACGCCCCGATCGGCACGCCGCCCCCGATGGTCTTGCCGACCACCACGGCGTCGGGCTCGAGCCCCCACGCCCCGACGGCGCCCCCGGGGCCGGCGCACAGCGTGTGCGTCTCGTCGAGCACGAGGTAGGTGCCGTACCGGCGCGTGAGGCCGCGCAGCGCGTCGTGGAAGCCGGGGTCGGGCAGGACGATCCCGATGTTCGTCAGCGCGGGCTCGGCGAGCACGGCCGCGACGTCGCCGCGTGCGAGCGCGCGTTCGAGGGCCTCGACGTCGTTGAACGGCACGACGACGGTCGTGAGCGCGGGGTCCACGGGTGGCCCGATGTTGCCGGGGCGCGCCACGACGGGCCCGTCGGGCCCCCCGAGCGTCGCGAAGGTCTCGTCGACGGTGCCGTGGTAGCACCAGTCGAACACGAGCACCTTGGTACGCCCCGTCGCGAGGCGTGCGTACCGCAGCACGTGCCGGTTGGCGTCCGTCGCGCTGAGCGTGAACTGCCAGCGGCGCACCGCACCCCGGGCCCCACCGAAGCGTCGCGTGAGCTCGGCGGCCACCACGGCGGCGTCCGCCGTCGGGAGCATCGACGTGATGCCGCGCGCTGCCTGCGCGGCGACGGCCCGGGCGACGGGCTCGGGGGAGTGGCCGCACATCGCCCCCGTGTCCCCGAGGCACAGGTCGACGTGCTCGATGCCGTCCGCGCACGTGAATCGTGCGCCGTGGGCGTGCGTGACGTGCAGCGGGAACGGACCGGGCCACTTCGACATCCAGCTCATGGGCACGCCGCCGGGCATGTGCTCGCGCCCGGCCGCGGCGAGCGCGGCGCAGCGGGGGTGCGCGGCGACGTACGCCCGCGTCTCGGCCTCGATCCCCGCGGCGACCCGCTCGGGGCTCACCACGGTCATCACGGTTCCCCGAGCACGACGGCGGTCACGACGTCGAAGGCCTCGTCGAGGAGCGCGTCGTCGATCACGAGCGGGGGCAGGAAGCGCAGCACGTTGCCGTACGTGCCGCACGTCAGGACGAGCACGCCGCGCGCGGCGCACTCGCGGGCGATGCGCGCCGTCTCGGCGGGATCGGGCTCGAGCCCCGGCGACCCGTCCGGGCCGGGCCGGGTGATCTCGACGGCGATCATGGCTCCCCGGCCCCGCACCTCGGCGAGCTGGGGGGCACGCTCGCGCAGTGCCTCGAGCCGGGGCCTCAGCCGCTCCTCGACGGCCCGCGCGCGCCCGGCGAGGTCCTCGCGCTCGAACAGGTCGATCGCGGCGAGGGCGGCGGCGCACGCGACGGGGTTCCCGCCGTACGTCCCGCCGAGGCCGCCCGCGTGCACGGCGTCCATGAGCTCGGCGCGCCCGGTCACCGCCGCGAGCGGGAGCCCGCCCGCGATGCCCTTCGCCGTCGTGACGAGGTCCGGCACCACGCCCTCGTGCTCGCACGCGAACATCGCCCCGGTGCGCGCGAAGCCCGTCTGGATCTCGTCGGCCACGAACACGATGCCGTGCTCGCGCGCCCACGCGGCGAGCGCGGGCAGGAACCCGGGCGCGGGGACGATGAACCCGCCCTCGCCGAGCACGGGCTCGATGACGATCGCGGCGACGGCGTCCGCTCCGACCTGCTTGTCGATCACCGAGATCGCGCGCGCGGCGGCCTCGGCGCCCGTCATGCCCGCAGGGTCGCGCAGCGGGTAGCTCACGGGCGCCCGGTAGACCTCGCCCGCGAAGGGGCCGAAGCCAGCCTTGTAGGGCATCGCCTTGGCCGTCATCGCCATCGTGAGGTTGGTGCGGCCGTGATAGGCGTGGTCGAAGACGACGACGGCGTCGCGTCCCGTGGCCCTGCGCGCGATCTTCACGGCGTTCTCGACGGCCTCGGCACCCGAGTTGAGCAGCACCGAGCGCTTGGCGTGGTCACCGGGGGTGAGCCGCGCGAGCGCCTCGCACACGGCCACGTACTCCTCGTAAGGGCTCACCATGAAGCACGTGTGCGTGAAGTCCGCCGCCTGGGCGGCCACGGCGGCGCTCACCTCGGGGGCCGCGTTGCCCACGGAGGTCACGGCGATCCCCGAGCCGAGGTCGATGAAGGTGTTGCCGTCGACGTCCTCGATCACCCCGCCCGCGGCTCGCGCGACGTAGACCCCGAGCGTGCTCGCGACGCCCGCGGCGACGACCTCCGCGCGTCGCGCGGCGAGCGCGCGCGAGCGCGGTCCCGGCAGCTCGGTCACGATGCTGCGGCGCTGCGGAACGGTGCTGGCTACGGATCCTTCGCTCATGTCGGGAGGCTACGCCGGATACCGCTCGCTAGGTAGGGGTTCGGGCACGGATATCGTCGTCGTCGTCGTGCGGCGTCGACGGCGGGGGATGATGGTGCTCGACACGTCCGCCTGGACCCGAGGAGACCTAGTGCTGTTCGTCGTCGGCATCGTCGTCTTCGTGCTCGGCCTGCTCGCCTCGATCGCCCTGCACGAGGTGGGCCACATGGTCCCCGCCAAGCGCTTCGGCGTGCGGGTGAGCCAGTACATGGTGGGCTTCGGCCCCACGCTGTGGTCGCGCACGCGCGGCGAGACGGAGTACGGGCTCAAGGCGGTCCCGCTCGGCGGGTACGTGCGCCTCATCGGGATGTACCCCACGGCCGAGGCGGTCGACGCGCAGCCACGGGCGGGCCGGCTCGCCGAGCTCGTCCAGTCCGCGCGCGAGGCCTCCGCCGCGGAGATCCTCCCGGGGGAGGACCACCGGGCCTTCTACCGGCTGTCCGCGCCCAAGAAGCTGGTGGTCATGCTCGGCGGGCCCGTGATGAACCTCGTCCTCGCCTTCGTGCTGCTCGCGATCGCGCTCTCGGGTATCGGGGTCGTGGGGGCCACCACCACGGTCGGTGCGCTCTCGGAGTGCGTCGTGGCGGACGCGACCACCGAGTGCGGGCCCGAGGACCAGGTCGCCCCCGCGACGGCGTCGGGCATGGCGCTCGGCGACGAGATCGTCGCCTTCGACGGTCACGAGGTCGCGGGCTGGGCGGAGCTCACCGAGCTGATCCGCGAGGCGGGCGGTCGCACGGTGCCCGTCGTCGTCGAGCGGGACGGCACCGAGGTGACGCTCGACGTGCCCCTCGCCCTCGTCGACCGCGCCGTGCTCGACGGCGCGGGCCAGCCCGTGCTCGACGCGGCGGGCGAACCGGTCACGCGGCCCACCGGCTTCCTCGGCGTGACCCCGACGGCCGCGCTGCAGCGCCAGCCGCTCAGCGAGGTCCCCGCCGTGTTCGCGACGGCCACGTGGGAGACGGTCAAGGTCGTGTTCACGCTCCCCGCGAAGCTCGTCGACCTCGTCCGCGTGACCTTCGGGGGCGGGGAGCGCGACGCCTCGTCGATCATCGGCATCGTGGGCGTGGGGCGGATCGCAGGCGAGGCCGCCTCGGTCCAGGTGGACGGCGTGGGGATCGCCGAGCGGGTCGCCGCGCTGCTGAACCTGCTCGCCTCGCTCAACCTCGCCCTCTTCGCGTTCAACCTCATCCCGCTCGTGCCGCTCGACGGGGGGCACGTGGTCGGTGCGCTGTGGGAGGGCGCCAAGCGACAGCTCGCCCGCGTGCGCGGGCTCGCGGCGCCGCGCCCCGCGGACACGGCCCGGATGGCCCCGCTCGCGTACGCCGTGTTCGTGGTGCTCGCCGGCATGGGCCTGCTGCTCGTCTACGCGGACCTCGTGCGCCCCGTGAGCCTGTCGGGCTGAGGCCGGGGGATAATGGGCCCGTGAGCGTCCCCGTCAGCCTCGGCATGCCCGAGCCCCCCGTGCCCGTCCTCGCCCCGCGTCGCAAGACCCGCAAGATCGCCGTGGGCAAGGTCGCGGTGGGCGGCGACGCCCCGGTCTCGGTGCAGTCCATGACGACGACGCCGACGACGGACATCAACGCGACCCTGCAGCAGATCGCCGAGCTCACGGCCACGGGGTGCGACATCGTGCGCGTCGCGGTGCCGAGCCAGGACGACGCCGACGCGTTGCCGATCATCGCGAAGAAGTCGCAGATCCCTGTGATCGCGGACATCCACTTCCAGCCCAAGTACGTGTTCGCCGCGATCGACGCCGGGTGCGCCGCCGTGCGGGTCAACCCGGGCAACATCCGCAAGTTCGACGACCGCGTCGGCGAGATCGCCAAGGCCGCCTCGGACGCCGGGGTCTCCTTGCGCATCGGGGTCAACGCCGGTTCGCTCGACCCCCGGCTGCTCGCGAAGTACGGCAAGGCGACCCCCGAGGCCCTCGTCGAGTCGGCCGTGTGGGAGGCGTCGCTGTTCGAGGAGCACGACTTCCACGACTTCAAGATCTCCGTCAAGCACAACGACCCCGTGGTCATGGTGCGCGCCTACGAGCTGCTCGCCGAGCGCGGTGACTGGCCCCTGCACCTCGGGGTGACCGAGGCCGGGCCGGCGTTCCAGGGGACCATCAAGTCCGCGACGGCCTTCGGGGCGCTGCTGAGCCAGGGGATCGGTGACACGATCCGCGTCTCGCTCTCCGCGCCGCCCGTCGAGGAGGTCAAGGTCGGCATCCAGATCCTGCAGTCGCTCAACCTGCGCCCGCGCAAGCTCGAGATCGTCTCGTGCCCCTCGTGCGGCCGCGCCCAGGTGGACGTCTACTCCCTCGCCGAGCGCGTCACCGCGGGGCTCGAGGGCCTCGAGGTGCCGCTGCGCGTGGCCGTCATGGGCTGCGTCGTCAACGGTCCGGGCGAGGCGCGCGAGGCGGACCTCGGCGTGGCCTCGGGCAACGGCAAGGGGCAGATCTTCGTCAAGGGCGAGGTCATCAAGACGGTGCCCGAGTCGGAGATCGTCGAGGTGCTCATCGCCGAGGCCAACCGACTGGCCGCGGAGATGGAGCCCGCCAAGGGCGAGGGCCCCGTCGTCTCGGTCGGCTGAACCGGGCGAACCGTCCCACGAACGACGCGGCGGACCTGGCCCGCGTGGTGCACAATTCGAGCATGGCACGATGGCGCGCCCCGCTGCTCAGCGGCAGGTCGGTAGGCGGCCGGGTCCTCACGGACGCCGACGTCCCCGACGCGCTGCGCGTGTGCGCGCAGGTGCCCGTCGACTCCGTGCTCGCCGCGGCCCGTGTCGCGACGGCGGCCGAGGTGGGCCTGCGTCGCGCGGGGGGAGTCCTGTGGGGCTTCGAGCGCGACGGCGAGCTGGTCGCCGTGTGCTGGTCCGGTGCCAACCTCGTCCCCGTGGTGCCCCCGGGCGCCGAGGAGGCCATCGGGGCCTTCGCCCGCCTCGCCCGGTCCGCGAGCCGGCGCTCGTCGTCGATCGTGGGGGAGCGCTCCGCCGTGCTCGGGCTGTGGGAGCAGCTCTCGGGCCACTGGCCCGCGCCCCGGGAGATCCGCGCCGACCAGCCCTCGCTCGTGATCGACTCCGAGCCGCTCGCGGCGCCGGACCCCGCCGTGCGGCGGACCCACGCCGGCGAGTACGACGAGGTGCTCCCCGCGTGCATCGCGATGTTCACCGAGGAGGTGGGCTACTCGCCCGCGTCGGGACCCTCGGGCCCCTACGAGGTGCGGGTGCGCCACCTCATCGAGCAGGGGCGTTCCTTCGCGCGCTTCGACGGCGACCCGCCGCACGTGCTGTTCAAGGCCGAGATCGGCGCCCTGGCGTGCGGGGTCGCGCAGGTGCAGGGCGTCTGGGTGCGACCCGACCGGCGCGGCGAGGGGGTCGCGGTCGCGGGCATGGCCGCCGTCGTGCAGCACGTGCGACGCTCGATGGCCCCCACCGTCTCCCTCTACGTCAACGACTACAACGCCCCCGCGCTCGCCGCGTACCGGCGCGTCGGGTTCCGCCAGGTCGGGTCCTACGCGACCGTCCTGTTCTGAGGTCTCACTCCCAGCCCCGGGTCGCCACGCGCAGTCGCTGCCGACCGGTGCGCACCGCCGTGCGGCCGCGCTCGAGGAACGTCGCGGCGAGCACGACGAGCAGCCCGACCACGGCCACCGCGACCCACAGCGCTGCGCCGCCCCACGCCGGGACGACGGCGGCGAGCGGGAGCAGCACGGCCACCACGAGGCCGGCCAGCACGATCGTCGCGCCCGCGAGCAGGCGGCGGCGCACGCGCGTGACCACCGACCACAAGAACACGAGAACGCCGATCCCGGCGGCGAGCAGGGCGTGCCACACCGCCGAGGTGAACGCCGCGACGAAGGACGCCGCGACGAGGAAGGTGATGCCCGCGAGGTCGAGCGCGGCGAGGGCGGGTTCGGCGGTTTGCAGCCCCCGGCGACGACGGTCCGCCCGCCACAGCTCGACCACGCAGAGCGTCGCGAGCCCCACCGGGACCGTGTACCAGACCACCACACCCCCGAAGGCGTCCGCGGCGTGCACCGCCCACGCGAGCCAGGCCAGCACGGGAGCGCACAGGCGCAGGCCGAGCCTGCGCAGCGCCACGCCGTACGCGGCCGCCTGCACCGCGGCCACGGCGAGCAGCACGGCGAGCAGCGAGCGCGGCGCGGCCGGGTCGCTCGCCGCGACGCCCATGGCCGTCGCGAGCGTGGCCGCACCGAGGGCCACGAGGGGGGTGGTGAGGGCTGGTCGTCCCGAGCGCGCGACGAGCACGACGACGACGGCGCTCCCCACGGCGACCGCGCCGAGCACCGCGACGCGGACGAGCATCGTCGCCGATGCCGCCGAGGGGCCCGCGAGCAGGGTGGCGACGGCGGGGACCACCGCCGCGACCCGCCACCCGGTGCGCCAGGCGTCCGTGCGTCCCGCGACGTTGCCCGCGACCACGCTGCCCGCGAGCACCGTGGCGAGGGTGAGGAGCACCCAGGCGCCGACCTGCCACCAGGTCACCGTGAGGCCCCCGGCCCGGGCGAGGCCCGTGAGCGCGCCCACCGCCAGCGACGCCCCGAGCGACCCCCACGGTGGGCACCACGAGGCGTCGAGCCTGCGCGCGGCGGCGGCGCCCACCACGACGAGCGTCACGAGGGCCGCACCGAGGGCGGTGACGTCCACGCGGGCCTGATCGCTGCCGCCGAGCGCCGTCGGACCGCTCACCCAGACGAGCCACGCGGCGGTGGCCAGCACCGCACCGACCCACTGGCGGGCCGTGCGCCACGCACCACGCTCGCGCAGCGCGGCGAGCAGGGTGTGCGCCGCGGCGAGCCCCGCGAGCGTGACGGCGGCCCAGCCGCGGCTCGCCCACGCGGCCCCGAGCAGCACGAGCACGCTCCCGACGGCGGCGAGCGACTCGCTCGTGGTCCGCCACCGGGCCACCCGCACCGCGGTGCCGATCGCAAGGCCGCCGACCACCGCATGCACCCCGGACCGTTCGGGGGCGCTCGCGGCCGCGAGCGCCGAGATCGCGGGCACGGCCGCCGCCACGGCCAGGGGGAGACCCCAGCGGGCCCACGGCGCCGCGCGACGTGTCACGAGCGACGCGCCGAGCGCGGCGGCGAGGCAGGTCCCGGCGACCACGACGTCGAACCACCCGCCCGCGGGAGCGACCAGCAGGCGCGCCCCGATCCAGGCCACGAGCGCCGCGAGGGCACCCACCGATCCCACGCCGCCGAGCCCCGCGATCGCGGCGGTGAGCACCGAGGCCGCGAGCAGCAGCACCCCGGCGGTGGCCGTGCGCAACGGGGCGAGCGTCACGGCGACCAGCGTGCCGAGCAGCACGCCGACGGCTCCGACGACGTAGGGCGCCACGGCGGCCGTGCGCCGGGGGAGGGCACGGGGCACCCCGGGGCGCGCCCGGTCGACGAGCAGCGCCCCCGTGGCGAGCAGTCCGCCGACTCCCAGGAGCGCGCCCGACGCGACCGTGCCGGCGCCGAGCTCGCGCACGAGGGGCGACGCCACCCACGCGGTGACCGCGACGCTCGGCGCGAGGGCCGACCACGACGCCCACGCGAGGACCGCGTCGCGCCCACGGGCCGCCGGGCCCACCAGGACGAGCGTGGCGAGAGCGGCCGCCGTGGGCCAGCCGGCGCCGGCGCTCGCGGGGGCGACCCCCGCGGCGAGCGCCGCGAGCCCGAGCGCGGACCACTGCAGCGCGGGGCGCAAGCGCACCGGGGTGCGCACCCGGGTGGCGGCGGCGCACGCGAGCGCCATGACGCTCGCGTGCGCCGTCCACCACGGTGCGCCGATCGGGACGAGCCCTAGGGCGTCGAGCGTCGCGGTCGCGGTGGCCGGTGTCCCCAGGAGGACGACGACCCAGGGCAGCGACCGCGGGCCCCGTGCCCGGTCGAGCGCCGCGCCGACCGGTGAACGGCCGAGGTCCCCGGCGACGGCCGTGACGAGCCACGCGAGGGTCACGGCCCCGAGGGCGAGGGCGCGGGTGCGCCCGTCCGCGGCGCCGAGGACGGGCAGCACGAGGGTGACCAGCCCGGCCACGGCTCCCGCGAGCGCGACGCGCCGGCGCGCGAGGCTCGGTGCGGCACCCCTCGCGTGGGCGGCGAGAACGGCGCTCAGGCCGAGCAGCGCGAGCCCGAGCACTACCGTCCCGCGATCGGCTCCGACGGCGGCCGCCGTGGCGAGCCACCATCCCCAGACCACGGGGGTCGTGAGCAGCACGGTGGTGGCCGGGGGCGTGGGCCCCGCGGCGAGCGCGGCGATCGCGAGGGCGAGGACGACGGGGACGACGGCGCGACCGACGAGCACCCAGGACGACGCCAGCCCCGTGGCCGCGAGGGCCGTGGCGCCGATCAGCGTGAGGCACACGGCGCCCGCCCACCAGGCCCGCCACAGCACGTCGTGCGGCCCTCGGCGCAGCCGCCCGCGTGCCAAGGGTGTCGCCGCGACGGCGAGGATCCCGAGGAGCACACCAGCGAGCGAACCCCCGTGGTGCACCCAGACGCCCGCCACCGCCGAGAGCGGGGCCACGGCAGCGATCGCGTCGAGCACGCCGCGCGCCCCGGCCAGCGGCGGGGGAGCCGTCCGGCGCACGAGTGCCCATGCGGCAAGAGCGGCGGCGCCGGCCGGTCCCCACCACGCGCCGTCGGCGTGCACCGCCGCGAGCACCGTGACGAGCGCGAGTGACCAGCCGAGCGTCGAGTACGTCACCGCCGAGCCCCGGGCCCGCCGGGCCAGCAGCTCCAGCAGGCCGATGCCTGCGAGGACCAGGGCGAGCATGAGCACCGGTCGGACCGCGGTGGCGGCGCCGGGCAGCGCGACGTGCTCCGTGAGCAGCGGCGTGCCCTCGTCGATCGCCGCGGAGCGGACGACGACGGCGAGCCACGCGGCCGTGAGCACGTCACCGCGGCGGCGGCGCGCGCACAGCGCGAGCGCGACGGTCGTGACGACGAAGGGCACGAGGGGCCAGGACTCGGTGACGGCCGCGACGAGCGCGAGCACCGCGGTGACGACCACGCCGGCGGGGATCGCGGCGCGCGCACGTGCGGCGAGCGGCGAGGGGGCCGCGCGTCGCCCGGCCCACCACGAGGTGGCCGCGACCGCGAGCGCGATGACCATGACCTGTGCGCTCCCGGGCACCGCGACGTCCTCGCCGCTCGGCACGGGCCGGCCGAGCCCGAGGGCGCCGATCCCGGCGGCGAACCAGGCCGCGGGCGCGACCATGACGGCGAGCGCCGAGTCGGGGCGGCGCCGCGCCCGCCCGGCGTAGGCCGCGGCGACGGCCGCGCAGGCCAGGCCGGCTCCGAGCGGGAGCGCCGGGCCGTGCAGGTCGGGCGGGACGCCGAAGCCGTCGACGACGGACGTCACGACCATGACGGGCAGGATGAGCCCGCCCACGGCGATCATGGCGCGCGCGACGAAGCGGGCCCCGCTGCGCGCGAGCAACCGGGCGGCGACGAACGGGACGCCGGCCACGGCGAGCTCCGCGACGGGTCGCAGCCCGGGCTCGACGTCCCCGAACGCGAACGCGACGAGGCCGAACACCCCGACGAAGAGCAAGAGGACGCCCAGGTACGTCAGCCCGTGGACCGTGAGGTCGGTGTCGAGCCGGAGCCTGCTGGCGCGCCACCACCGGGCGACCCGCCCCGGGGCGCGAGGCGAGGGCGTGACCGCGGGCGGTGCCGGTCGAGGTGCAGGCGACGGGACCGTTGCGCCCGTCCGCACGGGCGGTGGTGGGGCGGGAGCGGGGCTCGCGGGTGGCGCGACGGGAGCCGGCGCGACCGGCGTCGATGCCACCGGACCGGTCGGGACGTGCGGTGCAGCGAGGGCGCTCGCGCGCGGACCGCCCGCCTCGAGCGCGAGCTCGTCGCTCAGGCGTGCGAGCGCGTCGGCCTGCGCCGCCTCGATCACGCCGCGGCGGCGCGCCTCGGCGAGGAAGGTGGTCCGGACGTAGGCGAGCGCGGGCAGGTCGGCCGGTCCGGGGGCGTGGGCGGGTGCCGGATGTGCGCCGAGCCGCGGCGTGGCGCCGTCGGACACCCACGCCGTCCACCACACGCCGTCCCACCACCGGAGCTCCGCCCCGCTCTCGGGGTCCGGGTACCACCCGGCCGGCATCGTCCCGGTCATCACGCACCTCCCCAGGGCGCCGTGCGGTTCACGGCGCCCGGGACATCCTTGCCGAACGCCCCCGCGCGCGGCCCCCGTGGTACGCCCGCCTGTGGATGTCCCGTGATCGGCGGTGCCGGGCGCGCACTAGGCTGGCGCGCATGCTGCGGATGTCCACCCTGTTCCTGCGCACGCTGCGCGAAGACCCCGTCGACGCCGAGGTCGCCTCGCACAAGCTCTTGGTGCGCGCCGGCTACATCCGCCGCGCGGCGCCCGGCATCTACACGTGGCTCCCGCTCGGTCTGCGCGTCCTGGCGAAGGTCGAGCAGGTGGTCCGCGAGGAGATGTCCGCGATCGGTGCGCAGGAGGTGCACTTCCCGGCGCTCCTGCCGCGTGAGCCCTACGAGGCGACGGGCCGGTGGACGGAGTACGGGCCCAACATCTTCCGGCTCAAGGACCGTCGTGAGAACGACTACCTCCTCGCGCCGACCCACGAAGAGCTCTTCACGCTCCTCGTCAAGGACCTGTACTCCTCGTACAAGGACCTCCCGCTCGCGCTCTACCAGATCCAGACGAAGTACCGCGACGAGGCCCGGCCGCGCGCGGGGCTCATCCGCGGGCGCGAGTTCATCATGAAGGACGCCTACTCCTTCGACGTCGACGACGACGGCCTCGCGGCGTCCTACGAGCGCCAGCGCGGCGCGTACCAGCGCATCTTCGACCGGCTCGGGCTCGAGTACGTCGTCGTCGCGGCCACCTCGGGCGCGATGGGCGGGTCGCGCTCGGAGGAGTTCCTCACGCCGACGGCGATCGGCGAGGACACGTTCGTGCGCTCGCCCGGCGGCTACGCGGCCAACGTCGAGGCCGTCACCACCCCCGTGCCGGAGCCGATCCCGTTCGAGGGCCTGCCCGCGGCCCACGTCGAGGACACCCCCGACACCCCGACGATCGACACGCTCGTCGCGCACGCCAACGCGGCCTTCCCGCGGACCGACCGGCCCTGGACGGGCGCGGACACCCTGAAGAACGTCGTCGTCGCCCTGCGTCAGCCGGACGGGACCCGCGAGCTGCTCGTCGTGGGCCTGCCGGGGGACCGCGAGGTGGACGCCAAGCGGCTCGAGGCCGCCGTCGCGCCCGCCGAGGTCGAGGTCGCCACGGACGCCGACCTCGCCTCGCGCCCGGAGATCGTCAAGGGCTACCTGGGCCCCGCCGTGCTCGGCCCCAATGCGCCGAAGGACGACGACGGCGTCTCGACGGGGGTGCGCTACCTCCTCGACCCGCGGGTCGTGCCGGGCACGCGCTGGATCACCGGCGCGAACGTGGCGGGCCAGCACGTGTTCGACCTCGTCGCCGGCCGCGACTTCACCGCCGACGGCACGGTCGAGGCCGCCGAGGTGCGCGCGGGCGACCCGGCGCCGGACGGCTCGGGGCCGCTCGAGCTCGCGCGCGGCATCGAGATCGGTCACATCTTCGCGCTCGGGCGCAAGTACGCCGAGGCGCTCGGCCTCACGGTGCTCGACCAGAACGGCAAGGCCGTCACGGTCACCATGGGCTCCTACGGGATCGGCGTCTCACGCGTCCTCGCGGCCCTCGCCGAGGCCAATCACGACGAGTCCGGGCTCGTATGGCCCGCGCACGTCGCACCCGCGCACGTGCACGTCGTCGCGACCGGTAAGGACGCCGCGGTGTTCGAGGCCGCCGAGCGGATCGCGGGCGAGCTCGAGGAGCGCGGGGTCGAGGTCCTCTACGACGACAGGGTCAAGGTCTCGCCCGGCGTGAAGTTCGCCGACGCCGAGCTCTTGGGCGTGCCCGTCCTCGTGGTGGTCGGTCGCGGGCTCGCGGACGGCACCGTCGAGGTGCGCCGACGCGCGGGGGGCGAGCCGCAGCACGTCGCGGTGGACGGCGCGAGCGAGACGATCGCGGCGACCGTGGCCGAGCTCCTCGAGGGCTGAGGGGCCGTCGGTCCTCGCCCGGGTGGTCAGCCGAGCCCGGGGAGCGCCGTCGGGCCGAGGCCCCACCGGCGCGCAGACTCCGTCGCGAGCGTGTGGAGTTCGGCCAGCTCGGCGCGCGAGCCGGGGTCCGCGAGGGCGACGAGCGCCGCGTAGCTCACCACGAGCGCCTGCTCGACGTCGGCGCCCAGGACCTTGCGCGACTCCGCGGTGTCCGCGGCACCGTCCAGGGCGTACGACACGGCGCGCGGGTCGAGACCCGGTTCGGCGAGCCCCGCGAGGCGCGCCCATGCCTCGGAGGTCGCGCGGTGCCGCGTCGCCGCGGCGAGCGCGCGGGTGCGCACGCCACCCTCGGGAGAGCGTGCCGCGATCGTCTCGAACGCGAACGCGGCCTGGTCCTCGGCGAGGACGAGGCGCTCGAGGTCCGCCGTCCCGAGGCCTTGCGGCAGGACGGTCGGGAGCCCCGCGCCACCGAGCTCTGGGCGGTCCGCGTCGAGGCGGCGCGCGAGCGCGTCCGCGGCGAGGAGCCGGGACGTCGCGACGACGGCGAGCAGCTGGGCCAGGGGCGCGTCGTCGACCCGGTCGGCGGCGGCGCGCGCCGCGGCGGCCTGCTCGACGAGGTCGAGCACGAGTGCCGTGGGGTCGACGGGGGCCGGGGGTGCTTCGTCGTCGTCCCCGGCGTCGGCGTCCACGCTCCCCTCGACCCCGTCCGACGTGGCGGGGTCGATCACCCCGCCCTCCGCCTCGGAGTACACCCCGCCGAGCGCCTCGACGTGCTCCTCGGACCCGAGCCGCACGTGCTCGAGCGCGGCGAAGAGCGGTTCGTCGACCGTCGCCTCGCTCGCCGCCGCGGCATCGCGCGCGAGCTCGGCGGACGCCTCCGCCGCCGCTTGACGCACGACCTCGACGGGCCCGGGCACGGGGACCGGCGGTGGGGGCGTCTCGACCCGGATGCCACAGCCGGCGAGCGCGAGGGCCGCGACGGCGAGCGTCGCCGCTCGAGCCGGGCGGGCCGGTCGCCGCGCGGTCCAGGGTCGGGGGGTGTCGAGATCCATCCCGGCGATCCTGCCACGGGAAGGGCGCCGGGCTCCGCTTTGGTTAGGCTGGGTCGCGAACACACATCAACACCGGCGCGTCGTGGTGCTCCGGGGGAAAGAGGGAACGGTCATGTCCTCGCCGTCCAAGGCCGAACGAGTGCGGGACGTGGTCGCCCCCGCCGTGAGCGAGGCGGGCCTCTACCTCGAGGACGTCACCGTCCACCCCGCCGGCAAGCGCACCCTCGTGCGCGTCACCGTGGACCTCGAGGCGGACCAGACCGGTGCGCTCGGGCTCGATGCGATCGCCGAGGTCTCGCGCGCGGTGGGGGACGCTCTCGACGCGTCCGACGTGTTCCGCGGCGAGCACGTCCTCGAGGTGTCCAGCCCCGGGACGGACCGCCCTCTGACGCAGCCGCGCCACTTCGCACGGGCGCGCGGGCGTCTGGTGGTGCTCACGCTCGCGGACGGCACGCAGGTGACCGGACGGGTCACCGCGGCCGACGGCGAGGCCGTCGAGCTCGAGGGCGGGCAGCGGATCGCGCTGGCCGAGATCACCCGCGGCAAGGTCGAGGTCGAGCTGAGCCGGCTCGCCGAGGCCGAGCTCGACGGCGCCGACGACGACGAGCTGGAGGGCTGACGTGCACATCGACCTTTCCGTCCTGCACCATCTGGAGCGCGAGAAGGACATCAAGTTCGACGTCCTCGTCGCGGCGATCGAGCAGGCGCTGCTGTCCGCCTACCACCGGACCCCCGGGGCCTACCAGCGCGCGCGTGTCGAGCTCGACCGCTCCTCGGGCGACGTCACCGTGTGGGCCGTGAGCGAGGAGGACGAGGAGGCGGGCGTGCCCGCCGAGTTCGACCACACCCCCGAGGGCTTCGGCCGTGTCGCGACGGCGACGGCGCGCCAGGTCATCGTGCAGCGCCTGCGCGACGCCGAGGACGACCAGGTGCTCGGCATGTTCCGCGGCAAGGAGGGCGAGCTGCTCGCGGGGACCATCCAGCAGGGGCGCGACCCGCGCACCGTGCTCGTCGAGGTGGGCGGCGTCGAGGCCGTGCTCCCGGCGCACGAGCAGGTGCCCACGGAGGAGTACACGCACGGCGAGCGGCTGCGCGCGTACGTCCTCGAGGTCGCGCGCGGGTTCAAGGGACCGCAGATCACGCTGAGCCGCACGCACCCGGGGCTCGTCCGCAAGCTCTTCGCGCTCGAGGTTCCCGAGATCGCCGACGGCACGGTCGAGATCACCGCCCTCGCCCGCGAGGCCGGTCACCGGACCAAGGTCGCCGTGCGCTCGACCGTGGCCGGTGTCAACGCGAAGGGCGCGTGCATCGGGCCCATGGGCGCGCGCGTGCGGGCGGTCATGGCCGAGCTGCACGGCGAGAAGATCGACATCGTGGACCACAGCGACGACCCGGGCGAGATGATCGCGCACGCGCTCTCGCCCGCGCAGGTGATCTCCGTCACGGTCGTGGACGCCGAGGCCCGTGCGGCGCGCGTCGTCGTCCCCGACTTCCAGCTCTCCCTCGCGATCGGCAAGGAGGGCCAGAACGCCCGCCTCGCCGCGAAGCTCACGGGCTGGCGCATCGACATCCGGCCGGACACGGAGGCGCCGGTGGACGCCGGCGGGACGGACGACGGTCCCGAGGGCGCCACGCCCGCGGTCCAGGAGTAACGGCCCGTGGGCCGGGACGGTAGACTGTCCGAGGCCGGATCGCGATCCCGGCATCCCGACCAAGCACCTGAGCACCTGGGCCCCGGCCCGGTTCGCACGTGCGTGGGGTGCAGGGCGAGGGATCTAGCCGCTCGCCTGGTGCGTGTGGCGCTCGCCGACGCCGCTGCGGAACCTTCCGCGGTGGTGATCGACACGGCGCGACGCCTGCCGGGCAGGGGTGCCTGGTTGCACCCCGATCCGAAGTGTCTCGACCTGGCCGAACGGCGCCGGGCGTTCGCTCGGGCCCTGCGCGTGCCGGGACCGGTGGACACCCGCGCGGTGCGCGAACGGCTCGAGGCGCCGAGGCCAGCACAGACCCCGGGCACCGGCCCGGGGTGAAGCACGACCGTCGACAGAGAGCGGGTACACAGCGATGGCTGCCCGATGACTACCGATCGATGGACGACTCAGCGATGAGCGACCAGCGATGAACACGTACCACTAACGACGGTCCGACCCTGTCCGGGCGGGCCGAGACAGGAGTGATGTGGCTAAGGTCCGCGTCTACGAGCTCGCCAAGGAGCTCGGACTCGAGAGCAAGACCCTCATGGCGAAGCTCGGCGAGCTCGGTGAGTTCGTCCGTTCGCCGTCGTCCACGATCGAGCCCCCGGTCGTGCGTCGCCTGCGCGAGATCTACCCCGCGCCGGCCGAGAAGCCCGCCGAGGCGCCCAAGGCGGCACCGAAGCCTGCGGCCAAGAAGGCGGCGCCGGCACCCGAGGCGCCCGTGCCCGCCGCTCCTGCGCCCGCGCCCGAGGCCGAGCCGACCGCTGCGGCTCCGGCCGAGCCCGAGGCTCCCGCCGCGCAGGCTCCCACCGAGCCTGCGCGCTCGGGCGGCCCCCGCCCCGGTGCCCCGCGTCCGGGCAACAACCCCTTCGCCCCGAGCCAGGGCATGCCCCGCTCGGGCGAGGCGCCCCCGCGCCCGGGCGGTCCCCGCCCCGGCGGGCCGCGTCCCGGTGCCCCGCGTCCCGGCAACAACCCGTTCGCCCCGAGCCAGGGCATGCCCCGCCCGGGCGGACCTCGTCCCTCGCCCGGTGCCATGCCCGGCCGCTCTCCCGCGGCCGCGCGCGGCGGCGTGCAGCCCGCGGGCGCGCCCGGTCGCACGGGCGGCGGCGGTCGTCCCGGTGGCGGCGGGCGCCCAGGTGGTGGTGGTCCCGGTGGTGGTGGTCCCGGTGGTGGTGGTCCCGGTGGTGGCGGCGGCTTCGCCGGCCGCGGTCGCCCGGGTGCCGGTGGTCGTGGGTCGACGCAGGGCGCGTTCGGTCGCGCTGGCGGCAAGCCCGTCCGTGGCCGCAAGTCGAAGCGCGCGAAGCGCCAGGAGTTCGAGCAGATGCAGGCGCCGTCGCTCGGCGGCGTCCACGTCCCGCGCGGTGACGGGTCGACCGTCGTGCGCCTGCGGCACGGCTCGTCGCTGAACGACTTCGCGGACAAGATCGATGCGAACCCCGCGAGCCTCGTCACGGTGCTGTTCCACCTCGGTGAGATGGCCACCGCGACGCAGTCGCTCGACGAGGACACGTTCGGCACGCTCGCCGCAGAGCTCGGCTACGTCGTCGAGATGGTCTCGGCCGAGGAGGAGGACCGCGAGCTGCTCGAGGGCTTCGACATCGACCTCGAGGCCGAGCTCGAGGCCGACGACGCCTTCCTGCAGCCGCGTCCGCCCGTCGTGACCGTCATGGGTCACGTCGACCACGGTAAGACGAAGCTCCTCGACGCGATCCGCTCGACGGACGTCGTCGCGGGCGAGGCCGGTGGCATCACCCAGCACATCGGTGCCTACCAGGTGCACCACGAGCACGAGGGCACCGACCGGACCCTGACGTTCATCGACACCCCGGGCCACGAGGCGTTCACCGCCATGCGTGCCCGCGGTGCCCAGGTGACCGACATCGCGATCCTCGTGGTCGCGGCCGACGACGGCGTGATGCCGCAGACGATCGAGGCGCTCAACCACGCCCAGTCGGCCGGTGTGCCGATCGTCGTCGCGGTCAACAAGGTCGACAAGGAAGAGGCCAACCCGGCGAAGGTGCGCCAGCAGCTCACCGAGTACAACCTCGTGGCCGAGGAGTACGGCGGCGACACGATGTTCGTCGACGTCTCCGCCCGCCAGCGCATGGGCATCGACGAGCTCCTCGAGGCGGTCCTCCTCACGGCGGACGCGGCGCTCGAGCTCACGGCGAACCCGGACCGCGAGGCCCGCGGTGTCGCGATCGAGGCGAACCTCGACAAGGGCCGTGGTGCCGTCGCGACCGTGCTGGTCCAGACGGGCACGCTGCGCGTCGGTGACGCGATCGTGGCGGGCACGGCACACGGCCGCGTGCGTGCGATGTTCGACGAGCACGGCGAGCCGGTCGAGGAAGCGACGCCGGCGCGCCCGGTGCTCGTCCTCGGTCTGACGTCCGTGCCGAGCGCCGGCGACACGTTCCTCGTGGCCCCGGACGACCGTACGGCTCGCCAGATCGCCGAGAAGCGCGAGGCGGCCGAGCGTGCCGCGCTCCTGGCCAAGCGCCGCAAGCGCATCAGCCTCGAGGACTTCACGCAGGCGCTCCAGCAGGGCAAGGTCGAGACCCTCAACCTCGTCCTCAAGGGCGACGTCTCGGGTGCCGTCGAGGCCCTCGAGGACGCGCTGCTCAAGATCGACGTGGGCGACGAGGTCGACCTGCGCGTCATCCACCGCGGTGTCGGTGCGATCACGCAGAACGACATCAACCTCGCCACCGTCGACTCGGCGATCATCATCGGCTTCAACGTCAAGTACGCCGAGCGGGTCGAGGACCTCGCGGAGCGCGAGGGCGTGGACGTCCGGTTCTACTCGGTCATCTACCAGGCGATCGAGGACGTCGAGGCGGCCCTCAAGGGCATGCTCAAGCCGGAGTACGAGGAGGCCCAGCTCGGCACGGCCGAGATCCGCGAGGTCTTCCGTTCCTCGAAGTTCGGGAACATCGCGGGCTCGCTCGTGCGCAGCGGGGAGATCCGTCGCAACGCCAAGGCGCGCGTGCTGCGTGGTGGGACGGTCGTGGGGGACAACCTCACGATCGAGTCGCTGCGCCGGTTCAAGGACGACGCGACCGAGGTGCGCGAGGGATACGAGTGCGGTATCGGGCTCGGCTCCTTCAACGACCTCGAGGTCGGGGACACCATCGAGACCTTCGAGCTTCGCGAGAAGCCCCGGAACTGATCGGAGCCAGCCATGAGCGAGCACCAGATCCGCGGCCGCAAGGTGGCCGACCGGATCCGGGTGATCGTCGCGGAGCTGCTCGAGCGGCGGGTCAAGGACCCGCGGCTCGGCTTCGTGACGATCACCGAGGTCCGCGTCACCGGTGACCTCCAGCACGCCTCGGTGTTCTACACCGTGCTGGGCAGCGACGAGGACCGCGCCGGCACGGCCGCGGCCCTCGAGAGCGCGAAGGGACTCATCCGTTCGGAGGTCGGGCGGCGGCTCGGCATCCGGCTGACCCCGTCGGTCGAGTTCGTCCTCGACGCGCTCCCGGACACGGCGCAGCACCTCGAGGAGGCGTTGCGGGCCGCGGCGCGCAGCGACGCGGAGGTGGCCGCGCTCGCCGCGTCCGCGACCCCGGCGGGGGAGGCGGACCCGTACCGCAAGCCCGTACGGGACGACGACGAGACCGAGGAATGAGCCCGCGGACGATCTCACGACGGCACGGCAAAGATCGGCTTGCGCAGGCTGCGCCGCTCACCCCGATGGGGGGTGCGCTCTCGCTCTCGCTCGTGGTCCTGCGTCAAGGTGGTACTTTGCACTGACAGTGGGTCGAACTGAGGGCAGCCGCGGCGCGCTCTTGCTTGAGGAGGGACCGTCCGCATGGCTGGAGTGGTGGGGCGAGTCCTCGCTGTGCTCGCTCTCGTCGTTGCGACCGTATCTGGACAGATCGGTCTGGTTCCCGGTGCGAGCGCGGCGTCGCGTGGCGCGGTCGAGGGTCGTGTGACTGATCACCTCGGCAACCCTGTCGCGGGGGTCGAGGTGGTGCTGACGTTCAACCGCGTGACGCTCCCGTCCGTGAGAACGGACGACGATGGTCACTACGCCTTCTCCGCGGTCAAGCCGGGTGTGCACCTTCTCTGGTCGAAGGCCCCCCACGGCTACGGGCCGTACACCTACTACGGAGACACCGTTCACGAGGAGGACGCGAGACGTGTCCACGTCGTCGCGGGCCAGACCTTCACCGCCGATCTCACGCTCGCCCCGATGGGATCGGTGAGCGGGCGTCTCGTCGACAGCGCGGGGCGTGGGCTCCGAGACGTCGAAGCCTACTCGGATCATCCTTGGGGATTCTTCGACGATCAGGAGGGTCGTCTCGGCCCTCAACGTAGCTCGATTCTCGGCGGAACCGGCAAGGGTGGACGTTTCACCTACCCTGACGTCCTCGAAGGGCGACAGCTCATTCGGTTCGATATGGTTCCGAGCGATCTCGGTATCAAGACATCGCTGGACAACTACTACGTCTATGCGTCGACGAATGTTCTCGCCGGCGGGGTGACGGACCTCGGGACCCTTCATCTACCGAAGTTCAACGGCACGATTCGCGGCACGGTCAAGGTCACCAACACTCACCGTGGTTCCTCGTCTGCGGTGCTTCGGGACTCACGCGGGCATCAGGTTGCCGCGGTCCCGGTCGATTCGCGGACGGGAGAAGTGAAGTTCACCCGGGTTCCGGCCGGCAGGTACACGGTCGAGGTCGCGGGCGGCACAGCTCGCGGGGTCGTCGTGAGGTCGGGAAAGGTCGTGCGGTTCAAGTCCGTGAAGGCACGACTGTCCACGCTCACCGGAAAGGTGAGGTCGACGAAGAAGAGCGCACGGAACTGCGTCAGCTACGAAGACAGGCTCGGGCACGGTGACTATCACTGTCTCATCGGCAGTGGAACGTTCACGCTACGAGGACTTGGCGTCGGCACGCACCGGATCTTCGTCACCTCGCAAGGCTCTGGTTCTGACCGCTACTACGATCGCACACCGTATCTCAACCTCCCCGTGACGAGATCATTCCTCGTGAAGGTTGCGAAGAGCGGTTCGACCGTACGCAAGAGCGTCACGATCGACACATCCGGACGCACGGTCACAGGGAAGATCTCGTCGAAGGGTCGAGGCGGGGAGGTCGTCTATGTCGTTCTCGCGGTCGGCGGTGATCGCGACCACCCCCTGCAGCAGCGGGTGACGAAGGTGAGGAAGGACCGAACCTTCACGATCACGACGGTGGGCCCCCAGAAGGGGCGCTACCTCTTCGTCGACAAGTTCGGCCTGGTCGTGGGTGGAGGCAAGCTCGCGAGCGGCACCAAGGACGTGCGTCTCGGCACGCTCAAGGTCTCCTGACGGCCACTGCTCGGGTAGCCTCCACAGTGGTGTCTGGTAGCGAATCCACAGCTGGCGGTGAGATGCGGGCTCCCGCGCCCGACGGCGTCGTCGTCGTCGACAAGCCCGCGGGCTGGACGAGCCACGACCTCGTCGCACGCGTGCGCCGCCTCGCCGCGACGCGGCGGGTGGGTCACGCCGGGACGCTCGACCCCATGGCGACGGGGGTGCTCGTGCTCGGCGTCGGCCGTGCGACGAAGCTCTTGACCTTCGTGGTGGGCGCGGACAAGGAGTACCGCGCGACGGTCCGGCTCGGCGTCACGACGACGACGGACGACGCCGAGGGCGAGACCCTCGCGGCCGTCGGGGCCCCGCACGTCGGGGCCGACGACCTCGCGGCGGGTGTCCGGGCGCTCACGGGGGACATCGCGCAGGTCCCGAGCTCGGTGAGCGCGATCAAGGTGGACGGCAAGCGGGCGTACGCGCGGGTGCGCGCGGGAGAGGACGTCGAGCTCGCGCCGCGCCCCGTGCGGGTCTCGCGCTTCGAGGTCCTCGACGTGCGCCCGGCGCGGACGGACGACGGCGTCGAGGTGACCGACGTCGACGTCCTCGTGGAGTGCTCCTCGGGCACGTACGTGCGCGCCCTCGCCCGGGACCTCGGTGCCGGGCTCGGCGTCGGAGGTCACCTCACCGCGCTGCGCCGCACCCGTGTGGGCGGGTACGGGCTGGACGTCGCGCGCACGCTCGACTTCCTCGCGGACACCTTCGAGGTGCTGCCGCTCGCGGTCGCGGCGCGCGCGATCCTGCCGGCCCGGGAGCTGAGCGAGCACGAGGCGCGCGAGCTGAGCTTCGGCCGAGCGCTCGGTCTCGACCCGGCGGTGCGAGGCTCGCGCGAGGCGCCCGTCGCCGCGTTCGCTCCCGACGGCACGCTCGTCGCCCTGCTCGCGGACGAGCGCGGCAGGGCCCGTCCCGTGCTCGTGCTCGCCGCCTCGTAGCTAGACGCGCGCCGTGAGCAGGTACGCCAGGTACGCCCCGTAGAGCGCCATGAACCCGAGGCCCTCGGCGCGCGACACCCGTCGCCCCGAGTAGAACACCGGCACGCACAGCAGCGCCACGGCCACCATGACGGGCAGGTCCACGCGGATGAGGTCCTGCTCGACCGCCAGGCCCCCCGCGGGGACCACCGCGGTGATGCCCAGGATGAGCAGCAGGTTGAAAACGCTGCTGCCCAGGAGGTTGCCGACGGCGATGTCGCGCTCGCCGCGCACCGTCGACACGACGGTCGTGACGAGCTCGGGGGCCGAGGTGCCGATCGCCACGATCGTCAGCCCGATGACGGCCTCGGAGATGCCTCTCGCGCGAGCCAGTCCCGCAGCACCGTCGACGAGGAGGTCGGCCCCGACGACGACGATCGCGATGCCGACGAGCAGGAGCGCGCCGTGGAGGACGAAGCGGGACGGTGTCTCCGGTGCGTCCGACGGCGTCGCGTACTCGCGGTCGTACTCCTGCTGCACGAAGGGGCGCTCGCGTCGGGCGATGCGCACGATCACGAGGGTGTAGACGATCGCGAGCGCGGCGAGGAGCACGCCGTCGCCGCGGGAGATGCTCCCGCCCCACGCGAGGACCGCGACGAGGACGGCGGCCCCCACCATGACGGGCAGGTCGAGGCGCAGGGTCTGGGTGTGCATCTCGAGCGGTCGCAGCGCCGCGCTCAGCCCGAGGATGAGGAGCAGGTTGACGACGTTCGTCCCGGCGATGTTCCCGATCGCGAGCGAGCCGTTGCCCTGGACCGCGGCCTCGATCCCGACGGCGAGCTCGGGGGTCGAGGTCCCGATCGACACGACCGTGACGCCGATGATGATCGGCGCCACGCCGAGGCCCGCGGCGACCTTGCTGCCGCCCCGCACGATGAGCTCGGCGCCTGCGACGAGCGCGACGAGGCCCACGAGGATCAGCACGACGTCCGGCACGGGGGTGAGCCTACGTCGAGGGGAGCGTGGCGCGGCCCCACGAGGGAAGGGCTTGGGCCCGTCAAGGTCTTCGCGTTACTCCGAATGGACTACCTCTTCGTCCTTTTGCCTGTGATCTTGGTCACATTCTCAGAGGTACGTCCCGTCATGCGCACTACGTCCCTTTTCCTCCACAGGCGCGCCGTCGCGACCTGCCGATACCAGACATAGCGTCCCGGATGACGAGACGCACCGGTCCTCGTGGAAAGGATTCACCATGGCAACGGCCCGACCTCTCGGCCGCGCGGCACTCGCCGTCGTGGTCGCGGCGAGCCTGACGCTCGGCACGGGGACGGTCGCGGCGACCGCCAAGGACGTCGACCTGCGCACCTCGTCGCGGTCCTCGGTGGCCACGGCGTACAACACCGTGCTCGCGCCCGCGCTCAAGGTGAGGACCGGGTGGACCGGGTCCCCGGACGGGTGCCGGGTCGGCAAGGAGTCGGCCGCGTCCCGCACGGCCACCCGCAAGGCCGTCAACTTCGTGCGCGCCCTCAACCAGCTCGACGAGATCACGCTCAGCGCGAAGCTCAACAAGCGTGCCTTGCGCACCGCGCTGCTCATGCAGGCCAACGGTGCCCTGTCGCACGCGCCCTCGAAGGCCACCTTCTCCAAGTGCTGGAGCAGCACCGCGAGGCTCGGTGCGAGCCGCTCCAACCTCTACCTCTCGTGGGGCTACGGCGATCTCGCGCCCTCGACGGGCGCCCGGGCGATCGTGGGCTACATGACCGACTCCGGGCCGGGCAACCTCGCCGTCGGGCATCGCCGCTGGATCCTCAACCCGACCACGCGCGTCATGGCCACGGGCTCGACGGCGACGGCCAACGCCCTGACCGTGACCGGGACGAAGACGAGCACCAAGGCGGCCCAGCCCGCCTATCTCGAGTGGCCCGCGAAGGGCTGGTTCCCCACGCAGCTCGAGCCGGAGGGCCGCTGGTCCCTCTCGGCGTCGAGCCGCACGGTCTCCTTCACGAAGGCGAAGGTCAAGGTCCAGCGGATCGACGCCAAGGGCAAGGTGCTCACGAAGCAGAAGGTCACCGTCCACGAGGTCCAGCGCGGATACGGGCCCAACACGCTCGTCTTCACCGTCAAGGGCGTCAAGACCCCGAAGGCCAGGAAGACGGTGCGCTACAAGGTCACCGTGAAGGGCATCAAGGGCGCGAAGAAGTCGAAGTACACCTACACCGTCAAGGTCTTCGACCCGACCGCGTTCTAGCGGGCGGCATGTGGCACGCTTGACCCCGTGCTGCGCTGGACCGACCGCTCCGAGATCCCCGCGGGCTTCGGTCCCACCGTCGTCACGCTGGGCAACTTCGACGGCGTCCACCGGGGCCACGTCGAGGTCCTGACGCGCATGGTCGCGCGGGCGCGCCAGATCGGCGGCAGCGCCGTGGCGGTGACGTTCAGCCCGCACCCCGCCGTCGTGCACCGTCCCGAGGTCGCGCCCCCGCTCCTCACGGGAGACGTGGACCGCCTCGAGCTCTTGGCCCGCACGGGTCTCGACGCGACGCTCGTGGTGGGCTACGACCTCGCGTTCGCCCAGCAGTCACCGCGTCGGTTCGTGCTCGACTACCTCGTGCGGCCGCTCAACGCGGCCGTCGTGGTGGTGGGTCGTGACGTGCGCTTCGGGCTCGACAACTCGGGGGACCTCGCCACGATGGTCGGGCTCGGCCGCGAGCTCGGCTTCGAGGTCGAGGTGGTCGAGGACCACGCGCACGACGACGGCGCCCGCCGGTGGTCGAGCTCGTGGGTGCGCGAGCTGCTCGCGGCCGGCGACGTCGCCGAGGCGGCCCGGGTGCTCGGCCGCCCGCACCGCATGCGCGGCACCGTGGTGCGCGGTGACCAGCGGGGCCGCGTCCTCGGGTTCCCGACGGCGAACCTCGGTCCCGACGCCACGGGCATGGTGCCCGCCGACGGCGTGTACGCCGGGTGGCTGCGCGTGCCGGACGCTCCCGGCGGCGACGCGAGCTCGGCGGCGCCGCTGCCCGCGGCCGTGTCCGTGGGGACCAACCCGACGTTCGACGGTGCGGAGCGGCGCGTCGAGGCCTACGTGCTCGACCGGACCGACCTCGACCTGTACGGCCGCGAGGTGGTGCTCGAGCTCGTCGCGCGGTTGCGGGACACGCTGCGCTTCGAGAGCGTGGACGAGCTCGTGGCGCAGATGCGCGCGGACGTCGCGTCGGTTGCGAGCGTGCTGGCCGAACCCTGATATCCTGCAGGGGCCGTCGGAACGGCCGCGGAACCAGAGAGCCCGGGTGGACTTGCCCCGGCGCGCCGCGCAACGAGAAACCAAGGAGAACCGTGCCGCTCGATGCTGCTACGAAGAAGTCCATCATGACCGAGTACGCCACGCACGAGGGCGACACCGGTTCCCCCGAGGTCCAGATCGCGATGCTGACGCAGCGCATCAAGGACCTCACCGAGCACCTGAAGACCCACAAGCACGACCACCACTCCCGCCGGGGGCTCCTGCTCCTCGTCGGCCAGCGTCGCCGGCTCCTCGGCTACCTGCAGAAGGTGGACATCAACCGCTACCGCAGCCTCATCGAGAGGCTCGGCCTGCGCCGCTGACTTCGCTGCCAGCCCGGATCCCGCGAGGGTTCCGGGCTGGTCGCGCGATTGGCACCAACCACACCGCGCCGGACGCAGCGTCCGGTCCTCGGTAGTGGCCCTCGGACCGCGCGGTCCGCGGGCCTCGATCGAAGACCGTCACTGGCACCGGCGCCCTCACGAAAGAAGGAGGGCACCCATGGAGGGTCCCGAGATCCAGTTCGCCGAGGCCACGATCGACAACGGTCGCTTCGGCACCCGCACCATCCGCTTCGAGACGGGCCGCCTCGCCAAGCAGGCCGCCGGTTCCGTGCTCGCGTCGATCGACGACGACACGACCCTGCTGAGCACCACGACGGCGGGCAAGTACCCCAAGGACCACTTCGACTTCTTCCCCCTCACGGTGGACGTCGAGGAGCGTCAGTACGCCGCGGGCAAGATCCCCGGCTCGTTCTTCCGCCGCGAGGGACGCCCCTCGACGGACGCGATCCTGGCCTGCCGCCTCATCGACCGCCCGCTGCGCCCCTTGTTCGTCAAGGGCCTGCGCAACGAGGTCCAGGTGGTCATCACGGTCCTCGCGATCAACCCGGACGACGCCTACGACGTCCTCGCGATCAACGCCGCGTCGATCTCCACCCAGCTCTCGGGCCTGCCGTTCTCCGGCCCCGTGGGCGGCGTGCGCATCTCGCTCATCGACGGCCAGTGGGTCGCGTTCCCGCGCTACTCCGAGGTCGAGCGCGCGACGTTCGACATGGTCGTCGCGGGCCGCGTCGTCGGTGACGACGTCGCGATCGCGATGATCGAGGCGGAGGCCCCCGAGGGCTCGTGGAACCTCATCAAGAACGAGGGCGCGACGGCCCCCACCGAGGAGGTCGTGGCCCAGGGCCTCGAGGCCGCCAAGCCGTTCATCCGCACGCTCGTCGAGGCGCAGCGCGACCTCGCGGCGCGGGCCGCCAAGCCCACGCAGGAGTTCCCGACGTTCCCCGACTACCAGCCGGACGTCCTCGAGGCCGTCGAGGCCGCGGCGAACGCGCGCGTGGCCGAGGCGCTGACGATCGCGGACAAGCAGGACCGCGAGAACCGTCTCGACGAGGTCAAGGCCGAGGTCGTCGCGGAGCTCGCGGAGCGCTTCGAGGGTCGCGAGAAGGAGATCTCCGCCGCGATCCGCACGGTCACCAAGACGAACATCCGCCAGCGGATCCTCACCGACGGCTTCCGCATCGACGGCCGCGGCCTGCAGGACATCCGCACGCTCTCGGCCGAGGTCGAGGTGCTGCCCCGCGTGCACGGCTCGGCGATCTTCGAGCGCGGCGAGACGCAGATCATGGGCGTTACGACGCTCAACATGCTCCGCATGGAGCAGCAGATCGACTCGCTGTCTCCCGTGACGCGCAAGCGCTACATGCACAACTACAACTTCCCGCCCTACTCGACCGGCGAGACGGGCCGCGTGGGCTCGCCCAAGCGTCGCGAGATCGGTCACGGGGCGCTCGCCGAGCGCGCGCTCATCCCCGTGCTGCCGAGCCGCGAGGAGTTCCCCTACGCGATCCGTCAGGTCTCCGAGGCCCTCGGGTCCAACGGCTCGACGTCCATGGGCTCGGTGTGCGCCTCGACGCTCTCGCTCCTCAACGCGGGCGTGCCGCTGCGCGCCCCCGTCGCGGGCATCGCGATGGGCCTCGTCTCCGACACGGTCGACGGTGAGACGCGCTACGCGGCCCTCACCGACATCCTCGGTGCCGAGGACGCGTTCGGCGACATGGACTTCAAGGTCGCCGGAACGAGCGAGTTCGTCACGGCCATCCAGCTCGACACCAAGCTCGACGGCATCCCCGCCGACGTGCTCGGTGGCGCGCTCACGCAGGCGCGCGACGCGCGCCTGGCGATCCTCGAGGTCATCAACGAGGCCATCGACGGCCCCGACGAGATGAGCCCGCACGCCCCGCGCGTCATCACGGTGACGGTCCCCACCGACAAGATCGGCGAGGTCATCGGCCCCAAGGGCAAGATGATCAACCAGATCCAGGAGGAGACGGGCGCGGACATCTCGATCGAGGACGACGGCACCGTGTACATCGGCGCGGTCGACGGCCCCTCGGCGGAGGCGGCGCGGGCCGCGATCAACGCGATCGCCAACCCGCACATGCCGGAGGTCGGCGAGCGCTTCGTCGGTACGGTCGTCAAGACCACGACGTTCGGTGCGTTCGTGTCGCTCTCCCCGGGCAAGGACGGACTGCTGCACATCTCGCAGATCCGCAAGCTCGTGGGCGGCAAGCGCGTCGAGAACGTCGAGGACGTGCTCGGGGTGGGCCAGAAGGTCCAGGTGGAGATCGGCGAGATCGACCCGCGCGGCAAGCTGTCGCTGCACGTCGTCCTCGACGAGGACTCCGCCGCCGACGGGGCCGAGGCCCCGGCCGACGCCTGACGTGCCCCTCGAGCTCCCGCTCGTCGCCGCCGGTCAGCCCGGCAGCGAGCTGACCGCCGGGCAGGACGGCGGCGCCATCGTGCGCCGCTCGGTCCTGCCCGGCGGTCTTCGCGTCCTCACCGAGCACGTCCCCGGGCTGCGCTCGGCGACGATCGGCGCGTGGGTCCCGGTGGGCTCGCGCGACGAGCGCGACGGCCACTTCGGCTCGACCCACTTCCTCGAGCACCTGCTCTTCAAGGGCACGCCGAGCCGCACCGCCTTCGACATCGCGGAGTCCTTCGACGCCGTGGGCGGCGAGGCGAACGCCTCGACGGGCAAGGAGAGCACGTGCTACCACGCGCGCGTGCTCGACTCGGACCTGCCCATGGCCGTCGACGTCATCACGGACATGGTCACCTCGGCGCTCCTCGCCCCCGACGAGCTCGAGATGGAGCGCGGGGTCATCCTCGAAGAGCTCGCGATGAACGACGACGACCCGGGCGACGTGGTCCACGAGCAGTTCGCCGCGGCCGTGCTGGGGACCCACCCCCTCGGACGGCCCATCGGAGGCACCCCCGACACGATCCGGGCGGTGCCGCGGGACGCCGTCGTCGGCCACTACCGCGAGCACTACCAGCCCCGCACGCTCGTGATCTCCGCCGCGGGGGGCGTCGACCACGACGCCCTCGTGGCCCAGGTCACGGCCGCGCTCGAGGCGGGCGGCTGGAGCGCGCCGGCGGGCACGCTCCCCGTGGCGCGCCGGCCGTGGGACGGCACGGACGCCCAGCCCGACGGCGTCCCTGGTCGTGGCACCGAGATCGAGGTGCACCGGGCGACCGAGCAGGCGCACCTGATCATCGGCGGCACGGGCATCACGGCGACCGACCCGCGGCGCTTCGCGATGTCGGTGCTCTCCGCGGTGCTCGGCGGGGGGATGAGCTCGCGGCTGTTCCAGGAGATCCGCGAGAAGCGCGGGCTCGCCTACTCGACGTACTGCTTCGCGCAGGGCCACGCGGACACGGGGCTGTTCGGCCTCTATGCGGGCTGCGCCCCGGGCAAGGTGGACGAGGTCGCGACCCTGCTCGTGGCCGAGCTCGAGCGCATGGCCGCCGAGCCGATCACCCCGGCCGAGCTCGCCCGGGCGACGGGCCAGCTCAGCGGGGGCATGGTGCTCGGCATGGAGGACACGGGGGCCCGCATGAGCCGGCTCGGCAAGGCCGAGATGGTGCACGGCGAGCTCGCGTCGATCTCCGAGCAGCTCGAACGGATCCGCGCCGTCACCGCCGAGGAGGTGCGCGCGCTCGCGGAGTCGCTCGCCTCGCGGCCGCGCAGCCGCGTCCTCGTGGGACCCGCGCGCGGCTGACCCGGCACCGGAGCGCCGGTGCATCGACGCCGAGGTCCGCGGTGCGCCACGATGGGGGCATGGCCGTCACGAGCTTCGTCCGACTCCCCGCGCCGCGCGGTACCGAGCACCTCGTCGAGCACGTCTGGGTGCTGCGCGGCGAGGCCACGGCCGAGCCGTGGCGCGCGCTCCTGGTCCCCAACGCCCGCCCGTCCGTGGTGGTGTGCCTGGGAGAGCCGGGGGAGCGGATCGAGCCGCTCGACCACCGGCGCACCCCCAACGGTGGCACCGTGGCCGGGGTCAGACGCCTGCCCGTGGTGCTCGAGCAGTCCGGCGAGGCGTGGTACGTCGGGGCGCGGCTGCGCGCGTACGGGCTCGCGTCGCTCGGCCTCGACGACCTCCTGGTGGACGACGCGGCGCCGCTCGACGTGCTCGGAGACGCGCGTGCCCTCACCCAGGCGGTGCGCGCCGGGGCCGACGACGAGGAGCGGGCCGCGACGCTCGCCCGGTCCCTCGCGGAGTCCGTGGCCGACGGCGCGGTCCCCGCGGACCGCGTCGCGATGATCGACCGCGCCGTCGCGGTGCTCGCGGTACGCCGCGGGCTCGTCACCGCGACGGACCTCGCGCGTGCGGTCGGGGTGCCCGCCCCGATCCTCGACACGGCGGTCGACGAGTTCGTCGGCGTGGGCCTCGACGAGTTCACGGCCATCTCGCGGTTCCACCACTTCGTGGGCGGGCACGGGGGCCCCGAGCAGGGCCGGGCGGCCGTGCGGGTGCTCGCGCGCTACCGGCTCACGGGCCGCACGCCGCGCGAGACGCTGCGCTTCACGGGGCTCACGCCCACGCGGTACGCCGAGGTGCGCGACGCGGTGACGGCGCTCCTCGCCCCCGCGCCGGTCTCCTAACCCTCCGCGTCCTGGCTCACCGAGGAGTCCTGGCTCGCCGACGGGACGCCCAGCGTCACCGCCGCACCGCGTGCCCTGGTCAGGCGCTGCGCGAGGGGGCGCCACGAGAAGGCCACGAGGACGACGACGGCGAGCGCGCCGGTCACGAGAGCGCCGTCGGGGAGCATCGACAGGCCGAACAGCACCGCGCAGACCCCGACCCCTGCGAGGAGGGCGAGCGCCATGACGTCGGGGACCCGGCCGGACGACACGGCGGCGGCGACGACGAGCACGAGCGCGAAGCCCGCGAGCCCCGCCGGCAGCGTCGTGCCGGCGACGGCGAGGACGATCCCGACCGTGACGAACACGACCGCGCCGCACCCGACCGCGGCGAGCACGGCGGACCGACGGGTCACCTCCTGCTCGGGCCCGTCCTCCTCCTGCGCACGCCGCTCGAGCCACCACCGAGCACCCACGGGAATCCACAGGGCGAGCGCGAGGGCGAGGACCAGGGCGACCTCGCTGAGCACCGCGTCCGTCGACCGGCCCGAGGTGAACGCACCGAGCGCGAGGTAGACCATGCCCACCAGGGTGAGGACGACGAACGCGAGCCGCCAGCCACGCCTTCGGACCACGAGCGTCGCGAGCGTCGAGGACACGAGCGCGACGAAGGCGGTGAACCCCGCCATGATCACGGCGATGACACCGTCCCAGCCGTCGACCCCGCCGCCCAGCTCGGCCGAGGCGAGCGCGAGCCCGTAGCCCGCGAAGGTGGCCAGGGCGACGGCGCCGAGGATGGCGGCGACCTCGAGGACGTTGCGCATGGCTCCCATGGTGGCACGCCGGGGTAGGCTCACCGACCGTGGAGAACGCGCTGAGGGTCGCCGTCCTGGGAGCCGCCGGACGCATGGGTGCCACCGTGGTGGACGCCGTGCGCGCCGCGCCGGACCTCGAGCTGGTCGCGACGCTCGACGCGGGGGACGACCTCGCCGAGCTCGCGCACACCGGGGCCCAGGTGGCCGTCGACTTCACGGTCCCGGACGCGACCGAGGCGAACGTGCACGCGCTCGTCGACCTCGGCATCCACGCCGTGGTCGGCACCACGGGCTGGACCTCCGAGTCGCTCGCCCGGGTGCACGAGCACGCGCTCGAGGCGGAGCGCGCCGGGCACCCGGTGGGCGTCGTCGTCGCCCCGAACTTTGCGATCGGCGCCGTCCTCGCGATGGCCTTCGCCGCGAAGGCCGCCCCGTGGTTCGAGTCCGTCGAGGTGATCGAGCTGCACCACCCCGACAAGGTCGACGCCCCCTCGGGGACCGCGCGGCACACCGCCGCGGGGATCGCCGCCGCCCGGGCCGCCGCGGGCAGCGCGCCGCTGCCGGACGCGACGAGCCAGGCGCTCGACGGCGCGCGCGGCGCCGCCGTGGACGGCATCCCGGTGCACTCCGTGCGGCTGCGCGGCCTCGTGGCCCACGAGGAGATCCTGCTCGGCAACCCGGGCGAGATGCTCACGCTGCGGCACGACTCGCTCGACCGCACGAGCTTCATGCCGGGCGTCCTGCTCGCCGTGCGCCAGGTGGGCTCGCGCCCCGGGCTCACGGTAGGCCTCGAGCACCTCCTCGGTCTGGGCTGAGCGGTGCTGCGTCGCGGGCTCGTCCCGGCCCTCGTCCTGACGGCGCTCATGGGCGTCTACGTGTGGCTCGTCCTCACGCGCGTCGTCGCGCTCCTTCGCACCGGCGAGCCCGTCGGCATCGTGCTCGGGCTCGCGTTCGGGATCCTGCCGCTGCTCGTGCTGTGGTACCTCGCGGCCGAGTGGCTCCTCGCGGCGCGGGTGCAGCGGCTCGCCGACGCGCTCGCGGCCACGGGTGACCTCCCCGTGGACGACCTGCCGCGATCGCCCGGTGGGCGCATCGACCGCGCGGCCGCAAGCGCCCAGTTCGAGGCCGTCAGGGCCCAGGTCGAGGCCGAGCCGGAACGCTGGCAGGGCTGGTTCCACCTCGGCTTCGCGTACGACGCCGCGGGGGACCGCCGTCGGGCACGGGCCGCGCTGCGCAAGGCGGTCGCGCTGCACCGCGCCGGATAGCGCGGGCTACAGCTCCGCGGCCCAGCGCCGCTCGTGCACGGTGTCGTGCCCCGCGGCGAGCTCACGCACGCGCCCGTCCGGTCCCAGGCCCGCCCCGGCGAGGAAACGCTCGCGCGCGCCGTCGCCGTCGAGCACCCACGCCGTGAGGGACTCGGCGCCGTCCTGGCGCAGGGAGTCCACGGCGGCGGAGAGCAGCCGGGACCCGTGCCCCGAGCGCTGCTCCTCCGGGAGCACCTCGAGCGCCACGATCTCCCCGGTGCCCTCACCGGCCGGGCGGACCGCGGCGAAACCCACCACGCGCGCCCCGGCGCACGCGACGAGCACGCGGTGGCCCGGTCCGGGCGGCTGTGTGATCGCGTCCGCCCATCCCGGTTCGAACGCGGACTCGTCGAGCTGCTCGAGCGCGCCGGCGAGCCGCTCGGCGTGCGTCGAGCGCCATGCGGTGAGCTGGACGTGCGCGATCGTCGCGGCGTCCTCGCGGGTCGCGGGACGGACGGAGACGTCGGCGTGCTCGGTGAAGAGGGTCACGGCACCACGGTAGCCGCCGCGGCTCGCTCGTCCGTCGCGGGCGTCGCGGGGACCGCGGGCGGCACGGTCGCGGCAGCGCGCGCTGCGGGCGTGCGCTGCGGGCGCTGGCCCACCGTGTCGATCCACGCGAGCGCCATGGCGGAGAGGATGAACGCGATGCGGATGGCGGTCTGCCCCAGCAGCGTGTCGTTGGCGAGCCGGTCGGCGCCCATGATCGGGGCCTCGTCCGTGATCTTCGCGAGCCCGTCCGCCGCGTGCCCGGCGTCCGCGACGTGCGCGTTCGGCAGGACGACGTTCTCGACGAGGTGCCCCAGCGCCTTGCGGAACTGCCACACGTACAGCGCCCGGGCCACGATGAGCCCGAGGTCGAGCGGGACCTGCAGGCAGCGGGAGGCGAAGATCAGGTAGCCGAGGTTCGGCGACGGCTCGAGGGCGGTGTCGTACTCGGGTGCTCCACGGTGCTGCTCGCGCTGGCAGGACGGCGCAGAGTGCCAATCGCGGAGGAAGCGGTCACCAACGCGCGGCCCCGGGGCGAGGGTCCCGCCGCTACGCCATCCAACCGAGCGCGCGCACGCCCGCGGCGACGGCGGCGCCGAGGACGACGACCACGAGGAAGGGCGCGCGCAGCGCGAGGGCGATCGCGGCCACCACGAGGGCGGGCAGCCGGGCGTCGACCGTGAGGCCCTGTCCCGAGGCGAAGGTCTGGATCGCCACGAGCGCGGCCAGCAGCGCGACCGTGACGAGCGCCGCGGTGCGGGCCACGCGGGGCTCGGCGAGCCAGTGCTCGGGCAGCAGGTGCCCCACGAGCTTGATCGCGTACACCGCCAGACCGCCCGCCACGATCGCGAGCCACATCAGCGCATCGGGGCTCATGCGCCCACCTCCTCGTCGTCGGGCACCGTGCTCCCGGGACGCCACCACCCGACGACGACCGCGATCGCGGCCGCCGCGAGCACGGGCAGGCCCGCGGGGAGCACGGGGGTCAGGGCGAGGGCGACGACGGCGGACCCCACGCCCACCGCGCGCGCGACCGGGTCGGCGAGGCGCGCCCACACGAGGCCGAGGAACGCGGCGGCCGCGGCGGCGTCGAGCCCCCACGCGCGCGGGTCGCCGAGCGCGTTGCCCGCGAGGGCCCCGAGCGTCACGAAGGAGTTCCACAGCACGTAGATGCCCACGCCCGTCCACCAGAAGCCCTCGCGCACGGCACGCGGCTCCTCCTGGGCCGTGGCGACGGCCGTGGACTCGTCGATCGTCACCTGGGCGGCGAGCAGCCGTCGCCAGCCGCGCACGCCCAGCAGCGGTGCCATCCGCGCGCCGTACAGCGCGTTGCGCACGCCCACGAGCGCACCCGTCGCGACGGCCGCCGGACCGCCGCCTCCCGCGGCGATGACACCCACGTACGCGAACTGGGAGCCGCCGGAGAACATGATGAGGCTCAGCACCACGGTCTGGAGCACCGAGAGCCCCGCGGCGACGGACAGTGCGCCGAAGGAGATCCCGTACAGGCCCGTCGCGACGGACACGCCGAGAGCCTCGCGCCGTGCGAGCCGCACGGCGCTCGATGCGGGGGCCGCCACTAGACCGCGAGGTAGATCGAGTCGAGGTACTCGGCCAGGCCGGCCTCGCCACCCTCGCGCCCGAGCCCGGAGGCCTTGACCCCGCCGAACGGCGCGCTCGCGTCGGAGACCATGCCGCGGTTGACGCCGAGCATGCCCGTGTCGATCGACTCGGCGAGCCGGAAGGTGCGGTTCACGTCGCGTGTGTAGGCGTACGCGACGAGCCCGAACTCGCTCGCGTTGGCGAGCGCGACGGCCTCCTCCTCGGTGTCGAACGTGACGATCGGCGCGACGGGGCCGAAGATCTCCTCGGTCACGGTGGGCGCGTCCGGGGCCACGCCCGTGAGCACGGTGGGCAGGTAGAAGTGGCCGGGCCCCTCCGGGCGCGAGCCACCCAGGCGCACGCGCGCCCCGCGGTCCACGGTGGCCGTGACGAGCTCGTCGACCTTGTCCACGGCGGCGGCCTCGATGAGCGGGCCCACCGTGGTGCCGTCGGCCGCGCCGTGCCCCACGCGCAGGGACTCGAAGGCCGCGACGAGGCCCGCCGTGAACTCCTCGGCCACGGAGGCGTGCACGAGGAAGCGGTTGGCCGCGACGCACGTCTGGCCCGCGTTGCGCATCTTCGCGGCGAGCGCACCGGTGACGGCGGCCGGGACGTCGGCGTCGTCGAACACGAGGAACGGGGCGTTGCCCCCGAGCTCCATCGACGTGCGCAGGATCTGGTCGGCCGCGCTCTTGAGCAGCGTGCGCCCCACCTCGGTCGAGCCGGTGAACGAGAGCTTGCGCAGGCGAGCGTCGGCGAGGATCGGCTCGCTCACACGCCGCGCGGAGGACGAGGGGACGACGGCGAGCACCCCGGTGGGCAGGCCGCGCTCGGCGAGCACCTCGCGCACGATCTCGGCGAAGAACGCCGTGGTGAGCGGCGTGAGCTGGGCGGGCTTGACGACCATCGTGCAGCCGGCCGCGAGCGCGGGCGCGATCTTGCGCGTGGCCATCGCGATGGGGAAGTTCCACGGCGTGATCGCGTACGCGGGGCCCACGGGCTTGTGCAGCACCACCTGGTGGTTGGCCCCGGCGGGCGCCCGGCGTGCGAGGCCGTCGACGCGCACCGCCTGCTCGGAGTACCAGCGCACGTACTCGGCCCCGTAGGCGACCTCGGCGCGCGACTCGGCGAGGGGCTTGCCGCCCTCGGCGGTCACCACGGCGGCGAGGTCCTCCGCGCGCTGCGTCATGCGGTCGAACACGGCGCGCAGCGCCTCGGCCCGCTCGCGGGGCGGCACGGCACGCCACGCCTCGAAGGATCCGGCGACGGCGTCCATCGCGGCGCGGGCGTCGTCGTCGGACGCGTCGGCCACCTCGAGGATCGTCTCGGTCGTGGCCGGGTCCTCGACGGCGAACGTGGCGCCCGTCGAGGCAGGGCGCCACTGCCCGTCGATCAGGAGTCCGGTGGGGATCTGGGCGGCCACCTCGGCGGGCAGCGACGGCGGTGTCGACATGCCTGCCAGTATCCCCCCGCGGTTAGCATGACGTCATGACTTCGACCGTGCCGACGCCGTACGAGGACCTCCTCGCCGAGGTCATGGCGACGGGGGCGGTGAAGACGGACCGCACGGGCACGGGCACGCGCTCGGTGTTCGGCCGCCAGCTGCGCTACGACCTCGCGGCGGGCTTCCCCCTCGTCACGACCAAGCGGGTGCACCTGCGCTCCGTGGTGGGCGAGCTGCTGTGGTTCCTGCGCGGGGACTCCAACGTGGGGTGGCTGCGCGAGCACGGCGTGACGATCTGGGACGAGTGGGCGGACGCGGATGGCGAGCTGGGGCCCGTGTACGGCGTGCAGTGGCGGTCGTGGCCCACGCCGGACGGCCGCCACGTGGACCAGATCTCCCAGGTGCTCGACGCGATCCGCACCGACCCGGACTCGCGGCGCCACATCGTCTCGGCGTGGAACGTCGCCGAGCTCGAGCGCATGGCCCTGCCGCCGTGCCACCTGCTGTTCCAGTTCTACGTCGCGGACGGCAAGCTCTCGTGCCAGCTCTACCAGCGCAGCGCGGACCTGTTCCTGGGCGTGCCGTTCAACATCGCGTCCTACGCCCTGCTGACCCACATGGTCGCCCAGCAGGCGGGGCTCGACGTCGGAGACTTCGTGTGGACGGGCGGGGACTGCCACGTCTACGACAACCACGTCGAGCAGGTCACCACGCAGCTCGCACGCGAGCCTTACCCCTACCCGCGCCTCGAGCTGCGCCGGGCCCCCTCGCTGTTCGAGTACACCTTCGAGGACGTCCAGGTCCTCGACTACCGGCACCACCCCACCATCAAGGCGCCGGTGGCGGTCTAGTGGCGGCGCTCGGCGAGGGCGGGCTCGGCCTGGTCTGGGCGCAGGCCAGGGCGGTGGCCGACGACGGCGCCCCCGTGGCGCTCATCGGCCGCGGCGGGACCCTCGCGTGGCACGTTCCCGAGGACCTCGCCCACTTCCGCGAGGTGACGTGGGGCAGCCCGGTGATCATGGGCCGCGCGACGTGGGAGTCCCTGCCGCCGCGCTTCCGGCCCCTGCCGGGTCGCGACAACGTCGTGCTCACCCGCTCGCGGACGTGGTCCGACGACGGCGCCCTCGTGGCCCATGACCTCGCCGAGGTGCGCGGGCTCCTGGGCCGGCGCTCGGCGTGGGGGATCGGGGGAGCGCAGGTGTACGCGGCCCTCCTGGGCGTCGCGGACCTGCTCGAGATCACCGAGGTGGACCTCGACCTGGGCCCCGTGCAGCACGGGGACGCGCTCGCGCCCGCCGTCGGCCCCGGTTTCGTGCGCGCGGCCGAGGGCGAGTGGCTCACGAGCTCGACGGGCGTGCGCTACCGGTTCACCACGTACGTACGGGAGGGACTGTGAACGTCGAGGGGCGGGCCTTCGAGGGCCGTTCGGTGCTCATGTCGGGCGGGAGCCGCGGGATCGGGCTCGCGATCGCGCTGCGGCTCGCGCGCGATGGCGCGAACGTCACGATCCTCGCGAAGACCGACGTGCCGCACCCCAGGCTCGAGGGCACCGTGCACACGGCGGTCGAGCAGATCCGCGCCGCGGGCGGGGGCGCGCTCGGGATCGTGGGCGACGTGCGCGAGGACGAGGACGTCGCGCGGGCCGTCGAGGCGGCCGTGGCCGAGTTCGGCGGGATCGACGTCGTGGTCAACAACGCGAGCGTGATCGACCTGTCCGCCTCGGAGTCCCTCCCCGCGAAGCGCTACGACCTCATGCAGGACGTCAACGTGCGCGGGACCTTCATGCTCACGCGCGCCGCGATCCCTCACCTGCGCCGCTCCGACCGGGCGCACGTGCTCTCGCTCAGCCCTCCGGTGAACCTCGACCCGCAGTGGCTCGGGGCATTCCCCGGGTACATGGTCGCGAAGTACGCCATGACCCTCGCGACCCTCGGCTTCGCCCACGAGCTCGCCGGGGACCGCATCGCCGCCAACACGTTGTGGCCGCGCACCACCATCCGGACGGCGGCCGTCGCGAACGTCCTCGGCGGTGAGGAGCTCATGCGGCGCTCGCGGACCCCGGACATCTACGCCGACGCCGCGTTCGAGGTGCTGCGCCGCGGTCCGAGCGAGGTCACGGGGCAGACCCTCCTCGTCGAGGACGTGCTCGCCGAGGCGGGCGTCACGGACCTCGCGCCCTACTCCCCGGGCGTCCCGGACGACAAGCTCTTCCCCGACGTGTTCGTGTGAGCGACAAGACCTCACGACGCGATCCGGTGCCGGGACGGTAAGTTGACGCCCATGCCGCACCGCACGACGCCGACGCGCCCCTTCGGGTCGCTCCTCACCGCGATGGTCACCCCGATGCTCCCCTCGGGCGAGCTCGACATCCCCGCGGCGGTGGACCTCGCCAAGCGCCTCGCGGCCCACGGCCACGACGGTGTCGTGCTGCACGGCACCACGGGCGAGGCCCCGACCACCCACGCGCCGGAGAAGGCCGAGCTCACGGCCGCCGTCGTCGAGGCCGTGGGCGATGACCTCCTGGTGCTCGCGGGCGCGGGCTCGAACGACACCGCGCACGCCGTGCGCCAGGCCGAGCAGGCCGCCGAGGCGGGCGCGCACGGGCTCCTCGTCGTGACCCCCTACTACTCGCGCCCCTCGCAAGAGGGCATCTACCGGCACACGCGCGCCGTCGTCGACGCCACGGACCTGCCCGTGATGCTCTACGACGTCCCTGGCCGCACGGTGGTGCGCTACTCGGAGCAGACGCTCGACCGACTCGCGGCGCTCGACCAGGTCGTGGCCATCAAGGACGCGACGGGCGACCTGTACGGTGCGGCCAAGGGCGCCGCGCGCACGGGCCTGGCGTACTACTCCGGCGACGACCCGCTCCTGCTCGCGTACCTCGCGCACGGCGCGGTCGGCATCGTCTCGATGGCCGCGCACGTGATCGGCGACGAGCTGCGCGCCGTCATCGACGCGTTCGACGCGGGGGACCACACCGGCGCGCTCGCGCGCTTCACCGACGTCACGGACGTCATCGACCTCATCTGCGGGTCCGGCAACGGGGCGCTGCGGTCCAAGACCGCCCTCGCCCTGCTCGGCCACATCCCGCACCCCACCATGCGCCTGCCCCACGCCGAGGCGGACGCCCAAGAGACCGAGCTCGTGCGGTCGGCCCTCGTCGCCGCCGGGCTCCTGGAGAACTCGTGAGCCACCCCCACCCCGAGCTCGGCACCCCGCCGACGCTCGCCCCCGACACCCTGCGGGTCGTCGCCCTCGGCGGCCTCGGCGAGGTCGGCCGCAACATGGCCGTCTTCGAGTACGCGGGCCGGTTGCTGATCGTCGACTGCGGCGTCCTCTTCCCCGAGGACCACCAGCCCGGTGTCGACCTGATCCTGCCGGACTTCGACTACATCGCCGATCGCCTCGACGACGTCGAGGCGATCGTCCTGACGCACGGGCACGAGGACCACATCGGCGCCGTGCCCTACCTGCTGCGGCTGCGCGCGGACATCCCGCTGATCGGCTCCCAGCTCACGCTCGCCTTCATCGAGGCGAAGCTCAAGGAGCACCGCATCACGCCCGTCACGCTCGCCGTGAAGGAGGGCCAGACCGAGCGCCTCGGGACGTTCGAGTGCGAGTTCGTCGCGGTCAACCACTCGATCCCCGACGCCCTCGCCGTCGCGATCCGCACCCCCGCGGGGACCGTGCTGCACACGGGCGACTTCAAGATGGACCAGCTCCCGCTCGACGGGCGCGTCACGGACCTGCGCGCCTTCGCACGGCTCGGCGAGGCCGGCGTGGACCTCTTCATGGTCGACTCGACGAACGCCGAGGTGCCCGGGTTCGTCACCCCCGAACGGGAGATCGGCGGCGCGCTCGACCGTGTCTTCGACGGCGCCGAGAAGCGCATCATCGTCGCGTCCTTCGCCTCGCACGTGCACCGCGTCCAGCAGGTGCTCGACACGGCCTACCGGCACCGCCGCAAGGTCGCGCTCGTGGGCCGGTCGATGGTGCGCAACATGGGCATCGCGATCGACCTGGGGTACCTGCGCGCCCCAGAAGGTGTGCTCGTGGACGCCAAGCAGCTCGAGGACCTGCCCGACGACGAGATCGTGCTCATGTGCACGGGATCGCAGGGCGAGCCGATGGCGGCGCTGTCGCGCATCGCCAACAACGACCACAAGATCTCGGTGGGGCACGGGGACACCGTGATCCTCGCGAGCTCGCTCATCCCGGGCAACGAGAACGCCGTGTACCGCGTCATCAACGGGCTCACGCGCCTCGGCGCGAAGCTGGTCCACTCGGGCAACGCGAGGGTGCACGTCTCGGGGCACGCGAGCGCCGGCGAGCTGCTGTACTGCTACAACATCCTGCGGCCCAAGAACGTCATGCCCGTGCACGGCGAGGTGCGCCACCTCGTCGCGAACGCCTCGCTCGCGGTGTCGACCGGGATCGCCCCCGAGCGCGTGATCCTCGCCGAGGACGGCGTCGTCGTGGACCTCGCCGGAGGTGTCGCGAAGGTCGTGGGCGCGGTCCCGTGCGGCTACGTCTACGTCGACGGCTCGAGCGTCGGCGAGCTCACGGAGGCCGAGCTCAAGGACCGCCGCATCCTGGGCGAGGAGGGCTTCATCTCGATCTTCGCCGTGGTCGACTCCGCGACGGGCAAGGTCATCGCCGAGCCGCAGATCCAGGCGCGCGGACTGGCCGAGGGAGACGGGGTGTTCGAGGACATCCTGCCGCGCGTGACCGCGGCCCTCGAGGAAGCGGCCGCGCACGGCTCGGCGGACACGCACCAGCTCCAGCAGGTGATCCGCAGGGTCGTGGGCAAGTGGGCGTCCGGGCGGTTGCGCCGTCGGCCCATGATCATCCCCGTCGTCGTCGAGGCCTAGGCGCGTTCCTCGCGCCCGATCTCCTCGAGCACCTGCACCTGGCTCCCGCGCCGCCCCGCGAGCGCGGAGCCGCCCAGGATGAGCACCGCCGCCGCGGCGACGAGCCACGTGAGCGGCTCGTCGAGGAACACGGCGCCGAGCACGACGGCGATGAGCGGGTTGAGGTACGCCACGAGCGTGGACCTCGGTCCGCCCACCTCGGCGATGAGGGTGAAGAAGAGCACGAACCCGAGGGCGGTGCACACGATGCCGAGCCCGGCGAGCGACCACAGCGCGCTCGCGCTCGGGACGTGCAGCCCACCCTGGACGACGACGACGGGTGCGTAGACGACGCTGGCCAGCACGAGGCACGCCGTGGTGAGGGGGACCACGGGCACGTCCCGCAGTCGACGCTCGACGATGAGCGGCGCGAGGGCGTAGCCGACGGCGGCGAGCAGCAGCTGGACCACCGCCCACGTGTGCCCTTGCGTCGTGAGGGGGCCGGTGAGCACGGCGACTCCACCGAGGCCGATCAGGAGCCCGATCCAGCGTCCCGCGGCGACCGGTAGACGGTCGCCCAGGAAGCGCCCGGCGACGACGGCGATCACGGGCACCGCCGCGATGAGCAGCCCGGCCGTCGACGAGTCCACGTCCCGCTCCGCGTTGGAGATGAAGAACCACGGGCCCACGATCTCGAGCGCGGCGAAGCCCGCCACGGCTGCCCATCGTCCGCGCAGGGGTCGCCAGCCCCCCTGGCGCAGCGCGAAGGGCAAGAGCACGACGGCCCCGATCAGCGTGCGGGCGAGCACGACGGTGGCGGGAGACACCTCGGCGACGGCGACCTTGATGAGGAAGTACGGGACGCCCCACACGAAGCCCACGGCCAGCAAGAGGGCCCAGCCGCGTCTGCTCATCTGCGCAGGCTATCCCCGACACGGGGCCGCGGGTGCCGCGTTCACCGCCGAACGGGCACTACGGTGGGTCCGTGGCGACCCGGACGTCTTCCCCCGGACGGAGCGCCCCGACGCAGCGTGCGCGCGCGTCGGGCGCAACGTCGAGCTCGCGCCCTGCGGGGCGGTCGGAGCGTCCCTCGAGCGTCCCCCCGCAGCGGTCGCTGCCGGTGCGCATGGTGCGCGGCGTGTGGATGGGGGGAGCGCACCTCGTGGGCGGGACGGCCCGCAAGATCGGTCAGGGAGCGCGCGACCTCGACCCCGCCCACCGTCGCGACGGCGTCGCGTTCGCGCTGCTCGCCCTCGCCGTCGTCGTCGCCGCGCGCGAGTGGTGGGGGCTCGAGGGCACGTTCGGTGACGTCGTGCACGCCGTGGTCGGCGGGACCTTCGGGCGCGTGGGCGTCGCCGCCCCCCTGCTCCTCCTCGTCGGGGCCGTGCGCCTCATGCGCCACCCCGAGCGCACCCAGGAGAACTCGCGCGTCTCGATCGGCCTGACGGCGCTCGTCGTCGCCGCGTGCGGGCTCGTCCACGTCGCCGAGGACCTCCCGGCGCCGGCGGACGGGATCGCGGCCGTGCGTGACGCCGGCGGCGTGATCGGTTACCTCGTGGCGACCCCGCTCGTCGCCGCCGTGACGATCCCGTTCACCGTCGCGCTACTGATCCTGCTCGCGTTCTTCGGCCTGCTCGTGGTCACCAAGACGCCGGTCCACATGATCGTCCCCCGCCTGCGTGCCGGGTACCGTCGCCTGACCGGCCAGCACGACGTCGAGGACCAGGCCGACGACGACGCGCCGCTCGTGATCAACCACGGCCACTCGGCGCTCCCGGAGGACGAGCCGCGGCCCAAGCGCCTGTCCCTGCGCGAGCGACGGGCCAAGCGCGCTGCCGAGAAGGCCGAGGCGGAGCTCCTCGAGCGGTACCGCGCCGACGAGGCCTTCGAGCAGGCCGCGTACGTCGAGGAGGACCACGGCGACGAAGGGACCGAGGACGCAGCGGACGACGTCGCCACCGTGGCGCTCGGCGTCGACCCCGCGACCCCCGCACCGCTCGCCGCCCCGCCCACCTCGGGAGTGCCCGCGGGCACGCAGCCCACGCTCGAGGGCGACTACCTCTACACGCTCCCGGCCGAGGACTCCCTCGCGAAGGGCGCCCCGCACAAGGTGCGCTCCGCGGCGAACGACCGCGTGGTCGAGGCCCTCACCACGGTGCTCGAGTCCTTCGAGATCGACGCCCAGGTCACGGGCTTCACGCGCGGCCCCACGGTCACGCGGTACGAGGTCGAGCTCGGGCCGGCCGTCAAGGTCGAGCGCGTCACGGCGCTGAGCAAGAACATCGCGTACGCCGTCGCGAGCGCGGACGTGCGCATCCTCTCGCCCATCCCGGGCAAGTCCGCGATCGGCATCGAGATCCCCAACACGGACCGCGAGACGGTCTCGCTCGGCGACGTGCTCCGCTCGGGCGCCGCGCGGCGCTCGGAGCGGCCCATGCTCGTGGGCGTCGGCAAGGACGTCGAGGGCGGCTACGTCGTGGCGGACCTCGCGAAGATGCCCCACATGCTCGTGGCCGGTGCCACCGGTGCCGGAAAGTCGAGCTTCATCAACTCGATGATCGTCTCGCTGCTCATGCGCGCCACGCCGGACGAGGTCCGCATGATCCTCGTGGACCCCAAGCGGGTCGAGCTCACGGTCTACGAGGGCATCCCGCACCTCATCACGCCCATCATCACGAACCCGAAGAAGGCCGCCGAGGCCCTCGAGTGGGTCGTGCGGGAGATGGAGGCGCGCTACGACGACCTCGCGGCGTTCGGGTTCAAGCACATCGACGACTTCAACGCCGCCGTGCGCGCGGGCAAGGTCAAGCCGCTGCCCGGTTCGCAGCGCAAGATCGCGACGTACCCGTACCTGCTCGTGGTGGTCGACGAGCTCGCCGACCTCATGATGGTCGCCCCGCGCGACGTCGAGGCCGCGATCCAGCGCATCACGCAGCTCGCCCGCGCGGCGGGCATCCACCTCGTGCTCGCCACCCAGCGCCCCTCCGTGGACGTCGTCACGGGACTCATCAAGGCCAACGTGCCGTCCCGCCTCGCGTTCGCGACGTCGTCCCTGACGGACTCGCGCGTCGTGCTCGACCAGCCGGGCGCCGAGAAGCTCATCGGTCAGGGCGACGCGCTCTTCCTGCCCATGGGATCCGCCAAGCCCATGCGTGTGCAGGGGGCGTGGGTCTCCGAGAAGGAGGTGCACACGGTGGTCGCGCACGTGCGCGAGCAGGCGAAGCCGGTGTACCGCGAGGACGTGACGCAGGCGGCGGCGAAGAAGCAGATCGACGAGGACATCGGTGACGACCTCGACCTGCTCCTGCAGGCCGCCGAGCTCGTCATCTCGACCCAGTTCGGCTCGACGTCGATGCTCCAGCGCAAGCTGCGCGTGGGCTTCGCGAAGGCCGGTCGGCTCATGGACCTGCTCGAGTCCCGCGAGATCGTCGGACCCTCCGAGGGCTCGAAGGCGCGCGAGGTGCTCGTCCAGCCGGACGACCTTGCTTCGACGCTGGCCCTACTGCGCGGCGAGCCCGCTGCCGATACACCGTGGGAGGGGCCCGACGAGGTCGCTCGCGACTACCACGACGACGGCGACGGAGAAGAATGGACTGGCTCCGCGAGCTAGCTGCCGAGCACGGTGTGGTGCTCGCCGTCCTCGCCGTCGTGGCACTGCTCGTCTCCGGGGCGTTCGCGGTGGTCGCGGCCGTGGCCCGTCGCACGGCGGCGCGCGCGCGGACGGAGCTCGCGCTCGTGCGTCGGCGCTACGCGGCGGTGCTCGCGAGCACGAGCGACGGGATGGTCCTGCAGTCCGCCGCGGGGAAGATCATCGACATCAACGCGGCGGCGCGCGACATGCTCGGTCTCGAAGGGCAGGACGTCACCGGCGCGCACGTCGCCGACCTGCCCGTGGTGCTCGTCAACTCCCAGGGTCAGGCGCTCAACCCGGCGGCCGTGCTCCGGCACACCCCGAGCGGACTGTCGCGGGCCACGACGTCGATCGACGCCGAGCTCGTCGGCATCGCGCGCGCCGGACAGCCGTTGTCCGCGGCACGCATGGTGCAGGTCGTCTCCCGCATGGTCGCCGGCGGGGGGATGGGCTCCCCGGTGATCCTCACCACGATCGAGGACATGACCGTCCAGGGCGAGGTCAAGGCCGCGCTCGAGCGGTCCGAGCTGCAGTTCCGGGTCGCGATGGAGAACGCCCCGATCGGCATGGCGCTCGTGGACCTGAGCTGGCACATCATCGAGGTGAACTCGGCGTTCGCCGAGCTGCTCGGCACCACGCGCGAGGCGCTCGTGGGCTACGGCTTCGCCGATGTCTCCCACCCGGAGGACCGCGAGCAGGAACGCATGCTCGTGCAGAGCCTCCTCGCGGGCCACCAGTCGAGGTTCTCGCTCGAGAAGCGCTACCTGCGCGCGGACGGACACATCGTGTGGACGATGCTCGACGTCGCTCTCGTGCGCACCCCGAACAGCGCCTCCGACCACTTCGTGGCCCAGGTGCGCGACACGACGGAGTCCCGGCTCAAGTCGGAGATGCTCGCGCACCGTGCGATGCACGACCCCCTCACGGGCCTCGCGAACCGCACGCTGCTGCAAGAGGTGCTGCAGTCGGTGCTCGACCAGCCGCGCCGGGACCGCGTCGCCGTCCTCGCGTGCGACCTCGACGGCTTCAAGGCCGTCAACGACCGCTACGGTCACGCGGCGGGCGACGAGGTGCTCGTGCACGTCGCCGGGGTGCTGCGCGCCGCGATCGGCGCGCGCGGCACCGTCGCACGGATGGGCGGCGACGAGTTCGTCATCGTGCTCCAGGACATGGAGTCCGAGCGCGTCGCGTTCGAGGTGGCCGCGGCGATCCACACGAACCTCAAGGAGCCGCTGCGGCTGCACCGCCGGCGCATGGTGGTGCGCGCGAGCATCGGGATCGCGCTCGCGGACGCCGACACGATGGCCGGCGGCGCCCCCGGGCTGCTCGCGGCGGCGGACGCCGCCCTGTACCGGGCCAAGGCCGCGGGACGCTCGTGCACGGAGGTGTACGACGCGACGATGGAGGTCGCGGGCGGGCGCCACGTGCTGCAGGCCGAGCTCGAGGGTGCGCTCGACCGCGGGGAGATCGCGTTGCACTACCAGCCGTTCGTGGACCTCGCCTCGGGCCAGGTGCTCGGTCACGAGGCGCTCGTGCGCTGGGAGCACCCCACGCGGGGGCTCCTGCTCCCCGGCATGTTCCTGGGTCTCGCGGAGGAGACGGGGCTCGGGGTGCGCCTCGGCATGCACGTGGTGTCCGAGGCCGTGGGGTACCTCGCGCGCTGCAAGGACCAGACACGGTGGGTTTCGGTGAACGTCTCGGCGGACCAGCTCGGTGACGGAGAGTTCGCGACCCGTCTGCTCGAGGAGTCGTCCAAGTACCGGGTGGCCCCCGGCAGGCTCGTCATCGAGCTCACGGAGACGTCCCTCGTGGACGCGGGCACGCGCGTGCGCCACGAGCTCACGCAGCTGCGGGCCGCGGGCATCCCCGTGCTGCTCGACGACTTCGGGACCGGTGTCTCGCCGTTGTCCTACCTGCGCGACCTGCCGGTCAACGGCGTCAAGCTCGACATGTCCTTCACGGCGGGCATCCCCGAGGACCCGGCGGCGGCGCGCGTGTCGCGGGCCCTGGGTGCGCTCGCGCGCGAGCTCGACATGATCACGATCGCCGAGGGCATCGAGACGGAGGAGCAGGCGCAGTTCCTGCACCACAACGGCTGGCGCTACGGCCAGGGCTGGCTCTTCGGCAGCGCCCAGCCCGAGTCCGCCCTCGACTGAGCGCGAGCTACCGGGGGCGGGGGACGACGACGGGCGGCGGGCCGCTCGCCTCGGTCGGCTCGGTGCGCTCCGGGGCCGCGTCGCCGGCCGCCTCCGCGACGCGCTCGTGCCGAGCCGCGACCTGGGTCGCCGAGAGCGACCCCGCGCCGTCGGCGATCTCGGCGAGCGCGCGGACGCGGTGCCCGCCGAGCCGGTCCACCGTGACGGCCGTCCACTCCACGCCCGTGACGCGCGCCGGCCCGTCCTCGGGATGGAGCACGTGCGCGGTGAGCCAGATCCCCGAGTCGGTGCGCGCCGTGCAGCAGTTGCCGTCCTGGTTGGACAGGAAGTTCCCGAGCCCGTAGGCCACCCACATCCCGTCGCCGTGCGGCCCGCCCTCGAACAGCTCGAGCGGCTGCGGGACGTGCGCGTGGTGCCCGATCACGAGGTCCACCACGCCGGACTCCGCGAGCTCCTCGGCGATCTCGCGCTGCTGGTCCGTGGGCTGGGTCTGGTACTCGACGCAGCAGTGGATCGACACGAGCACGAGGTCCGCGCCGTCGTCGCGTGCCTGCGTGGCCTGCTCGATGATCCGCTCGGTGTCGATGAGCTGGACCGACCAGGGCTTGTCGGGGTCCACGGGCATGCCGTTCGTGCCGTACGTGGCCGCGAGGTGCGCGATCGTCGTCGTGCGCCCGTGCCGGGTGAGCTCGTAGACCTGAGGCGCCGCGCCCTCCTCGGCCGAGCGGGCCGTCCCGACGTGCCCGAGGCCCGCCTCGTCGAAGAGGTCGAGCGTCGACTCGACGCCCGCGAAGCCCAGGTCGACCGAGTGGTTGGAGGCCGTCGAGCAGCCGTCCCAGCCCTGGTCCGCGAGGTTCTGGGCGACCTCGCGCGGCGCGCCGAACACGGGGTACCCCGACGGCCTACGCCCCTCGGGCACGAGCGGGACCTCCATGTGGCACAGCGCGAGGTCGGCGCCGGCGACCCACGCGTCGAGCGGGGCGAGCAGCGGGCCGAAGTCGTAGCCGTCGCCGTCGCGCGCGGAGGCGTTGACGGACAGGTGGGGGAGCATGTCGCCCGTGGCGACGATCGTCAGTTCCGAGTCGGGCGTCGGCGTCGGGCTCGGGGTGGGGCTCGGCGTCGGCGAGGGGGTGGCCGACGGCGCACCGCTCGCGGTCCCGGCGTCCGGGCGGTCCGACGACGGCGCCGCCTGGGCGACCGGCCCCTGCGGGGAGACCTGGCTCAGGGCGAACGCTCCTGCCCCGAGGGTGGCCGCTGCGACGACGGCCGCGGCCAGGAGCCTGCCGGCGACGGGGGTCCGCGGTGCGCTGCGAGCGTGCTTGGCCACAGGGGAACGATAGACGCATCGGCGCGGGCGGCGGTCCGGGCGTCCCCCCGCGACAACTAGGCTGGCACCGTGGCAGCGACACCGACGTGGACCCCGGCGAACGTCGTCACCGTGGCGCGCATCGCCCTGGTGCCGGTGTTCGGTCTCGCGCTCGCGAGCGCCGCCGACGACGCGGTCGGCTGGCGCCTGGTCGCCACGGCGATCTTCGTGCTCGCCGCCCTCACCGACCGGTTGGACGGGTACCTCGCCCGCTCCCGGGGGCAGATCACGTCGCTCGGCATGATCCTCGACCCGCTCGCGGACAAGCTCCTCATGGGCACGGCGCTCGTGCTGCTCTCCGCCCAGGACCGGGTCGCGTGGTGGATGACCGTGGTGATCCTCGTGCGCGAGGTCGGGATCACCCTGTGGCGCTTCGCGCTGCTGCGCTCCCAGGTGGTGCCCGCGTCGCGCGGCGGCAAGGTCAAGACCGTGATCCAGTCGGTCGTGATCGGCCTGTGGCTGCTGCCCCTGAGCCACCTGCCGGGCTGGGTCGAGACGACGGCCACGGTCAGCCTGTGGCTCGCCGTCGTCGTCACCGTCGCCACGGGCGTGGACTACCTCGCCGGGGGGCTGCGCGCCCGGCGCGAGGTGGCTGCGGCGTGACCTCGTACCGCGCCGCCCGTTTGTGCGAGGGGCTCGCGGCGCGTGGGCTCACCGTGGCCGTCGCGGAGTCCCTCACGGGGGGACTCGTCGCGAGCACCGTGGTGGACGTCCCGGGGGCCTCGCGCGTGCTGCGCGGCGCGGTGGTCGCGTACGCGACCGACGTGAAGGCCTCGGTGCTCGGGGTCGACCGGGCGTTGCTCGCCGCACAGGGCGCCGTGGACCCGCTTGTGGCCCGTCAGATGGCCCAGGGCGTGGCGCGGCTCATGGGCGCCGACCTCGGGCTCGCGACGACGGGAGTCGCGGGGCCGGACCCGCAGGACGGCTTCGCCCCCGGGACGGCGTTCGTGGCCGTCGCGCTCGGTGCGCACGTGCGCTCGCTCGACCTCGTGCTCGACGGTGACCGCGCCCAGGTGCGCGCGGGGGCACGCGACGCGGTGCTCGGCCTCGCGCTCGCGCTCCTCGACGAGCCGGGAACAAGCCCGCCCGGGCGGTCGTTGGGTGAATTGTGATGGCAAACCGGACGTCAGAGGGCGCACACACGTGGCCTGTCGGCCCCGCACGGTACCGTAGGATCACGCCCATCGAGCCAGGGAAGGGGGGCAAGACGATGATTCTTCTCCGTCGTGAGATCGGGGACGTCCTTCGTGGTGCCCGCCAGCGTCAGGGGCGCACGCTCCGCGAGGTCTCGTCCGCGGCCCAGGTCTCCCTCGGGTATCTCTCCGAGGTCGAGCGGGGGCAGAAGGAAGCGTCCTCCGAGCTCCTTGCGTCGATCTGCGGCGCGCTCGACCTGCCCATGTCCGTCGTGCTGCGCGAGGTGAGCGACCGCGTCGGCGTCGCCGAGGGCCTGCGCGTCCCCGACACGGTGCCCGCCGAGCTGTCCGAGCTCGCCGGCCCGACGTGGACCGAGCTGCGCGACATCCTCTCGCCCGTCGGCTGAGTCTCGTTCTCGCCCTCGCGGGCGGCGCGGAGCGCTAGCCGCGCAGGCGCAGCCCCTGAGGCGTGGGCACGAAGCCCGCGCGCACGAGTGCGCTGCCGAGCGGGCCCGTCCGTGACTCGCGCGCCGTCATCGGTGCTCCGTCGCCGCGCCGCACCGTGAACGTCCCGAGGCGACCTGCCCGGACCGCCACGGCGAGGCTCGCCGCGGCCGCGTCGAGCGCGGGGGCGTCCTGCGTGAAGCTCAGCAGCGTGCGCCCGCCCCTTTCGACGAACAGCACGAGCTCGCCACCGACGAGGACGACGACGGCGCCCGCCTTGCGCCCGGGTCGCTGCGTCGCCTCCGGATCGGCGGCCACGGGCCAGGCGAGCGCCGCACCGTACGGGTTGGCGGGGTCGCTCGCGGCGAGCAGCACGGCGTCGTGCGCATCGGGCCCCGCGCGGAGGGCCTCCACGGCCTCGGTGAGCGCGAACTGGGTGCCACCGAGGTGCTCCACGAAGTACCCGCGCAGCACGTGGCCCGCGATCTCCATGCCGGACAAGACGCGGTAGAGCGGGCCGAACCGGCCCGCGAGCCCCTCGCTCGGCAGCACCGACCGCGTCAGGACGCCGTGGCGCGCGAGGAGCCGCTGCGCCAGACGGGCCTCGTCGCCCGCGCTCGGTTCGATGGGCCCGACGCCGTCGTCGACGAGCGACCAACGGCCGGCGCCCGCGCCTCCCACGCGGGTGGCGCCGCCGGTGGGGCGCGCGAGACGTGGCCGAGCCGTCGGGGCGGGCCGGGTCGGGGTGGTCGATCCGGCGAGCCACGCGCGCAGCGGGGTGAGGGAGTCGTTCGTCACGTGGCCCCGCCACACCGCGCGCCACAGCGCCGCCACCACCTCCGGTGCCGAGCCCTCGAGCCCCGTGCGCGCCAGGAGCGTCGGGAGGAACGCCGCGCCGCCCTCGGCGAGCGCCGCGAGCACGAGCGCGTCGACCCGGGCCTCGCGCGCGGCCGACCCGTCGCCGCCGCCCGGGGCGTCCCCGTCCGGGCCCGGCGTGCGCTCGCTCGGTGCGGGAGCGGGGAGGAGAGCGGTCTCCCCGGCGGGAAGGAGGCTCACGAGACCGTCCTGGCCGGGCAGGGCCCCGTGACCACGCCATGCGACCTCGCCCGAGGCGACGAGCTCGTCGAGCATCGCGGGGGAGTAGTCCACCACCCGCGCGGGCAGGATCAGCGACTCGAGCGATCCCGCGGGCAACGGCAGCCCCGCGAGGATCGCGACGGTCTCGAGCGTGCCCTCGACGCCGCGCAGGCGCCCCACTCCTTGCCACGCGGGCAGGAAGCGTCCGAGCGCTGCAGCGTCGACGGGCTCGACCTCGGCGCGGAGCGCCGCGAGCGAGCGGCGCCGGACGAGCCGCAGCACCTGGGTGTCGCAGAAGTCCTGGCTCGCCGGGAGGGTGCGCAGCTCGTCGGGTCTCAGGCGCCCCGTCACGAGGGTGCCCGCCGCCACGAGGCGCTCGAGGGCCGCCGCCGCGACCGCGGGGGCGAGCCCGAGCCCGGCGTGCACGTCCGCGGACCCGAACGGGCCACGGTGCCGCGCGAAGCGTGCCACGAGTGTGCCGAGCGGGTCCCGCGCGGGCTCGCGGAACACCTCGGGGACGCCCGCGGGCAGCGCGGCGCCGAGTGAGTCGCGCACGAGGGCGGCGTCCTCGACCGCGAGCCAGAGCAGCGCCGCTGCGGTGTCGGGCTCCCCGGTGGTGCCCGCGGTGGCGCGGAGCCCCGGCGCCTCGACGCACAACGCCCGTCCCGCGTGCTCGAGCTCGGACAGCCAGCCCGGGACGAGGTCCCGCGACTCCGCGCGGACCGCCGCGGTGGCGTCCGCGAGCGAGAGCGGCCCGTGCGTGCGCAGCAGGTCGGCGAGCCCCTCGGCGTCCCGCACGGCGCGCTCGGGGGTGCGGCGCGCCAGCTCGTCCTCGACCTGGCGCACGACGTCGGGGTCGAGGAGCTCGGCGAGGGCTCCCGCATCGTCGCCGAGCAGCTCGGCGAGCAGCTCGGTGTCGAGCGTGAGCGCGGCGGCACGGCGCTCGGCGAGGGGCTGGTCCCCGTCGTAGAGGAACACCGCGGTGTAGGCCTGCAGGAGCGAGCGCGCGAAGGGTGACGGTCGGGTGGTCGCGACCTCGATCACCTCCACCCGGCGCGCCGCGACGTCCGTCATGAGGGTCCGCAATGCGTCGAGGTCGAAGTCGTCCTGAAGGCATTCGCGCGTCGCCTCGAGCAGGATCGGGAAGTCGGGCAGCTCGTGCGTCGCGTCGAGCAGCTGGGAGGCGCGCAGGCGCTGCTGCCACAGCGGTTGGCGGCGGTCCGGCCGACGCCGGGGGAGCAGGAGGGCGCGCGCGGCGGCCTCGCGGAAGCGCGCGGCGAACTGGGCCGAGCCCGCGACGAGCGAGCTCACCGCCGCCGTCACCTCGCCCGGGTCCACCAGGAGCACGTCGAGGTCGACGGGCAGCGGCGCGCCCACCCCCGTGCCCGCGGCGGACCCGAGCGCCCCGTCCGCGTCGGGCAGCCGCAGCACGATCCCGTCGTCGGCCACGGCCACCGCGACGTCCACGCCCGTGCGTTCGCGCAACCGGGCCGCGAGGACGAGCGACCACGGCGCGTGCACGCGCGCGCCGTACGGGCTGTGGATCACCACGCGCCAGTCGCCCAGCTCGTCCCGGAAGGACTCCACCACGAGCGTGCGGTCGTCGGGGACACGGCCCGTGGCCTGCCGCTGGGAGCGCACGTAGTCGAGCACGTTGTCGCGTGCCCAGGCGTCGAGCCCCGAGCCGGCGAACAGCTCGGCGAGGGCGTCGTCGTCGGACCTCGTGTCCGCCGCGTCGACCTCACGCACCCAGGCCCCGAGCGCCCGCCCGAGCTCGGCGGGGCGACCGGGGGTGTCGCCCTTCCAGAACGGGAGCCGGCCCGGCTGGCCGGGCGCCGGGGAGACCACCACCTGCTCGCCCGTGATCTCCTCGATGCGCCACGTGCTCGAGCCGAGCGTGATCGTGTCGCCCGCGCGCGACTCGTAGACCATCTCCTCGTCGAGCTCGCCCACGCGTCGCCCGCCCCGGGCCTCGCCCGCGACCACCACGGAGAACAGGCCGCGGTCGGGGATGGTCCCGCCCGAGGTGACGGCGAGCCGCTGGGCCCCCGGTCGCCCGCTGAGCGTGCCCGTGCGCCGGTCCCACACGATGCGAGGGCGCAGCGCCCCGTGATCGACCTGGTCGGGGTAGCGGCCCGCGAGCATGTCGAGCACGGACGTGAGCAGCGCGTCGGAGAGCTGCGCGAACGGCGTGGCGCGGCGCACGACGGCGGCGAGCTCGGCCACCGTCATCTCGTCGAGCGCGAGCATCGCCACGACCTGCTGGGCGAGCACGTCGAGGGGGTGGGTGATCTCCGGCTGCTCCTCGAGCTCCCCGCGACGCATCCGGCGGGCCGCGACCGCGCACGCGACGAGGTCGCCGCGGTGCGTCGGGAACATCACGGTGCGCGAGACCGCGCCCACCTGGTGTCCCGCGCGGCCCGCGCGCTGCAGCCCGCTCGCGACGGACGGCGGCGCACCGACCTGGACCACGAGGTCGAGCGCCCCGATGTCGATCCCGAGCTCGAGCGAGCTCGTGGCGACGACGGCGGGCAGCTCGCCCGCCTTGAGCCGTTCCTCGACGATCGTGCGCTGCGCGCGGCTCATGGAACCGTGGTGCGCGAGGGCGATGACGTCCCCGGTGACGCTCACGGCCGTCCCGGACTGGCCGGGGATGCGCGCGGCCCACGCCTCCCCCCGCGCGGGCAGCTCCGCGCCGTGGCGCGTGGCCCACACCTCGTTCATCCGCGCCGCGAGCCGCTCGGCCCCGCGCCGGGCGTTCGCGAACACGAGGGTCGAGCGGTGCTCCGCGACGAGGTCGACGATCCGCTCGTCGACGTGCGGCCAGATCGAGGGCACGGGAGGGCGCCCGTCCTCGCCCGCGGGACGCTCCGGGCTCCCGGGGACGACGGCGAGCTCCGTGAGGTCCGGCACGGGGACCTCGACGTCGACGACGATCTCCTTGGCTGCGGGGGGCTGCACCACGACCACGTCGCGCGCGCCGGGCCCCGTGCGCGTCCCCGCGAGGAAGCGCGCGACGCGCTCGGCGGGACGCACCGTGGCCGAGAGCCCGATGCGCTGCGCCGGGGCGGCGAGCAGCTCGTCGAGGCGCTCGAGGCTCACGGCGAGGTGGGCTCCGCGCTTCGTGCCCGCGAGCACGTGCACCTCGTCCACCACGACAGTGTCGATCGCGCGCAGGGCCTCGCGCGCCCGGGACGTGAGCATGAGGAACAGCGACTCGGGCGTGGTGATGAGGATGTCCGGCGGGGTGCGGGCAAGCCTGCGGCGCTCGGTGGGCGTCGAGTCGCCCGTGCGGACGCCCGTGCGCAGCGCGGCGAGGTGAGCGCCGTCGGGCATCGCCCTGATCTGCTCGAGGGGGACGGTGAGGTTGCGCTCGACGTCGGTCGCGAGCGCCTTGAGCGGCGAGACGTACAGCACGCGGCAGCGCCGCAACGGGTCCGCGGGGACCGGTGAGGCGAGCAGCCGGTCGATCGCCCACAGGAACGCCGCGAGGGTCTTGCCCGAGCCGGTCGGCGCGACCACGAGGGCGTGCCGACCGGAGGCGATCGCGTCCCACGCCTCGCGCTGCGCGGCCGTGGGCTCGCCGAGCCGCTGGGCGAACCACGCGCGCGTCGGCGCCCCGAACCGCGCGAACGTCCCGCCAGCCATCGTCACCGGGACATCATCCCAAGGTGCACCGACACCGGGTGCGCGTGGCAGGCTGGGCACATGCGGCTGCGCGAGTTCTGGGCACTGGTCGACGAGGTGCTCGGCCAGGCGTACGGGCGCGCCGTCGCGACGGACCAGGTGCTCGGCGAGCTGGACGGGATGACGGCCAGCGAGGCGCTTGACGTCGGCGTCGAACCTCGCGACGTGTGGCACGCGCTGTGCGACGCGCTCGACGTTCCCGAGCCGCAGCGCTGGGGCTCCGACGTCCGCCAGCCGGCACCGCCGCGCAGCAGGTAGCCCCGTGCGCTACCGGCTCGCGGACCTCGTCGACGCCGCCCTCGCGCTGCTCACCACGGCGCTCGGGCTCGGGGTCGCGGTCTTCGTGCTGGGTGGCGTCGAGCTGCGCAGCGCATGGTCCGTGCTGCTCATCGCCGTGCTCGTCGCGGCCGGTGACTACCTGACGCGACCGGTGCTGCGCGTGATGGCCGCGCGCACGGGGGCCGTCGGGGCGCTCCTCGCGGGCCTCGCCGCGCAGGTGCTCGTGCTGTGGGGCGCGCTCGAGGTGGTGCCGGGCCTGACGCTGGCGGGTCCGCAGGTGGTGCCCGCCGTGCTCCTCCTCGCGGGCGCCGTCATGGCCCTGGGGCGCTGGCTCATCGGCGTCAACGACTCCGAGTACGTGCTGGGCGACGTCGTGCGCCGCGCGCGGGCCCGGGCGCGACGCACCGGTGCGGACGCCTCAGCGACGCCCGAGCGCGAGCCGGGGCTCCTCGTGGTGCTGCTCGACGGCGTGGGCCGTGACACGCTCGGCGGCGCGATCGAGGCGGGCCTGGCGCCCACGCTGTACCGCTGGCTGCGCACGGGGACGCACCGCCTGACGACGTGGTGGGCGCGCGTGCCGTCCACGACCCCGGCGAGCCAGGCCGCGCTGCTCTACGGCGACTCGACGGCGATCCCGTCCTTCCGTTGGTGGGACCGCGCGCTCGGTCGGCTGGTCGTGTCCAACCGGCCCGGGGACGCCGCCGAGATCGAGCGGCGCCTCGCGGCCGCCGAGGGCGCCACGCCGCTCCTGGGCCCGCGGGACGCGGCGGTCTCGATGATGTTCTCGGGAGGCGCCGGGACCAACGCGCTCGTCATGAGCCGCGCAGGCCGCGACGGGATCGGCCCAGGACCGGCCTTCCTGCGGATGTTCGCGAGCCCCTTCGTGCTCGTGCGCTCCGTGGTGCTCACGCTCGCGGAGATGGTCAAGGAGCTCTTCCAGGGGCACCGTCAGCGCGTGCGCTCCGTGGTGCCCCGGGTGGGCCGTGGCGGCTGGTACGTCGTGCTGCGCGGCATCACCAACGTGCTGCTGCGCGACCTCAACACCTCGCTCGTCGCCGAGCAGCTCGTGCGCGGGGCGCCCGTGGTGGTGGTGGACCTCGTCGACTACGACGAGATCGCGCACCATGCGGGCCCGCAGCGGCCCGAGTCGCTGCGCGCGCTCGAGGGGCTCGACCGCGTGCTCGGCCTGCTCGAGCAGGTGTGCGCCGTCGCTCCGCGCGACTACCGCATCGTGGTGCTCTCCGACCACGGTCAGTCGCTCGGCCCCACGTTCGCCGACGCGCACGGCTCGACCCTCACCGAGCTCGTCACGGCGCTCATGGGGGACGACCCGCACGCCGTCGACGTCCCGAGCGGCGAGGACACGGGCCCCGTCAACGCGCTGCTCGCCACGGTGTTCCCCTCGCGCGCGGAGGTCTCGCCGCGGCCGGGTCGCCTGCGCGGGCGGCGGTCCGGCGGGGCCGACGGCGCGGGGCCGACGACGGCGCTCCCCGAGGTGGCCGTCGTCGGCGGAGGCAACCTCGGGTGCGTCTGGTTCCCGCGCGAGGGGCACCCCCTCACCCTCGAGGAGGTGCGCGACCGCTGGCCGCACCTCGTGCCGGGGCTCGCCGCCCACCTCGGGATCGGTCTCGTGGTCGCGCGCACCGCCGAGGGCGAGGCGGTGGCGCTCGGCCTGCGTGGCCTGCGCTGGCTCACCAGCGGGCGCGTCGAGGGCGAGGACCCGCTCGACGGCTGGCCCGAGCGCACGGCGCCCGACCTCGCCCGCGCGGTGGGGCTCCCCGATGCGGCCGACCTCCTGGTCGTGTCCGCCGTGACGCCCATGGGGCACGTCACCGCGTTCGAGGGGCAGGTCGGGTCGCACGGCGGGATCGGGGGGCCGCAGAACGAGGCGATCCTCGTCCACCCCTCCGAGCTCGAGCTCGCCGGCGGACCGCTCGTGGGGGGCGAGGCCGTGCACGCCGAGCTGCTCGGCTGGCTGCGCGCGTGGGGCCTGCGATGAGCCTGCGGATCACGTGGCTCGGTCACGCCACGACCGTCATCGACCTCGACGGGGCGCGGCTCGTGACGGACCCCCTGGTGCACCAGCACGCGGGGGTGCTCCGGAGGCGAGGAGACGGGCCGCGCGCGGACGCGTGGCTCGGGGCCGACGCGGTCCTGCTCTCGCACCTGCACCACGACCACGCCGAGCCGCGCTCGTTGCGGCGCCTGGGCCCCGTGCCCGTGCTGACGGCGCCGGCGAACGCCCACTGGGCCCGCAAGCACGCCCTGCAGGGCATGGGCCTCGGCGCGGCGCAGTGGTACCGCGTGGCGGACCGGGTGGACGTGCGGCTCGTCCCCGCGGTGCACGCGCACCGACCCATGCCGCACCGGCCGAACGCGGCGACGGGGCACGTGGTGCGCGGCCCGAGCGCGACGGTGTGGTTCGCCGGGGACACCCAGCTCTACCCGCAGCTGGCCGAGCTGCCGGCGATGGCCGGGGCGCCGATCGACGTCGCGCTCGTGCCCGTGCACGGCTGGGGGCCGCGGTTGTCCGGCGGGCACCTGGGACCGATCGACGCGGCGCGCGCGTGCGCCATGGTGGGCGCGCGGTTCGCCGTGCCGATCCACTGGGGCACGCTGCACGCCCCGGCGGGACGGCACCTGCCGCCGGGCTGGATGGACGAGGCCGGGCCCGCGTTCGCGGCGGCCGTGCGGCGCGAGGCGCCGGGGTGCGCGCCGGTGGTGCTCGCGCCGGGGGAGTCCTGGGAGGCGCCCTAGACACGCCGGTGTGTCGCGCGTCGCGGTCGAACGAGTGTACGAGTAGGCTGCTCTCGTGGGTGCGACGGCGCCCGGTGTTCCACAGGTGGGTGGAGGCCGGGTGTCGAGTGTCGGTGGTCGGGCATACCGTCACCCGCGGTACCTCGAGACCAGATCCCGTAGGCGCAGCGACCGCTGCACGAACTGATGAGACAGGTGTGACATGGCAGCTCCCCAAGACCGCGAGAAGGCCCTCGAGGCGGCTCTCGGACAGATCGACCGGCAGTTCGGCAAGGGCTCGATCATGCGCCTCGGTGACGACGGACGCGCCCCCGTCGAGGTGATCCCCACGGGCTCGATCGCGCTCGACGTCGCGCTCGGCATCGGTGGCCTGCCCCGTGGGCGCATCGTCGAGGTCTACGGTCCGGAGTCCTCCGGGAAGACGACGGTCGCGCTGCACGCGGTGGCCAACGCGCAGAAGCAGGGCGGGATCGCGGCGTTCATCGACGCCGAGCACGCGCTCGACCCCGAGTACGCCAAGAAGCTCGGCGTCGACACCGACGCGCTCCTCGTCTCCCAGCCGGACACCGGTGAGCAGGCGCTCGAGATCATGGACATGCTGATCCGCTCCGGGGCGATCGACATCATCGTCATCGACTCGGTCGCGGCGCTCGTGCCCAAGGCCGAGATCGAGGGCGAGATGGGCGACTCGCACGTCGGCCTCCAGGCGCGCCTCATGTCGCAGGCGCTGCGCAAGATCACCGGCGCCCTCAACGCCTCGGGCACCACCGCGATCTTCATCAACCAGCTCCGCGAGAAGATCGGCGTGTTCTTCGGCAGCCCCGAGACCACCACGGGTGGCAAGGCCCTGAAGTTCTACTCCTCGGTGCGCCTGGACATCCGCCGCATCGAGACGCTCAAGGAGGGCACCGACGCGGTCGGCAACCGCACCCGGGTCAAGGTCGTCAAGAACAAGATGGCCCCGCCCTTCAAGCAGGCCGAGTTCGACATCCTCTACGGCGTGGGCATCTCGCGCGAGGGCAGCCTCATCGACCTCGGCGTCGAGCACGGGCTCATTCGCAAGTCCGGTGCCTGGTACACCTACGAGGGTGACCAGCTCGGCCAGGGCAAGGAGAACGCGCGCGGCTTCCTGCGCGACAACCCCGACCTGGCCGCCGAGGTCGAGAAGAAGATCAAGGAGAAGCTCGGCATCGGGGCGCAGGTCGACCTGCCCGCCGAACCGCCGGTCGACTTCTGACCGTGGCCCCCGTCGCGGAGCCGCCGGACTCCGGTGCGGCGGCCCAGGACGCCGAGCCCGACGCGTACGAGGTGGCTCGGGCGATCGCGCTGCGGTCGCTCGACGCCGCCCCGCGCAGCAGGCACCAGCTCGGTGAGCGGCTCGCCCGCAAGGGCGTCGCCCCCGAGGTGGCGGAGCGCGTGCTCGACCGCTTCACGGAGGTCGGGCTGCTCGACGACGTCGCCTATGCGCGCATGCTCGTCTCCTCGAGGCGGGCGTCCCGGGGTCTGGCACCCCGGGCGCTCGCCCTCGAGCTGCGCCGGGCGGGGATCGCCGACGACACGGCGGCCGCCGTGCTCGCCGAGCTCGAGGACGGGCCGGGCGAGACGGACGAGGAGCTCGCCGCGAGCCTCGTGCGCAAGCGCCTGCGCTCGATGCGCGGGCTCGACCACGAGGTCGCGCTGCGCCGCCTCGTCGGGATGCTCGCGCGCAAGGGGTACAGCCCGGCCCTCGCAGCGCGTGTCGCACGCGAGATGCTCAGATCGGAGGGCGAGACAGGGCACGATGTGACAGAGGACCGACCGGGCGTCGCCGAGCGCGGCACCCCGACGAGAGGCGCACCGTGACCGACAACGTGCTCGGACTCGGATCCATCGCGCTCATCACCGGGCTGCTCGTCGCGTGCCTCGTCGCGCTCATCCTCGTGTGGGTCGCGCGGCGCGAGGCCGAGGCGGCTCGCCAGCAGGCGCGCGAGGACGTCGCGGACATCCGCGAGGAGGCGCGCAACCAGCTCGCCGACGCCGTGCGCCGGACCGCCCGGCTCGACGAGCGCGAGGAGCAGCTCGCGGCGCGCGAGCGGGAGAACCTCGAGATGGCGGCGGAGCACAAGTTCCGCACGGACGAGCTCGCGAGCGCCCGCTCGGCGTTCGCCCGCGAGACCGCCGAGCACCGCGAGGAGATGGCTGCCGAGCTCGCCTCCCTCGCCGGCATCACGGCGAGCGAGGCGAAGCGCCAGCTGCTCGCGCGACTCACGGAGCAGGCCGAGAGCGAGGCCGCCGCGCACGTGCGCCGCGCCGAGGCCAAGGCGCGCCGGACCGCCGAGGCGAGGTCGAAGCGGATCCTCACCACGGCCATGCAGCGGCTTGCCGCCCCGACGAGCGCGCAGGCGTCCGTCGCGATCGTCCGGCTCCCCTCGGAGGACATGAAGGGGCGGATCATCGGCAAGGAGGGCCGCAACATCCGCACCTTCGAGGCGGTCACCGGGGTGAACGTCGTCATCGACGACACTCCCGACTCCGTGGTCCTCTCGAGCCACGACGTCGAGCGCCGGGAGATCGCGCAGGTCGCGCTCGAGGCCCTCGTCGAGGACGGGCGCATCCACCCGCAGCGCATCGAGGCGGCCTACGAGGAGGCCGTCGCGGGCGCGGACGCCCGGGCGGAGAGCGCGGGGCACGAGGCCGCCGAGGCCGCCGGCGTCGACGGGCTGCACCCTGAGCTGGTCCGCACGCTCGGTCGCCTGCGGCTGCGCTCGTCCTACGGCCAGAACGTGCTCGCGCACCTCGTCGAGTCGGCGCAGGTTGCCGGGCTGGTCGCGGGGGAGATCGGCGCGGACGTCGCCACGACGCGGCGAGCCGCGTTCCTGCACGACGTCGGCAAGGCGCTCACCGGTCAGGTCGAGGGGACCCACGCCGCCGTGGGCGCCGAGCTCGCGGCCCGGCTCGGGGAGGACCCGGTGATCGTCAACGCGATCGCCGCCCATCACGACGAGGTGCGGCCCGAGACGGTCGAGGCGGTGCTCGTCCAGGTCGCGGACGCGTGCTCGGCCGCGCGGCCAGGAGCCCGTCGGGAGGACGCCGAGGCGTACGGCGAGCGGATCGAGAAGGTCGAGAGGCTCGTGGCCGGGCTTCCGGGGGTGCGGCGCGTGCTCGCGATGGCGGCGGGACGTGAGATCCGGGTGGTGGTCGAGCCGGGCGTGGTCGGTGACGGCGAGCTGGGAGGGCTAGCCACGCGGATCGCCCGCACGATCGAGGCGGAGCGTGCCTATCCCGGCGAGGTGACCGTCACGGTGATCCGCGAGATCCGGGCGAGCGCTACCGCGGGTTGAGGCTCGCCCGCACTACACTGGGCGCGCACCTGCCGCTTGCTGACCAGGAGGGACGCGATGTCCGCGAGCAGTCCCTCGGTGACCGCGACGCTCAAGGACGTGGCCGAGCGCGCGGGTGTGCACCCCGGCACGGCGTCGCGCGCGCTCAACCCGGCGACCCAGGGACTCGTGAGTGAGGCGACGGTCCGCGCCGTCCAGCAGGCCGCCAAGGCGCTCGACTACCGGCCCAACCCGATGGCGCGGGGCCTGAAGACCAACAAGACGATGATGGTCGGGATCGTGGTCCCGGACCTGTCCAACCCCCTGTTCCCGCCCATCGTGCGCGGTGCGGAGGAGGTCCTCTCGCGCGGCGGGTACACGAGCATCATCGCGGACACGGACAACGACCCGCGCCGCGAGGTCGACTCGATCGCGGCGCTGCGGGCGCGTCAGGTCGACGGCCTCCTCGTGGCGTCCGCGCACCGGGAGGACTCCGCCGTCACGGCCGCCGTCGAGCAAGGCATGCCTCTCGTCCTTGTCAACCGCCGTGCGGAAGGAGCCGCGATCCCGACCGTCGCGAGCGACGACCGCTCGGGCATCGAGCAAGCGGTGCGGCACCTCGTGGGTCTCGGGCACACGGAGATCGCCCACCTGCCGGGTCCGGCGTGGCTCTCCACGGGCTTCGACCGGGCGCGCGCCTTCCGGCACCACATGACCGAGCTCGGCGGGCACCTGGACCCCGCGCTGAGCGAGGAGTGCGCCACGTACTCGGTGGCCGAGGGCGCGCGCGCCGCGCGGTCCGTGCTCGACCGCGCCGCCCCGACGGCGATCCTCGCGGGCAACGACCAGATCGCCGTCGGCGTGCTCGACGTGCTGCGCGAGCGCGGGCTGAGCTGCCCCGAGGACGTGAGCGTCGTGGGCTACAACGACATGACGTTCATGGACAAGCTCTCCCCGCCGCTCACGACGGTGCGGGTGCCGCACGCCGCGATCGGCGTCGAGGCGGCCCAGATCCTGCTGCGCTGGCTCACCGTCGGCCCCCCGGGTCCGAGCGTGGTCACGCTCCCGGTCGAGCTCGTCGTGCGGGGCTCCACGGCACCGCCCGCCCGTACCGCCTAGGGCGTCTCGGCATCTGGTCCACGGCCTGCGTCCGGGTCGAGCACCACCGCACCGGCAGGCAGGTCAGCGGCGGCCCTCGTGTCGATCGTGCCGGCCGTGCGCCTCGAGCCGCCCCGCTGGAGCCGGACCGCGAGCCGGGACAGCGAGATGTTGATGGCGAGGTACCAGGCCGCACCGACCGCGAAGAGCGCGACCGTGTAGTCGGCCCCGAAGTACTCGGTGTTGCGCTGGATGACCCGGAGCAGCTCGATCGACACGAGCGTCTGCCAGCGCGTCATGCCGATCGCGAGCGCGGCCTCCGCCTGACCGCGGGGGAGGGCGGCGAGCCCGGCCCGGAGGATCTCGGCGAAGATCGCCATGGTGTACAGCGTCAGGCCGAAGACGACGGCGCTGAGCGGCTGCATGGTGAACCCGAGCCACCCGAAAGAGCATGGCGAGCAGCACGGGCAGGCCGCGCGCGATCTCCACGACGCCGATGGCCGGTACCCGCAGCGAGAGGTTCGGGACGCGGCGCCACAGGGCGATCCCGCCAAGGATCACGACGGCCTCGCCCGGGATCGCCTGCCCGAGCCTGCGCCCCGTCGCGACGAGCTCGACGACGGCGAACCCCGCCGCGACCGAGGTGTTCTTGGCCAGGGCGATGATGACGTCGATGAGGGGCGGGATCACGGTGGGCACGGCCTGCGGGAAGATCACGAGCGCGAGCGACTGGCCGAAGGTCAGGCCGATCGCGCGCGCCGCCTCGGCCTGCCCCACGCCCACGGAGTTGATCCCCGAGCGCGGCGCCTCGCTCACGAAGGCCGAGGTGTACAGGGTCAGGCAGATGACCGCCGTCCAGAAGGCGATCGGCGCGATGATGCCGAACTGGGGCGCGACGAGCACCATGCCGAAGAACACGAGCGTGAGCGGGGTGTTGCGCAGCAGCTCGACGTAGCCCACGACGAGTACGCGCAGCGGCCGCAGCGGTGCCCGGGCGCCACGCGGCGCGTGATCAGGACCGGTCGAGTGCCGGCGGCTCGGGCGTCGGCAGGACGGTGCCCGCCGTCGCCTCCCACGCCTCGGCCCAGCGGCCGTCCTCGAAGATCTTCTCGAGCACGTCGTTGATGAAGGTGCGGAAGTCCGTGTCGTCCTTCGCCAGACCGATGCCGTACGGCCCGTCGGTGAACTGCTCGCCGCGCACCTCGAGGCAGTCGGAGTACTGCCCGAACGGGACCACCTCGGCCTCGGGGCAGTAGGGCCCGGCGAACGAGACCTTCTCGTTGCGCGTGACGTTGATCGTGTACGTCGCCACGATGATGTCGGCGGTGCCGTTCGCGATCGAGTCCTCGCGCACGGAGGACACGGTCTCGATCCACTCGATGTCCCCTTCGGCGATGCCGAGCTCGCCGGCGATGAGCTTGCCGATCTCGACGTCGAAGCCCTCGGGGAAGTCCCGACGTCGACGTCGGCTCCGCCCCCGCCGTCCGAGGCGCAGGCGCCGAGGGCGAGATGTGCGACGTCCCCCAGTGCCGCAGCGCGTGTCGTTCGTGTCCGCATCCCTCGTCTCCTTCTTCCTCGTGGCCGGTTCGCGGCCGTGGGTCGGTCGTACGGGCGGTCAGTGGTTGGTCAAGATCTTCGACAGGAAGTCCTTGGCCCGGTCGGAGCTCGGGTTGGTGAAGAACGTGTCCGGGTCGGCCTCCTCGACGTTCGACCCCGAGTCCATGAACGCGACGCGGTCGCCGGCCTTGCGCGCGAGGCCCATCTCGTGGGTGACGACGATCATCGTCATGCCCTCTTGCGCGAGGGAGACCATGACGTCGAGCACCTCGTTGATCATCTCGGGGTCGAGCGCCGAGGTCGGCTCGTCGAAGAGCATGACCTTGGGCCTCATCGCGGGGGCCCGGGCGATCGCGCCGCGCTGCTGCTGCCCGCCGGAGAGCTGGGCGGGCAGCTTGTCCGCCTGGTTGGCCACACCCGCGCGATCGAGGAGCGACATCGCGAGCTCGTTCGCCTCGGCCTTGCGCATCTTGCGGACCTTGACCAGGCCCATCGTGACGTTCTGCAGCACGGTGTTGTGCGCGAACAGGTTGAAGGACTGGAACACCATCCCGACGTCGGCGCGCAGCTTCGCGAGCGTCTTGCCCTCGGCAGGCAGCGGCACGCCGTCGGTCGAGATGCTCCCCGAGTCGATCGGCTCGAGCCGGTTGATGGCCCGGCACAGCGTGGACCTACCGGACACGGACGGTCCGATGACGACCACGACCTCGCCGCGCGCCACCCTCAGGGTGATGTCCTGGAGCACGAGGAGCTCGCCGAAGTGCTTGTCGACGTGGTCCACGACCACGAGCGGACCAGGGGCGGCGGCGTCGACCATGCTCCGAGCCGTGGCGCGTCGGGCCATCGGCGCGACCGCGATCGGTCACGGATCGGTCACGGAAGAGTCATAGGGGCCTGATGACGGCGGCGTGGCGGGGGCCGCGTACCCTGGGTCCACGATGTCCCAGACGCTCGACCACCCCGCCGCGCAGCAGCCTCGCACGTACGCCGTGCGCACCCTCGGCTGCCAGATGAACGTGCACGACTCCGAGCACATGGCGGGCATGCTCGAGCTCCAGGGTCTCGTCGCGGCGAGCCCCGAGGACGCGGCGGCGGACCGGGCGGACGTCGTCGTCATCAACACGTGCGCCGTGCGCGAGAACGCCGCGGACAAGCTCTACGGCAACCTCGGCCGCCTCGCCCAGCTCAAGCGGGAGCGCCCGGGGATGCAGATCGCGGTGGGCGGCTGCCTCGCGCAGAAGGACCGCGCCGGGATCGTCGAGCGCGCCCCGTGGGTGGACGTCGTGTTCGGCACGCACAACCTCGACGCGCTGCCCGTGCTCCTCGAGCGCGCGCGGCACAACGCGCGCGCCGAGGTGGAGATCGCCGAGTCGCTCCAGGTGTTCCCCTCGACGCTGCCCACGCGCCGCGAGTCTGTCTACGCGGGCTGGGTGTCGATCTCGGTGGGCTGCAACAACACGTGCACGTTCTGCATCGTGCCCCACCTGCGCGGCAAGGAGCGCGACCGGCGGCCCGGCGAGATCCTCGCGGAGGTCTCCGCGCTCGTGGGCCAAGGGGCGATCGAGGTCACGCTGCTCGGCCAGAACGTCAACTCCTACGGCGTCGAGTTCGGCGACCGCGGCGCGTTCGCGAAGCTGTTGCGCGCCGTGGGCGCGACGGACGGCATCGAGCGCGTCCGGTTCACGTCCCCCCACCCGGCGGCGTTCACGGACGACGTGATCGAGGCGATGGCCACGACGCCCACCGTGATGCCCCAGCTCCACATGCCCCTGCAGTCCGGCTCGGACGCCGTGCTGCGGGCCATGCGGCGCTCGTACCGCTCGGCCAAGTTCCTCGGGATCCTCGAGCGCGTGCGCGCCGCGATCCCGCACGCGGCGATCACCACGGACATCATCGTGGGCTTCCCGGGCGAGACGGAGGAGGACTTCGCGCAGACGCTGCGCGTGGTCGAGGAGGCGCGCTTCTCCTCGGCCTTCACCTTCCAGTACTCCCCGCGCCCGGGCACGCCCGCGTTCGACCTCGAGCCGCTGCCCAAGGCCGTGGTGCAGGAGCGCTACGAGCGGCTCGTCGCGCTGCAGGAGCGCATCAGCCTCGAGGAGAACAAGGCCCAGGAGGGCCGGCGCGTCGAGGTGCTCGTCGCGGAGGGGGAGGGGCGCAAGGACGGCGAGTCGCGTCGCGTCTCCGGCCGGGCGGCGGACAACCGCCTCGTCCACCTCGCGCTCCCGGCGCGCCTCGCGCGCGCGCTGTCCGACGACGGCGATCCCCGGCTCGCCGAGCACGTCGACCCCGAGCTGCCCCGGCCGGGCGATCTCGTCGAGGTCGACGTGACGTACGGTGCCCCGCACCACCTCGTCGCGGACTCCGCGCTGAGCGGTGGCACCTACCGGGTGCGCCGCACGCGCGCGGGCGACGCGTGGGCGCAGCGCGAGCGTGTCCGGGCGGGTCTCGTGGACGAGCCGCACTCCCACGGGGGCTCGGCGTCGGCCACCCCAGGCGGGCCCGTGCTGCTCGGGCTCCCCGTGCGCCGTCCCTGACGACGTACCTCCGGGTGCTGCGCTACGGTATGCACGTCTTGCGCGCCGGACAGCCATGCCCCGTCTCGAGGGTCACGACGGCCGCAGCGGACGAGGGGAACTCGATGGGCTTGTTCACCAAGGACACCGCGGCGCCGGCCGGCGGGCTCGAGCCGGTCTCGAACGATCGGCTCGCACGGCTCTTCGACGAGACCGAGGTCAGCTACGGGCGCGACGAGGACGGCGACCTGGGCGGCTACTGGGACGACCACCTGTTCCAGTTCTGGCACGCGGGAGACAACGGGGAGTTCTTCCAGGTGCGCGGCCGCTGGCGCCGCGGCGTCCCGGAGGCCGAGCGCGCGCGTGTCCTCGAGCTCGTCAACACGTGGAGCAGCGAGAAGCTGTGGCCCAAGGCGTACGTCGAGGTCCATGACGGAGAGGTCATCGTCTTCGGCGAGCACACGGTCGACTACGAGGAGGGCGCGACCGACGCCCAGGTCCACCTGCACGTGCGCACGGGCGTGGCGACGTCGCTGCGGCTCTTCGACCACCTCGACGAGCACTTCCCCGAGCGCGTCGCCGCCGCCAAGGCCGCCGCGGCCGCCGGGCGCGACGACGCGTAGGTGACGGACGCCGGTCCCCGGGCGTTTCAGGTCGACCTGCGGGGACGGGCCGCGACGGACCTCGTCGAGGCACTGGGCGGGCTCGGTCGCGACGACGAGGCCGACGCGGCCGCGCGCCCCGGCAGCTGGCCGAGACTCAGGGTTCCTCCGCGCTCGGCGCGGGGAAGGCGCGGTCGAGCTCGGCGAAGAACTGCACCCCGGTGAGCAGGCCGCACGCGATCGTCTGGTCGAGCTGGGCGTCGTTCACGCCGGGCTCGAGGTCGATCGAGTGCTCGGCGTAGACCGCGAGCTCGTCGTCCTCCACGCGGTAGAACACCTTGGGCCACAGCCGGTCCCGGTTCCAGTCGTTGACGGCGAGCCGGGCCGCGGCGCGGCGCTCCGGGCTCAGCGTCCGGTGCCACACCCCGCGCACCTGCAGCACGTCGTCGTGCTCGCCGGTGACCATGAGCCAGAACCGGTGGCCGTCCCAGATGCCCGTGATGTCGCCGTCGTCGTCCTTCGTGAACGAGAACCCCCGGCGCGTGAGCGTCGACGCGACCCGATCGATCGCGAGCGGGGCGAGCGGCAGCTCCCACCCCGGTGGCGTGGACGGAGTCTCGTGGCCGCGCCGCCACGGCGCGCGCCTGCGCAGCCAGCTCATGGTGCCTGCGCCGCGGGGTCGGGGTAGAAGCCGTCGACCTCGTCGAAGAACAGCGTCGCCGTGCCGACGGCGCACGCGAGGAGCCGCGCGAGCTGGGCGTCCGTGACGCCCTGCTCGAGGTCGTGCGAGGACTCGGTCATGACGTTGACGGTGCCGTTGTCGAGCACGCGCACGAAGGTCTTGGGCCACACGCGGTCCGCGTTCCACGCGTTGCACAGGTCGAGGATCTCCTCGAGCCGTTCGATGGACACCTCGCGGTTCCAGCGGCCACGCACCTGGAGCACCTCGTCGCGCTCGCCGAACACGAGGAAGTAGAACAGGCGGTTGTTCCAGAACCCGCCGAGGTCGCCCTCGTTGTCCACGAAGAACGTGAAGCCCTCGCGCGTGCACCACTCCTCGATGCGTTCGCGCGTGACGGGCCGGGGGAGCTCCGCGCGGCCGCCGCCGCCCAGGACGACGTCGGCCTCGCCCTCGTCGATCCCTCGTCGTGGCCGGAAGAACTGCATCTGGATCACACTACCGGCCCGGCTCGGCGCTAGGTTGGCGGGGTGCCGACCGCCCTGCTCGTCCCCGAGACCGCCCTGCTCGTCCCCGGAGCCTCGGGGCGCACGCCCGTGCTCGCGCGGGTGGGGGCCGCGGCGCTCGCGGCCGCACGGCGGCTCGTGGCGGACGCACCGGGCAGGGTGGTCGTCGTCGGACCGGCCGCGCGCTCGCGCACCGCGGACGCCGCGACGCTGTGCGCGAGCCTCGCCCCGCTCGGGGTGGCCGAACGGCACCTCGGCTGGCCCGCACCGTGCTGCGGTCGGTCGGGGGAGCACGTGGACGGCGCGACGCGGGCGGCGCCCGCGACGGCCGTGGGGCTGCGTCTCCTTGCGGCCGCGGGATGGGCAGGACCGACGACGGCGGTCGAGCTCGGCCCCGACGGTGCGGTCCCTGACGGTGAGGTGCCCGACGGCGAGGTGCCCGATGCCGCGGCCGACCCCGCCGTGAGCCTGCTCGTGCTCGGGTCCCTCTCGGCACGTCGTGACGAGTCGTCGCCGCGCGCGGCCGACCCCCGTGCGATCCCGCTCGACGCCCGCCTCGCCGCCGATCTCGCCCGCCCGACGCCGGACGCCCGGGCGCGGCTGCGCGAGCTCGACCCCGCGCTCGCCGCCGAGCTCGGGGTGAGCGGCGCCGCGCCGTGGGGCTTCCTCGCCCGGCGCGTCGAGGGGCGCGACGTCGCGGGGCACGAGGAGGCGGCCGAGCTCGCGCTCGGCGTGGACTACCGCGTCGTGACGTGGCGGTGGTCGGCGTGACGGGTCTCGTGGTGGCCGTCGTCGGCCCCACCGCGACCGGCAAGTCCGAGCTCGGGCTCGCGCTCGCCGAGGCGCTCGACGGCGAGGTGGTCAACGCCGACGCGTTCCAGCTCTACCGCGGCATGGACATCGGCACGGCCAAGCTCTCGGTCGCCGAGCGGCGCGGCGTGGTCCACCACCAGCTCGACGTGCTCGACGTCGAGGAGGACTCCACGGTCGCGGCGTACCAGGGGTCGGCGCGCGCCGATCTCGCGGACGTCGCGCGGCGGGGCAAGAGGGCCGTCGTCGTCGGCGGTTCGGGACTGTACGTGCGCGCGCTGCTCGACGAGCTCGACTTCCCCGGCACGGACCCCGAGGTGCGCGCGCGGCTCGAGGAGCGCGCGGAGCGGCACGGCACCGCCGCCGTGTTCGACGAGCTCGCGCGCCGCGACCCCGCGGCGGCGCAGCGGATCGGCCCGCGCAACACCCGGCGCCTCGTGCGGGCGCTCGAGGTCATCGAGATCACGGGGGAGCCCTACTCCGCGAGCCTGCCGACCGAGCGCTACGCCGTGCCGGCCGTCCAGCTCGGGCTCGAGCTCGAGCGGCCCGTGCTCGACGAGCGCATCGGCGCGCGCGTGGACCGCATGTGGGACGCGGGGCTCGTCGGAGAGGTCGCGCGGCTCGCCCCGCGGCTCGGGCGCACGGCGGCGCGCGCGGTGGGCTACGCCGAGCTGCTCGCCCACCTGCACGGCGAGTCGAGCGAGGACGAGGCCCGCGCGGCCGTCGCCGGGAACACCCGGCGGCTCGTGCGCCGCCAGCAGAGCTGGTTCCGGCGCGACCCGCGCATCACGTGGCTCGACGCCGCGGCCCCGGACCTGCTCGACCGGGCGCTCACCGAGGTCGTGGCCGCGGACCGTAGGCTGGACCCGTGAGCGCGCCCCTCGTCGTGACCAAGGGTCACGGCACGCAGAACGACTTCGTGCTGCTCGACGACCGCACGGGCGCCCTCGACCTGACCCCCGCCCTGGTGCGCGGGCTGTGCGAGCGTCGCGCGGGCCTCGGGGCCGACGGCGTCATCCGGCTCGTGCCGAGCGCCTCGCTCGCCGAGGGGGCCGCGGTGCTCGCCGAGCACCCCGGCGCCACGTGGTTCATGGACTATCGCAACGCGGACGGCTCGGTCGCGGAGATGTGCGGCAACGGGGTGCGCGTGTTCGCCGCCTACCTGCGCCACCTCGGCGCGTGGGACGGTTCCGGTGAGCTCGCCGTCGGAACGCGAGCCGGGGTGCGCCTCGTGCACGCCGAGGGCGAGGACTGGTACGCCGTGGACATGGGTCCCTGGACGCTGCCCGGTGGCGAGCGTGCCGTCGCGGAGGGCTTCGACGCCGAGGTGCGCGTGCACGGGCTCGACGCGGTGCGCCCCGCGCTGAGCGTCGACGTCGGCAACCCCCACACCGTGCTCGCCCTCGCGGGCCAGGACGAGCTCGACGCCGCCGAGCTGTTCCGCGCGCCCGTCGTGACCCCCACGCCGCCGCACGGGACCAACGTCGAGCTCGTCGTGCCGCTCGGCGAGGAGCAGCTGCCGAGCGGGGACGTCGTGGGGCGCGTCCGGATGCGCGTGCACGAGCGCGGGGTCGGGGAGACCCGCTCGTGCGGCACCGGCGCGTGCGCGGCCGCGCTCGCCGTGCGCACGTGGGCCGGAGCCGGCGCGCCCTCGACGTGGTTCGTCGAGGTGCCCGGCGGCGTGGTCCGGGTGCGCGCGCTCGACGGCGGTCACGTCGAGCTCGCGGGTCCCGCGGCGCTCGTCGCGCGGGCCGAGGTCTATCCCGAGGCGCTCGTCGAACGCTGAGCGGGCACGTCGCGCACGGCGACCCGGTGCGCGAGCGCGGCCCCCACGAGCGCGAGGGCGAAGGTGAGCGCGAGGGCGGCCACGAACGGCGCGCTGCCCCCGGCGACGGCCGCGGCGGTGAACACGAGCGCCGAGACGGCGATCGACGCCGACGAGCCGAAGGAGTCCGCGATGGACAGCGCGGCCGTGCTCGCGCCCTGGGTGCCGGGCTCGGAGTAGTGCAGCGTGAGCACGGACAGCCGGGTGAAGACGAGCCCCATCCCGGCACCACCGAGGGTCCACGCCACGACGACGGGCACGGGGGCGTCGAGCACCACGACGGCACCGAGGACGAGCCCGATCGCCGTCGCGACGAGCACGGTGCCGACCTGCACGGCCCGCCGGTGGGCCAGTCGGGCCCCGAGCCGACCCTGCACCCACGAGGCGGCGGACCAGGTCAGGGCGGCCGTGGTCAGCCCGATCCCCGCCGTCGTCGGGGAGAATCCGTAGTGCTCGGTGAGCAGGTACGGCACGTAGACCTGGGCGCCGAAGAAGGCGCCGTTGACGAAGGCCCGGTCCGCCACGACGGCGGGCAGGCCGCGCGCGGCACGCAGGGTCCCGACGGGCAGCAGCCCGCGGACGGCGACGAGCGTCACCACGAGGCACGCCGCCGCGACGAGCCACGAGGTGGGCGCGGCGAGCTGCGAGCACAGCCCGAGACCGAGCATCGCCGCGGAGACGGCGACGGCGCGCACGAGCCGCGGACCGCCGCCCGGCCCGGCGGCGCCCTCGACCTCGGGAACCCGGCGCAGCCCCGGCTGGAGCGCGAACCACACGGGCACGGTGAGCAGCGCCGCCCCGAGGAACACCCAGCGCCAGGACAGGTGCTCGGTGACGAGGCCCGCGAGCAGGGGACCGACGATCGAGGGCAGGACCCACGCCGCGGAGAACGCCGCGAAGACCCGCGGGTGCAGGATGCCCGGGTACAGGCGCCCCACGATGACGTAGAGGCACACGTTGACGGCGCCGCCGCCGAGCCCCTGCACGAGGCGTCCGACGACGAGCACCTCCATCGACTGCGCGAGCCCTGCGACCGCGAGCCCCGAGGCGAAGAGCGCGCACGCCATCGTGAGGGGCGCCCGGGGGCTCGACCGGTCGCTCCACGCACCGCCCACGACCATGCCGACGATCCCCGTGGCGATCGCGCCCACGAACGCGAGCTGGTAGAGCGACGTACCGTCGAGGGCCTCGGCGACCGTGGGCATCGCCGTCGTCACGGCGAGCGACTCGAACGCGACGAGCAGGATCATGACGAACATCGCGACGGTCGTGGTGCGCAGCGAGCGCCACGCGCCCTCGGGGTCGGTCACGTCGGGGCGGGAGGTCGAGAGGGGCACCGGGGCACTCTAGGCGGTGCGGGTCACCCGCAGCACACGGAACCCCTTCGCGCTCGCCGCCCGCGCGACGTCGAAGCTCTCACCGAGCTCGGTCGCGAGCCAGCGCGCGAGCGAGTCCGCACCGAGGTTGCGCTGCACCACGAGGTGGGCCTCGCCGTCCGGGGCGAGCCGGGGCAGCCACGTGCGCAAGAGCTCGTGGAGCACGGGCTTGCCGACCCGGATGGGCGGGTTGGACCAGATCGCGTCGAAGCGCACGTCGTCGGGCACGTCCTGCGCGCGCACCGCCCGCACCCCGGTCAGCCCGAGCGACGCGGCGTTGCGGGCCGCCAGGTCGAGGGCGCGCTCGTTGACGTCGAGCGCCCACACCGTGGCTCCCGGGGCGGCCTGGGCCATCGCGAGCGCGACGGGGCCCCAGCCGCAGCCGAGGTCGAGCAGGTGCCCGCCGTCGGGCGGGTCGGCGACCGAGCGGAGCAGCACCTGCGTGCCGAGGTCGAGCCGCCCGTGGGAGAACACGCCGCTCGCCGTGACGACGTCGACGTCGCGGCCGCGCAGGCGCACGCGGGCGGGCTCGCGCTCGTCGGCCGAGGCGGGGCTCGCGGAGAAGTAGTGGTCGGGCACGGGGCAACACTACGAGCCCCACGCCGCCGCGCCGCGCCGTCGGCCCGGGAATGCGCTGGCCCGGGCGCGCGTTGTCGTGCGACGCTGGAATCTCACCGATCCTGGAGGCCACGCCTTGACCCAGTCCCACGAACCGTCCACCCAGACCGAGCACGACGCTCAGGGCCTTGCGGAGGACGTCGTCGCGCGGGTGCTCGCCCGTGCCGGGACCGCCCTCCAGACCGACCGCGCCGAGCACACCGCCGCCGACGGCGACCAGCTCGAGCTCGCCGAGCGCGCGTCGCTGCGCCGCGTCGCTGGTCTGTCGACCGAGCTCACGGACGTCACCGAGGTCGAGTACCGCGAGCTGCGCCTCGAGAAGGTCGTGCTCGTCGGGCTCCAGCTCGGTGCGACGTCCCTCGAGGCCGAGGTCTCGTTGCGCGAGCTCGCGGCGCTCGCCGAGACGGCCGGAGCGCTCGTGCTCGACGGCCTCGTCCAGCGCCGTCGCACCCCGGACCCGAGCACGTACCTGGGCTCGGGCAAGGCGGCCGAGCTCGCGGACGTCGTCGCCGCGAACGGTGCGGACACCGTGATCGTCGACGGGGAGCTCGCGCCGTCCCAGCGCCGTGCCCTCGAGGACGTCGTCAAGGTCAAGGTGATCGACCGCACGGCCCTCATCCTCGACATCTTCGCCCAGCACGCGAAGTCCAAGGAGGGCAAGGCGCAGGTCGAGCTCGCCCAGCTCGAGTACCTCCTGCCGCGACTGCGCGGCTGGGGCGAGTCGATGTCCCGCCAGGCCGGTGGGCAGGTCGGTTCCGGGGGAGCGGGCATGGGCTCGCGCGGCCCCGGTGAGACGAAGATCGAGCTCGACCGGCGGCGCATCCGCCAGCGCATGGCGAAGCTGCGCCGCGAGATCGCCGCGATGGCCCCCGCGCGCGAGACCAAGCGTGCCGAGCGGCGCCGCAAGGGCGTCCCCTCGGTCGCGATCGTCGGGTACACCAACGCCGGCAAGTCCTCGCTCCTCAACCGCCTCACGGGCGCGGGCGTGCTCGTGGAGAACGCGCTGTTCGCGACGCTCGACCCCACGGTGCGCCGCGCCCGGACGCCCGACGGTCGCGCGTACACCCTGACCGACACGGTGGGGTTCGTGCGCTCGCTGCCGCACCAGCTCGTCGAGGCGTTCCGATCGACCCTCGAGGAGGTCACGGAGGCCGACCTCGTGCTCCACGTGGTGGACGCCGCGCACCCCGACCCCGAGGGGCAGATCCAGGCCGTGCGCACCGTGCTCGCGGACATCCCCGGTGCCCTCGACGTGCCCGAGCTCGTGGTGCTCAACAAGGCCGACCTCGCCGCCCCCGAGGCGATCACGCGGCTGCGCTCGCGCGAGCCCGGGGCGGTCGCCGTCTCGGCGCACACCGGCGAGGGGCTCGACTCGCTGCTCGCCGTGGTCGCGGAGCGCCTGCCGCGCCCCGACGTCGTCGTCGACCTCGTGGTGCCCTACTCGCGCGGCGACCTCGTCTCGCGTGCCCACACCGACGGCGAGGTCGAGCGCGAGGAGCACCTCGCTGCGGGCACCGCCCTGCGTGCGCGCGTGGACGCCCACCTCGCCGCCGAGCTCGAGTCCGCCGCGGTCGCGGCGTCCTGACGTCCACACGCCGGGCCACGGGTCCGACGACGGCGAGGCGCGGGGACTAGCCTGTCCCGGTGCCCGCAGCGAGCGATGACCCCGGATCGGCCGTCCCGGTGACGGCGCACGAGGTCGACCCGCTGCTCGACCTCGCCGTCGACGCGCTCGGCGGGGCCCGGCGCGAGGGCCAGCACGAGATGGCGCGCGCCGTCGCGGACGCGCTCGTCTCGGCCCGGCCCCTGCTCGTGCAGGCCGGGACGGGCACGGGGAAGTCGCTCGCGTACCTCGTGCCGGCCGTGCACCACGCGGTGACCCGGGACGAGCGGGTCGTGGTCTCGACGGCGACGATCGCGCTGCAGCGCCAGGTCGTCACGCGGGACCTGCCCCTCGTCGCTCAGGCGCTCGCGGACCACCTGCCCCGCGCGCCCCGCACCGCATTGCTCAAGGGCTGGCAGAACTACGTGTGCCGCAACAAGCTCGAGGGCGGCTACCCCGAGGACGAGCCCGCGCTCTTCGACACCCCGGGCCGTGGCGCGACGTCGGACCTCGGCGCCCAGGTGCTGCGCGTGCGCACGTGGGCGCACGAGACGGACACGGGAGACCGGGACGACCTCCAGCCCGGCGTGAGCGAGCGCGCGTGGCGCCAGGTCTCTGTGACCAAGCTCGAGTGCCTCGGCTCGAAGTGCCGCTTCTTCTCCGAGTGCTTCCCGGAGAACGCGCGCGAGAAGGCGCGTCAGGCCGACGTCGTGGTGACGAACCACGCGATGCTCGCCGTCGCGGCGACGGGCAGCCCCGGGGCCCTGCCCGAGCACGACGCGATCGTGGTGGACGAGGCCCATGACCTCGCCGACCGCGTGACGACGCAGGCCACCGTCGAGCTGTCGGTCCCCGTGATCGAGCACGCCGGGCGGCTCGCGACGCGGCACGGGGGGCTGCCCGCGGTCGAGCTCACCGAGGCCGCCGGGCGCCTCGGGCTCGCGCTCGACACCGTTCCCGACGGGCGGTTGCGGCTCGGCCTGCCCGACGAGGTCCGGCTCGCCGTGACCGGCGTACGCGACGCGCTGCGCTCCCTCCTGACGGCACTCAAGCCCGCCGCGGGTGCCGACGCCCAGGCCGAGGCGGGCACCAAGCTCGCGCACGCGTCCGTGCTCGAGCTCTTCGAGGTGGCCGAGCGGATGCTCATCGACCCCGTGCCCGGGAAGGGCGACGTGCTGTGGGTCGCCCGCAACGAACCGGAGCGCGGCGGCGGGGTGCGCCTGCACGCCGCGCCGCTCGGCGTCGCGGGCCTCATCGCGGGCACGTTGTTCTCCGAGAAGGCCGTGGTCCTCACGTCCGCGACGCTCACCCTCGGGGGGTCCTTCGAGCCGCTCGCGCGGTCCGTCGGCCTCGGGGCGGGGGCCGGGGCCGACGACGACGGCAGCGGGCCGGACGGCGGGTGGCGGGGGATCGACGTCGGCAGCCCCTTCGACTACCGCGCCCAGGGCATCGTCTACGTCGCCACGCACCTGCCCGAACCGGGACGCGAACCCGCCACGGAGTCCCAGCTCGACGAGATCGCCGAGCTCGTCACCGCCGCGGGGGGCCGCACGCTCGGGCTGTTCAGCTCCCATCGCGCCGCGCGCGCGGCGGCGGAGGCCATGCGCGAGCGGCTCGACGTCGAGGTGCTGCTGCAGGGTGAGGACCAGCTCTCGACGCTCGTCGCGCGCTTCGCCGCCGAGGAGACCACGTGCCTGTTCGGGACGCTCGGGCTGTGGCAGGGCGTCGACGTGCCGGGGCGGGCGTGCTCGCTCGTCATCATCGACCGGCTGCCGTTCCCGCGCCCCGACGACCCGGTGCGCTCCGCGCGCGCCGAGGCGGCCGACCGGGCGGGAGGCAACGGGTTCATGCAGGTCAGCGCGACCCACGCCGCCCTCATGCTCGCCCAGGCCGCGGGCCGGCTCATCCGCACCACCCAGGACCGCGGCGTCGTCGCCGTCCTCGACCCGCGCCTCGCGACGCGGCGCTACGGAGGCTTCCTCACGCGTTCGATGCCCCCGTTGTGGCCCGCGACGGACCGCGAGACGGTCCTCGGCGCGCTGCGGCGGCTCGCGGCGCTACCGTGACGGTCGTGGACACGAACCTCGACCCGCGCGTCGACGCCCGGACGACCAAGCTCGCGATCGTGGGCGCCGGCTCGGTGGGCGCCACGATGGCCTACGCGGCGCTCATGCGCGGCGCGGCCCGCACCATCGCGCTCTTCGACCTCAACGCCTCGAAGGTCGAGGCCGAGACGCTCGACCTGCGCCACGGGATCCAGTTCGCCCCCATGGCGCAGGTGATCGGGTCCGACGACGTCGCGGTGTGCGAGGGCGCCGACGTCGTGGTCGTGACCGCCGGGGCCAAGCAGAAGCCCGGCCAGACGCGGCTCGAGCTCGCCGAGACGACGGTCGCGCTCGTGCGCCGCATGATGCCCGGGCTCGTGGAGGCCGCCCCGGACGCCGTGTTCATCATGGTCACCAACCCCGTGGACATCGTCACGTACGCGGCGCTCCAGGTCTCCGGACTGCCCCCCGAGCGGGTGTTCGGTTCGGGCACCGTGCTCGACTCCTCCCGCTTGCGCTTCCTCGTGGCCCAGCACTGCGGGGTCGCCGTGCAGAACGTGCACGCGTACATCGCGGGCGAGCACGGCGACACCGAGTTCCCGCTGTGGAGCTCGGCCACGATCGGTGGGGTTCCGCTCCTCGAGTGGCCCGGGATCGACGGCGCGGGTGGCCCGCTCACGCGCGAGGTGCGGGACCGCATCACGCACGAGGTGGTGCGCTCGGCCTACCGCATCATCGAGGGCAAGGGCGCCACGAACTATGCCGTCGGGCTCGCCACGACGCGCATCATCGAGGCGGTGCTCAAGGACGAGCGGCGCGTGCTGCCGGTCTCGCGGCTCCTCGACGGCTACCACGGGCAGCACGACGTGTGCGTGTCCGTGCCGACCGTGGTGGGGCGCGGTGGTGCGGAGAAGCAGCTCGAGCTGCCGATGAGCGCCGACGAGCTCGCCGACCTGCGCGCCTCGGGAGAGGCCCTGCGCAAGGTCGCGCGCGACCTGGGGCTCTAGCGCTCGGCCCCGGTCCGCACGCTAGAGCGACCGCAGGACGGAGACGACCCGGCCGAGGATCTGGTACTCGTCGGCCTCGATGGGTGCGTACGCGGCGTTCTGGGGCAGCAGCCACACCTTGCCGTCCGTGCGCTTGAACGTCTTGACCGTCGACTCGCCGTCGTACATCGCCGCGACGATCTGGCCGTTCTCCGCGGTGGGCTGCGACCGCACCACCACGAGGTCCCCATCGCAGATCGCGGCGTCGATCATCGAGTCGCCCGCGACCTTGAGCAGGAAGAGGTCGCCGTCGCCGACGAGCTGGCGGGGGAGCGGGAAGACGTCCTCGACGTACTGCTCGGCGAGCACGGGGCCACCCGCGGCGATCCGACCCACGAGCGGGACGTACGACGGCTCGGGGGCCTCGTCCCCGACCGCGAGGTGCTCGGTGCCGTAGGACGGCTGGTCGAAGCCGCGGGGCCGCAGCGCCCGCGAGTCGTCGGGGTGGATGACCTCGATCGCGCGCGGCCGGTTCGGGTCACGACGCAGGTAGCCCTTGCGCTCGAGCGTCGTGAGCTGGTGCTTGACGCTCGAGGGGCTCACGAGGCCGACGGCCTGACCGATCTCGCGCATGCTCGGCGGGTAGCCGCGGTCCACGATCGAGGTGCGGATGGTGTCGAGGATCTTGCGCTGGCGGGGCGTGAGCCCGTCCTGGGGGGAGGGCCGCTCGGGCAGTGCGTGCACCGTGGCGAGATCGCCGTCCTGCCCGTCGGTCGGGGTGGGTCCGTCGCTGTTCACGGCGCTGTCTCCGCTTCTGTCCGGGGTGGTTGTCAGTGGCTCGTGGTCGGCTGTGCCCAGGTTAGGGCGGGATCGCTCCGGCGCCAAACACCTGTTCGAGCGTGTCGCGATCCCGCGCACTTGACACCGTACACCCGTTCGAGGGAACATCTGTATGAAGAACAAAGGTTCGACACCGAGCAAGGAGCAGACCATGAGCGCGATGACCTGGGAGCACGGCGGGTCGATGGTCCGTGGGCGCGAGGCGCGTCCCTTGCACCTCACGGCGCGCGGCCGCAGGGTCGTCACGGCGCTCGCCGTCGTGCTCGCGCTCGCCGTCGGCCTCGTCGGAGGGCGCGCCATGGCGACGAGCCCCGAGGAGGGGATCGCCGTGGACGTCTACACCGTGGGCGCGGGGGAGACGCTGTGGTCGATCGCCGCGGGGCGCACCGCCCCGGGCGCGGACGTGCGCGACACGATGGACGCGCTGCGCGACCTCAACGAGCTGTCGAGCTCTTCTCTCGCGGCCGGGCAGCAGCTCCTCGTACCCGTGGCCGGTGACTGAGCGCTGTTTGCGCACGGACCGCGCGCGGTCTAGGTTTCTCGCAGATGTGGTGGGCCGCCCTCCAGGCGCGTCCCCGACCCGGCGCAGCACAGGTGCCGGGCCCAACGCGAGGAGGCGACGTGCACTGCCCGTTCTGCAGGCACGGCGATTCACGGGTGGTCGACTCACGGACCTCCGACGACGGCGCGTCGATCCGACGGCGGCGCCAGTGCCCCGAGTGCGGGCGGCGCTTCACGACCATCGAGACGGCGAGCCTGTCCGTGGTGAAGCGCTCGGGCGTGGTCGAGCCGTTCAGCCGCGAGAAGATCATCGCGGGCGTCCGCAAGGCGTGCCAGGGCCGACCGGTCTCCGAGGACGACCTCGCGATGCTCGCCCAACGCGTCGAGGAGAACGTCCGCGCGGGCGGCAGCGCCGAGATCGACGCCTACGAGGTGGGGCTGTCGATC
>Ga0222423_1000098_pt1 | contig 90570 bp, 80 predicted proteins | sample 3A0metagenome_FD_182472 | JGI IMG/M metagenome (GOLD analysis project Ga0222423, IMG submission 182472) | Enriched microbial communities from leaf-cutter ant dump, University of Wisconsin, Madison, United States - 3A0 (version 2) | ecosystem: Environmental > Terrestrial > Nest > Insects nest >...
TTAGGAGCGTAGTTGACTCTTCTTCTTCGTTTAGGGATGAAGAAGGTAATCGCTGTGTTGGTATTGATCTTATAATTGTTCCTGGTGGCATGGAAATTGACACCAGTAAGCCTGAGGGGACAGCATACAGAGAGGCTTGTTTTTATAATTATACCGATATTTATGGTCGGCAGACAGGTGACTGGATGCTTACACATGAAAGCATTGACTATTGGTCGTAGTTAGCCGTCTAAAAGATTGCGTCCATAAAGATACCCATCTATACAGGGATGGGTATTTTTGATTTAATGGTAAGCAGTATGAAGCGTTTAAAGTTACTTACTTTGTCATTGGCTGTGGTTTTGCAACTATTTTTGTCTGTGTTTGTTGCTTCTGCGACTGTTAGCGCACAGTCGCAGCCGGACGAATCACTCGCCTTGCGATATCAGAAGTATATTCTTGCGACTCTCTTTTTAGACTGTGTTAATGAATCTCTTGCTAGCGGGCCAGTTTATCTACATACTGGACGAGGCAAAATTCAAAACGGTAGCATCTTCAATGTTAATGACCCTATTGGGTTCGATAACGGCTCAATTAGCCGGAATATATTTGGTGGCGATATAATGAAGGTAATCGGGGGTGCGGCCGACGATGGTGTTCTTTCGGACTGTGAGGAGGGTGACAATGCGCTCGCGAAAGCATTTTTTAGTGCAGTTGGCCTTGTTAGCGAGCAGGACAAAATTGACTTTGTTTGTGACGCTGGGTATAAACATCAAAATAGTGACTGTAGAGATGGCCAGGAGAGCTCCTTTACTGTTAGCGGTGCAACCGTCGACTCATTCATAAATGCTATAAAAAATCGCGCAGGTATTGATTTATCCAAAGAGATGCCTGTTGAATATGAATATAAGTATGTTCTTGATATATTCACGTCATCAAAGAAAGGGTGCAGCGGGAAAGAATCTACCAGTGAGAATTATGATAAATATAAGTCTGGCGGTATGTATTTTGAAATAGGAATGCCACAATTTATTATTAACGATAAAACGGAAGACCCGGGTCTTGGTGCCAAAATAGTAGATACGTACTGGAACATAGGCGAGAATAAGGAGGTCCAGACTAGTTCCTTAAATTTAGCATATGGAGGCAGGTTAGGTAAGGGAAACTGGGGAGCCGCCATTCTTAAGTCAATCTTGGGCGCCGGAGAAAAGATAACTTGTAGTGAAATTGCCAAACAGCTGGATGACTTTGCAGATGAGTACCGCCTACTGTACGCCAAGAATCTGATATGCAAGGAAGAGTACGGCATAGATAACGATGGTAAGCTAAAAAACTGTGCTAATGGTCTAGAAAATAAAAGTACGTCTGGTTTTTGTGGTGAATTAGCCTCTAAGTCTGACGCCTTTAAGAACGTTGAGACTGGAGATATGGTGTATCGCGGTACGGCAGGGTATGAACAATTGGAGAAACAAGCCAGAGCTAACTTCATATTTGGTCCGAGTAGCGGATCAAATAACAACTTTTTGATGCATGATTTCTCGTCCGGAAAAGACTATCGCTGGCAATGGATTAACACGACAAGTATAGGCTCGTTTTCGGAGGATATTTATAAAGCATGCGCGGTGGGACAGCAGCAACCAGTTATAGTTGCTACTAATATACCCGTAGGAATCATGTGCTATAGGACATATAAAGACGAAACTGATGCACTAGCAAAAATAGCTGCTTGTGTAAGGGGGGCTATTGATGGTACATGTGCGTGGAATCCTACTAGCCAACTAGAGGCAGATAGGCGGGAGGCTTGTTTATATGGGACTAAATTGCAAACCATGGATAGATATAAGATATCTGGATCATTTGATGCCTTAGTGCACTATCCTTGTACTACTGATGACGAGGACTGTGATGAAGGCGAAGATGCATCATCGTGTACTATCGCTGGTCTCGGGTGGATTATTTGCCCCGCTATGAATTTTATGGGTTCAGTATTAGAGAGCTCATTCAATTTTTTGGCAAATAGCTTCTTAAGTACTAACGTCAACGTTTTGCGTAACGATCAAGTTCAGGCTGCATATGAGGGAATGCGGAATATTGCTAACGTTGTTTTTGTGGCCGCGTTTCTAGTGATTATTTATGCACAAATTACCGGTGCTGGCGCCGGTGGCTATAGCATAAAGCGGCTACTGCCACGTTTGGTGATTGCTGCGATTTTAGTTAATATTTCGTACTATATATGTCTGATCGCTGTTGATATTAGCAATATCCTTGGTTATGGGCTTAGAGGTATGTTTGACGCTGGTATGTTTACTCCTGTCGAAAAGGGCATGTCTGAAATTGGCGATCAGGCTGGTTCTGGCGCTAAAGTTGCAGGTATAATTGCCCTTGTTTTAGCTGGCGCGGCCGGTGCAGTAACGGTCTTGATGTCAGTAACATTTCCGGTGGTGCTGGCGGCCGTACTAGCGTTATTAATGATCGTACTTATACTTATGGGTCGCACAGCACTAATCATACTTTTGACAATCGTATCGCCACTGGCATTCGTCGCCTACCTGCTTCCGAACACTGAGCAGTGGTTCAAGAGGTGGTACAAGTTATTCGCTTCATTGTTAATGCTATTCCCGATAGTTGCTGTGGTGTTTGGTGCATCATCGCTAGCTGGTAGTGTGCTGTACAATGTTTCGGTAACCGGTAACGATACAAACAATATGATGCAGGTTGTCGCCCTTGGTGTAACCATTGTGCCACTTTTCCTAGTCCCTAGTCTACTGAAGAATTCCCTTAGCGGTGCAGGTGCCATTGGTGCTAAACTTTCTGGTCTTGCAGGCCGCCAAGGCTCTAAAGCAACTGGCGGAATGCGCAGTAAGCTGGGCGAGCGCTATGGTCGCTCGCGTATGGCGCAGGCTGTATCGAATATGAAATACCGCGGTAATCTTCGTCGTGCAACTCGTCGCGCAAACAACCCTATTTCTCAGGCAATAGACAACTCTACCTTGGGTCGAGCGATGGGCTTTGACAAAGGTGCGGCGGCCGCTGAGGCTGCTGTAGACGCCGATTTCCAGAAGAACGTTGACAGTGCTGCTAAAATGATGGAGCATATGTCTAGTAGTGATGTACTATCTATAGCGAGCGACGCCAGAGCCTCGGCCGAGAGACGTGCGGCCGCTCGGCGACATATTATGAGCACCGGCAGTTTTGACGATAAGCGCAAAGCTATCGCGACTATCGATGACGCACATGTGAGTGAGCGCGAGCGAACAGCTTTGAAATCACAATATTTTAGTTCAGGTATGAATGAGTACTTCGGCAACAGCCTCGGGGAAAGTATTCAGAAAGGCAGCGTTGGTGGCGAAGATGGCTTGAAGCGGGCTATGCAGGCGAACTTTGGTAATATAACTGCACAGACGGTCGCAAAAAGCGGTAGACCTGCTATGGATTACATGAATAATGCGCTACAGAGCGCGGCTGCCGACGATCAATTAAGGTTGAAGCAGGCCATACTAAGTGTTAATAGTGACGCACAGCTTAATAGCCAAATTAGTGGTGACGCAAGAAGTCACTTCGACGAAATGCACAAGTTGCTTGTTGGTAGCGGTGGCGCATCGTTCTCGGTTGATCATAGTTCTAGCAGTGGCACAAGCACCGGTGGCTCGACCGGCTTCAACGTGAACCTGTAGTTTCGTGCTATAATACTCCTAATGTTTAAGTTTATTATTCAAAGACGTCTTAGACACTATGTCAAAAGATATTTCAAGCTTCACCAAGATGTTAGGTTAGTTGTGGTGACTGGTAGTGTTGGGAAAACCAGCACTAAGGTTGCAATTGGGACAGTTTTGGCGCAACGTTTGCGGGTTCGTCTGCACGACGGAAATCATAATTCTGAACTTAGTGCGCCGTTGGCGATGCTGGGTGTTACTTTTCCTGAAAATATTAAAAGTCTTGGTGCTTGGAGGGCGGTTTTTAAGGCGGCGCGACAGCGCATTAAGCAGCCGGCCGATGTCGATGTTGTTGTGCAGGAGCTTGGTACCGATGCGCCGGGGCAAATCGCCGCTTTCGGTCGTTATTTAAAGCCCGATATTGCCGTTGTAACGGCGGTTTCACCCGAGCATATGGAGTTTTTTGGTACGCTTGATGTTGTTGCCCAAGAAGAGTTGGCGGCGGCCAACTTTAGCAAGCAGGCTTTAATTAATCGCGATGATATCGATGGTGATTATGCAAAATATTTGCAAAATGCCAACGTTAATACCTATGGTAGCACTAGCGTGGCTGAATATCGGTTTGAAACAAACGACGTTACGGCTATCGATGGTTTCACTGGTGTGTTTATTGCGCCTGAATGGGACGAGGCGGTTCAAGCCACTCTGCATCTTGCTGGTGAGCATAGCATTCGCGCTGCGGTTGCGGCGGCTGCGGTAGGCGTAAAGTTTGGCTTAGAGCCTAACGAAATTGCCCGTGGCCTCGAGGCAATTCGTGCTGTTCCGGGCCGAATGAATGTGCTTCGTGGCACGTCTGAAACAACCATTATTGACGATAGCTACAACTCAAGCCCATTGGCCGCTAAGTCCGCTCTTCGGGCGCTGTATCAATTTAACGCACCGCAACGCATAGCTGTGTTCGGTTCAATGAACGAACTTGGTGCCGATTCAGCCCGCGAACACGAAGAGCTTGGCTCACTATGTGACCCTAGCGAGCTAGCGCACGTCGTTACTGTCGGCGAAGATGCCGAGAAATACCTTGCTCCGGCCGCCCGCGCTAACGGCTGCCACGTTGTTAGCTTCCGCAGTCCTATAGATGCCGGCGGCTACGTCAATAAAGTCCTTGAACCCGGCGCAGTCATTTTATTCAAAGGCTCGCAAGGTGGCATATTCCTTGAAGAGGCCGTTAAAATTGTCATACACTCTGCAGATGATGAAGATCAGCTTGTCCGCCAAAGTCCCGAATGGATGGCCAAGAAGCAAGCGTTCTTTGAATCGCTAACACCCGATACTAAAGATGGCGAGTAGAATACCTACATAAAAGCGAAAGGACGTACGAGCCGTGCATCCTGCACCGCTGTACGCCCTTGGCATTCTTATGGTATCGGCGTGATTTTGATAAGTCAACAACATTCCCGTATTTGTTAATAAAAAATAAAGATTTAATAAGAACTTGTTTTCTGAGGTGATTTTCTAGCTCTCGCTGAATTGCTTGTTGGTTGTTTATGCGCATTCGACGACAATCAAACACGATAAATAGCGACTGCTTGCTTGCACGTTTTAAGCTACGCTCTATAGATTTAAGAGATCCAGTAGGAGCCTTTATTTCATAAGGTATACCATCAAGCAATACATCTGCTGTTTTAACGCCTTTGTGGTTATCTGGTTGCAGGAATACGACATAGTGACCCGCTTTTGCAAGAGCGCGCGCGGAAAGTAGCTCGTGGTCTTTTGGGTACGGCTTGACGTCTTTTGGTATAAAAATTCCAGAATCCACAGTATCTACTTTAGGGATTGAATCTTAATTTGTTTTTGACCGATTTACTATCACGTCCTCTATCTGCTATACTATCTCTGTTATGAAGCGCTACAATCCTGCAGCGATTGAGCCAAAGTGGCAGAAGATTTGGGAAGAATCAAAAGCTAATGAGGTGTCAGTCGATTCAACCAAAATAAAGACCTATACGGCCGGCATGTTCCCATACCCTTCTGGTGCTGGTATGCACACTGGTCACGCGTTTAGCTATTCTATTGTTGATGCCCTTGCTCGGTTTTACCGCCAGCACGGTCATAACGTCCTTAACCCAATGGGCTGGGATACGTTTGGTTTGCCAGCTGAAAACTATGCTATCAAAACTGGCACCGCACCTGCCGAAGTGACAGCAATTAACACGGCAAACTTTAAAGAGCAGTTCAAGCGAATGGGCGTTTCGATTGACTGGACCCGCGAAATCAATACATCCGACCCTGAATACTACAAGTGGACCCAGTGGGTATTTACGAAACTATTCGAACGTGGTTTGGCGTATCAGAAAGAATCGTTCCAATGGTGGTGTCCTGTCGACAAAACCGTACTTGCTAACGAACAGGTAGAGGCAGGTAAGTGTTGGCGCTGTGGTACTGAAGTTGAAAAGAAGTTAATGAAGCAGTGGTTTTTCAAAATTACCGAATATGCCGATTCATTGCTTGAGGAGATTGACGCGCTTGATTGGCCACAGAAAATTAAAACTGCCCAGACAAATTGGATCGGACGCTCAGAGGGGGCGGAGATAGAATTCCTTTTAGAGGAAACATCTGCAACGAGAAGTAATTCTATCACAGTCTTTACCACTCGCCCTGATACTATTTTCGGTGCGACGTTTCTTGTGCTTGCGCCAGAGCATCCGCTTGTTAAGACACTTGGCACCGATGGGTTTGCTGACGCACTGGACGATTACGTCAAAGAGGCGATTAAGAAGTCCGAAATAGACCGCTTAAACGAAACTAAAGAAAAGACAGGTGTATTTACGGGCAACTACGCAATTAACCCAGCAACTGGCCAGAAAGTTCCGATTTGGGTTGCTGACTATGTTCTTGGTGGGTACGGGACGGGTGCAATTATGGCGGTTCCTGCGCACGACGAACGTGATTACGCCTTTGCTGAGAAGTTTGAGCTTCCGATTGTTGACGTTATTTATACCGAGACTCGCGACGACGATCCGTCATATCACGCCGAGGGTGTCTTGCAAAATTCTGGCGAATTCGACGGTTTGTCGAGCGCCGATGCACGCGAGAAAATTGTCGCGTGGCTTGCTGAAAAGGGCGTTGGTTCATTAAAGACGACCTACAAAATGCGTGACTGGCTTATTTCAAGACAGCGTTATTGGGGCGCGCCAATTCCTGTAGTTCACTGTACTAAGCACGGTGCAGTCGCCGTTCCGGAGAGCCAGCTTCCGGTGTTATTGCCAGCGGTTGAAGATTACGCACCGCGTGGCGATGGCAAATCGGTACTTGCGCACGTTGACGAATGGGTAAATACAACCTGTCCAAACTGTGGTGGCCCAGCGCTCCGCGAAACCGATACCATGGATGGCTACGCCTGCTCAAGCTGGTATCTGCTTCGTTACTCCGACCCACACAATTCCGAACAGGCTTGGAACCCAGAAGTAGCGAATTACTGGAATCCAGTTGATTTTTACGTAGGTGGTGACCATGCAGTGGCTCATCTTTTGTATGTTCGTTTTTGGACGCACGTTTTTCACGATATGGGCTTGGTGAATTTCAAAGAGCCAGTGAAAAAACTTATTTATCACGGTTATATTAACGCCGAAGACGGTACGAAAATGAGCAAAAGCAAGGGCAATGTCATTGATCCGCTTGATGTGATTGACCAAGGCTATGGTGCCGATGCGTTGCGAACCTACCTTATGTTTATGGGGCCGATTGAGCTTGACGCTGCCTGGAGCCCGCAGGGAATTGCTGGCGTATACCGCTTCTTAAATCGTGTCTGGACATTAGCACAGCAGTATCTTGATGCCGATGATTATTCGGTAACGAAGAACGACGCGGTGATTCGCGTTTCCCAGCACAAAACTGTTCGGAAGGTTACCGAAGATTTCCGACGTCTTAGCCTTAATACGGCAATTTCGGCACTAATGGAATATACTAACGACTTGTATCGCTTTAAGGTGGATGGTTTTTCTGGTGACATTTGGCGCGAGGCGCTTTTGACCCTAGTGCAGCTTATCGCACCGTTTACACCGCATATGTCGGACGAGCTTTGGCAGCAGTTTGGTGAAGAAGGTTTGGTTCAAAATAAGCAGTGGCCAACTTGGGACGATAGCTACCTAGTGGAAGATACCATTACAATCGCCGTTCAGGTAAACGGAAAAGTTCGTGGTGATGTCACGGTTGCCGCCGATGCTTCGGAAGATGATATTAAAGCGGTTGCTCTTGCGCACGAAAACGTCGCCCGATTTGTAACGAGCGAACCAAAGAAAATTATTTACGTCCGTGGTCGACTTGTCAGCGTTGTTGTTTAGTCGCTAACCGATTTTGGGACTTCAATCGACTCACCAGGATGTATGTCTGAGGTTATCTTGCCTGTTGCTGGGTCGACAAGAACTTGAGCGTTTTCTGGATCCTTCTTGATGTGGTCAATAACCTCTCCGATATCGACATTCTCGGCACCTTCAACATGGTCATTAACTATTTTGTAAAGAGTATCACCATCTTCAACCACAACTGTCTGTGTTTCGTCGGATATTTCTGGACCAGACAGTGCTTCGCCAGCAAGGTAACCAGCACCAGCGGCAACAACGCTAACTCCGGCTAGAGTTTTTATTGCATTTGTTGCAAAAGATTTAGGTTGGCGTTCGCTTGGAGTTTGTGTTTGGCGAGTCTCGACCCGTTGAGGCGAGGTGACGCCGTTTACTTGGGGCTGAGTATCACGTTCGAACCCTTGTTTTGCGATAGCAACCGCTTGGTCAAATTCGTCAACGTCAGTTTTTGTGTCGACGAACGGGTTACCCTCGCTTGGGTCAAAGTTGGGGTCTTTTGGCTGTTGTTCTTGGTCGAATAGTTGTGTTGGTGTTTCGCTCATGGTTATTTCATTATGTCACGAATATGAGGGCTGGTCAAATTACCAAATTTCCCTCTTGGGAATCGCGGTATTTTATAGTATAATTGGTTGTAAGTATTTATAATACCTAAGTAAGGAGTACCTTTCCGTGGCACAACCAAAGAAGCAGAGTAGCCCTCGAAAAACTGGTCTTCGTCGAAGTCATTTGCGCTTGACGCTTGCTCGTCGCGTTAATGCATCGTCACCAGTGAAGGCAAAGACAACTCGCCGTGAAACAGGCAAGGCGCTTGCTAAATAGCAAGTCGCTTATATTTGACAATAAAAATAAGAGAACCAACGCATTATGGCATCTAATCGTCATCTCGGTCGCATCGTCGCACTTCAAACTCTTTACGAGTATGAGTTTCGTGTTCAGTCTAAAGACGAGACGGCAGATGCAACAGCTATTCTTACTCGAAATATCGAGCGTTACGATACCGCTATCGACGATACGGACTTCGTAAATACACTTGTTTTGGGTGTTTTGAAGGAGCAAGACAACATTGATGCAAAGCTGCAACCAATTGCGCCAGACTGGCCAATAGAGCAAATCGCTCGTGTCGATCGCACCATTTTACGTATCGGTATTTACGAGCTATTGCATCAGGCTGATGTCGTACCGCCAAAAGTGGCTATTAACGAAGCGGTTGAGCTTGCTAAGGCGTTTGGTTCGGATAACTCGAGCAAGTTTGTGAATGGTGTTCTTGGAACGGCATATCGCACACTTGTAGAGGGAGCCGAGAATGGCAACGCCCCAGTTTAATTCATTCAAGAAATATTTTGCACGCAAAAAACCATCTATTCAGGAAATTGTTCGCGAACCAACCGCAGGTGGTATTGTTTTTCGACACGGCAAAAATGGTGTTGAAATTCTTTTAATTCAAGATGCCAAAGATCGCTGGACTATTCCGAAGGGGCATATTGAAGAGGGTGAATCTGCGCAACAAACGGCTCGGCGTGAGATCGGTGAAGAGGCCGGCCTGCACGAGGTCGATATGCTCGGTTGGCTTGGAAAAATCCACTTCCGCTACCGTCGCCTCGATAAATTAGTGCTTATGACTACGCAAATTTACCTTGTTCGTGCTAAGGGCGATACCAATGCGATTCAAAAAGAAGAATGGATGAACGATATTAAGTGGTTTTCGTTTCAAGATGCACTTGATGTTATTGAGTACGAAGATATTGGCAAACTAATGTTGCTTGCAATGAAGCGGATTCGACAAGAGAGTTTATAATGAGTGGTATGCAGGTAGCACCCTATCAAGAGTTTGCTAAAGATAAGCTTGGTTTTGAATTTGAAGATGTGCAACTTTTAGTGACAGCCTTGACTCACCGCTCGTATGTTAATGAGCATCGCAAGAGCGTTCATGAGCACAATGAGAGGCTTGAGTTTCTTGGTGACGCCGTCCTGGAGCTCGTCGTTACCGATTATTTATTCCGTAATTTTAATGAAACCGAGGGGATTTTGACTTCATGGCGCGCCGCACTTGTTCGTACCGAGAGCATTGGGGCAGCGGGGCAGTTGCTTGGTTATGAGCCACTTGTTCGAATGAGCAAAGGTGAAAAACAAGGCTCTGAAAGGGCTCGGTTGCAGATTCTTGCGAATGCATTCGAGGCGCTAATTGGTGCAATCTACCTAGAAAAAGGCTACGATGTTGCGGCGGATTTTATTTCAGTCCATATCATTTCGAAGCTCGAACAGATTCTTAAAGAGGGAAGCTGGCGCGACCCTAAATCGCATTTGCAAGAGGTGATGCAAAAAACCGATAGTTTTACTCCACGTTATGTTGTACTAGATGAGGTTGGTCCAGATCACGATAAAATTTTTACAATCGGTGTATTTTCTGGTGAACATCTTATTGCAAAGGGGGCTGGTCCAAGCAAGCAGATTGCTCAGCAAGAGGCTGCGCGCAAGGCTATTCAACACTATAGTGAACGAACCGAAAAATAACAGATTGACTCTTGGGGTCAAATGCGGTAAAATAGACCAGAATTGAAATAGTTAAGAGTAAGTTTAAAAAGGAAGATTATTTTTATGCTCGCAATTCGTTTGCAACGTGTCGGCCGCGCCGGCTACCCAACCTACCGTTTGGCTGTCCAGGAATCGCAGCGCCACCCATCAAGTGGTCGTGTTGTTGCGTATGTTGGTAGCTATAACCCACACACTAAGCAGGTAACTGTCCAAACAGAAGCTGCGCAGAAGTTTCTAGACAATGGCGCACAGCCAACACCTCGCGTTGTTAAGCTTCTAAAAGATGCTGGTGTCAAATTGCCAAAGTGGGTTAAAGAAGCCCCAGCTAACAAGCAAAAGGGAATTCGCAAGCCAGAGAAGCTTCGCAAGAACCAACCAAAAGAAGAAGTTGTTGAAGAAGCGCCAGTAGAATCAGCTGAAGGTTCAGCTGAAACCGAAGAAGTCTCGGAATAAATATACAACTTACCCTGAAGCACCTTGCAGTAACGCGAGGTGCTTTTTCTTTGTGTTATTGTTTGTGATGCTTATGGTACAATAAAGGTACGATACTTTGACACGCGACCGAAGGAGGTGCATATGTCGACCATTGACCAGCAATTCATAGAATATATCGTAAAATCTGTCGTTGGGTACCCAGACGACGTTGTTGTCGAGCGTCTTATCGACGAAAAAGGTGTTCTTCTGACTCTTACTGTCAACCCTGACGATCTTGGGCGAGTTATTGGTAAGCGTGGTGTTACGGCCCAAAGCCTTCGCACACTACTTCGTGCTCTTGGGACAAAAAACGATGCTCGATATAACTTGAAGATTGTAAACAACGACGGGCATACCGAGGGTCAGATTTCATCAGATGATGTGCCGCGCAACGAAGCTATATCAGACGCCTCTGCCGATGCTGTGGAAAGCTCAACAGATGAAGCTGTGGACAACAGCTCGGACTACACAAAAAAGACTCGACAAGAGCTTGCAGAGCTCGACGACCTTGATATATAATCATTAGCAGTTCAACAAACATCTTGAACTGCGAGATAGCTCATGCGAGCGACAAATCACCACATTTGTTGAGAGCTTATGTGATCAAGAATCCACCGTTTTTCGGTGGTTTTTTGTTATACTGTAAGATATGAAGAAGTTCCAAGTCATTACACTATTTCCGGCAATGTTTGACGGTGTTTTTGGAAATTCTATGATGTGGAAGGCTCAAAAAGGAGGCTTTGCTTCGCTTGAGGTTATTGACCTACGTGAGTTCGGTATTGGTCCGCGAAAGCAAGTAGACGATACACCTTATGGTGGTGGTGATGGTATGTTGCTAAAGCCAGAACCACTGTTTGCGGCAGTAGAGCGCGCAAAGCAGAACGACCCAACGGCAAAGGTGGTCCTTATGACACCACGTGGCGCACGCTGGCGACAGGCGATTGCCCAAGAATGGTCAGAGTCCGATCACGGTTATATATTTATCTGCGGTCGCTACGAGGGTTATGATGAGCGTATCGTTAGTCTTGTTGACGAGCAGGTGAGTATTGGTGACTTTGTTTTAACGGGCGGAGAACTGCCAGCAATGACGATAATCGACAGTATTGTTCGACTAATACCGGGTGTGCTTGGCGGGGCGACGAGCGCTGCGATTGAGAGTTTTTCTGACGGCGAGACGCTGGAGTTCCCACAGTATACGAAGCCAGCGGATTTTCGCGGTATGGTAGTGCCAGATGTTCTTTTGAGTGGCAATCATGCCGAAATAGCAAAATGGCGGGTCGAACACTCGCTCAAGGCCTCAGAATAGCAAGAATAGTCATAAAGAGGGACCGCCCTGAAACAGGGCGGTCAATGTTGTGGTGGATGTCGTAGAGCGATGAGCTACAGTACTTTTACTTTTTTTGAAGTGTTTTTGTTTTTGTAACTTTCGCTTATAGCTACTTTACCTGCTTATAGAAAAAAGCGCAAGCAAAATGACAAAAAAACAACATAATTTATTTTCTGACCAAGAGTGGTATACTAAAAGCGTGAGCATATTCGCCCAAGCTGAACGAGCAATCAAGCCACGAACACACCATTCAGGTCAAATGGCACTTCTTTATGTAGCGCTAATTGTTTTGATGGTTGTTGCTCAGCTTTTTACCTTCGATGGGTTCCTAACAGTTTTAGCTGGTTTTGAACTTCCGTTTGGCACAGGGGCTACCTATGCTCTAGGTGCGACACTTATAGCCGCTGAAGTATTTTCATTGCCGTTTCTTCTAAGAATGACTCTTTCTAGGCCATTTCGATGGTTCAGCATGATCTGCGGCTGGCTAGTTGCTACTATATGGCTCTTTCTGACAAGCTGGTTGTTGTTGACGAATATTCCGGTAGAGACAGTCGGCTTTTTGGGAACGGTATCGCTTATTCCTGGGCCATGGACAGTGCTTCTTAGTGTTGCTTTTACTATTATCGCAGCCTGGACTTCTTGGGGGCTTTGGCCTGGTTACCGTTACGGCAAAGTCCGGACGTCAGCAAAGAAAAAAGTATCCTCGAAATAACTTGTTAACCAACTTCCAAGAAGGTATTATAAGGATATTTCAGGAGGAAATGATTATGGAGTTTATTAACAAAATCGAGAAACAAACCGAGAAGTGGCTGCGCGACTTGAAGTTGCCACATTTGCCTAAGGTTGTTCGAAATTGGATCGGTGTTAATTTTTGGCGGGTTGCTTCTATTTGTGCGGTACTGGCTGGTATTAGCGTCTTGTTCACTGTTAACGCTATTTTTAAGGGTCTTACTTTAATGTCGGCATTACCTCATTCATGGATGGTCAGTGCAACAGTTACTTGGGCGCTTGTAATGAGTTTCGTAAATCTTGTGTTTGTTATTGTCGAGGCTATTATTCTAGGTCTCTCTGTAAAACCACTTCAGTTACGGCAGAAAAAGGGCTGGATGTACCTTTTTATTATTCTGCTTATTGGCGCACTTATGGCCGCTGTCAGAATCTTGGTTAGCATCGTGACATTTAACGCCTTGTCCCTTATTAGTACGGTGCTATTTGGCGGTCTTTCGCTAGCGCTTGGTACGTATCTTCTTTTCGAAATTCGCGATGAATTTATGCACGTTGAAAAGACTGCTGGCGCTAAAGCCAAAGTTGCTGCGAAGTCAACAACAAAGAAATAGCCACGACCCCTCTTGAGAAAATCCCCCTTATGGTGTAAAATCTTAGGGGTGTAATGGGTCGTCGCCAAGTGGTAAGGCACCGGGTTTTGGTCCCGGCATTCGCAGGTTCGAATCCTGCCGACCCAGCCAAATTAGATTTTAGTCAAATATAAATGCGCGCCTTTTCAATAGTGGCGCATTTTTTAGTCTGCTAAACTATATATATGCAAAGTAAAACTATTTCCACGCCTTTTGGCGATTATTTTATCGTTGAGAGACGCTATAACGGTCGGCCGGCGAGGCTTTTGATGTCGGACCACGAGGTGCCGCAGTCTGGTTTGGCGCTTGACGATGAGCCAGATCAGTTATTTATGTATTCGCAGCGGTTTATGGAGGTTGCGTTAAGCGTTCAGCCTAGCCGAGTTCTTGTTATTGGTGGCGGTGGCTTTACAGTTCCTTCGGCGCTAGCTCGCCAGCTTGGTGTAATTGTCGACGCCGTCGAAATAAACCCTACGCTACCAGAAGTCGCTCGCGATTATTTTGACATTGCAACTCCAGAAGAGGGGCTGACGGTACACGTTGCCGACGGCGCGTCGTACATTTCGTCAACAAACGAGCAATATGACCTTATTGTTGTTGATGCTTTTTCCCATCGCACAATCCCTGAGACGCTTATTTCTGACGAAGCGATGCAGAGCTATGCACGTATACTGCTGGACGACGGTGTCTTGGCGTTTAACTGTATATCGAGGTATCACACAACTGCCGATACGGTTTTGAAGCGGTTATTAAATGCGGTTGACACGACGTTTTCTTGGTCGGCTGTGTACCCGGCAGAGTACGGGTTTGATAAACGTTCAGACCAAAATCTTATCGTTTTAGCATCTCGTGACAAACAGCCATCGCTGGATTACCTTCAGTCGGTTGAAGTGACACCATTTCGCTAGTTATGTGGTCGGAATTGGCGCTTACGGAGAATTGGCCGTCGCACCTTGCGACGTCGAACTAGCAGTATTATGCCGAATAGTGTGCTAACAGTCATCCAGACGGTGGGGTTTAGCATGGTGAGTATATTGTAGTTCTGTACTGCGATAAGTCCCGAAGCATGTCGAAGTGCATTAGTACCCCATAGAGACGCAGAGTCCTCGTAAGGTTTATCGATACCCTTGATTAGTGTTGGAATGAAACCCACTATTTCAATTGACAGCAGTAGAACAAGTGATATTAACGGTTGTTGGATGACGAGCCAACAAGCAACGCCGGCAGCTGCAGTAACTAGGCATATAATATCAATTCGTCTAATCTTAACTTTTAATTTTTGTGAAACAAGTACGAAAATTGTAAACGCAAATAATGAAACGGCTGCTGAGCCATATGCGCCAGTTCCAGAGCCGTTAGTGATTTGGATGCTAAAAATCGAGCCAGCCGTAATAGACCAAACTAGCCAAGTAAAAGGGTGGGGTTTTGCTCTGCCTTTCACAATATCGCGTATATACGGAATATAGGCAACAAAAACAAGCGCTATGGCGATAAAGCCAAAGAAATCAGTACTCATAACGACTATTGTATGGTACTTATGTTTTTTTGCTAGACTTGATTATTAAATAATTCTTGTACAGATATTGAAAGGACTAGCGCATATGTATTATATATGCTTAAATAAGCGTGTTCAGAAGTGCAATAACGTTCCGTTTGAGAATAGAGTATCTCTTTCTAGCGTGTCGTAGGCAAGGTCGATCTGACATAAGTAAAGAAAGAGAATACATCATAATGGCACTAAATCTTTTTATTGGTAGTCTTGCTTACGCAACAACCGACGACACCCTACGCTCTCATTTTGAGCAAATCGGTGAAGTGACGAGCGCTCGAGTTGTGACCGACCGAGAAAGCGGTCGTTCACGTGGCTTTGGCTTCGTTGAGTTTGCTGATGAAGCGAACAATCAAAAAGCAATCGATAGTCTTAATGGTAAAGAGCTTGACGGACGACCTATCACGGTTTCTGTTGCTCGCCCTAAGGAAGATCGGCCACGCAACGACGGTCCACGTCGTGACGGCGGTTCTTTCCGTCAGCGTAGCTGGTAATCGGTCTTAGCTTTAAATACGCCATCCCAGAGGTGGCGTATTTATTTTGAGCTCCTGTTGTGGTTGCGTATTGCAAACAGGTATACTGAAGTAGATGCCTTTTTTCGATAAACTTATTCACCGTTATTTACACGTTCCATATCAACTACACGTGACCGCTTTTAGCAAACCGAAGCGTCCGCGCGGAACAGTCGTTTTACTTCATGGCATTGGTAATACTGCGCAATCGTGGCAAGAACTTATTTCATTACTGCCTGACGATCTTCGTATTATTGGCGTCGATCTTCTTGGCTTTGGCAAATCTCCGAAGCCGACATGGCTTACGTACGATGCAACACAGCAAGCACGCGCCCTTGGTGCGACTTTATTGCGACTTGGGCTGAACCGGCGTGTTATGATTGTAGGTCATTCGCTTGGTGCGCTGGTTGCCGTTGAGACTGCAAAAAGGTACCGACCACTTATTCGACAGTTAATTTTATGTAGCCCGCCGTTTTATGCGGTTAATAAGGACAGGTTTATTCCTGCGCAGGACGATATACTAAAAGAGCTTTACCGCGCCGCCCGTAAACACCCTAAGCAACTTGTCGCGCTATCGCCACTTGCTGTTAAGCTGGGTATCGCTAATAAGTCACTGACGATTAATGACGATAACGTGTCGGCTTACACGCAAGCGCTTGGGTCGAGTATAATCAATCAAACTGCCTTGTCTGATGCTGGCTCGCTAAGGGTTCCTATAAGAATAATTTACGGATCGCTTGACCCAGTTGTAGTAAGGGGTCATATTATTAAATTGTCAAAGAGTAACAAAAATGTTACAGTACGACGGATTTTGGCTGGGCACGAAGTTGTTGGTCGGTATGTAAAAGTTGTTGCAGATGAGATTAATCGGCTTTTCGGCTACCGTTCATAAGTGGCAACGTAATAGTAAATTGAGTTTTCTGCATAGGATCAAGTGTGATTTTTCCTTGGAACTGTGTGTTGATGATGTGTTTTGTGATGTAAAGACCTATTCCCATGCCTCCGGCCTTCGTGCTTTTTTGTGGCTGAAAAAGACGCTGCCGGACAGCCGGTGGTATACCGGGACCGGTATCAGATACGGATATTTTGAAGTGACCTGACGTCTTGCTTGTCGTGACTGTTATTTTATTTTTCGGTGTCGTCATACACGCATCTTTCGCATTATTAAGCAGTATCGTCAATACGTGGGCTAGACTTAGCGGATCGCCCTTGATATATGCAGGCGTGCTAGTAGCATGCTTTTGGCTAACCAATATGTTGTTAGCAGTAATTACCTCTGTTAGCTCGCTAACGGTATTTTTAATAACCTTTAGTGCATCAAACGATTCGTTTATTTGTTTGTCTTGAATTCGTTGTCTCGCTTCGGTAATGAGGCGACGTATGTGAGCAATGCTTTCGCGGGAATTTTTGACAGTTGCGCGTAGATCTGGCCTATCTGCCAAGTCGTCTATGTCGAATGCTAGTACGCTAAGATGGTTTGAAAGTTCGTGTAGGATAGCAACCGTGGACTGCCCGATATGTGCAAATGAGTATAGCTGTTGAATTTCTTCAATTTGCACATATTTTAACTTACGCGACTCCTCGTTAAGCTTCAAAGATATTGAGTCTTTCTGGAGGCGTAATCGCGCTTCGGCGTTCTTTGCGCGTTCGAGTGATTGGCTTGTGTGCTTCGATATAACCCAAGCTACGAGGCCGAATATACCAAAAAGACCAACGTATGTTATGACATCGCTCGGACGCGACGGTAAGGCTAGCGCCGAGATGTCTGGTTTTATTAGCTCTAGGACATGGATTAGGTGGATGGCTATAATTATAGACATCGCGGTGAGTGTTGCTGTGATTATAATTTTAAATGAAATAAGGGTGCCGGCGAGCAGTACGAAGAACCCAAGAAATAAAAGTCCAACCGGTGCATTTATCCCAGAACTTAGCAAGACGCCTATGGCAACAATGAGATAGAGGGCAAGTGTCATCCAGTTACCGACAATTTCATTTTTTCGATAAACTAAATACGATGCCGTAAGCATATAGGCAATAGCCACAGTCCCTATAATTGCTACGGGGTGGAGTTGCCTGTACACAGAGAATCCGTAGGTAATTACTAGCGTCTCGAGACCTACAAGAAGTACCGTTGTGCCATAAACTATAGTGCCTGCGAGTGGCAATGGTATTTTGGGTATTGGTTCTTTAGATGTTCTGACCATAATGACTATTTGCGATGTCGGGTAAATATACTCGCATCTTATTTCCTTTATAAATTATACTATTGTGCTGAGTTTGCTTTTATGTCAGGAGGCGGAGCCTCTGGCGGCCCTAGTATAAATCCAATGCCGTAGACTGTTTTTAGAAGATGAGTTGCGAATGGCTTGTCTATTTTATCTCTGATATGCTTGATGTGAACATCAACAGAGCCGACCCAAGCACCTGCGGTCGTGCTCCAGGCGTGGTGTATGATCATTTCTCGCGACACGACCCTTCCTTTATTGATGGCAAGATATTCAAGTATGTCAAATTCTTTGCGTCGCAATGCAATAGGCGTGTCTCCGCGATAGACGGTGTGTGTCGAAAGATCGATAATAAGATCCTCGACGGCTAGTACTGTTGCCACTGTTGAGGACCTACGTCTTAATAGAGCATTAATTCGCGCTCGAAGTTCTTGTGCGTCAAATGGCTTCGTCATATAATCGTCAGCACCGTTATTTAGTAGGTCTACGACAGTATCGGTTTCGTTTGCGCCGGTCAGAATAAGAATCGGCACTGCCGAAATACTTCTGATACGGCGACACACTTCGCGACCATGCATATCTGGTAGGCCAAGATCAAGCAGTACAATATCAAAAGTGTCGCTTTCTATTGCGACTAGCGCATCGTGGCCCGATGACGCAGTGTCTATAACGAACCATTTGCGAAGCCTGAATCTCATTCTATCAACTAGTCGTTGGTTATCGTCAACAATAAGCACTTTCATGGAGTGTATACCCTTCGTTATTTTTTACTACTACTTACTCTACACATTGATTTTTAAATAATCATTAACTTTTTCACGATTGTGGAAGAATCTTTCTAATAACAGAGTAAGTGATATGATAAATGTATGGATGCTTCAATACTTGTTAAGATTATTGCAGACGGTCTCGTGGTGCCAATTGTTATCATCGGTGCAGTTGCATTGCTGTTTGGGGTCAAGCGCGGCGATCGGTTTTCGGCGTACAGTCGCATTCTAATGGCTGGTTTGACGGCGTACCTTATCGCAAAATTTATTGGCTTTGTATATCAGCCAGCTCAGCTTCGTCCTTTCGAGCTTCTTGGGCTAGAGCCAGGGGCGGCCTATTTAGATAACCCTGGTTTCCCGTCGGATCATATGCTTTTTGTTACAGCTATTGCGTGCGCAGTTTGGGCTGAAACCAAAATGAGGAAAATTGCATTGTTGATTTCGGCCATGGCCATTCTTGTCGGTATTGGAAGGGTAGCCGCACTTGTACATACGCCACTAGATGTAATTGGCGGTGCGATTGTCGCACTTATTGGTGCATTGTGGTACTGTAATGGATATAGGGTCGGGCGAAGGAGGCTATAGAAAAATGGCAAAAGTCGTTGTCGACACGCAAGGAGTCGTTGCGCCACGCTGGTGGTCATCGGCTAAAGTGTTAATAGTTGGGGCGGTAGCTGGGATCGCTTGGTGGGCCATCTGGACTCTTTTAAAGCAAAGTATTATTAGTGAACCAAGTTCTGCTGGGGGTGTTTCCCATATAATTATTGCCGTAGCTACAGTGGTGACTCTAATAAAGTTCAGTGTGTCAAGGCCACTGGTTATTAGTTTAACTACTGTTGTTCTGCTTTGGCCACTTAGCACCGCGATCGCTGGGCTAGGCTGGGTTGAGTCATTATTTTGGTCGATTGGTCTTTTTGCCGCTTCGTATGGTCTTTTTAGTCTTGTGTCGCGTATCCGTACGTTATGGATTGCCATTATTACGGCTATTATTATTGTGGCCGTCGCAATGATTGTCCTCGCTTTATAGCAACTGATAATGGTACACTAATTATATGGAACAGGTGGTCTCTATTATTCTTGTCGTAGCGGTAATTGCGCTTATCATCGCCCTTATTTTTGTCGTACAGCGTCTGCGCGATTTGAGACAAGGCACAGGCGTCGAACTATTAAAGGCCGACGTTGTTGAGTTAAACCGAACAATCAGTAGTTTGCAGACTTCGCTTGGCGATAAATTAGAACGAAATGCATCACAAATGCAAACGTCGATGCAGAAGCAGTTGACTGAAAGTATGAAGCTGGTGAGTGATGTTTCACAGCGGTTGACTCGTCTTGATGAAACGAATCGTCGTGTTGTAGATGTTGCCGATGAGCTGAAAACGCTTCAAAATGTGCTTCAAAACCCAAAACAGCGGGGTGTTTTCGGTGAATACTATCTTGAGTCTGTCTTGTCGAATATTTTGCCTTCGAAGCAGTTTAAAATGCAGTATGGATTTAAGGACGGTATAATCGCCGACGCTGTTATTTTTTTAGATAAAGGTCAAATACTTCCAGTTGATAGCAAGTTTAGTCTTGAGAATTATAACCGTATGGTTTCGTCGCAGACGAAGGCAGAGCGGGAGGATAGACTAAAGAAGGTTCGCGCTGATTTGAAAGGTCGCATTGACGAGACAAGTAAGTATATACGGCCTGCCGAGGGTACGATGGATTTTGCCTTTATGTTTATACCAAGTGAGTCGCTTTACTACGATCTTCTTATTGGTGATGTCGGCACGGGGTCAAGCGCTCGCGATTTAATCGAATATGCATTTCGCGAGAAACAGGTCGTAATTGTTAGTCCAACAAGTTTTATGGCGTACCTCCAAACGGTTCTGCAAGGCCTAAGGAGTCTTCAAATTGAAGAGCAGGCAAAAGATATTCAGTTGCAGGTTGGCAAGCTGGGCCGACACATAGCGGCGTTTAACGATTATATGAATAAGCTTGGCAGGTCGCTGGGTACAACAGTTGGCCATTTTAACAATGCGCACAAAGAATTAGCTAAAGTTGATACAGACGTAACCAAGATTACCGGTACGGACCGTCGAGTCGATCCGCTACTCGTAGACAAACCGCAACAAGACGAAACATAATATATAAAATAGCAACAATAAAATAACCCGCTATGGCGAGCGGGCTATTTTATTTTTAGTAGTGGCGGTTATTTTTTGCCACTAATTGTGTCGTAAAGGACGAAACCGATGATACCACCAATTACTGGAGCAAGTGCGTATACCGCATATGACCATACTGATGAATCGAATGCCTGAAGTACGGTTGCGACTGCAGGGTTGATGATACTGGTTGCACCAGCATAGCTAGCAACTGTAATACCAACCATCAGTGCAATAAAGATGCCGGTTCCAGCCGAGAAGGCTGCGACAAGGGTCTCTTTTGAACGAGTTGCGTGAGCAACTGCGTAACCAAGAATAGCGGTACCAAGAACCTCTGCGAATAGAGCGTACCACTGCTTGCCAGCCTCAGCGACCTGGCTAATTGCCTCTGCTTCAAAGAGCTTAGGGGCTGATGCACCGTAGCTGATTGCCTCTGCCGACGGAGCGTCTGCACCAGCAAGGAACGCGCTAAGTGTAACGTACGCAACAATCGCACCAAGGACTTGGGCAATTATATATGCAAGTGCACGGAACCAGCCAATGCGCTTTGTTGTCCACGCACCAACAGTAATAGCTGGGTTAACGTGCGCACCTGAAACTGCGCCGATAAGTAGGACAATACCAACAAGTCCGAAGAGGACATAAAGTGGCTGACCTTGGCAAACGATAACAATACTTGCAAGCAAGAATGTACCGATAAACTCGGCACCAATAGCTCGCCATAAGCTTGCGGTGCGGAGTGAGGTGGCAACGTGATCACGAACGCCGGCATACGACGATGCGGTTGCGGTCTTGACGGATGTCGCCTTCTTAGTAGTAGCGGCTTTCTTTTGAGCCATATATTTCCCTCCTTAAATGGTAAATATGACACCAGTATACCATAAACGGAACATGTGCAAGCCGAAGATGTTATTATGTAAGTATGGGATTATATCTGAAACAACAAGATACGCGGACGCCACTACAAGATCAGATCTCTAAAGATCTTCAGGAAAAGGCGCGTCAAAAGGCGGCTGAAGCAGATTTACCAGATGGTGTTGCTGATTCGCGTTATATCGAAGGAACACAAGGAACAACGCGCTTTGCTTGGGTCTGGATTCTGATAATTATTGCGATTATTGCAACAACTATCCTTTTTCTAGTGAGCTGAGTAAGTCGATAGTATATAATAGAGAGCAGTATGCCGACACAAAATATTGAGGGAGTTCGTCAAGAGTTGATTAATCGCGTAATGGACAGTACGTCACCACGCGACATCTTAAAGGCGCCCGAGCTACGTGAGCTATCGAGCCTCATTGGTACATTACCGCCGGAAGATCGTAGTGCGTTTGGTCGACAAATTAACGATTTGAAGCGAGACATCGAGATCGCTATAGCTTCTCGACAAGAAGAGCTAGACTCCGCGGAGGTCGAGGCGATTGACGTAACTGCACCTTGGGGCGAGAACGAAAAACTACCCAATCTTCTATCTGCCGACAGTGGCACGGTTCATCCGTTAACACGCGAGCTAGAGGTTGTCGTCGATATTTTTACCAGAATGGGGTTCGAGGCTATTGAATCGAGACAAATTGATGATGATTTTCATATGTTTGGCGCATTGAACTTCCCTGAAGACCACCCAGCACGTGATGGGTACGATACGTTTCGAACAGAGGAAGGTTTTATTCCTCCGGCGCACACCTCGACAATGCAACACCGTATCCTCAGAGATGGCAGTAAGGCGCTTGAGCGAGGTGAAGCTATCGCTGCTATTAGTTATGGCCGAGTTTTTAGAAATGAAGATGTCGACGCCACACACGAGCATACCTTTTATCAGGTAGAGGGCGTTTACGTTAGCGACAATGCTTCGTTGGGTCAGATGCTCGGAACATTGCGCAATTTTTTCGAGACTTATTATGGCCAAACGCTTCGAATTAAGACTCAGCCCGCCTACTTTCCGTTTGTCGAACCTGGGTTGGAGTTTGCCATAGAGAAGCCAGCTTCAATCGGTGGTAAGCCGGGCGACTGGCTCGAGATGCTTGGGTGCGGTATGATCCACCCTAATGTACTTCGCGAGGCTGGTATTGATCCAGCAAAATACCGAGGTTTCGCTTGGGGTGGTGGTATTGAGCGATTAGTTATGTTGAAATATGGTATTGAAGATTTGCGGCACTTTGAAGCTGGTCGGCTCGCATTCTTAAGGAAGTTCGTCGGATGATCATTTCGTTAAACTGGTTGAAGAAGTATGTAGACATCGATATGTCAATTGATGATATCTCTACTCTTATTGGGGAGCGTCTTGTCGAGATAGAGTCGGTCGAATATATCGGCGATAAATACCGAGATGTTATTGTTGCAAAAGTTATTGAGTGCTCACCATTAGAAGGGACTGATCATCTTAACGTTGTTATGATTGATGACGGCGGCGCTGTAAAGGGCATAGACCGCGACAGCCAAGGGTTTGTTCAGGTCGTATGCGGTGCGCCAAATGTTAGTGTTGGTGCATTAGTTGCTTGGCTACCGCCTAAGGCCACCGTACCAGAGACATATGGCGACGCCGAGCCGTTCGTCCTTGAAACAAAGTCGTTAAGAGGTGTTTTGAGCAACGGTATGCTTGCAAGCGCGAAAGAGCTTGACCTCTATGACGATCATAGCGGCATTCTTCTTCTCGACAAAGAAGTTCAACCGGGTGATTCTTTCCGCGATAGCTACGAACTCGATGACTATTTGTTCGATATCGAAAATAAGTCGCTGACTCATCGTCCGGATGCTTTTGGGATTATTGGTTTTGCTCGTGAGATTGCCGGTATTCAGGGCAAACAATTTACGACTCCAGCATGGCTTGACGAAGTTGTTAAATTAACAACAGAAAGCAAAGGGCCGGCACCAACTGTAGTGATCGATAATGAAGCACTTTCGGATCGATTCCAGGCAGTCATTCTTGAAAATATCAGCGGCTCTGCATATTCACCAGTCGAAATGCAGACATATCTTGCGCGCTCTGGTGTTCGACCGGTCAACGCCACGGTTGATATTGCTAACATGGTTATGCTTCTAACAGGGCAGCCATCGCACACTTATGACTACGACAAAGTTCTTGCCATTGCTGCTGGTCAGGACGCGATTCACGTTCGGCTTGCGCGTGAAGACGAGAAGCTAACGCTTCTAGACGGAAAAGAAATAAATCTTGATAAGGACGATATCGTAATTGCTGCTGGTGATACGGCGGTGGGCCTTGCTGGCGTGATGGGTGGCGCAAGCACCTCGATCGACACTTCAACTAAGAGGGTCTTACTTGAAGTGGCTACTTTTGATTTATATCGAATACGTTCGACTCAGATGCGACACGGTATTTTTAGCGAAGCAGTGACCAGATTTACAAAGGGTATTCCATCGCCTCTTGGCGGGCCAGCGCTTGCCGAGATTGTTCGTCTCTTTGAACAGTATACTGGTGCGCGGGTTATGAGTGGCGTTGCCGATGAGTATCCGGGCATAAAGAATCCTATTGTCATTGATGTCGATATACAACGTGTTAACGATATACTCGGCACTCAACTAATGCGTGAAGATATTACGATGCTTCTTGAGAATGTCGGCTTTACAGTTAAGCTTAACGACCTTAAGGCAGAGGTTAGTGTTCCTTATTGGCGGGAAGACATTCATATAGTCGAAGATATAATTGAAGAAATCGGTCGTCTTATTGGCTTCGGTACAATAAATGTAACGTTGCCGTCTCGCTACATGACAGCTGTTAAGCCAGCGCCAATGAGCATATTGCAGTCTACAATTCGTAAAGCATTAGCACGCGCTGGTGCGAACGAGGTTCTGACGTATAGTTTTGTTCACGAAGATGTCATAACACGAGCAGGTCAGGATCCAAAAAACTCGTATAAAATCGTGAATAGCATTAGCCCCGATCTTCAGCGGTATCGTCAAAGTCTTACCCCAAGCTTGTTGGGTCTTGTCCACCCTAACATTAAAGCAGGATACGATACATTCGGTATTTTTGAAATAAATAAAGTTCACGGTGTGTCAGCCGGATTGAATAGTGAGGGCGTACCAGTCGAGAGCCAAAGAGTAGCCGCTATTTTTGTATCGAACGACACAGCCTCTCCGTTCTATGTGGCGAAGCGGTATGTTGAATATATTGCTAACATTTTAGGCTTGTCACTGTCATACGCTAATCTAGAGGGCGATGATCCAATGTATGCTCCGTTCGAGCCAAAACGAAGTGCGATTATTTTTGACGACAGCGGTAGTGCAGTCGGTGTTGTTGGCGAGTACCGTAAGGCGGTCCGGACGTCTGGAAAGATTGCTGAAAATGTTGCTGGGTTTGAACTCGATGCAGAGGCACTTCTATTGGCGACTCAGAATACAAAAATAGTATCGTACAGGCCATTAAGTCGATACCCGGCCACGCATCGCGATATATGTTTTCAGGTTCCACTCGCAACACCTTATGCAACTATCGTTAACACCGTATACGATACTTTGTCAGGCTATGATTATAGCGTAACAGTTGAACCTGTCGATATATACCGGCCAGAACAAAGTGATACAAAGAATGTGACAATTCGTTTAGCTATTGTCTCATATAATAAGACGCTCGTGAGCGATGAGGTTTCTGATGTTTTGGAGTTGGTCGTATCTCGGGTGACGGCATTAACAAGAGGAAAGGTAATATAATGGCACAAAGTAGTGAGGTTTCCACAACAAAAGCTCAGCGCTTTTTACTATGGACTGTAGCAATTCTAATGCTAGTCGGAACAATCGGGTCTTTTGCAATGATTGTTATTGCAAATTCTAATAATAAGTCAGACAGGGCGCGCTATCAAGACCTGATGAGTCAGTATCAGAAAGAATATGCAGATTATCAAACGAAGGTTTCCGAGCAAGCTACGGAGCTTTCTGAGAAGTATTTTTCTATTTTTTCGCCATATGCAACAAGGGTTGGGGTTTTTGATAAAGGCAGTGTCGAAGATTTAAAGACTGAAGATATTGTGATTGGTGATGGCGAGGATCTTACGTCCGACTCTTCATTTACGGCCTACTATATTGGCTGGAATCCGGACGGTAAAATATTCGATCAATCTATTGATGGTAATAGCCTGAAGGCGCCTTATACCGCAACTCCAGGTATGGTTATTGATGGCTGGACAAAGGGTGTTGACGGTATGAAAGTTGGTGGAATACGTGAGCTGACAATACCATCAGACTTAGCGTATGGCGCAAGTGGCCAAGGCGCTGATATCCAACCAAACACACCGCTAAAATTTGTAATTATGACGATAGAAAAACCTGAAGAAATAGCGCCACCAGAAATGTCGGACGAATTGTACGATCTTTATTCGAAGATTCAATCGGGGAGTATTTAATATGGCGGATGTGCGTGATGTGATTATGATTGGTGCTGGCCCAAGTGCGCTAGCGGCCGCTATCTACACAACCCGCGAAGACATCGATACAGTTTTGTACGAGAAGGCGACAATCGGTGGATTGGCGGCTATTACCGATAGGGTAGATAACTACCCAGGATTTCCCGAAGGAATTGAAGGTATGGCCTTAGCCGATCAGCTTGAAAAGCAAGCAGCACGATTTGGTGCTCAAGTAGATTTTGGTGAGGTTTCTGCGGTTCGAAAAGAAGGCGATAAGTTGGTAGTGACGGTTGATGGACAGGAAGTTAGCGCACGGTCTGTGCTGATTGCTACGGGCAGTGACTACAAGAAGTTAGGTATTCCAGGCGAAGCTGAATATTATGGCCGAGGTGTCCATTATTGCGCAACTTGTGACGGTGCGTTTTATCGCGATAAGCAACTTGTTATCGTCGGTGGTGGCAACTCTGCAATCCAAGAGGCGATTTTTCTTACTCGCTACGCTTCACATATCGATCTTCTGGTTCGTAGCACAATAAAAGCTAGCGACATCTTAAAACATGACCTTCAGCAATATATAGATAGCGGACAGATTACCGTCCACCTAGGCTCGGTTCCCGAGAGTATCGTAGCAGAAGGTAATGCGGTCTCTGCGGTTAACGTGCTTGTTGGCGGTCAGCGCAAGCAAATTAAAACGGACGGAGTGTTTGTGTTCATTGGACTTCTTCCAAATACTGACTTCTTGGCGAGTAGCGGTGTTCAACTAGACGAGCAAGGCCTTATTAAGACTGATGCCTATCTTGCTACATCTGTACCTGGTATTTTTGCAAGTGGCGATGTGCGAAGCGGTGCTACAATGCAGATAGCATCAGCTGTTGGTGAGGGCGCGAGTGCGGCGTTGTCGATTCGTGAATATCTTGCTGAACTTAAGCGCTCTTCTTAAGTTCTTTGGCAAATGCTTCAAGTTGCTTGATCACTGACCTGTCTGAAGTCTCTAGCGCAATTTCGCGTGTTCCAAGAATGTCACCAGTGTATGCAAAATTATGTGAACCAGTAATGGCAATTCTTGTTTTGTCTGGCATGGTGAAAATAATAAATTTGGCATGAAGGTATTTTCTACCGCGGTATTCATTTCGAAGCCGGCTAAGAAGCACGCCGCTCCAGACGGCAAAAACATTAAGCCCATCTGCCTGTTCTGTTCTGCTGAAGTAGGCACGGTAATCTGTTCGTCTAATTAAACGAGATAATCTACCGGTTGGTGCGTACTGCGAAACAAAAGTAATTTTTTCTGCCTGTTTTGCAAGTTCGCAAGCACGCCTATAAATAATAGACTGCCCAACTATACCTCCGTCGAACAGAATTAGGTTCTTGCCATGTTGATGTGCAATGCTTGGGTAGTTAATTTGTCTCTTTTCGGCATCTTGAACTTTTTTATGCTCAGCAACAATAAGGTCTGCAAGCATAGGGTCTTCGGTCATGAACATGTAGTCAGCATTATCGACACCCTTTTGATACATATTAACACCACCAAAGGCAAAGACTGTATCGTCAATAACACACCATTTGCTATGGGTGCGCCCATTATACAAGGTGAGGCGATGCTTACCCAGCCACTGGAATGAAACGCCAGCCTTTTTTAATGCGCGAGCCATTCTTTGTGCTTGACGAGTGTCCTTGCTACGATACTTGCCTGGATAAAAGTCACTCAGCACAGATCCAAAGGTGAAGATATCGGCCGCAACAACAACTTCTACGCCACGTTCGGCCGCTTTCTCTAGCTCGTCAATCAGTTCGTGCGTATTTGGGTGATCAGCCACAACAAGAGAAAGAAGGTAGATGCGCTTCTTTGCACGGCGCATACGTGCGGCCGCCTCTTTGACGTATTCGGGTGGTGAGAGTAGTTTCACAGTGGTTCTGATTGTACCATTTATTGACTGCTGGCGCTATGCTTGAGACGCGTTAAGTGGTAAAATAACAGAGAAGAAAAAAGGAGAAAAAATGGCGTATAAAGAAGTATCTTACGGCAGTGTTGATGACGGTATTGTCAATGTTATTATTGAAATTCGAAAGAATGAACGGAATAAGTACGAGTTCGACAAGGATACTGGTCGTCTCACCCTCGATCGTGTCAACGGTACGCACCTAGGTTATCCAGCTGATTACGGCTATGTTCCAGGAACACTTTGTGAAGACGGTGACCCACTAGATGCACTATTGGTTATAGATGAATCTGTGCCGCATGGTGTTGTTGTCCCAGCTCGACCAATTGGGGTGCTTTATTTCGAGGATGACGGCGAAATGGATGAAAAACTAATTGTCGTGCCGGCTGATGATATTTCAAAAGACCACATCCGGGAGCTTGATGATCTTGGCGATGCATTTAAAAAGAATATCGAACATTTCTATGCACACTATAAAGATTGGAAAAAGAACTGGCAAGGTGTTGATGGTAAGCTCCATGGCTGGGGCGGTGCCGCCGATGCGATGAAGGTTGTTCAGGCTTCGGTTGACCGAGCGAACGGTTAATCGGCTTTTTGCTGCTTTTTGCGTGTTTTTTCGCGAATGATTCCTGCAGCGTGACCAATACTTTCAATTAGCCCAAGTTTTCGTAACTGCGCCCGTAATTTATTGCGGGCGTGTGTTGTTTTGACCTGATCGAGCCAAGCCTGGCGGGGTAGTGAAGTCTTGCGCGTAATCACCTCGATTACGTCGCCGTTCTGCAGAGGTTTATCAAACGGATGAATTTTCCCGTTCACTTTAAAACCGTAAGTATGCTTGCCAACATCGCTATGGACAAGGTAGGAAAAGTCGAGCGGAAATGCACCATCTGGTAAGTTATAAATATCACCTTTTGGCGAATAGACGAATATTCTATCACCGAATAGATCTATAGCAAGCTGTGAGTCTGAAAATTCTTCACCGCTATGTAATTTTGCTGCGATTTCTTGCAGTTGGCTTATCCATTGGAGGTGTGTTGGCAGTACAGAAGCGCTTCGATTCCCGCTTGCTCTGCGTGCGGTGTAATCTTTTGAGGTTTTGCGCTCGTTGTAGTGAAAACTCGCCGCTAGTCCACGCTCGGCATATTCGTGCATATCGTAAGTACGAATTTGAAATTCAACAATTTGCTTTGATGGTGTTATGACTGTAGTGTGTAGACTCTGGTATCCATTTGGTTTTGGTACGGCTATGTAGTCTTTGATTCGAGCTATCATTGGTTGATACAGGGTGTGCAGAATACCGAGGACGCGGTAGCAATCCTCTTTGGAATTAACTATAATTCGTAGTGCCATTAGGTCGTAGATATCGTCTATATTATCGTTAACCTTCGCCAGCTTCTTGTGAAGGCTGTAAATACTTTTAACGCGACCGTTAATTTCATGAGTGATATGCTCTGATATGAGAGTTTTCTCGACCTCAGTCCGAACCGCGCCAAGTTTACGGGTACTTTTACCGAGTCGTTTTCGCATTAAGTTATTTAGCCGTTTAAACTCTGCCGGATTAATATAGCTGAAGGCTAGTTCTTCAATTTGCATACGAACACGCCCCATACCAATACGATCAGCCATTGGTGCAAAAACCTCAAGGCTCTCTCGGGCAATTTTCTTTTGCTTATTACGGGGCATATGCTCGAGAGTTTGAAGGTTATGAAGTCTATCGGCGAGCTTTATGATAATAACTCGAACATCCTGCCCAATTGCGATTAGTAATTTTGATAAGTTATCTTTTGTTTGTGGCAAATAAGCAGTAAGGTCTTGCATCCCAGCGCGAGCTTGAGAGACTTTTGTAACACCATCAACTAAAAATGCGACGTCTTTCCCGAAGAGTGATTCAAGCTTCTCTAGTGATGTATCCGTATCTTCAACGGTATCGTGCAGGACGCCTGCTAGAACGCTGTCTATATCCATGCCCCAATCAACTAGCGTTAAAGCGACAAATAAAGGGTGAATTATATACGGCTCACCACTTTTCCTCTTTTGTCCTTTATGGGCCTCAACGGCAAAATCAACGGCATGATCAAGCTCAAGAAGGCTATTCTTGTCGTAGAACGGTTTTGCGTGGTTAAGAAGTGTCTTTTTGTCCATATACTTTTCTAGTATAGCGGACTGTTATATAATGACGAAGAAGCTAATGCTATAAAAATAAGGAGTGGGCATAAATGGCAAAAATAAAAGTTGCAATTAACGGTTTCGGAAGAATCGGTCGTAATGCATTTAAGATTGCGTTCGATCGTAGCGACATTGAAATTGTTGCCATTAACGACTTAACCGATACAAAGACACTGGCGTACCTTCTTGAGCACGATAGTAACTACGGTCATTATAAGTACACGGTTGGACATGACGATGAAGGTATTGTTGTTAACAATCAACATATTCGCGTAACATCAGAGAAAGACCCGGCTGCCTTGCCTTGGGACGGTTTGGCGGTCGATATCGTCATAGAGTCTACTGGACGCTTTACCGAAAAAGAGTCCGCCGAACTACATATTAAAGCTGGTGCAAAACGAGTCGTCATTAGTGGACCAACAAAAAGTGATGGTGTTGACACCATTGTTCTTGGCGCTAATGAGGATGATATCGAGGGCGCAAGTCATGTTATCAGCAACGCAAGCTGTACGACAAATTCTCTTGGTGCAGTTATGGCAATTCTAGATGCTGAATTCGGCGTTCAGAAGTCGTTGTTAACCACAGTCCATAGCTATACAGCGAGTCAAGTGCTTCAGGATGCCCCAGCTAAAGACCTCCGTGAGGGTCGTAATGCTGCCGAAAATATGGTCCCAACAACAACCGGTGCGGCAATTGCAGTGACAAAAACATTGCCTCAGTTGAAAGATAAGTTTGACGGCTTAAGTATACGTGTTCCGACCCCTGTAGTCTCAATTAGCGACATAACTGTGCTTCTTGAGCGCGATGTAACTGTCGAAGAGATTAACAATGCATTTACTAAAGCCGCAAAAGAGCCGTATTATCAGGGCATTCTTGGCGTGAGTAACGAGCCGCTAGTTAGTCGCGATTATATCGGCTCAAGCTATTCTGGCGTTGTTGACCTGTTGCTTACAAAGGTTGTTGGTGGCAACTTGGCCAAGGTTATGGTTTGGTATGACAATGAATGGGGATATTCAAACCGTCTCGTTGAGCTTGTTGCAGATGTCGGTAGGTCGTTATGAAGATATATCTAGGTAGCGATCATCAAGGTTTTCACTTAAAAAGCAAGGTATTTGCTTATCTTGCAAAGCATGGATATGACGTAGAGGATGTTGGCGATAAAGAACCAGATCCGAACGACGATTTCCCAGATTTTGCACAAGCCGCTGCACTTAAAGTTCTAGGCGACGATGATGCTCGAGCCATACTACTTTGTGGAGGTGGTCAGGGTATGGCGATGGCCGCTAATCGCTTTAAGGGTATACGGGCCAGTGTTATTTGGGATGCTTACGAAGCAAAAATGACTCGCAACGATAATGACAGTAATGTACTTTGTCTTCCGTCGCGTATTTTTGGTAATGAAGATGAGGCTGTGTGGGAAGGAATCGTTGAGACCTGGATCAATACCCCATATGCAAATGCCGCCCGATATCGTCGCCGTAACGCTATGTTGGACGAACTATCATGAGTGTTATTGCGCCAACCATTATGGCAGAAACGGTCGATCAACTTCGTGATTCGATTCAGCGTCTAAAGCCATTTGTTCAGCGCGTACATATTGATATTAGCGATGGTGAATTCGCTCCTGTATTCCTGCTCAACGAAACTCAGCTATATTGGGAACAGGGTTGGCAGGTTGATGTTCATGCAATGGTTACTAGACCGTCCGAGCATATTCCGCAACTTATTGCACTAAGACCTGACTTGGTTATTATTCACGTCGAGACGGCCGAAAATACAGTTTTACATCTACAGCAACTGAAAGAAGCTGGTATAAGGGCAGGTATTGCACTTCTGAAGACAACAGTGCCAGCGACTGTTGCTGAAGCTATAAAAGTTGCAGACCATGCAATGATATTTTCAGGCGACCTTGGTAAATTTGGCGGTACGGCTAGTATGATGCAACTCGAGAAAATTAGGCTAATCAAAGCTATTAATCCGAACATCGAAATTGGTTGGGATGGTGGTGTTAATGCCGAAAACGCCTACACCCTTTCAAAAGGTGGTGTCGATGTACTAAATGCCGGCGGTGCAATCAATAAGGCGCCAGACCCTGCGGCGGCTTATCAGCAGTTGGTAGCAGAAATTAATAAGCATGGAGTGATTTAAGGTGGGAAAGTTAACAATAGGCCAGCTCGACAAAAAGGCAAACGACATACGGAAGCATATTATTAAAATGCTAGAGGCCGCAGGAAGTGGGCATAGTGCCGGACCGCTAGGTTTGGCCGATATATTCGCGGCGCTTTATTTTGATATTCTTAATATTCGCCCAGAGGAGCCGGAATGGCCAGAACGAGACCTACTCTTTTTAAGCAACGGGCACTGTGTCCCTGTGCAGTATGCCTCAATGGCAGAGGCTGGATACTTTGAGATTGACGAGCTTAAAACGTTGCGTCAGCTTGGTTCTAGGCTTCAGGGACACCCAGAGCGCGAGAAGCTACCCGGCATAGAAAGCACAAGCGGGCCTCTTGGCAGTGGCTTGAGCCAGGCGGCTGGTTATGCGTATAGCCTGCAGTATATCGATAAAGAGCCACATCGTTTTGTGTATGTTGTTATGGGTGATGGTGAATTGAATGAGGGCAACATATGGGAGGCTGCTATGTTTGCTGGCAAATATAAGCTGTCGCAACTCATAGGAATTATTGATCGTAATAATATTCAGATAGATGGCACAACTGAAGACGTAATGCCACTAGAGGACCTTAGGGCTAAGTGGGAGTCTTTTGGTTGGCACGTACTTGAAGTCGACGGTCATAATATCGACAGCGTCATAGACGCTTGCTCAGAGGCTCGCGCTGTTAGTACCCGACCAACGGTTATTATTGCTCATACTATTCCAGGAAAGGGTGTCGATTTTATGGAGTACAACTATAAATGGCATGGTATTCCACCGAACGCCGAGCAGGCGAAAGAGGCGCTAAACGACCTTCGAACACTTGGCGGTAAAATTACACATGAAGGGGCAGGGGTATGAGTTATTCATTAAATCCAGATATATTCGCGGAAGACGTAGTTCAAGAGCCAACGCGCGCTGGTTTCGGTCGCGGCTTACGCCGTGCTGGTGAAGAGGACGATCGTGTTGTTGCTCTTTGTGCAGATCTCACAGAAAGTACGCAGATGCATCTATTCCGAGAAGCATTTCCAGATAGGTTTATCGAGATTGGTATCGCAGAGCAGAACCTCGTTACCGTAGCTAGTGGTCTTGCACGTGCCGGAAAAATCCCATTCACAAGTAGCTATGCTGCATTTAGCCCAGGGCGTAACTGGGAGCAGATTAAGACGACAGCCGCATTGAATAATCAACCGGTAAAGGTTGTTGGCTCGCATGCGGGCGTGAATACTGGACCAGATGGCGCAACGCACCAGATGCTAGAAGATATCGCCCTTATGAGGGTTATGCCAAATATGGTTGTAGTTGTCCCTGGTGATAGCATTGAAGCAGAGAAGGCTACGGTTGCCGTGGCTAAAAACGGTAAACCAAGTTACATTCGTCTCGCCCGAGACAAGACTCCAATATTTAGCACGGTTGATTCGCCTTTTGAGATCGGCAAGGCCTACGTCCTCCGTGAAGGCAGTGATGTGGCGCTATTCGGAACTGGCACAATGACCTATCAGTTGCTCGTTGCTGCGAAGATTCTTGCTGATCGAGGTATAGAAGCCGAAGTCGTTCACGTACCAACCGTCAAACCTTTAGATAAAAATACTATACTCGCCAGTGCAAGGAGGTGCGGTCGTGTTGTTACGGCAGAGGAAGCTCAGGCGGCGGCTGGTTTTGGCGGGGCAGTGGCAGAGCTATTAAGCGAGGAGTTGCCAATGCCACTAAAACGAATTGGCATGCAAGATCGGTTTGGTGAATCTGGGTCGCCAACCGAGCTACTCGATTACTTTGGTTTTACTGGACAGAAAATTGTTGATGCGCTGGCTGATTGGCTCGAAAAAACACCACGATACCATCAGTAATCCATTGTGGTATACTAAGCATAAGTATAATCTTTGAGGGGGCTATAATGGGTCTGACTATTAGTGAAATACGCGAAAATACATTGCGTGCACGACATTTGATGCAGAGGTCACGACAGCAACATTTTGCTGTCGGGGCATTTAATATTGATAATCAAGAAACTTTGATTGCAATTGCGCAGGCTGCGCAGAAATTGAATGCACCAGTGCTAGTTGAGGTTAGCCAGGGTGAGGTTGATGCCATGGGCCTTGAGAACGTTCGCGATCTCGTCGACAACTACAAGGCGGAATATGGTATAGAAATGTATCTTAACCTTGATCACAGCCCAACGGTTGATGCCTGCAAGAAGGCAATTGACGCTGGTTATGAGTTTATCCATATTGACATATCGCAAGCAAATCACGACGCGAGCGATACCGAGATTATCGCAAAAACAAAAGAAGTAGTTGAATATGCCAAGTTCACTGGTGCGCTTGTTGAAAGTGAGCCTCATTATTTTGGCGGTTCAAGCAATGTACATAAAGAGGAAATAGATTACGAGGCGATTAAAAGCACCTTCTCAACACCAGAAGGGGCTCGCTCGTTTGTCGAGGATACGGGTATCGATACTTTTGCAGCTGCTATCGGTAATCTCCACGGTAAGTATCCCGTGCCAAAAACTCTCGACCTTGAGCTTCTTCAGGCTATTCGCGATTCAATCCCATGCCAGATTAGCCTACATGGTGGCAGCGGTACCCCGTTACATTTTTTTGAAGACGCAGCAAAGATTGGTGTGAGTAAGGTTAATATTAACAGCGATATGAGGTACGTCTTTAGAACGGAGCTAGAGCGTGTCCTACGCGAGAACCCTGATGAGTACGCGATTGTTAAACTTATGCCAGAAGTTTATGCGGCGGTTCAAGCTGTTGTTGAAGAAAAGATTACGGCATTCGGTAGTGCTGGAAAGGCGGTGCTTTAAATGGGGCGTATTCCAACTATCGTAACAATTGGTAAAGCTACCCAGGACGTATTCTTAAAGAGTACGAACGTTTTTCAGCAACACGAACACAAGGGCGTTAAGTACGAGCAGCTTCCAGTCGGACAGAAACTTGACCTAGATGATGTAATTTTTGCAACAGGCGGTAATGTAACCAATGCTGCGGTCACATTTGCTCGACAGGGACTCCATAGTCGATATATGTGGTGCTTAGGGAACGATGTCGCTAGCGAGGGCATACTTCAAGAACTTGATAGAGAGGGAGTCGATACTAGGTTTGTGTATCAAGGCGATCAATATCGGGCCAGTTACTCTACGGTGTTGATGCTGAGTGGTGGTGAGCGGACAATCTTGAACTATAGGGGGGCGATGCCAGATAGTAAAAGCCCTGACCTTGATTTGAGCGTTATCGACGGTGCACAGTGGCTTTATTTGTCATCGCTTGGCGACATAGACTTGCTTGAGCGTATTATTTCACGAGCCGCAGAGCAGAAGGTAAAGGTTATGCTAAATCCAGCAAGTGCAGAACTTGAGCATCCAGATAAGCTACGGCCTCTGCTTGAGGATATTGACGTCCTTATTGTTAATAAGGAAGAGGCGCAACAAATTGTTGAAGGAGACGAGCTTGAAGAACTTGCTAGGCATGCGCACCATTACTGCCCTGTGGTAATTGTCTCTGATGGGCCTAATGGCGCCGTTGCTGTTGATGGTGAGGTTGTTGTGAAGGCTGGTATGTACGAAGACGTACCTGTGGTAGATCGTACCGGTGGCGGCGATGCTTTTGGGTCGGGTTTTTTGAGCGCATACGCTCAGGGCAAAGGTCTAAAAGATTCGTTGATTTTTGCGAGCGCAAATTCAACGTCTGTTGTTCAATCAATTGGCGCAAAGCGCGGAATATTGTATGAGGGAACAAAGCTTCACGACATGCCAATAACAGAGAGGAGTTACTAGATGTCTAAGTTTTTGCGAGCACTCCTTGATGCCGAGGAGCCAATTTTTACCGAGTCGATTACACAGCTTGAGGATCTAACAGGCAAGACTGGCGCTGATACAAAGCTGATTGCCGACATTACCCGTATGGCTAACGAGAACATGACAGCGCTTGGCCTTAATCCTATAGTTGCCACTGGCGAGGAAGTATACTATGCACTGCTTGGGCGCGTCGAGCAAGACATGCTTCGGCTCACGAAAATTATTGGCGCCAATGATCCCGAAGACGTAGACCATCTTGTGCCGTATATGATAGATGCTGCAAACAAGGTTACTTTTAATCGAAAAGTTTTTGTTCTAAAGCGTGAAAAAGCAAAAGACTTCTTGCGTGCAATGCCGCCAAAGAATTTAATGCAGCGGTTGGGCTATACGGATATTGAAACAATGTTCGCCAACGAAGATTTTGACGAGCTATACACTGCGCTACGCTTTTCTGAGGGGGCTGACTGGCTCAATAGCTATAACGAGCTATTTAGGACAGTTACGCCCAGCGATTACGAAGAGCGGGATTTACGTATAATTCGTATGGATCATCGAAAATACGTCGACCTCGCAGAACATTTTGTCGAGAAGAAGTTACATAACGTTACGCACACTAAAGAGATGGGGACAATTGTAGTTGTCCCAATGCGCGCCCGTAAAATGCGGGGTTTGGTCCTAAAAACGTTGCCTCTACTGCTTCATTATATGAATGAAGTTAAGCTTTATTCGACATTTTTCAAAATGAAAAGCCTAAAGCCAAATTTTGGCAATACAGTTGTCGAAACTCTAATTGCCGATCCTGGCGCTGGTAGCCAGATGGTCGGTAAGCAGATTCACTGGCGGGTTATTCAACGATACCTTGCTAGACACAAAGAAGACTCTGTAGATAAGGTCGCATTTGAGCCTCACGTACAGCCTGAGGATCTTCACTGGCGCCGGGCCGAAGATATGCTTTACGAAATTGACCCCGAGCTTATGTTTTGGAAGGATCGTGATTATGTCGGCGTGAATTACGACGGCTTCCCTGTTGCTTTTAACCTTTTTGACGTGAGCTTCGCCTACTCGAATAAAGAACCTTATAGCGGTCGGTACGCGTATCATTTTCGCGAAAGCTTATGGAATGAAATATTCATTCGCTATATGGGCTTTAAAAATCTTGCCGAGCAGATTCTTGAGCAACTCGATAACGATATGATTGCACCGCATAAATTAGTACGCGATAGGACGCCTGCCGAAAGGGACCAGCGCCGAGATGCGGAGCGTCAATATAATCGTAGCCTTAAGCTTCGGAGTGAGCTGATTAATTCTGCAGAGCTTCGCTTGAATAGTGTTATTCAAGAATTTGCAAAAGTATTCGACATTCTCAGCAGGCACGAGAAGACAGTGACAATATTTGGCTCTGCTCGACAGCAGAGCGAAGAAGTTCTATCTGGTGCGTATAATCTTGCGGCAAAACTGGCTAGCGAGGGCTATGCTGTTGTAACTGGCGGTAGCTTTGGGGTTATGGCGGCCGCAAACAAGGGCGCCTTTGAGGCTGGTGGCGAATCAGTCGGTCTTAATATTATGCTTCCGCACGAACAAAATATTAACCCATATGTTACTGATAGCTTTGAGTTTGAACATTTCTTCGGGCGTAAGGTTGCTATGACACTTGACTCAAGCGCGTACATATATTTTCCAGGCGGCTTTGGTACCCTTGATGAGCTATTTGAGATTGTCGTTCTTGAGCAGACGGGTAAAATTCCACGCGCACCTATAATTCTTGTCGGCAGTGAATTTTGGAGGCCGTTTGACTCACTAATACGACAAATGCTACTCGATAGGTACAAAGCAATTTCACATGAAGATATGGACCTGTTCCGTATTTACGACGATCTTGACGAGATTGTTCGATATATAAATAGTTATGAACGAAAAGTGAATCGTCGCCAAGGTTTATAGACGCGTACGATACATCGCGGTATACTAGTATCACAAAGGTGGAGGAAGTGATGTCAGAGCAAGAAAAACGTATGAAAGGTGTTAAGGCTGCGGTAATTGTTCTTGCTGTTTTGCTGATAGTGGTTGCTATTATTAGCGTCTGGCGATACGCGCTAAACGGTAGCAATACAAACGAAAGTAATGATATCACGACTTCAGAAACAACAAATACACAGGATAATTCCGATATTGCCACTGGTAATATTCCAGATGGCCAAATAGGCTCCGACAACGAGCCAGACTCTACGCCAGCTCCAGACTCGGCATCATTTTCTTCTATTGTTATATCGCCCTTAAATATAGAAGTATTCTATTCTAAGGGTATCCAGGGCTTCCAGTATATGGTATTGAAGACTGGTAGCGGCACACAGTATGTTGAGTTTTCTTCGGAGTCGTTAATTGGCACTCGCTGTACGGACGACAGGGGCGCATTCGCTTCGATCATAAAGAACCCTTCAAGTTCAGAAAATCAAACGACTACCGTGTCTACCAAAATTGGTAACGATATTTATGGTCTATCGCTAGCCAGCGATACATGTACGAATAACGCTGAATTATTAGACGAATACCAAGCTTCGTTCAAGGCTGGCTTTGGTAGTCTACGAACGGCTCCAGAAGAAGATTAGTGGTACAATAAGGAGATGGATCAAAAATTCGCTCTCCATTCTGAATATCAGCCGACCGGCGACCAGCCTTTGGCTATTGAGGCCTTAGTCGACGGTTTAATCGCTGGTGAGCGAGAGCAGACGCTTCTTGGTGTGACTGGCTCTGGTAAAACCTTTACGATGGCTAACATCATCGCCAGTAGGCAAGTGCCGACCCTTATTTTAGCTCACAACAAAACATTAGCCGCCCAGCTGTACGGTGAGTTTAAGGCGTTCTTCCCAGACAACGAAGTTCATTATTTCGTATCGTACTTTGATTACTATCAGCCGGAAGCATATATTGCCAGTAGCGATACTTATATTGAAAAAGATTCAAAAATAAATGATGAAATTGATAGATTGCGCCACGCTGCAACTTCGGCGCTCTTAACTCGTCGGGATACGATTATTGTTGCAAGCGTAAGTTGTATATATGGCATTGGGTCACCTGATGACTATGCTGAAATGTCAATTACTATTAAAAAAGGTGAAAGACGACAACAAGATAAGTTTGTGAGGCTTCTAACCGATATTCAGTACAAACGCAACGATATTGATTTTCACAGAGGGACCTTTCGCGTTCGTGGTGACGTCGTCGATGTTTTCCCTGTGGGAAGCGATATTGCTATTAGGGTAGAGTTTTTTGGTGATGAGGTAGAAAGGCTGACCCGTCTCGATTCCTTGACCGGCGAGATAGTTGACGAACCTGAAGAAATATCGATTTTTCCTAGTAGCCATTACGTGACACCAAAAGAGAAAGTGCACAAGGCCGTCGAGGGCATAAAGAAGGAATTTGATGAAAGGCTTGCGTATTTCGAGTCTCAGGAAAAGTACCTCGAGGCACAAAGAATATCTCAGCGTACTAAATATGATTTAGAAATGCTAGAAGAGACGGGTTTTGTTAAAGGCATTGAAAATTACAGTCGCTATTTAACAAACCGTGAACCTGGCGAGCAACCCGCAACACTACTAGATTATTTCCCTGATGATTTTTTGCTACTTGTTGACGAGAGCCACATGACACTGCCTCAGGTGAGGGGCATGTATAATGGCGACAGGGCACGTAAAGAAGTTCTGGTTGAGCATGGCTTTCGACTTCCGAGTGCTCTTGATAACCGGCCGCTAACATTCGATGAGTTTAATAGACATATAAATCAAGCAATTTATGTTTCTGCTACGCCAGGCGAATATGAACTGTCTCGTAGTCCGAAGCCGGCGGAGCAGGTTATCAGACCCACCGGTTTGATAGATCCAGTTATTGATGTGCGCCCAACAGATCATCAGATTGACAATCTTTTGGCTGAAATACGCGACCGTATTGCCAAAAAACAAAGAGTGCTTGTGACTACACTGACGAAACGTATGGCCGAAGATCTGTCTAGTTACCTACAGGATCTTGATATTAAAACAGCATATATTCATAGTGACGTCGATACACTGGAGAGAAGTGATATTTTGCGTGACTTGCGTTCTGGTGTCTATGATGTTCTGGTTGGTATCAACCTCCTTCGTGAGGGCCTCGATCTCCCAGAGGTTAGCCTAGTCGCCATTATGGACGCAGATAAAGAGGGCTTCTTGCGTTCAACGAGTGCGCTTATCCAGACTATTGGTCGCGCGGCACGCCACCTTGACGGTAGGGTGCTGATGTATGCCGATAAAATAACCGATTCAATGCGCCGTGCGATTGACGAAACCGATCGCCGACGCACAATTCAGGAATCTTATAACAAAGACCACAACATTACCCCATCGAGCGTCGCAAAAGCCATAGATGAAGGCCTTAGGGCTATTATCCCAAAAAAGGAAGATGAATCACCGAAGATTGATCTTAGGAAGATTCCTAAAGACGAGTACGGTAGTTTGATAAAGGACCTTGAAGCCCAGATGGATTTTGCCAGTGCCAACCTTGAGTTTGAAAAAGCGGCTGAACTTAGAGATCTTATTGCTGATATCAACACTAGGCTGTGACATCTCGTGGTATAATAGCTTGCATATGATTCAGATCTCTCACCAGGATGTGTTGCACCTTGCACAGCTAAGTAGCTTGCAACTTGCAGATGAAGAAGTCGAACTACTCGCTAGTGATATCGAGCATATTTTAGGTTATGTGGAGCAACTCTCCGAACTCGATACGACCGGCGTAGAGCCGACTTACCAAGTTGTAGATTTGCAAAACGTATGGCGCGACGATATTGTGCAACATTCGACAGTAACACGAGATGATCTGCTGGCACTTGCGCCAGATTCAGCAAACCACCAAATTAAAGTACCGAAAGTAATGTAATGACGCCAATTTCTTTTTATACAAGTCGGTCTGCTAGAGAGAATGTTTTAGATGCGCTCAAAAAGGCGAAGATGAACGAGTCATATCACGCATTTTTGTCGATCAACGAAGAGCAGGCTCTTGCCCGCGCTGATGAAATTGACAACAACAAGTCTAAGGGCAAACTTTCTGGCGTACCGTTCGTTATTAAAGATAACTTTTTGACTCCAGTTGGAGCCACGACTGCGGCCAGTCATATGCTCGAAGGGTTTTATGCTCCAGTAACAGCAACAGCAGTTGCTAGACTTGAAGCTGAAGGTGCTATATGCATCGGTCGTGCAAATCTTGATGCCTTTGCTCACGGTGGTAGCACAGAGAACTCTGCATTTGGCCCAACAAATAATGCACATGATAAAACGCGTGTTGCTGGCGGAAGTAGCGGTGGCTCTGCGGTTGTGGTTGCGCTTGATATTGTTCCTTTTGCACTCGGTACTGACACCGGAGGTTCAATACGTCAGCCGGCTAGTTTCAATGGTGTTGTAGGCGTGAAGCCAACGTACGGTATGGTTAGTCGCTACGGAGTCGTGGCAATGGCGAGCAGTACCGATGTAATTGGTGTGCTCGCAAACTCTGTCGATACGGCAACAATCGTTCTTGATATTATGGGCGGACAAGACGAAAACGATGCAACCACATTACCGTCGTACTTTGAGCCACTAATAGGTGATGCACCAAAGCGTCGTGTTGGTGTGGTAAAAGAATTTATGTCTGAAGACGTCGACCCCGATGTTAGGTCTATCACTGAAAATTATATTGAGCAGTTAAAAAGGAACGGACACACTGTCGAAGAGGTTAGCCTGCCACTTGCAAAGTACGCACTAGCAGTTTATTACATTGTAGTTCCAGCGGAGGTAAGCAGTAACCTTGGACGGTATGACGGCATTCGCTATGGAAGCCGTGCTGATGCCCAGACGCTAGCTAAGACATACGGTCTTTCGAGAGATAAGGGCTTTGAAACAGAGAACAAGCGACGCATTATGATCGGTAGTTACGTGCTTTCGAGCGGCTATTTTGACGCCTATTATCTACAGGCGCAAAAAGTGCGGACGCTTCTGATTAACGACTTTAACGCACTATTTGAGTCCTACGATGTCTTAGTTGGTCCGGTCGCACCAACTCCTGCTTTCAAGTTGGGCGAGAATACGGCCGACCCAATTAAAATGTATTTAGCTGATATTATGACGGTGCCGGCGAGCCTGGCTGGACTTCCGGCGCTGAGTGTACCAGCTGGCACTACGTCAGCAGGCCTTCCTGTGGGTGTGCAGCTTATCGGCCCGCGTAGATCTGACGCGACACTTCTTGCGCTTGCGCGGGAGGCTGAACAGTAATATGGAAGAGCCGGCTGTAGTGATTCTATTCTTCGCGGCCATTTTTATTTTTGGCGGTATTCTTTTTGCGGTTATTTCGCTATCAAAGCGAGGTATTCGATCGCTTGACGTTGAGAAGTACCGTTGCCGATGGATGGAGATAGAGAGTGGTCTCAACAGAAATGACGACAAAAGCTTTGCGCTATCTATTTTGAACGCAGACTCTCTACTTGACAAGGCGCTCCGTGAAAAAAATATTCCTGGAAAAACTATGGGTGAGCGCATGAAACAGCTTCAGGGCAAGTGGACTAATGGTAATGGCGTATGGGCCGCGCATAAGTTACGTAACCGGATTGCCCACGAACCAGAAGATCTTCGTATTGATTACGATAGAACGCGACAGGCGCTGGTTGCATTTAAGCAGGCTTTGAAAGATGTAGGAGCAATATAATGGCAATTATTACCCAAGAAACTCTTGATTTGTATGAAATGACAATTGGCATCGAGTGCCACGTTCAGCTTGCTACACTGACAAAGCTATTTAGCCCTGCTGATAACGACGCTCGAGACAAGGAGCCAAATAGCGCAACTCATCCGATTGACTTTGGTCTGCCTGGAATGTTACCAATCCTTAATAAAGAGGCAGTTGTCTTGGCTGCCCGAGCGGGTAAGGCGCTTAATGCAGAAATTGCTCAGGTAAGCCGATTTGATCGCAAACACTATTTTTATCCAGACCTACCAAAAGGATATCAAATTACTCAAATGTACCAGCCAATTATTTTAGCTGGACATATTGATGTGCCGCTTGATGACGGAACTACTGTGCCGGTTAGGATTCATCACGCACATCTCGAAGAAGACGCTGGTAAATTGACACATCATACCGGCTTTAGCCTTGTTGATCTAAATCGCGCAGGCACTCCCTTGATTGAAGTCGTTTCTGAGCCTGATATTCATTCTGCTTCTGTAGCAAAGGCCTATGCCGCTGAATTACATCGCCTTATGGTGTATGCGGGCGTGACGCTAGGCGATTTATACCATGGAAATATGCGCTTTGATGTAAATATCTCAGTTGCTAAAAAAGGTTCGTCGGTGTTGGGCACTCGTGCTGAAGTTAAGAATCTTAATTCATTCCGAAGCGTTGAAAGGGCCGCTGAGTACGAGTTCAAAAGGCAGATAGAAGTTATTGAAGGCGGCGGTACGGTTGTTCAAGAGACTCGTGGTTGGGACGACACTACTGGGACTACAAGTTCTCAGCGGAGCAAGGAGGACGCTCAAGACTACAGGTACATGCCTGACCCTGATATTCCCCCAGTCATCTTGTCGGCCGAAGATATTGCTATAATGCAGTCTAATGTCCCGCGACTTCCAGCGTTCTTCCGTGAAGTGTGGCTTACCCTAAGGCTAGACCGCTCTGTTGTTGACGCGCTACTGGCAAACCCTAGTTATGCTAATTTAATTACATCGATTCAAGAGACTGCAGGTGATGATATTGCTCGACGCGTTGCTCATTGGTTTGCAAGCTCTGTCACCCAAGGGAGTGAAGATACTGCTGTCATTGCAAGTAACTTTAGCCCAGAAAGTTATATCGAGCTTGCAAAAATGGTTGAGGCAAACGAACTGTCAAGTACGGCTGCGAAAGAGGTATTTATTGAGTTATTGTCTAGCGATAAGACGGCCCGTGCGATTGCTGAGGCAAAGAACTTACTTCAGGTGAGTGACACTGCGGCTATTGAAGCGATTGTTGATGAAGTGCTTGCCGACCCGGCCTGTGCGCAGTCTGTTGCTGATGTGCGCGATGGCCAGCAGAAAGCAATTGGATTTTTGGTTGGTCAAGTAATGAAGCGTTCGCAGGGAAAGGCAAATCCTTCAATGGCGCAGGATCTTCTAAAAAAACGATTGGGGGTTTAGCTATGAAGCAACCAACTAAGGCAATTATCTGTGCGGCTGGCTTAGGCACAAGGTTCTTACCACAGACAAAAGCAATGCCGAAAGAAATGTTGCCGTTAATTGATCGGCCGGTTATTCAAGTGATAGTTGAACAGGCGGTTGCGGCCGGCGTTACTGACATAATTATTGTCACCGGTAGTACAAAACGCGCTATCGAAGACCATTTCGACAGGAGCGACGAGCTAGAGGCAGAGCTTCGTGAAAAAGGAAAGAATGATAAAGCGGATCAGATTAAAGAAATAGCTGAAATAGCAAACTTTGTCTATATTCGACAAAAGGGTTCACCTAAGGGTAATGCTCGCCCAATACTAAATGCCAAGCATCTTATTGCTGACGACGAGCCATTCTTTGTTTTCTTTGCCGACGATTTCTTCCGTAGTAAGGTGCCGTGGCCATTACAACTTCGTAGTGCGTATGAAAAAACTGGCAAAACTGTCATATCGTTGATTGAAGTTGAAAAAGAGGACGCCGATAAATACGGCATGGTTGTACTTGATAGGCACGCATCAAATGACCGACTATTTAAACTTGATGGACTAGTCGAGAAACCTGGTGCAGATAATACTCCGTCGTTGTATGCGTCAGTTGGAAGCTACTTGTTGACCCCTGACATTTGGCCATATCTTGAACAGGAAAAGGTAATGCCAAACGGTGAGATTGCGCTTGCCGATAGTTTAAACGAGCTGGCTTGCAATAACGATGTTTACGGCTATTTTATAGATGGTGTATGGCACGACACCGGTGATCAGTTGAAGTACATTCAAGCGGTGATTGATTTAGCACTTGAAAGCCCCGATTACGGTGATGAGCTTACCGAGTATATCAGAAGTCGAATCGCCTAAATATATTACGGTATTAAAATTTTTTTGTGTCCAGTATTAGACAATAGCTTTTCAAGCAATAACACTTTACATAAAAAACGACAAGCTTTATAATGACATTATGGAAAATGCTTCAACCGTACTCGTGATTATAGTGTCATCTGTCCTAACTGTTTTCCTTGTCGTAGCTATTATTCTTGGTATATACCTTGTTAAACTTACCGCTGAAATTCGTCGTATCGCACGAACCGCCCAAAAGACGGTCAACACTATTGAATCGGCGGCTTCGGGTGTTGGTAAGCTTGTGTCGCCAATGTTTATGGCAGATTTTATTGCTAGGACAGTTAAAAAGTATACAAAGGGAGATAAGAAAAAATGAGTAAAGGAAAAATTGCACTCGGGGCTGCTTTTGGAACTGCAATCGGTGCGGCGGCCGGTTTTGTAGCTGGTATTCTTACGGCGCCAAAGAGCGGTAAAGAAACTCGAGCAGAGCTTAAGGTGAAGGCCGATAGATTGACCAAAGATGTCTCTAGCGAGGCAGAAAAAGTTAAGAAAGAAGTAGTTAAGAAAGCTTCTGATACGCAAAAAAAAGCCAAGCTAGTTGCCGAGGATGTTGCTGAGAAGGCCGAAGAACTAAAAGATCGCGTCGAGCAAGCTGTTGAAGGTGCTAAAAAAGGTTTCAATAAGAAGCCTACTCAGAAAAAGTAGTGTTGATTTAGCGCTATATGGTTAAGCGAGTAGCAAAGAAGGTCGTTGAAGGCCAAGAGAACGGTGCCCGTAAGGCTGTTATCGAGGAACTATTTTACGATTTTAACAAGAGTCGTTCAACGGTATATAGGACTAATTTTATCCGAGGGATAATGTTTGGTATCGGTAGCGTTGTTGGTGGTACGATCGTTGTTGCTATTGCGCTTGTGGTTCTTGGTTGGATGACCGATATCCCTGGTGGTATCGGTGATTTTGTTCAGTTTATCGTTGATACGGTTGAGCAGTCTCGAAAATAATATAGTATCTTTTACGACACCCCATTATTAACGCTATTTCTAAGGTATACTAGAAATAGGTATGGGGGTAACGAAAAGTAAACAAGCAAATACGGGCACTTCTTTGGGGTCATCTCAGTATGTCCATCTTCATAATCACACCCATCATAGCCTACTTGACGGGCTGACCAAGATTCCCGCACTCATAGATAAGGTCAAGGGGCTTGGTATGGATGCGGTTGCTATAACAGACCATGGCACTATGTCTGGTATTATTGAGTTTTATAAAGCAGCAAAAAGTGCTGAAATAAAACCAATCCTTGGGATGGAGGCATACGTTGCATCACGCACTCGTTTTGACCGAGATCCGCAAAAAGATAAGGGTCGGTATCACCTTACAGTTCTCGCCATGAACAATGTTGGCTATCAGAACCTGATGCGCTTGAGTTCAAAAGCAAACCTGGAGGGAATGTATTACAAGCCTCGTATCGACCACGATCTCCTAATAGAATATGGTGAAGGCCTAATTGTCATGTCTGGTTGTGCATCAGGAGAGGTGGGCGAATATCTTAGGTCTGATGACTACGAGGGAGCTAAAAAAGTCGCTCAATGGTATAAGGAAGTGTTTGGTGACCGTTACTATCTTGAGCTACAGGATCATGGCCACCCAGACGCGCCATCGCCTTGGGATATCCAAGTTAAAATCAATCAAGGAATCGAAAAGATTGCTGACGAGCTAGACATTCAGGTTGTCGTCACGAGCGACGGACACTATGTAAGTCACGCCGACCAAGAAGCTCACGAAATTTTACTGTGTGTAGGAACCGGCTCATTTCTTAGTGACGAGAAGCGCATGTCTTTAAAGGATTTTGAACTTCACGTTACTGACCCGCAAGATATTATTGCGCGTTGGCAAAAGACTCGTCCGGATGCTGTGCTAAATACAAAAATTATTGCTGATCGTTGCAATGTTGAGCTCGATCTTGGCAAGATTCTTATTCCGACATTCCCAACACCAGACGGCCATAATGAGAAAACATATCTTGATGAACTCGTTTTTCAAGGACTTGCCTGGCGTTATGGCGACGTCACTCAAGATGACGCCCGCAATCTGTCTATTGAGGAGGCGCGGAAGCAGACCCCTAAGCATGTTCTTGAGCGGGCCGACTACGAGCTTGGTGTCGTTGATAGAATGGGTTTTAACGGCTACTTCTTGATCGTTCAGGACTTTATTAACTGGGGTAAGGGAAGGGGCATCATATTCGGGCCCGGAAGAGGTTCGGCTGCTGGCTCAATTGTTGCTTATGCAACTCGCATTACCGAGCTTGATCCGCTTAAGTATGACCTACTCTTCGAGCGATTCTTAAATCCCGATCGTATTTCTATGCCCGATGTTGATATAGACATTCAAGATACTAGACGTGATGAGGTAATTGCCTATTGTACGGAGAAATATGGTGAGGGACGTGTTGCAAACATCGTGACGTTTGGAAAAATGGCTGCGCGCGCCGCGGTTCGTGATGTTGCCCGCGTACTTCAGGTGCCTTATGCCGAAAGCGATCGCCTTGCTAAGCTTGTGCCACCACCAGTTCAAGGCCGCCACATACCTTTGGCTAAAAGTATTGTTGACGATGCTGACCTTAAGCACGAGTACGAGACAAGCCAAACAGCAAAACGCGTTTTCGATTTCGCTGTTCAATTAGAGGGGACCATTCGTAGCCATGGCGTACACGCGGCCGGTGTAGTTATTGCGCCGGACGATATAGTGAAGTTCGCTCCAGTTGAGATGTCGCAAAAAGGTGTTGTCGCTACACAATATCCTATGGGTCCAGTCGAAGAAATCGGTCTTTTAAAAATGGATTTTCTTGGGCTTTCTAACCTTACGATTATCAACAACTCACTTCGTATTATCAAAAAAGTGTTCGGTAAGACAATCGATCTTGCCGAGATACCGCTTGACGATAAAGACGTGTACAGCCTTTTTCAAAGGGGGGACACAACTGGCGTATTTCAGCTTGAGTCTGCGGGAATGAAACGGTATTTAAGAGAATTGAAGCCGACGGTATTTGAAGACATAGTCGCTATGGTCGCTCTGTATCGTCCTGGCCCTATGCAGTTTATCGACGATTTTATCAAACGAAAACACGGAGAGAGCGAAATAACATATATGCATCCAAAAATGCAGGATGCGTTAGAGAACACATACGGAATCTTGGTTTACCAAGAGCAAGTCATGCAGATTTCAAAGGATCTATCTGGTTTTACTGGCGGCGAGGCCGATACTCTACGTAAGGCTATTGGTAAAAAGCAAATCGATGTAATGCAGAAAATGAAGGAGCGCTTTATTGATGGCGCCGTCGAGCAGTCAAACGCTGACAGGGCGACTATGGAGGTTTTTTGGAAGCAGTTAGAGGACTTTGCGGCTTATTGTTTTAACAAATCGCATGCTGCATGCTACGGTTTAATCGCATACTGGACTGCATACCTTAAGGCGCATTACCCAGAGGCGTTCATGGCGGCACTTATGACAAGCGATGCCGACGATATTGACCGTCTAGCAATTGAAATAACTGAATGTAAACATATGGGAATAAAAGTATTATCACCCGATGTCAATGAAAGTTATGTCGAGTTTGCGGTTGTGCCAGGCAAGAAACAGATTCGATTCGGCATGGCTGCTATCAAAGGCGTTGGCGTGTCTGCTGTCGAAGAGATTCTTCGTGCGCGAGAAGACGGTAAGTTTGCGTCCGTGGCTGATTTTGCGAAACGAGTATCGACTCAGAAGGTAAACAAAAAGGCGTGGGATTCACTAATTAAGACCGGTGCTTTTGACGCAATGGGTGACCGCTCTGACCTACTTTTCAACCTAGAGACAGTTCAGGGCTTCGCCTCAAAAGTCCAGAAGGAGGCAATGAGTGGCCAGATTGACTTATTCGGTGGCCTAGGCGGTGATTCTATCCAGCCTACCGTTACGCTGACTCCGGCGCCAGTAAAACATACTGACAAAGAGCGATTAATGTGGGAGCGCGAGCTTTTGGGCCTATACATTAGTTCGCATCCGCTTGATAATTACGATGTATATTTCGAGGAGCAGACACTGCCTATTTCGCAAATGACGTCAGATATCGATGGCCGTAAGCTAACAATTGGGGGTCTCGTTATAGCTGTCCGGACAATTTTGACAAAAAGTGGCACTAAGATGGCTTTCGTAAAAATCGAAGATAAAACTGGTGAGGCTGAGGTTATCGTATTCCCGAATCTTTATGAGCAGATTGGCGCAAAACTTGTGCAAGACGTTGTCATTAAGGCTACCGGGAAAGTATCGGCACGCGATCGTGACGGCGTATTAACAAGTGAAGTAAAGCTGATTGCTGATGAAGTTGAGTTTATTGATGATGACGAGCTCCGCAACTACGAATCTAACGGACATAAGGTAACAAAACCGAAGGGTCCGGCGGCGGTCACTGCTCGCCGGAGCAATCGAAAACCTAATTCCACTAGAGCAAACGGTTCGGTAGGTCATGCGGTTAACGCAAGTGCATCGCGTCCTGTCGAGTCGTTGACTCCGCAGATAGACGCACCTAGTCGGACGCTGTATTTACAGGTAAAAGATCCAACCAATCAAGACGTCTTAATTCAATTGAAGAAAACTTGCGGTGATTATGCAGGTATGCACGACATAATATTAGTGCTCGGCTCTGATAAAAAATCTGCAATCAAAATGCCTTTTCGAGTTGATGCCAACGGAGCGCTTATCGGTAAGCTCACAAAACTTCTTGGCAAAGATGCAGTTGTTGTTAAGTAGGAAGTGATAGCTGGTATAAGGCGATTCCTGTCGCTACGCTAACGTTGAACGATTCCTTCTTGCCTACCATCGCAATTTCGAGTAAATCATCACATGTGTCGCGTAATTTACTATCGATTCCGTCAACTTCTTCGCCAATAAGAAGTGCAATTTTTTTAGGCGGGCTGTAGTTATTAATAGGTCTACTGCGCGAATCTTGTTCTAGTCCAACAATCCTAAACCCAGACGACCTCAAGGTGTCAATAGGTGGCTTATCTTTGTATTGAAAAGGTATCATATTTTCAGCACCAAGGGCTGTTTTATGGATTTGTTTTGTTAATTTTTCGGCAATATGAGGGAGACGCGAGTCACTGATTAATTTGGGGTATGGACTGTAGCCACTAATGATAATTTCTTTCACTCCAAAACCTTCGGCAGTGCGAAAAAGTGCCCCTACATTATGGGTAGAACGAATATTATGAATAAGTAGAACTATTTCAGGCATTGCCAACATTATAACACTATAAAATGCTTACGCTTTTTGATATCATATATACAATGAACGAAGATGCAATTCAGGCAAAGGCTCGGGAATCGGAAGAGCAAAGCACCAAGCAACGAGCTGCGTTGTTGGGCTTGCAGTATCTCGATGCCCGCGAGTATGAAGATACCTTACCGCTTGTAAGTGGTGTGTTTGACGCTCCAACTATGCACAAAAATCGTATCATTCCGTTAGTTGCTGGTAGCGATTCAGAGCCATGGCAATTTGGTGTAACGGCTCAGACTCCGCAATCTTTTATGAACAGCTTACGCGAGAAATACGAGGCACTTGCCCAGAATGTTCGTTTTTATCTTATTAGCCAGTATGGCTTTAAGCAATTTATGGTTCGATATGATCCGCCGGTTCAGGTAACTTACGACGATATTCAAATTGCTTCCGAGGGTGACAGCGCAACAATTGACGAAGTAAGCAAGACACTAAATTCAGTTGGAAGCGACCAAGTGTTTGATTATCTTATCGATCAGGCCGATAAGCTTGGCGCGAGCGATATACATATTGAGAATCAACGAGAGAGCATACGTATACGTATGCGTATAGATGGAGCGCTTCACCCTGTTGCAACCCTAGACTCTGACAGGTATCGTATCATTCTTGGTGCCTTAGCATCACGAGCTAATATTTCAACGGCATCTAATGAACCGCAATCTGGCCACATGCAGAAAGAGGTTACGCTCGATGGAGACACGCACCTATTGAATATGCGTATCGAGCTCGTACCAACTATGTACGGTCAAGATTCGGTTATTCGTCTTTTTAACTATGACGAGTCCATGCTAAATCTTGATAGGCTGGGTCTGGCCGAACGCGAGCGAAAGCAGATAGACGAAATTATTAGTCACCCGCGTGGTATGGTTCTGATGGTTGGACCAACTGGTTCGGGTAAGTCTACAACCCTTTATAGTATGATTAACGCACTTAATACACTCGACCGAAAAATTATTACGCTCGAGGATCCAATCGAATTTGGCGTATCGGGTGTTTCGCAAATTCCTGTCGATACAACAAATGGACAAAATTTTGCCGATCACCTTCGCTCGGTACTGCGCCTTGACCCTGACGTCGTGATGGTTGGTGAAATCCGTGATGCCGATACGGCAAAAACAGCCATACAGGCATCAATTACAGGGCATCTTGTCCTATCTACCTTCCACGCAAATAGTACCTCGGCTGCCTTTAGTCGTATGATCGATCTCATTGGTGTAAACCCTATATTCAGCACGGCTATTAGGCTAGTAATCGCACAGCGTCTTGTTAGGCGCTTAAATGACGAATCAAAAGAAGCGTATGAGCCAGACGAGGCAACGAAGCAGTGGATTAGATCTCAGCTAAAAGATCTCCCTAGCCATGTGAATGCACCCGATTTAGATAACATAAAGCTATATCGTCCAGTAAAAACAGAGGCATCGCCATTTGGCTACGATGGCCGAATCGTAATTATGGAGCAAATGGTAGTTGGTGAGTCAGTACAGAAGTTTCTCAGGGGCGATATTGCCGATGTTCACGCCGAAGTGATTGAAAAGGCCGCGCGTGCCGACGGCATGGTGACACTTCTTGAAGCTGGACTTCTGGCTGTATTGCGTGGTGAAACTACTCTTGAAGAAATAAACAGGGTTGTCTAGCGGCCCCGTAAGTGGCTATCTTAAATATAACTCTTTCAAAATCTGTTAATATCTGCTATAATTTGTCACTGATTGTATGCAGTAACCGCTGAGGTTTGGTGGTGTGGAGCCGTAGACGTACAACTACGTGGCCAGCCAGTACCAATTAGCAGCACCAATAAAGGAATAATCATGAGTTTTTCATTAATCCAGAAAGTAAATAACGAGCAGCGAAAAGACGCTGTTGTTAAGGTTAAGAGCGGTGACACAGTTCGCGTTCACCAAAAGATCAAAGAAGGAAACAAAGAGCGAATTCAGATTTTTGAGGGTACAGTCATTCGTGTTGATCGCGCCGACTCACACACGTCTCGCATTACGGTTCGCAAGATTGCCAGCGGTGTTGGCGTCGAAAAAAGCTTCTTGCTTCATAGTCCACTTGTCGAGAAGGTTGAAATCACTCGTCGCGTGAAAGTCCGTCGCAACTACCTTTCTTACCTACGCAACCGAAGCGGTAAGAGTGCGCGTCTGCGCGGTGTTAGCTTTGACCGCGAGGCTGTCAACGATGTCAGCACAGAGGCTATCGCCGAGACGAGCGATAACGCTTAACTAGCTAAGTTATTTTTAAAATACCTCGATTCGTCGAGGTATTTTTTGTATATGCGCTAAAATAAGATGATGATACTCGGTATTGATGAAGTTGGTCGTGGCCCGTGGGCTGGTCCGCTTGTTGTTGGAGCGGTTGTTCTTGGTGACCTAGAAATCGAGGGTCTGACCGACAGTAAAAAGCTAACTGCGAAACGTCGCGAAGTATTAGACGGGGAGATTCGTAAGAAGGCTTTAGGTTTTGGTCTAGGCTGGGTTTATTCGGACGAGCTTGACAATATAGGGCTGTCTGACGGTCTTAAATTAGCCACGAAACGTGCAGTCGAACAAGTTAAAGTACCATATCACGAAATTATAATTGACGGTACTACCAACTTTTTAAATAATACAGCAAAAGGGGACTACGTGACGTTAATGAAGAAGGCCGATCTTCTTGTACCAAGCGTCTCAGCGGCATCAATCATTGCTAAGGTAGCCCGCGATTCTTATATGCACGAGCAAGAAGTAAAGTATCCTGGGTACGGCTTTGCCTCTCACGTCGGCTACGGTACCGCAAAGCATCGCCAAGCAATTGAACAATATGGGTTAACTCCACTCCATCGTCGTTCGTTTGCCCCAATTGCCAACTATATAGAATCCAAAAATGTTACATCTAAGGACATTGGAAATGTAGGCGAATTAATTGCGCAGAGTTTCCTTGAATCTAATGGATATAGGGTCGTAGCATCGCAGTGGCGCACTCGCTGGTGCGAAATTGATATTGTTGCTGAAAATAACAATGAAATACTCTTTGTAGAAGTAAAGACTCGTAATAGTAGCAAATTTGGTTCGGCCCTCGATGCAATTACAGACAAGAAACGTCGGCAAATGCATCTGGCGGCCAACATGTACCTTGTAAACAATAAAACCAACAAAAATGTCCAGCTGGCAGTTGTTGCGATTGACGGACGGGTTGGTAGAATGCTAAAGATTGAGTAGCGCTTTAATCACCGCGTCACCATCTCGCTTAATTAGCGATAGACGGCTTTCAATCTCTGTGATTCCAATATCAATATTTCGTCGTAATGCGTGGTTATCTCTTAGTGGGGTAAAGAATTGTCGAAATTGTTGAAGCTGATCATCTGTCACTAGGGCGCTAGCTACATACCGAGGAATGGCGTCAAAATGAGAATCATCCCGGAAGGTATCTTCGACCCACTTCCATTCATCTTGTATCCACCGTAGTAACTTTTCGCGACCGTAGCGATTGCGCAGTAGTCGGACATACCACGAGTAGAAGTCTTGCGGTTTAATGGTCGACGTATCTTTTAATAACTTAATTAAAGAGTCTAGTGTTTCTTGATCCTTAGCCGAGGTAAGACCTACTGCAATGTCACTTTGTAGTAGGCTGTGGTTGGTTGAGCGGTAGGTGCTTATAAGAGTATCAACAACCTTTTCGGGTTGATGCTTAACGACCGTTGCGATGATACTTGGTCGTATCTCAGGGTCGAGCAGTTCAATTGTGGTGCTTTCGTAGCGTTTAATTGCCTCATCGACAACCGGCTGAGACTCACTGTAGAGCATTAGGCTTAAAATAGTATTACGTAGTTTTGTGTCGCTTTCCGGCTCACCATCTACGGCGTCCCAGCCGAGCCTATCGAACTGTTTTTTGGTAATGGTTTGAGTAAGTCTCTTTAGCGCTGTCTCGGCTTGGGTATTTGTCTCAGTAAATTTTTTTAGATCACCAATTATGATCGACATCATATCCCATACGGCGTCGTTTGATTCTTCGCCATATTGGTTCAGTAGTCCTATAAGCTTGTCGCTCGGCACTGTACCGGCCTGTGCCAGCAGTGAATAGTCTTGCAGGATTGACAACCGATCAATCGGGTCTAGTTCGCTCAATTTCTTAGTAATTTTATCCAATGATGCGTCGTCATAATTTACTATAAAATGAGCTGTGGCGCCCCTGTTAAGGATAATGGGCGTATTCTGACTCCTTTGTATGTCAATGGCTTTGCTGTCAAGTATTTCTGGTAGCTCCGGGCAGAAGGCATTAAGAGGAATCGGCCAGATTGTTTCGTCGTCGTTAGACTTGCCTATGAAAAATCTATTTTGTGACAAAGTTACCACGCCGTCGTGATCTCCAACGTTGACAACTGGGTATCCTGGCTGTGTAATCCATTTATTCATGAATAAATTAATATCTTTACCGCTCACGTCAGATAGGCAGCTCCAAAGGTCGTCGGCCTCGGTATTTTGATAAGCATATTTTTTGAAATAAGATGCTAGCCCTCTTTGCATGACTTTATCTCCAAGGTAAAACTGCAACATTCGAAGTAGTCGCCCGCCTTTTGCGTACACAATTGATGGGTCGAATAATGTCTGGATTTCATCTGGGTGGTTGACGTCACATTGAATGGCCTGAATGCCGTCGATTGCGTCGCGTCGTAATGCGCTCGGGATGTCGCTCGTTGCATGGTCGAGCCAAATATTCCAACTTGGCTCGAGCGCATCGACTGCTAGGTATTCCATCATATTAGCGAAGCTCTCGTTGAGCCAAAGATCATTCCACCACTTCATCGTGACAAGATTGCCGAACCACTGATGACTAAGCTCGTGCGTGATGACGGTTGCGATATACTGCTTGTCGCTGAGGGAGGCGATTGCTGGATCTGCTAAAAGTGCAGTTTCTCGATAGGTAATCAGACCCCAGTTTTCCATTGCTCCAGATGAAAAATCAGGTAGAGCAACATGGTCCGACTTTGGTAGTGGGTACGGGGTTTCGAAGTATTCGTCAAAGAAATCAATCGTCCGCGTGGCGATATCTAGCGCAAAATCAAGACTTTCTAGCGACTGAGCAGGTGTCGACCACATATTAACATCAACACCACTTTTCGTTTTGGCTGATTTTTTGTGCAGGTCACCAATAACCCAAGCAAGCAAGTAGCTACTCATCTTGGGCGTTGTTTCGAATGATGTAACAAGAACGCCCTTTTCTTCAGATTGAGATTTTATAGGCATATTACCCAGTACCGTAACGTCAGTTTCGGTTTCTAGTGTGACATTGTAGACTGCTTTCGCTTCTGGCTCATCAATACATGGAAAAGCTTCGCGGGCATAGTGACTCTCGAACTGTGTCGCAATCAATTCTTTCTTCTCGCCATCAACTTCGTAATAACAGGGGTAAATACCATTCATATTATCGGTTATAGAGCCATTGAAGGCTATTTCGATGAATACAGGGCCCTTTACCGGCTCATTAATGCGCAGAGCCAGCTCGTCGTTATCTTCATGGGTCCAGCGCGCTATCAAATTATTGACAGTTGCATTCGTGATGGTAAGGCCTTTTGAATGGAGGCGAAGAGTAGTTGTGTTTTTTTGAGAGTTAGCTTTTATTAATACCGTACCACTAAATTTTCTTGCAATACGATCAAAATTAATCCTTAAGTCGTAGGTGTCGGCAACGAGTTGTCGAGTTAGTCTAGAAACTGAATCCATAATGATTCTAGTATACCAAAATTTAAGATTAATCTGTCATAGTAGAAGCTATGAGGCGACGAAGAGCTACACTAGTCGGGGTTTTACTGACGGTTTCACTGGTCTCGTTGGGTGTGTATGCAACCTCGTTTGTGTCTACTCCTCTAAGCCAGCAAATTATAATAAACGAGCAGTCTTTTATTGCAAAACTCGATACGCTAGAGGTAAAGGGTCGTGCGCCAAAAACTGGCTATACTCGCTCTGAATTTGGCAACGGTTGGCTTGTAGTATCGGGATGTTCAACGCGGCAGTTAGTGCTGTATCGAGACCTAGAGGATGTAGTCATTAATAAAGACTGTGTTGTTCTGCAGGGCACCTTGAAAGACCCTTACACGGCCAAAGAAATTAGGTACAATTCTAGCCAGTCAAGTTCTGTGCAGATTGATCATATAGTTGCTCTTTCTGATGCTTGGCAGAAAGGCGCGCAGGCTTTAAGCCCGGATGATCGCGAGAAGCTAGCAAATGATCCGTTGAATTTGCTAGCAGTCGACGGTCCAACAAATCAGCAAAAAGGCGACGCGGACGCATCAACGTGGCTTCCTCCGAATAAAGTTTTCCGCTGTGAATATGTTACGAGACAGGTTGAGGTAAAAATTAAGTATCATCTATGGATAACGAATGCCGAGAAAGAGTCAATGCACAAGGTTCTCGCTGGATGCTAAGTCATGCCGGCGCAACTATTGCTTTTTCGGAATATATTTGCTATAATGAGATTAGTACATTCCGGCCGGCAGGTCGGATTTTTTCATAAAGAAAGGAAAGGGTACAGAAAATGGATGAGTTAAACTTGAAGCAACTAACACTTGCAGTCCGGACTATCGCTGAAGAAAAAAATCTACCAGAGGAAACAGTTCTGTCTGTTATTGAGCAGGCGATTGCGGCTGCGTGGCGTCGTGACAACGGTGAGCGCGACCAAGAAGTAAGGGCAGAGCTAAATGTCAACGATGGAACAGCAGAAGTGTTCGTTGCTCGTGAGGTTGTTGAAATTGTTGGAAGTGATGCATACGAAATTAGCCTTGAAGATGCTCGTAAGGTAAAGAGTGATGCTGAAATCGGCGATTTTATTGAAGAAAAGCATCAAGTAGAAAGCTTCGGGCGAGTCGCGGCGCAGACCGCTAAGCAGGTTGTTTTGCAACGCCTTCGTGAGGCAGAGCGAGAAGTCGTTCTTGCAGAGTATGAGGACAAAATCGGTACCGTTGTTACGGGAACAGTGCAACGTGTTGAGCCTAGGGTTGTTCGGGTTGAGATTGGTAAAGCAAGTGGAATTTTGCCACAGAGCGAACAAATTCAAGGCGAGTATTACAATGTCGGTAGCCGTATCAAGGTATTTATTAAAGATATCGAACGTGAGAATCGTGGGCCCCAACTTATTCTTAGCCGCGGTAACGAAGCATTTATCGAGTATCTATTCCGCCAAGAAGTTCCAGAATTAGAGAGCGGTGCAGTTGAAATCAAACAAATTGCACGAGAAGCTGGTCGTCGTACGAAACTTGCTGTCGCAAGCACCGTCCCAGGTGTTGATCCGGTTGGAACATTCGTCGGTGGCCATGGTACTCGAGTGCAGGCTGTTATGAACGAAGTGGGAAGTCAAGAGAAAATTGATATTGTTACCTTTGACTCATCGGTCGAACAGTTTATTAAAAATGCTTTAAGTCCTGCCGAAATAACAAAGGTTAAGGTTGACGAAGGTGCAAAGCGAGCCAAAGTGTTTGTGAGCGAAGATCAGCAGTCAATTGCCATTGGGCGCGGTGGGCAAAATGTTCGCCTAGCGAGCCGATTGACTGGTTATGAACTAGATATCGAGCAAGCCACTGCGCCTGTCTCAGCTAAGGTCGAGGCAAAACCCCGCAAGAACATCGAAGATAGCCTATTAAGCGCTGTAGAGGAAGCCTCTAGCGAAGAATAGAAGGCTATCCATAATAATTAGCACTCGCTTGACGTGAGTGCTAATTTTATTTATACTGGAAATATGGGTAGCGTAAAAAAGACTTGCGCTCCGCTGTACGGAGGATAGATAATAAATATATGGCCGATGATTTCGCAGACTTCATCTCACACCTAACCGACAACGCTCGGACTAGTCTTCATCATGCAACAATGATTGCGCAGGGCTATGGAAGTCCGTCTATTCGAACAGAGCATCTCTTGCTTGGCATTATGGCACAAGGCGCTTCTGTTGGTGCTAAGATTCTTGCAGATGCTGGCGTAACCCTAGATAGGGCTCAGATGGCAATAGATGCCGTACCGACGCCAAGTAATTTTACACCAGGGATTATGACAAAAAGCTTAAGCGAGACGGCTAAGCTTACGCTCAAAATGAGCTGGGACTCAGCACGAGAATTTCGACACGACTATCTCGGTACCGAACATATTCTTCACAGTCTATTAACGCAAAATGGTAGTCGCGCAGTAGCATTACTTCGTGATATGAACGTAGATGTTCCGGGCGTTATTGCCGACCTTGAAGATTACCTCGATCAAAGCCGCGAGACACACTACAACACGGGTGAGGCAGAGCAGGCAACACGTCGTCATGGCTCAAGGCAGCGTGGTGCACTTGATGTATTTGGTACCGACCTTACTGCTAAGGCGCGGGCTGGACAGCTTGATCCAGTTATAGGGCGCAACGAACAGGAAGAGCGTCTAGTTACTATTCTGAGTCGTCGGACAAAAAATAACCCGGTTCTTATTGGTGAACCAGGTGTTGGTAAAACGGCAATTGTAGAGGGTCTGGCGCAACGAATTGCCAATGAAGACGTACCAGAGCATCTTCTTGATAAAAAGCTAATTCAACTTGACCTTACTGGTATGATTGCTGGAACGAAGTTTCGTGGTGAATTCGAAGAACGATTGAAGAAAGTAATGACCGAGCTACAAGAGCAAAAAAACGCTATTATCTTTATAGATGAGCTGCACCTTCTTGTCGGTGCTGGCGCGGCCGAGGGCGCGCTTGATGCTGCTAATATCTTGAAGCCGGCACTTGCACGGGGTGATATTCGCGTTATAGGCGCAACAACTCTCGACGAATATCGTAAGCACATTGAAAAAGATCGAGCGCTTGAGCGACGATTCCAGACAATCCTTGTCCCAGAACCAAGCTTAAAAGACACGATTGCTGTCCTAAAAGGTCTGCGTCCTCATTACGAGAAGTATCACGGTGTTAGTATTAGCGACGAGGTCATAGAAGATGTCGTATATATGGCCGACCGGTATGTTTCCGAGCGCTTTATGCCCGACAAAGCTATTGATGTTATCGACGAGGCGGCCGCGCGCCTTCGTGTCAAAATTGGCCACAAACCTAGTAAAGTGCGCGATTACGTTAAGCAATTAACTAGCCTTAATGAAAAAATGGAAGAGGCTGTTACGGCCGAAGATTACGAGCGCGCGGCACTATACAAGACTCGTATTAGTCAGATTCAAGAGAAGCTCGATGAGAGTCGCGAAGAATATGAAAAGAAGGCGCCGGTTGTGCTCGACGGCGATACAATTGCGCAGGCAATTTCTACTATGACGGGTATACCAGTGAAGCGTGTTCAGAAGTCCGAGGCGAAGCTTCTTAGGAACCTCGAGAAGCACCTAGAGAAATACCTTATTGGACAGCAAGAGGCCGTCAAGAAAGTGGCGCAAGCAATTCGTCGAAGCCGTAGCGGTGTAGCTAGTTCGAAGCGCCCAATTGGATCATTTGTTTTCATGGGTCCAACTGGCGTTGGTAAAACTGAACTCGCCCGCGTTTTGGCCCGTGAGGTGTTCGGGAGTGATGACGCCCTCATTAAAATAGATATGAGCGAATTTGGTGAACGGCACAATACTAGTCGTTTGCTCGGTGCGCCTGCTGGATATGTCGGATACGATGACGGCGGTCAGCTGACCGATAAGATCCGTCGCCAGCCATATAGCGTAGTTTTATTCGACGAAATCGAGAAAGCGCACCCTGAAGTGTTTAATTTGCTTCTTCAGCTTCTTGAAGACGGTTCTCTAACTGATGCAAAGGGGCGAAGGGTCGACTTTACCAATTCAATTATAATTTTGACGAGTAATTTGGGCGTTGAAAGGCTTGCGAAAGAGTCTAGCCTTGGATTCCACGCGAAAAGCAAAGAGGACACGAAGCGCCTAGACGAGGTTCACCGCGAAAATGCCGAGGCGACACGAGATGCCTTGGGCCAGTTAATGCGACCCGAGCTTATTAACCGTTTTGACTCGGTTATAACATTCCGCGCCCTTACAACAAAAGAAGTTGGCAAAATATTCGATACGCTTTTGGCCGAGCTTCGTCAGCGTTTGGTGCGAAAAGGCATTCATATTATTGTCGATGCGTCAGCAAAGAAATTGATAATTAAAGAAGGTTATGATGAGCATTATGGCGCTCGTCCACTAAGGCGGGCAATGCAAGATATATTGGAGCACGAAATTGCTGACGGAATTCTATCGGGAGAGTATACTAAGGGTACAGTATTAAAAGCGCGCGCTAAAGGTGGAAAGGTTGTGCTTGATGTCACGAACGAAGATGAATAAGCTCAGCGGTAAGACTCGTCTTATTATTGCACTGTCCTCAGCGGTCCTGGCATTGTCGGTAGCTAGTCTGATTTATTTCCAGCGACAATTCGTCTCTGATTCTATTGTTAATTTCTTCTTTTCGCCATCAATTGAAGTACGTGAAATCGAGTCTAGCATTGGCTTAACCAACGAGGGAAAGCGTATTTTTTACGCAACACAGCCAGAATTAACATCGTCACGTCGTTTTAATCAGAGATGTCCTCGGCAGGAGGATAAAAGTCCGATTATTGGCTGTTATACATCTGACGACAGGGTTTACATATATAAAATCTCCAACGCGGACCTTGACGGTATTGAAGAGGTAACTGCTTCTCACGAAATGCTTCATGCGGTCTGGTCTCGTCATAACGATAGCGAAAAGAAGCGATTGACTTCGTTGCTTGACGGTGCGTACGGTAAGCTAGCCGACAATAATGAACTCCATGAGCGGATGGAATATTATAAGCGAACCGAGCCGGGGGAGTTTTATAATGAGATCCATTCAATTCTAGGTACAGAAGTGGCTGATTTAGGCCAAGAGTTAGAGAAGTATTACGCACAATACTTTAACAATCGACAGCAGATTCTAGCGTTTCATCAACAATACTATAGCATCTACGAATCGTTAAACACGCGGGCCAACGAACTTCAGTCGCAAATGGAAGCCTTGTCCGCTAACATCTCGGCTGCGCTTGATTTTTATAACGATGAGCTACATAGTCTAAACATAGACATTAACTCGTTTAATATTCGGGCAAATGCTGGCGACTTTCCTTCAATGTCGGCATTCTACAGCGAACGGTCGGCCCTAACGAGCCGTTCAGAGGCACTTGAGCAAAATAGGTTAGAGCTAAATCAGGAGATCGAACGGTACGGCATACTACAGGATGAATATACCGATATCGCCAACAAGATCGAGATTCTTAACAAAAGTTTAGACAGTTTTGAGTCAATCGAAAAACCGCCTACCGTCTAGAGCCTCCGTGCTATACTAAAGAGGTTATGGGGAAGGCTAAGACGCAATTTATTTGTCAGCAGTGTGGCGCTATATACTCGAAGTGGACGGGTCGGTGCGACAATTGCGGTGAATGGAACACTCTTGTTGAGCAAGAGGCCGCTGCTGTTGCTGGTCAATCTTTAGTCGCCAAGGCTGGTACCTCTGGGAAGATTTTGAAAGGGGCCTCAATTACACAAGTAGCTACAGTCGATAGACAGCAACGGCTAGAAACTGGCGTATCTGACTTGGATGATGTCTTGGGCGGCGGTATTGTTCCTGGCGCTGTTGTTTTGCTTGCTGGTCAGCCTGGAATCGGAAAGAGCACGCTCCTATTACAGTTAACCGCCCATGTCGCCCGATCTTCGTCTGTGCTATATGTAAGCGGAGAAGAATCTGCTGAGCAAATTGCGCTACGGGCAACTAGGCTGGGAGTACGCGAGCAAGATTCATTAGAGGTTGTATCCAGCACAAGTGCTAACGATATCGCGGCTACAATCCAAAAAGGTGGCTACTCTTTAGTTATTGTCGATTCCATACAGACACTCGCAATCGACGAGTTAACGAGTGCTCCTGGAACAGTTAGCCAGATTACTGGCAGTAGTAACGTTTTAATTCGGGCCGCTAAAGCTTCTAGGGTTGCGATTGTCCTTGTAGGTCACGTTACGAAAGAGGGTAGTATTGCCGGCCCTAAAGTGCTCGAGCACCTTGTCGATGTAGTCCTCCAGTTTGACGGCGATCGGTATGGTGGTTTCAAGATGGTTCGTGCAGTCAAGAATCGTTTTGGCGCAACAAGCGAAGCGGCGATTTTCGAGATGAATGAACAAGGGCTTGAGATAGTTAAGAATCCGTCGGCGGCTTTACTTGCCGAAAGGCAGAACGCTGATGGTTCAGTTGTTCTGGCTACTCTAGAGGGGACTCGCCCCCTATTAGTCGAGATCCAAGCTCTTGTTAATCCTACTAGTTTCGGGTATCCTAAGCGTACGGCAAGTGGCTTCGATCTTAATCGCCTAACTCTTCTTATTGCAGTACTCGAGCGTCGCACAAAGTTGAATTTATCAGATAAAGATATTTACATAAACGTTGTTGGCGGGTTAAGGCTTGACGATCAGGCGTCCGATTTAGCAATCTGTATGGCGATTGCAAGCGCTGCTGCTGGTCGCCGTGTCGACGAAAATACTGTCGTGTTTGGCGAAGTCGGCCTTGGCGGCGAAATTCGTTCGGTTGTCAGCCCAGAAAGGCGAGTTGCCGAAGCAAAGAAACTTGGCTTTACCCGTGCAGTAGCACCAAAGCCTAAGCAGAAATCATCATTTATTACAGGAGTGTCAGATCTAAGAACTGCACTGATCGATTATCTCCACTAAAAACGAAAGAAGGAAGATATATGGATATAAATTTAATTGTCCTTGTATTAATAGCGCTGCAAACAACTTACTTAGTTGTGTCGCAGTCAAAAAAAATGGTTCGTCACAGTAAGCAGCTGCTTTTTGTTGACACCTCAGTTCTTATTGACGGACGTATTTTGGCGGTCGCCGAGTCTGGTTTTCTACCGGGTGTATTAGCAATCCCCCGCAGTGTTGTGGGTGAGTTACAGTTCTTGGCAGATAACGGTGATAGCGACAAGCGTACGCGTGCCCGTTACGGACTTGACGTAATTAAGAATTTACAAGAGATTGAGGGCATTTCGGTAACAATATTTCCAGATAGCACACGCACAGAAGACGGTGTCGATAACCGCCTCTTAAGCCTTGCAAAGCGCCACAAAGGAATTGTTTGCACTATTGACTATAATCTTAATAAAGTTGCGCAGGTCGAGGGTATTTCGGTGCTTAATGTAAATGATCTTGCGAAGTCATTAAGAATGACATATTTACCAGGTGAGAAAACCATGATTGAGCTAACACAAAAGGGTAATGATGGTCATCAGGCTGTCGGGCATTTATCGGATGGGACAATGGTCGTCATAGAAAACGCCCATAAATATATCGGTAAAACCGTAGAGGTAGAGTTTATTCGTAGCCTCCAGACTTCCGCTGGTAAGATGATGTTTGCTCGGCTTGCTTCGCAATCATCTAAGAGTAATTCGCAATCGCCTAAGAGTAAGCTTGCGCCAGCCAAGGCTACGCCTAAGTCGAAACGACCTCAGCAGCGCAACCGCCCTCGCACGCCAGAGGAATCGCTGGTTGAACTAGCCAATCGTTAGCAAAGGCTATCCTTGCTATCCTTATTGTGTACGTAATTGATCTCTGATCGAGTTTGCCAAGGTCAGCGTGAGCTCGTATAGAAATATGAATCTGTAGCGGTAATCGATATTAAGCCTGTCGGATCGTTGCCGGTGTATGTAATTGTACAAGTTAGAGAGTTTGCCGAACCGTTACAGCTTGGTGTCTTGGCAGACCCGTTGACCGTTGCCTTGATAGACCCACCCGTAAGAGGAGCGGCATTTTTAGTGACTACAAAGGTAATTATCCAGTCGTCGCCTGACGAGTCTACATTCGGTGAGCCAATTGCCGGACCGCTAACCCCACACGAGTGTAAGGAGTCTTTTTCTTTGGCGTCATACCCGTCGGGGACGTTGCTATAGGAATCTTTCTTCGTTACAGGATCGGTTACCTTAATAACGGGGAACTCTATAATTGCATCTGGTGGCGTGCACTCAGTTGCTAGCTTCTTTGAAACCTTGTCGAACTTCGCCGTTTCAGCCTGTTGCCCCTGTGTTTTATTCCACCAAGAAGGGTATACTTCATTACCTATACGTTGAATGCCATTTGGTTGAGAGTACCAGTCACCAGGCTTCCATTTTCCCTCTTTGGCATAGACTTCTTTGTGGGCATACTCCATAACGCTTGCGACAATTGGGCTACCAAGTGACGAGGTTCCGTTCTTAAGGATAGTGGTGTCAGGGTTGCCAAGCCAAACACTCATTGTTAGTGCAGGGCTATAACTAGCCATCCATAAGTCTTTCGCGCTTCCACCCTTGTCTGAAGTACCTGTTTTAGTTGCTGTCTTTACGCCAGGGATATTTTTGGCAGGATACATTCCGAGCGCGGCGCTTGCGTTAACGTCAGACAGAATATCGGTCACGACGTAAGCAGACTGGGCATTAATTATTCGTTTGCCTTCTGAGTCCGCCCACTTTTTTAGAACCTCTCCGTCAGATGACTTGACCTCGAGTACGGTTGATTGATCTTTATATACTCCACCCCTTGCAAGTGTGGCGTATGCGTTAACAAGATCAACTTGTTTCAAACCGCAACCACCTATGGCCGAAGCCAGCCCGGCCGATGTGTCGACACCAACTGAACAGTAACTTTTTGCACCCATATCTCGGATTGTCTTAATTGTTGGCTCGACACCAGAAATATACATTGCTTTTACTGCTGGGACGTTCCGCGACGTAGCAAGACTCGTGCGAATAGATACGGGGCCCCTATAGGTTCGGTCGGCATTTTGGAGCCTTGCGCCGTATATTTCATCTATAGGCTCGTCAACCAGAATGCTTCCGCTACCATAATTCGGCATCCCTTGTTCTTTTTGTTCGAACAACTTGGCGTAGACGAGCGACTTAATAGTTGAGCCTGGCTGTATGTAGGCGGTCGCTGCGTTATCTTGACCAAAACCTGGGTAAGAGAAATCTCGACTTCCAAGCAAGGCTACAATCTGACCGGTCTGAGTGTCTTCGACTGTTGCGGCCCCATTAGAGAAGCCAGCCCAGTTTGGAAGATAGCTTTCAAACATATCTTTCATGGCACTCTCGAGCTTCTCTTGAATCCTAGTATCTAGAGTTGTTGTTATATGCAGACCGCCACGACCAACTACTGCAGCGCCGAGCTCTTCCTTCAATTGCTCACGAACCATAAGCACAAAATGAGGGGCTTTTGCGTCGTCGAATTGGCCAGATTGTGGCTTAATGCTATCTAGTATAGGAACGTTCTTGGCTTCTTCCTCTTGCTTGGCGGTAATAAAACCAACTTCGCGCATAGCTTGAAGGACGTGGTGCTGTCGAGCAATTAAGCCCTCATGCCCAAGGCTATTGTATGGATTGTAAGCAAATGGATTTTGAGGAATAGCCGCTAGCAGAGACGCTTCTGCTAGGCTGAGGTCTTTCGCTGATTTACCAAAATATGCTTGAGCGCCAGACTCGACGCCGTTACGAGGCCCTCCATATGGCGACTCGTTTAGGTATAGGGTAAGGATTTGGTCTTTGTCGTACATTCGCTCGATTTCAATGGCAAGAATGAGCTCTTTTATTTTTCGTGGAATACCGCCAAGCCCGCGATCGCTCGCTTCACTAGCAAAGAATACTTGCTTTACTAGTTGTTGGGTTAGCGTTGAACCACCTTGGACTTGGCCACCGGTGAAGTTGTTGATGGCCGCGCGTATTGTACCGCTGATACTGACACCACTGTGCGAGAAGAAGTCGCGATCTTCAATTGCAACGGTCGCTTTCTTGACGTTATCGCTAATTTCATCGCTTTTTACTACTAACTTGTAGTTGCCACCGCCTTTATCTTCCCAAAGAATTTCACCGTTTCGGTCGTAATAGATATTAACGTTTGATTGAACCCGCTTGTCTATTTCACCGGGTCGGATTTGATCTAGGTCCTTGCGGAAGTATGCAAAAAGACCACCTACAAATAAAGCGCCAAGAAGAATTGCGATACCCGTAATTTTTAGGGCCATCAGGCCACCGCGCTTACTGAACCAGTAGGCGAAGAAGCGCTTTGGGTGAAGACGGTAGAAGAATCGCTTAACAGGATGTTTCGGCAGACTTGCAAGATACTCTGCGCGCTCTTTAGCTTTTATTTCTTTCTTCGTTTTTCGACGATGAGAAAGATTAGCATAGACGCTGAGCTTATCGGACTTCTTGGTCTTTCTTGCTTTCTTTGGTGATTGGACTGGTTTCGCCGACTGAGCCGACTTTCTAACTTTCTTACTCACACTTTACCTCTATAAATAACATATCCATTATATCACAACTGCCAGCTAGGAAAAAACAGCAAAAGCTACGTAAATGTGGTACACTTAACAGAGAATTAACAGATAAGGATACGACCATGAAACTTTCCGAAGAATTGATGTGGCGAGGTTTCGTCAACCAGACGACGCTAGCTGATATTACAGATTTAGACAAGACTAGCCGTACCTTCTATTTTGGTGTCGACCCTAGTGCCGATAGTATGACGGTTGGCCATTTTGCTCCAGCAATGATGATCCGTCACTTTATTAATGCTGGCCACAAAGCATACCTTCTTGTTGGTGGCGCAACTGGTATGATCGGCGATCCAGACGGCAAAAAAGAAGAGCGACAGTTGCTTAGCATCGAAGATATTGAACGCAATAAGGCGAATATAGCAAAGCAATATCGACAAGTATTTGCGGGCCAAGACTTTGAAGTCGTCGATAACTACGACTGGTTCAAGAATATAAATTTCCTTGATTTCTTGCGTGATATTGGTAAAAATGTGCCACTAAGCTCGATGCTTGGCCGAGAGTTTGTCCAATCACGTCTCGGAGAAGACGGCTCTGGCATCAGCTACGCCGAATTTAGCTATTCGCTTATTCAGGGCTATGATTTTTTGCAACTTTATCGCGAGCATGGGGTTACATTGCAGGTTTGCGGGGCCGACCAGTGGGGCAACTCTATTGCCGGTGTCGATTTAGTTCGGCGCCTCGAAGGTGCTGAGGCGCACGTCTATTCGGTTCCGCTTGTTGTAAATAAAACAACTGGACGCAAATTCGGTAAGACTGAAGAGGGCGCAATTTGGCTAGATGAGGCAAAAACGAGTGTTTATCAATTTTATCAATTTTGGTTGAATGTCGATGACGAAAGTGTTGTTGATTATCTCAAGATATTTACAATGCTCGATAAAGATTCTGTCGATGCGCTTGCTCAAAAAACTATAGAGAACCCTGGAGCGCGTGAGGCTCAGCGCACATTGGCGCGCGAAGCAACGGCTATTGTACACGGCACTGAGCGTTCTTTGAGCGCCGAAAAGGTTACGGCAGTGTTGTTTGGTGGCCTCGCGTTTTCTGAGCTTTCCGCCAGTGACCTTGAAGTGTTGGCGCGCGAGATTACAGTTTCCGAAATCGGGAAAACTGTCGTCGAGACGTTGCTGCAGGCAAACATCGTATCTAGCAACGGCGAAGCTAGGCGTCTTATTGAAGGGGGTGGCGTATCACTCAACGGCAATAAAATCGTAGCTGATCAAATTATTACCGAGACAAGTCTTCTGAAAAAGGGCAAGAATAGCTTTATTCTCGTAAAATAAAAATATGAGGCTTGAGACATCACTTGAGCGGGTGAAAGGTGTCGGAGACAAAACCGCATCTCAGTTTGCTTCAGCTGGAATTTATACTGTCGGTGATTTAATAACCTTCTTCCCAAGAACCTACGAGGACTTCTCTCACGCTACAACCATTCACGATATTCAGCCAGGTAAGGTGACGGTAAAAGCCCGGTGTGAATCTATTGCAACCCGCTATGTTCGAAGAGGTATGCGTGTTACAACGGCAACCCTAGCCGACGATACGGGAAGAATTCAGGCCGTCTGGTTTAATCAGCCATATCGGGAAAGTCAGTTAAAGGCGGGCGAACCATTCTTTTTTTCTGGTGTTTTTGAATTGCGTCAGTCACGGTATCAGTTGACAAATCCGAGCGCCGAAAAAGTTAGTGAAATGCCGATTCAAACCGATCGTATTTTGGCCGTATATCGTTCGATATCTGGACTCAAGACGACGCTCGTACGCAAAATCATATCAGAACTTAGACCGCTCATAACAATGCTACCCGAAACTTTGCCCGAGAAGCTTGTACAATCAGAAAAACTCATCAGTTATTCAGAGGCGATAGCGGAGATGCACTTCCCGACATCTTTAGAGGGCATTAATCGGGCGAAAGAGCGACTTGGCTTTGAAGAATTATTTCAAATGCTACTTGCGAGCCAGCTCAACAAGCAGGAAAATGCAAAGCTACACGGCGTGACGTTACCGTTCGAGCAAGTAACCGTAAAGCAATTTGTGCAACAGCTTCCATTTAATCTCACAGCAGCACAACGTAGGGCGGCTTGGGACATTTTACAGGATCTTGAGCAAAGCACGCCTATGAATCGCCTGCTTCAAGGTGACGTCGGGTCGGGCAAGACTGTCGTCGCAGGCTTGGTGGCGCGTCAGGTTGCATCGCACGGCTATCAGACGGCACTTATGGCGCCAACAGAAATATTGGCCTCACAACACGCGAACACGCTGAATACGCTCCTGGCACCATTTAGTATAAAGGTCGGCCTACTAACTAGTGCTGTAAAGGGCAAGGCTCGCCAGTCACTACTTAATGCGATCGATCAAGGTGATGTAGATGTTGTCATTGGAACTCACGCTTTGATTCAGTCGTCCGTATCATTTCATAAACTAGGACTGGTTGTTATCGATGAGCAACATCGTTTTGGCGTTGCGCAACGGCAAGCTCTTCTATCTAAAGCAAATGTAATGCCACACCTACTTGCCATGACGGCGACTCCGATTCCGCGAAGCCTAGCCTTAACGGTGTATGGCGATCTTGACATATCTGTTATTAACGAGCGCCCAGCTAATCGCCTTCCTATAAAGACTAAGTTGTGGTCACCTAATAGCCGCAATCAGTTATATGCCTTGATAGATGAAGAGATTGTCGCTGGCAGACAGGCCTACTTTGTCTGTCCATTAATTGATGATAACCCAACGAATGAGGCGAAGAGCGTTCAGGCTGAATACGAGCATCTTAAGAGGTCAGTGTTCAAGAACCGTCGAATTGGATTGCTTCACGGTAAGCTATCGGCTGGTGAAAAAGATTCGGTTATGCAACAATTTTCTCGCGGCGAACTAGATATTCTTGTCAGCACTACCGTTATTGAGGTTGGCGTCGATGTTCCGAATGCGACAGTTATTCTTATAGAGAATGCCGATAGTTTTGGCCTTGCGCAGTTGCATCAACTTCGTGGGCGAGTCGGTAGGAGCGATTTACAAAGCTATTGCTATTTGATGTTAAGCGATTCAAAAGCACCATCGGCTAGATTGAAGGAGATAGAGCGGAGCAACGACGGCTTTTATCTGGCAGAGGTTGACCTGTCACTTCGTGGTCCTGGCGAGATATGCGGACGTATGCAACACGGTGCCTTGAACTTGCAAATCGCAACCCTTGCAGATACAAAACTTATTGCAAGGGCGCAAAAGGCTGCTAAGCTGTTCGTTGATTCGGGAGAGACTCTGTTAAACTATAAAGTGTTACTGGCAAATGTCGAGAAATACCAACGCCTAACTACATTGAACTAATTATGAATATACGAATTATTGCAGGAGAATTTGGCGGTCGGATTATTGAGGGATCTGGCACGAGTCGCACCCACCCGATGGGTGAGCGTATCCGTAATGCACTATTTAACAAAATAGGAGACGAACTTGAAGGTGCTGTTGTTCTTGATGCATTCGCTGGTAGTGGCGCGTTAGGCCTCGAGGCGCTAAGCCGTGGGGCTAAGCACGTTGTCTTTGTCGAACGCGATAGGGTCGCTCAACGCATCATTAGCAACAATATCGATACATTAAATGTTGCAAAAAAAGCAGATTTAATTAAAGCGCCGGTTGCATCATGGCGACGAACAACAACAGATACGTTTGACGTCATTTTTGTCGATCCGCCCTATCACGATATGCAGTTATCCACAGCAATGTCATTATCGGGTCTTTTAAGACCAAACGGGCTTATGGTATTATCATATCCAGGTAGAGGTGAGGCGCCGGCCGAATTAGGAGTTGTTGTGGTGGACAATCGTAGTTACGGAGATGCGGCGCTCGCTTTCTACCGCCTAGCAAAGAATTTAAAAGCTCCCGAATAAGGAGCTCTTATTTTTTAGATATCTTTATTTACTAAAATGCGTCGTATGAAGACCGAAGTGACGCAATTAGACTGCGAAGGTCGTTCTTTTGTTTGACATCGGGATTAAGTGTGCCGAATGGGTCGAAAACTCGACGGATATCTTCGTACAGCTGAACCTCGTCTGGGTCAAGTAGACCCCACGATGCAATAGCCTTCAGTCTTCCCTCGGCGCCGTCACTGGCTACTGCGCCGTTGTGTGAATCAACAAGACTTGCAAAGTCAGTCACCAGGCGAAATAGTTTTTGCTTGTCGCTGACAGCATCGAGCTTGAAACGGGTAATAATTCTATATGTTCCACTAAGTACGTCGAGCGCGATAGGGAGCTCTAGGTGCTGTTTGTGCGCTAGTTCGCTTAGTCCTACTTCAAACTCCTCGCGACGATTTGCTGGAATAAACGCACCATCTATAACCGGAACCGCCACCTTGTCACCATCAACGCCAGTCAGGGCCGGAGATAGGTCGGCGAGCGTATGGAAATCGTCGTGAGGGTGTTCGGTAGAATCAATAATTCCAACAGTTGTCTTTTTGAGGATTTTTCGCGCCTTTTTAAGCTTGCCTGCTTGAGCACGAGATGAGAAATCATCAAACCTCATAATAATAACGGCCCCTAGCTGTTCTAGATCACCGAAAAGTGGGTGATGCTTTGCTTGGTTGATAGTACGTCGGACATAATCTCCATCGTAAATAAATAGTTCGGCAGGCTCGAGAGTGGTTAGCTTATCGGCAATATCGCGAGCTTCTGCAACACTACTGGTAGTAATAGCGACGCATGTTTCATCTTCAGAGTAGAAGTCTGTTTTAAGAACAATCTCAGAAATAATACCAAGCGTACCCTGACTGCCAATGAAGAGGGGTGTCAAATCAAATGAACCGTCTTTCTGGCGGACTTCAGCTATACGCGGGTAACCAGTATTGTCTCGTGCCGGGTCGTCGGCAAGTCGCCTAATTAGGTCTTGGTTGTCCTCGATAAGACCTTCGATTTTTCGATAAACCTCGCCTTCAAAGGTTTGTAAACCAAGCTTTTTACTGAGCTCTCGTTTACTGATACGGCCTGTTTCTATAAGGTCGCCATTAGCAAGAATAACTTCAAACTTTTCAACCGAGTCGCTAACTGCACCCGATGCACCCATTGAGTCGTTTGCAATTACTCCACCGATTGTTGCGTCTTGTGATGATGACACTAGCGAAAGGCCCTGCCACTTCAATATTTGCGCAAGTGTATGAATGCGTACGCCGGGCTGAACATGAACAAGCCTGTCTTTGGGAATGACTTGGATGACATCATCAAGGTGAGACGAAAGATCGATGACGATTCCTTTGCCGATTGCGGCCCCGGTTGTATCTTTACCAAGACCACGAGGCGTCAGGCTGATTGCGTGGCCTTTTTCGGCAAGCTGCCAAGCAAACCGCGCTACCTTTCTAATGTCGTTAGTGACTCGCGGAAAAACAACAACTTCGGGAGTAATAGTAAAAATGCTGGCATCGGTTGAGTAGTGCTTTCGAACGGCTCTGTCGCTTGTAATCTCACCAACGATATGCTCATTTAAGTATCCGGCAATTTTGTTCATTATTTCCCCTTGAATCTAGTAGAACTCTTTTAATTTATAATAACACAAGCGGAACAAGACACCATAGTATTTGTTTAATAAGTGTGCTATAATAAGAGAGTACGCGCGCGAGTGGTGGAATTGGTAGACACGCTAGCCTTAGGAGCTAGTGCCGCAAGGCGTGAAGGTTCAAGTCCTTTCTCGCGTACCAGATTTTATATTAAAAGACCGTCTCGGAATGCCCAGGGCGGTCTTTTCTTGTGGGGACTATGTGTTATTTAGATATTATATCGTCAAGAACCTTTTTGATTTCAGACCTCGCGGCGGTTTTGTCGATTGCGCTACCATCAAAGTCGATGGTTTTTGTTAGGAAAAGTTGGCCTTCTACGCTTGATAGGGAGGCTTGAATGTAGTCGGTTAAAAGCGAACGGGCTTTTTCTATGGCCCTTATGCCACCGCTAAAGCCGTAGCCTATAAATGATATTGGCTTATCCTTAAGAATTGTAGGCGGTAGCCAGTCGATAGCGTTCTTCAAGATTGCCGTATAGCTGTGATTGTATTCAGCGACAAGTAGTAGAACAACGTCGGTGTCATTTACGGCATCGAGCCAAGTCTTGGCATTCTCGTTCGACGGTACAAAACCTTCAGCCGAAGGAGGCATCGCGCCATCAAAGAATGGAAGTGGAGTATCCTTGAAATCGAATACGGTTGCATTTATGGTTGGAAAATCAGTAAGGGCGCTCTTGACTTGTTCGAGTACACCGTCAGCGGCCCTAGCCGTACGAATACTCGTAGGCACAATTAAAACTTTTGTCATTATTATCTCCTGTCTTGTAATTATACTTATAATAGCGCAAAGTCTTCGTTGTTGTCGAACCTACCGTGGGCGATTGTGGTATTCTTATAGTATGTCCGAAAAAAGAAGGTCTCTTCCAAGATATAACGACATTAGTGTTGTTAACGATACGCTTGGTGGTGTCGACGCCGTTGTTAAGGCTGCACAACGTGTTTTTGAACAAGCCAACCACGACACGCTATTGTCCGAGCTTCTGAATCGTAACGCACTCGAGCAATACATCACTCAATGGGCTAATAACCATGACCCCCATAGCGCCTTTTATCTCGCAGTTGTTGACCTTAATGACTTTAAAAGAGTAAATGACCTACACGGACATCTTGTTGGGAACGAGGTCCTTGCTGACGTTGCCAAAATTATGACTGATTCGTTTCGTCGCAAAGATGAAATTGTGGCAAGAGTAGGGGGAGACGAGTTTGTTATATTCCTACCAGTAGAAGAGGCGACTGACTTACAAGAAAGAGAACCCCTTAGTGCTGAAGCGGTGCAACGATATATCCTTGCGACGCTATACGAAGCACGTGACGAAAAGGTCCTAGAAAGCATTGAAGCTACAGCTATAGCTGAAGTTGGTTTTTCTGTCGGTGTTAAGCGCTATTTGGCAATTGACACAGCGGGTGTTCCTCTTGATGAACTTTTGGCTGGTCCAGATGCACTAATGTATGAAGATAAAACAAGACAGAAACAGCAACTAGAGAGCAAAGTCGAACCAGCGGTACAGTGATTCGGTTGCGTTTCATCTGCACCACTGTTATAGTATGTCGATATGCAGACAACAGTGAACCAAATCTCAGAGACAAGTGTTAAGGTAACAGTAATTCTTGACAAAAACGAATTAGCCGACGCCGAGCAAGTAGCGCTGGCGCGATTACAAAAAACGACAAAAGTGCCAGGCTTCCGTGAAGGTAAGACTCCGCTTTCTATGGTAGCAAAACACGTAAACCCACAGACATTGCAAGAATCAATTCTTGATACCGCAATTAGCCGAGCAGTCGCCGAATCGTTCGTATCGGAAGATATTCAGGCAATCGAACGGCCAGCGGTTGAAGTGTCGAAGTATGTGCCAAACGATATACTCGAATTTACCGCTGAAGCAACCGTCCTTCCAAAAGTCAAATTGGGCGATTACAAAAAACTAAAAGCGAAGCGCGAAGAAGTGTCCGTCACGAAGAAAGATATCGACGATGTGATTGAGCGTATCCAGCAGGGTTTTGCCGATAAGGTTGAAGTAAAGCGAAAGGCGCAAGAAGGCGATGAGGTCGTTATTGATTTCTTGGGAAAGAAAGACGGTGTCGCTTTTGACGGTGGTGCGGCTAGCGACCACACCTTGAAGCTTGGTGCCGGTCAGTTTATACCTGGCTTTGAAGAGGGCATTATCGGCCACAAAGCCGGTGAAAAACTTGAACTTTCTCTAAAATTCCCTGAAGATTACCACGCTGCCGAATTAGCCGGTGCCGATGTCATCTTTGAAGTGACAATCAAGAAGGTGCAAGAATCGGTATTGCCCGAGTTGAACGATGAACTTGCAAAGAAAGCTGGTCCATTTGAAACTATAAAGCAACTCCGCGATGATATTGAACGAGAAATTAAGGCGAACAAAGAACGTGAAGCAGGCGAAAAGCTTAAGGACGCGTTAATTGCTGAGCTTATCGATAAAAGCAAGGTCATCGCACCAGAGCCACTTGTGGCCGATCAGATGCGCTCAATCGAGCAAGATTTTGCCCAGAACCTCCTCTATCGTGGCCTCACGCTTGAAAGTTATGTTCGCACAACCGAGTACAAGAATGAGGACGACTGGCGTGAAAAAGAGGTGAAACCGAATGCTGAGCGTCGCGTGAAGGCGAGTCTTGTGCTTAACCAGCTAAGTAAAGACGAAAAGATTACCCTTAATGACGCCGATATTGACGAGCATGTAGAGGTTCACAAGAAACAATATGCCAACAACCCTGAAGCGCTTAAGCAGTTTGAAAGCCCAGAAGTACGCCGTGATATCGCTAACCACTATGTTATGGAAAAAGCAATCGAACGTCTTGTTGAGCTAAACGCCTAAAACGCCAATCTCATAAAATTAAATTAGCACTCACTTGACACGAGTGCTAATTCTTTACTATACTAGAACTATGAATAAGCCATCAAACTATCTTGTCCCAACGGTTGTAGAGAAAAGTCACGACGGCGAACGAGCCTTCGATATTTACTCGCGCCTTTTGAAAGATCGTATTATCTTTCTCGGTGAAGAGGTCAATGAGCACACAGCTAATATTGTTGTGGCGCAGTTACTTTATCTTGCCTACGAAGACCCTAAAAAAGATATTAAGCTATACATTAACAGCCCCGGCGGTAGCGTTTATGACGGGCTAGCTATTTACGATACAATTCAGCACATTGCCCCTGATGTCCAGACAATCGGAATCGGGCTTCAGGCAAGTATGGGCGCATTTCTTCTTTCGAGTGGCACAAAAGGGAAGCGTTACGCACTACCAAATGCCCGTGTTATGATTCATCAGCCGTCAAGCGGAACTCAAGGCAAAATTACCGATCAAGAGATTACTCTTCGAGAAGGAATATATTTAAAGAAACGACTAAACGAGATTCTTGCTGGTAACACTGGTCAGAAGATTACAAGAATTGAAAAAGATGTAGACCGCGATTTTTGGATGAGCGCCGAAGAAGCAAAGGCTTACGGCCTTATTGACGAGGTCATCGAAAAGTAGAAAATTTAGTCTCCCAGCTCATCGAGAGATAACGGTACATCAGAGGGTACGCTGACGCCACGCACAAAGCGTATAGCTTCGCCGGCTAGTCCTTTTTGAATACCGAGCGCGTTAATCTGTGGGGCGTGCTTTGGCATCTCGTAGGAGTAGGCTTCTCGGCTTGACTAGGCATAGTAGACGAATTATAGCACTAAACGCCCTAAACCTCTTGATTTAATCTAAAAAACCTATCATAATGGACGCTAAGAAGTAGTGTAGCCTTGGTTATCTATGTCTAAAAAAGATGTGGCAGCCTTTTTTGGACAACCCAAGGTTAAGGGAATCTTCGGCGCCAAAGAACCCTTTATTAACCAAACCCAACGCGAGGAAAATCTTAAGCCTATGGCAAGTTCAAACCGTGCAAACACGAAGCGTGTTTTCTTTACGAAAGACGATACTGCGCTTCCACTACCAAACTTAATCCAACATCAGCGGGAAAGCTGGAAAGAATTTGTCGAGACTGGTCTTGGCGAAATTTTTGCTGAGCTTAACCCTATTGACGATTACACCGGACAAAAGCTAGCGCTTCGCTTCGGAAAGTATGCATTCCAAGAACCAAAAATCTCTGAGCAATACGCAAAAGAGAATAACGTCACCTTCGATGCGCCACTTCACGCAATTGTTGAACTAACAAACAAGGTAAGCGGTGAAGTTAAAGAGCAAGAAATCTACCTTGGCGACTACCCATGGATGACCGATCGTGGCACCTTTATTATCAACGGTACCGAGCGCGTCGTTGTTTCTCAGCTTATTCGTTCGGCCGGTGTATTCTTTACTGCCGATCGCATTGGTACACGTAACGCCTACGGAGCAAAGCTGATTCCTGGCCGTGGCGCTTGGCTTGAATTTGAAACCGCCTCAAATGGTGCTGTCTATGTGAAAATCGACCGTCGTCGTAAACTGCCAGTTACGACTCTTTTCCGCGCACTCGGGTACAACAAAACTTCAGATATCAAGGCTCTCTTTGAAGATATTGATACTGGTGATATTAAGCACATTGAAGCAACCCTTGAAAAAGATGCGGCTCGCACTACTAACGAAGCGCTTATCGAGGTATACCGCCGTCTCCGTCCAGGCGACCTTGCAACCGTCGATAACGCTCGCTCAATGATTGAACGAATGTTCTTCGACTTCAAACGATTCGATTACAGCCGTGTTGGTCGTTACAAAATTAACCAGCGTCTTGGCCTCGATACGCCAAATACAACAGAGTTCCGATCGTTCCAAATTAACGACCTGACTGCTATTGTTCGCGAAATAATTCGCTTAAACAATACACAGGAACTGCCTGACGATATCGATGCACTTTCAAACCGTCGTGTGAAATTGGTTGGTGAGCTTGTTGCTCGCCAGTTCCGCGTTGGTATGCTTCGTATGCAGCGTAACGCAATGGACCGCATGAGCATGAGCGACCTCGAAACTGTTGGTCCTGCTCAACTTATCAACGCTCGTCCAGTGGTCGCCGCGGTGCGCGAATTCTTCGCAAGTTCACAGCTTTCACAGCTTATGGACGAAATTAACCCACTTGCCGAGCTTGCCCACAAGCGACGCCTTAGCTCAATGGGTCCTGGTGGCCTTTCACGCGAACGAGCAGGCTTTGACGTTCGTGATGCCCACCCAACGCACTACGGTCGCCTCTGTTCTGTCGAGACACCAGAAGGCGCTAACATTGGGCTCGTACTCAACCTTGCGGCTTATGCTCGTATTAACGAATACGGTTTTATTGAAACACCATATCTAAAGGTTAAAGATGGAAAAGTAACTGACGAGGTTGTTTACCTCGACGCTTCGCAAGAAGCTGTTGAAGTGATTGCCGATGCCGGCGCTCAACTAAACGATGACGGTACTTTTGTTGACGAGCGTGTTTCGGCGCGAAATGGTCTCCTACCAGAGCAGGTAGACACGTCAGAAGTAACCTATATGGACGCCGCGCACAAACAGATTCTTGGTTCAACAGCCGCACTCGTCCCATTTGTCGAGAAAAACCGTGTTGACCGTTCGTTGATGGCCTCAAGCATGCAGAAGCAAGCAGTGCCACTTCTTCAGCCACAAGTGGCAGTCGTCGGAACTGGTATCGAAGAAGTCATCGCTCGCAACAGTAGTCAGCTTATTGTTGCTGAAGCCGACGGTGAAGTTACTCGTGCTGACGGCGATGTTGTTGAAGTGAAATATAAAGCTGGCATCAAGACGTACGAGCCGGTTCACTTCGTAAAAAGCAACGACGACCGTTCGATTAACCAAAAAGTACGAGTTGAGCGTGGCCAAAAGGTTAAAGCTGGCGATATTCTTATTGAAGGTGCGTCAATTGCCGATGGTGAAATCGCCCTCGGAAAAGACCTTACCGTTGCTTTCATGCCTTGGTCTGGTTACAACATGGACGACGCAATCGTTCTTAGCCAAAAGCTTGTTGCTGACGATACGCTAACTTCAATCAACATTAAAGACTACACCGTTGAAGTTCGCGAAACGAAGCTTGGGCCAGAAATTGTTACCCGTGACATTCCGAACGTTTCAGAAGAGTCGCTTCGACATCTCGATGAAGACGGTATTGTACAGCTTGGCTCAGAAGTTAAGGCTGGCGATGTATTGGTCGGAAAAATCACACCAAAGGGTGAACAAGAACTCAGCTCTGAAGAGCGACTCCTCCGAGCAATCTTTGGCGAGAAGGCAAAAGATGTCCGCGATACATCACAGCGAATGAATAACACTGGTGGCGGTAAAGTCGTTGGCGTGAAAATCTTTAGCCGCGAAAACGGTCACGAGCTTAAGGCCGGTGTCCTTATGCAGATCCAGATTTTCGTTGCACAGTTCCGTAAGATTTCAGTCGGTGACAAGCTGGCTGGTCGTCACGGAAACAAGGGTGTTGTTGCGCGCATTCTTCCTGTCGAAGATATGCCGTTCCTTGAAGACGGTACGCCAGTCGATGTTGTATTGAACCCGCTTGGTGTGCCAAGTCGTATGAACATTGGACAGCTGTTTGAAACTCACCTTGGTATGGCGGCCCGAGCTCTCGGTTATCGAGTTGCAACGCCTCCGTTCAACGGTGTCTCTGACGAAACAATCTCTGACGAGCTTGAAAAGGCTGGGTTTGCCCGCGACGGTAAGAGCCAACTATTCGATGGCCGCACCGGCGAAGCCTTTGAAGAGCGAACAACTGTTGGTGTGATGCATATGTTGAAACTTCATCACATGGTATCTGATAAAATCCACGCTCGTTCAACTGGTCCATACACAATGGTTACCCAGCAACCGCTTGGTGGTAAGGCGCAAAACGGTGGTCAGCGCTTCGGAGAAATGGAAGTATGGGCGCTCGAAGCTTACGGTGCTTCAGCGACACTTCAGGAAATGCTTACTATTAAGTCTGACGATGTTTACGGTCGCGCTAAAGCATACGAAGCAATCATCAAGGACGAGCCGATAGTCGGTCCAAAACTCCCTGAATCATTCAACGTCCTCGTAAAGGAACTGCAGGGTCTTGGTCTTCGTGTCGATCTAGTCGATGAATCTGGTGAAGGTGTTGTCGACGCCGAACAAATTATCGGAAGCGTCATTAACGGTCAGCCAGTCTCATCAGCAGGTCTCGTTGACGATGATGAAGAATTTGTATTAGACGAAGCGGACGAGTCATTTGACGATATTGAAGATGGTGTTACTATTCAGGACATCGATGAAATAGAAGAAATCAAGGAGGAGGCGTAATATGTCACGAATTGTTACAAACAACGCTGGTATTGCTGACTTTGACGCTATTCGCCTAAGTGTTGCAAGCGCAGATGACATCCTAAAATGGAGTTACGGCGAAGTTACGAAGCCAGAAACAATTAACTATCGAACACAAAAACCTGAGCGCGACGGTTTGTTCTGTGAGCGAATTTTCGGTCCAGTTAAGGATATCAACCCACACGATAATAAACTAAAGGGTGTCCGTTCACGCGAAGCTGCCGTCGACAAGAATGGCGACCTCGTCACAAAGTCAATTGTCCGTCGCGAACGAATGGGGCATATTACACTTGCCGCACCAGTTGCACATATCTGGTTTATGCGTGGCACCCCAAGCGCTATGAGCCTTCTTCTTGGTATCACTGTACGGAACCTTGAACGTATTGCTTACTTTGCAACCTATGTAGTCCTATCTGTCGATGAAGAAGCGCGCGCAAAATTCTTGTCAGACCTTGAGGCCGAAACTGACGCTGGTCGTGTTGCAATTAAAATGCGCTACGAAAAGGAAGCCGAGGCCGAGGGGGCTGATGTTAAGTCACTTGCTGAAGCGCAGACCCGTGAGTTGAACGATCTTGAAGAAAACTACACTGTTAAAAAAGCACAGCTTGAGAGCCTTGCTAAGAACGCGCTTATTAACGAAGTCGACTACCGAAACCTTCCTGAAGAGTACGAAGAAATCGTAACCGTAGGTATGGGCGGACAGGCATTGAAGGCGCTCCTTGATGATATCGACCTTCCAACACTAATCGCTGAATTAACCGAAGAAGTTGCCGGTGCTAAGGGTCAACGCGAGAAGAAGCTCCTTAAGCGCTTAAAGGTGCTTGAAGGTATGCAGTCTGCTGGTATCGATCCAAGTAGCCTCACTCTTACAGTTCTTCCGGTTATCCCACCGGATCTTCGTCCAATGGTTCAACTTACCGGCGGTCGTTTTGCGACATCTGACCTTAACGATCTTTACCGACGCGTTATTAACCGTAATAACCGTCTTAAGAAGCTTATCGAACTTAATGCGCCAGAAGTAATTCGTCGCAACGAAATGCGCATGCTTCAAGAAGCGGTCGACGCTCTTGTTGACAACTCGGCTGCTCGTGGTGGACGTGCGGTCAATGCAACCGGTGGTCGACGCCGACTTAAGTCTATCTCTGATATGCTTAAGGGTAAGCAGGGTCGCTTCCGTCAGAACCTCCTTGGTAAGCGAGTTGACTACTCTGGTCGTTCAGTGATTGTTGTTGGTCCGAAGCTTCACATTAACGAGTGTGGGCTTCCAAAAGCAATGGCGCTTGAACTGTTTAAGCCTTTTGTTATTAGCTGGTTGATCCGTGGCGAACATGCGCATAACATTCGTTCTGCGACCCGACTTATTGAAGCAGGTGAGGCAGTTGTATGGGACGCACTCGACGCAGTTATTGAGGGCAAGTACGTGCTTCTCAACCGTGCACCGTCACTTCACCGTCTTTCTGTCCAGGCTTTCCAGCCTCGGCTAGTTGAAGGAAAAGCTATTCAGCTTCACCCACTTGTCGCGAACGGTTTCAACGCCGACTATGACGGTGACCAAATGGCCGTACACCTTCCGCTAAGCCGACAAGCCCAGCGTGAAGCCCGCGAGCTCATGAGTGCAACTGCTAACCTCTTGAAGCCAGCTGACGGCGCTCCAGTGCTTTCAATCGCTCAGGACATTGTGCTTGGTAACTACTACCTGACTTACAACAAGCCAACCGCACAGTCAGAGGAAGTAAAACCGTTCAGCTCTGTTTACGAAGCTGAAATGGCATACGATAATGGGAAAATTCAACTCCAGACACCAATTCGCGTTTACGCAAAGGGCGAAATTCGAAATACAACCCTTGGACGTGTATTCTTCAATGAGATTCTTCCGGAAGATTATCCGTACGACGATAACGTCCAGACGAAGAAGCAAATCAAGAAGGTACTCAACAACATTTTCCATAAGTACGACGCCGAAACAACCGCTGCTACCGCCGACCGCATGAAGGGTCTCGCATTCCGCTTTGCAACAGTTTCTGCCGTATCGACCGGTAAAGATGATTACATCGTCTTCGAAGAGACTGGTGCATTTATCGCTGAAGGTGACGCAAAAGTGGCGCTTATCTCTGAGCAGTACGACCAAGGTCTCATTACTGAAGAAGAGCGTTATAGCCTTACCGTTGCAACTTGGCGTAGTGTTGTCCGTAACGTTACTGAGTTCCTTCAGGACAAACTAAAGGATATGGATACGAGCGTATCAGTTATGGTCAACTCGGGTGCGCGTGGTGACATCTCTAACGTGATGCTCGCTAGTGCAATGATCGGTATTATGGTTGACGCAACCAACCGCGAGATCGAGCTTCCAATTCGTTCAAGCTATAAGAAGGGTCTTTCAAGCCTTGAGCAGTTCGTGGCAACACGAGGTTCGCGTAAGGGTCTTATCGACACCGCGCTTAAGACTGCTGACTCGGGTTACTTGACTCGTCGTCTTGTCGACGTGTCACAGGACGTCTTCACGGTTGTTGACGAAGATGGTGACGATGACGGATTCGCAATTTACCGCGATGAAACGGAACTAACGATGATTGATTTCGGCAACCGACTTTATGGTCGTTACGCTGCCGAAGATGTCGCCGGTCATGTTAAGAAGAACGAGCTAATTACTCGTGACATTGCCAACGCTATCGATGCCGACGCCGATGTTACTGAAGTGAAGATCCAGTCGATTCTTTCAACCAAGAACCTTCGCGGTGTACCACAGCGAAGTTACGGTATCGATATGGCAACAAACAAGCTTGTTGAAAAAGCGCAACCAGTTGGTGTTATCGCCGCTCAATCTGTTGGTGAGCCTGGTACGCAGCTAACACTTCGAACTTTCCACGCCTCAGGTGTTGCCGAGAGCGACATTACTCAGGGTCTGCCTCGAGTTGAGGAGTTGTTTGAAGCTCGATCACCTAAGGGTCAGGCGTTTGTCACAGAGGTTACTGGACTTGTTGAAGCGTGGGAAGACGGCAAGAAGTATATCGTTCAGGTAACGCCAGAAGCTGGTCACGTCGAAAGAATCCCACTTGAAGGCCGAACTGCCAATATTAAGAACGGTGCTGACGTAAAGGCCGGTGACGTTCTTGCAAGCGGTGAAAGCGAAAGCAAGCCAATTATTGCGCCGTTTGACGGTATTGTCGAAGTGACCGATGAATTTGTTGTGATTGCAGCAGCGCCAAGCTCGCCAGTTCGCTACGAAATCCCAGGTACGATGCAGCTCGTTGTCCAAAGTGGTGATGCAGTTAAGGCGGGTGACCGTTTGACGGGCGGTTCATTGAACCTTCACGACCTAATGCGCCTTAAGGGTATCGAGGCTACACAGCGTTACATCATTAATGAAGTGCTTCGTATTTACGCTGCACAAGGTCAAGATGTCGCCGATAAACACCTCGAAATAATCGTTCGACAGATGTTTAGTCGTGTTCAGGTTGAAGATTCTGGCGACAGTACCTTCGTTACCGGCGATATTGTCTCTAAGGCTGCTGTCGTTGAAGCTAATGAAGCGCTTGTCGCTGAAGGTAAAGAGCAAATTAGCTATACGCAACTTCTGCTTGGTATCACTAAGGTGTCTATCTGGTCTGATAGCTGGTTGTCAGCTGCCTCGTTCCAAGATACAACCCGCGTTCTTATCAACGCTGCGGTCAGCGGTCGTATGGACCGCCTCCACGGCTTGAAAGAGAACGTCATCATTGGACGCAAGATTCCTGTCGGTACCGGTGTTGGAAGTGCGCTTGCACTCGATACACTAGAGGGCGACGAGGTTGAAGCGGCGATTGAAGCAGAGATTGCTGAAGACGCCGAAGCTGCCGCTTAGTAGCTTTGTCTAGAAAGGGAAGGGCCTCTTTAGGGGGTCCTTCTTCTTTATTATGGATCTTATGGACAAAAGTCATAAAATTTGCTATAATAAGAGGTGAGTTTCCATTCACTACTTTTCGAAAACGTGTACAAGACGAAGAGATGGGTGAATATCGGTCTACGGATTGCTGAACCCGACGGCCAAACGGATAGAAAACCAAGAGAGTTCTTAAGGAGAATTTTTCTATATGCCAACAATTAACCAACTAGTGCGCAAGCCTCGCCAGACCGCTTCGAAGAAGTCGAAGTCACCGGCACTTGGACGTATTCAAAACGCCCTTAAGGTTCGCTACTACAACCAAGACGCACCACTAAAGCGTGGCGTGTGTATTAAAGTAACAACAAAGACACCAAAGAAGCCTAACTCAGCGCTTCGTAAGGTTGCTCGTGTTCGTTTAACTAACGGTCACGAAGTTTGGGCGTACATTGGTGGTGAGGGCCACAACCTCCAAGAACACGCCGTTGTGCTTGTTCGCGGTGGTCGCGTGCCAGACCTTCCAGGTGTTCGTTACCACATTGTTCGTGGCGCACTCGACCTTCAGGGAGTCGCTAACCGTCAACAGGGCCGCTCAAAGTACGGCACCAAGAAGGGAGACAAATAGTTTATGCCACGCAAGAAAACTGTTAGCCTTCAGCGAATTCCACAGCCAGACCGTAAGTACCAAAGCATTATGGTGCAACGTCTTATTAACAAGTCAATGCTAGATGGCAAGAAGCTTGTTGCTGAACGCGCCGTCTACACTGCTCTTGAAACAGCGGCCAAGAAGCTAGACAGCGAAAATCCGCTTGAAGTCTTTGAAAAAGCACTCAAGAACATATCACCAAACTTCGAAGTTAAGTCTCGTCGTGTCGGTGGTGCTAACTACCAAATCCCATTCCCAGTTGCGGGTCACCGCCAGCAGCACTATGCCTTTACGTGGCTTGTGCAGGCTGCTCGTGCGAAAAGCGGTATGCCTTACGCGCAGCGTTTAGCAACTGAAATCGTTGATGCTTACAACGAAACAGGTACAGCCTTCAAGAAGAAGGAAGATACCCACAAGATGGCCGAAGCAAACCGTGCATTCGCACACTTTGCTCGCGGATAATTCGTCCGACTATCGCAAAAGCCCGTCACTATGGCGGGTTTTTTGTTTATCAGTTATAGTGGAGGTATGAGTGACTCATATGCATTCGAGCAAGCCGCCGCCGAACGCCTGCGTCTTTCTACTGAACTTAAAGATTCCATACCGGATAAATGCCGTGTATGTGTCGAACTCGCCAACTGTGCAATGATATTGGCGAGGTCTAGCGCGATGCGCGAAGAAATTTCTGCCGACGAAGCACGGCAGCGGTTTGCTAGGGTGTACGAAGACTGCCCGGGTACAGAAGACTTTAAAGAATGTCATTCGAACAACCTTGAGCAGTAGATGTTGTTTCAGTTATGCTTGCAGGCTTGCGCCAATACTCTTATAGTGTTCACTTATGGAGAGGATAGATCAACCAAATTTTGCACCACGAATTATTACGTCGGAAGCACTTCGTTACGCAAAACAGCTGGCCGCTGAGTACCAGCAATTTCTTAATAAGGAAGACGCCTGGGAGAACGGAAGGCAACAAGCCCAGCTGATGGACGCGTGGGTTAGCCAAGAAGGTATATTTGGACAAACGGTATCTATATCTGGACCAAGTGTGGTTGTGCCGGAAATACAACAAAATTTTGAAGATAAACAACTTGTCATTAAAGGAAGGTTTATTGGTAATGATCCAGACCTAGCGCCATACGAAAGCGCTTACGGTGCATTCTATGGATTCGATACTGTCATAGATACAGTTGAACACGATGGCCAGAAAAAATACAGCCCGGCCTTGGTCTATGTCGTTAAATCTCTCCAAAGCTTAGAGTTTCCTCAGGGAACCTATGTACCATCTTATTACGGAAGAGTCACCGATACGGAGCTGCAATTTGTTTCAGACGCAATGGCGGTAGAAACATCGGACGATATTACAACACTTGTAGAGAATAGAAAATCTGTGCCAATTGAAGATGCTAGCGAAATAGCATATTTTTTGCGCTCATTCGATCAACCGCTTTCAGCTGGAAGCTTTAAATTAATGCTAGAAAGTATCGAGAGTTTAGCACTTATACAAATAGACGAGTCCAACAAAAGCCAAATCGATAGCTTACTCGGTTTGTTCTGGCGGAAGTTGGCCGATGCGCAAGGTTCGGTGCATCTCTCTGCCCCTGGTTTCTATATTATTAATAATATAGAACAAGCTTCACAATCAATTCAGTATTGTCAGGATAGTGAAAACCCTGGATCTAACGTCATGCCTTACGTAGGGGTATGCCGGATGTTTGTTATTGCGCCAAAGATAGACCTTTTCGTCACATCTAATGGGGTAAGCGCAGAGATCGATCGCAAAACGCCAAAAGTGTACGCAGTCTTTAACAATCCCGACCCAGCAGAACCGCCTGCATATATTGCTCTTAGCGACCTGCAAATAAGTTTTAAAGAAGACTAGACCTGTACTAGTCAAAAACTAGTGTATCTGGTATACTGTCACTAAAGCGCTATTTTCTATGGCGAAAAATAGGTCAAAAAATCTAATTAAACAATAAGGGAAGTGAACTTACGTTTATGGCACAACAAAACGTCCCGCTAAAGGACTATCGAAACATTGGAATTATCGCGCATATCGATGCGGGTAAAACAACCACAACTGAAGGTATTTTGTACCGCACGGGTATCAATCATAAAATTGGTCAAGTAAAGGGTGATGACCCAGCAGGTGCGACAACCGACTGGATGGCTCAAGAGAAAGAGCGCGGTATCACCATTACTTCGGCCGCGGTCACCTGTTTTTGGAAGGGTCATAAAATTAATATTATCGACACCCCAGGTCACATCGACTTTACTGCTGAGGTCGAGCGTTCGCTCCGTGTTCTTGATGGTGCGGTGACTATTTTTGACGGTAAAATGGGCGTTGAAGCACAGACCGAAACTGTCTGGCGTCAAGCAAACAAGTACGGTGTGCCTCGTATTTGTTTCGTTAACAAAATCAACCAAATTGGTGGAGATTTCTACAAGTCACTTGAATCTATTCATAACCGCCTTTCAAAGCATGCACTTCCTATTCACTTGCCAATCGGTTTTGAAAAGGACATTAACGGCGTTGTTGACCTAATGGACATGAAGGCCTATACCTATAACGACTTTACCGATAAGGCCTTGACTGTTGGTGAAATCCCAGCAGATATGCTCGAAAAAGCAAAGAATGCCCGAAGCCTTCTTGTTGAGGCTGCTGTTGAGGCTGAAGATGAGCTATTCGAGCGTTATCTTGAAGAAGGTGAAGATGCCATCTCTATCGAAGATTTGAAACGTGCGCTTCGCAAGCGTGTTCTTGCTGGTGACTTCTTCCTCGTTACTGGTGGTGATGGCCGTGGCGTAATCGTCGAGAAGGTGCTTGACCTAGTTGCCGACTATATGCCATCGCCACTAGACGTTGAAGCGATCCAAGGCACCAATCCAAAGTCTGGCGACCTTGTTGAGCGACAGCCTGCTGACAGCGAACCACTTGCGGCACTTGCTTTCAAAATCGCAACAGACCCGTTTGTCGGTCGTCTTATCTTTGTCCGTGTTTATTCTGGTAAGCTAACCGCTGGTAGCTACATCCTTAACACAACAACTGGCGAAAAAGAGCGTATTGGCCGTATTGTTCGTATGCATGCCGATAAACGCGAGGAAATCGACATGGTTGGCGCTGGTGATATTGCTGCCGTAGTCGGTCTTAAGAGCACCTTTACAGGTCATACACTTGCAGATCCTGCACACCCAATTACCCTTGAGTCAATTGAGTTCCCAGAACCGCCAGTTTCGATTGCGGTCGAGCCAAAGACAAAAGCTGACCAAGAAAAAATGGGTATTGCGTTGCAACGTCTTGCTGAAGAAGACCCAACATTCCGTATTCACACCGATGACGAGACCGGGCAGACAATCATGTCAGGAATGGGCGAGCTTCACCTTGAAATCCTCGTCGACCGTATGAAGCGCGAATTCAACGTCGAGGCAAACGTTGGTGAACCACAGGTAGCATTCCGCGAAACAATCCGCGGTATGTCAGAAGCTCAAGGTAAGCACGCTAAGCAGTCTGGTGGTCGCGGTCAATATGGTGATGTTTGGGTTCGCTTTGAGCCAACTGAATCTGGTGAAGGCTTTGAATGGGCAGACGAAATCAAGGGTGGTGTTGTCCCATCTGAATATCGACCAGCAGTCCAGAAGGGTATCAAAGATACGCTCGAGGGCGGTGTTATCGCTGGCTACCCAATGATTGGTGTCAAGGCAACCCTTTACGACGGTTCATACCATGACGTCGACTCAAGTGAACTTGCCTTTAACCTTGCGGGTGTTCTTGCTGTGAAAGAGGGTATTCCAAAGGCGAAGCCAGTTATTCTCGAGCCGGTTATGAAGGTTGAAGTATCTACCCCAGAAGAGTTTATGGGTGATATCATCGGTGACCTCAACTCGCGTCGTGGCCGTATTGACGCTATGGAAGACATTCCTGGCGGTGCTAAGCTTGTTCGTGCCTATGTCCCACTTGCGAGTCTCTTTGGTTACACGAACGATATCCGCTCAATGAGCCAGGGTCGTGCAGCATCGACAATGGAACTTGCCCAGTACGAGGAAGTTCCACCAAACGTTGCGCAAGAGATCATCGAGAAGCGCACCAAGTAGTCACTTATAGCATAATAGGGGAATAGCATGAAGAAAATAGTAACAGTAATTGTAATGACTGTGCTGGTATTCTTTATGTCGACGGCGCTTGTCACGACGACGTTTACCGAAGACGCTGGCGCTGCCCGCCGTCGATCCTCGGCTGTTATTGCGCACGAGCAAGACGAAAGAGTGATTACGAGCTTTAAAACAAGTGTTAATGCGTATATCTTGAATGCGCAGCTTATGCGGTCGGCGCCGAGTGAAACATTGTTTAAGAGTGTTGTTAAAAATAATGAAATTTTGCAGGATCATTCGTTTACTAAGAAGGTAAACGACGACTATACTGCCGTCAGTGAAGAGCTTCAGGCGAGTGCGCAAAAGGTTACTGATATTGTAGAGGCGACCCAAGCAAAAACAGAGGCCACTGACATAAAAGAATCGGTAGAGAATATCCGTACCGAAGTTGATAATTTTAACACTGTGCTTGCGAAGCGTGCGTCGGCCATTAATTTGTATAACGACGAGCTCGATAAGAGAAATACAATTACCAACTATATACTAGCTGGTGTTGGCGTTTTTATTGTTGGTGGTATTGGCGTAGGCCTCGCGCTTGCCCGAAAAAGGTCAAAACAGCACGAGAAGATGCTTTTTGCGAACGACCCACACGCATCGGTTTTTTCGGCCGATGATCGCAGGAAGCTTGCCGGAGCCTACGAGGGGCTACTTGAATACGAGCGACTTTACAAGGACCGGAACACGACTGGAATGCAAAATCAGAAACGCACTAATTACGAAGTATACAGAATTGGCACGGCAAAAGACTCGCTTGGGAAATACCGTTCGGTTATTTTCGAGTATATCGGTCTTATTGCTTTGTCTGAAGGGCGAATTCAAGAGGCGAGGCAGCACCTTACAAAGGCAAAAGAGTTTTCTGGTGGGGTGTTTTACACCGAGACGGCAAGAAACTTTCCACTTTCGTAAACCCGTCAATAACTAATAAAGATTTGCTGCGTATCATAGAGATATGGAGGACAAATCTATGGAGTACCGACCAAGGGAAAAGTTACGAAAGCGGGGCATTACTAGTCTTAGCTCAAGCGAGTTACTGCAGTTGCTAATTGGTAGCGGTAATGCCCGTATGGGTGTTTCAAAAATTGCGCGAAAAGCTCATCGTGTTCTTGAAAAAAATGGTAGCAACGTTACGTACGATCAGCTCTCTGCTGTTCCGGGTTTGGGGCCAGCGCGTATTTCGCAAATTCTTGCGTCATTCGAGCTTGCTGGCCGTTACCCTACGTCGCTTCGACTCATTCCAGTCGATTCAACGGCTAAGGTGCTTACCATCTTCAGTCCGTTAAGGCATAGTCTAGAAAGCCAAATACTTTATTTAACGCTAGACGGTGCCTTGCGCGAGATTACGAGGCGCTTCGTTTTTGTTCCGCAAACATCTCCTGCGTTAGTGCTTCGCCAAATATTTAGTGATGTAGTTCGCGATAATGCGTCTCGGTTCATAATCGGTATCGGTTCTCGCCATCATCTGCTAGAGCCGTCGCTTTTTGACCTTACGCTTGTGCGCGACCTTCGTACGGTAGCAGACTTCCTTAACGTTAGCTTCCAATCTGCATATCTTGTGAACCAAAAATCCGAACGTATACTGAAGGTGGCAATATGAGCGGTGCGGTTATACAAGACATCGTTGCGAGCTATTATCGCCGTTCTCGAGTTGACTATTTTGTATTATTTGCGCAACTCTATATTGCCTACAACGCTTGGTATCGGTTTATCACTGGTGCTATTAACGATCGCGAGGCGTTGCGGCAACTCCGTAAGCGGTTTGTCATTTGGGACGATTACTTGCAACGTCGAACGCTCCACTCGCTCGATATGTATGTTGACAGAATCGCAGAATTGACCGAAGAGTTCCCGCTTTATGGCTCAAAAGAATGGTCTGGCGTTGTACAGAATAGTGACGATTGGCGCGGCTTGATACGCTTCTGGTACAGAGTACGGTGTGACCTATTGCACGGTTCTCTTTCGGATACGGTTCCGCATCATCGTGAATACGTTCGGCTCGCATATATATCACTCTCTTTGTTCATGGGGGAAATCATATCTAGAACTAGTTACTCACTCGATGAGGCTGAACTTAGGCGCTTAAATGAGTTGCAACAATTAAGTCAAATTGCACCCTTAAATGATCAGCAACGGTCAGAACAAGAGTGGCTCGTACGACGCTATATACACGCGCCGAAATTATCAGAGGTAGATATGACGCGTGTCAGAGAAAATACCCCTTTACTCAATACAAATAAAAGGGTATAATTGAGCC